>Ga0209125_1001789_pt1 | contig 18562 bp, 15 predicted proteins | sample BarGraIncub1131A_FD_184503 | JGI IMG/M metagenome (GOLD analysis project Ga0209125, IMG submission 184503) | Arctic peat soil microbial communities from Barrow, Alaska - Barrow Graham LP Incubations 11-31A (SPAdes) (version 2) | ecosystem: Environmental > Terrestrial > Soil > Wetlands > Peat...
TTCTTATTCTAGGCAATTCCGGTCAAGGTAAAAGCTATTTAATGAAACTTATTCTCACCAATCTCCGTCAAGGCGGTAAGCGAATAGTAGCACTTGATCCAGAGGATGAATATTCTGACTTAACCAAAGCTCTTGGTGGTTGTTATATTGATTTGATGAGTGGAAAAAACATCATCAATGTGCTTGAACCTAAATTATGGTCACAATCAGATAACGATGAGGATGACTACAACAAGACTCCCAAAACATTTACTATGATATCTAAACTCAGCCAGCATATCAGCTTTTTGAGGGATTTCTTCAAATGCTATAAAGATTTTGAGGATAGGCATTTGGATACACTCGAAATATTAATGATAAAGCTTTATCGTGATTTTGGTATAAGGGATAAAACGGATTTTAACGCACTTGAATCTACCGATTATCCAATGCTATCTGATTTGTATAAACTGGTGGAAGCTGAGTACGAGAATTATGATACAGCAAAGAAATATCTTTATACTGAAGAAACTCTGCGTGAGCTTGCTCTTGGCCTAAACTCCATCTGTGTTGGAAGTGACAGTAAATTCTTTAATGGTTACACCAACATCACCGATGATATGTTTATATGTTTTGGTGTAAAGGGCTTGTTGGAATCTAATAAGAGTGTCAAGAATGCCATGCTCTTCAACGTGCTTTCATTCATGAGCAATGAACTGCTAACCAAAGGCAATACGGCTATGAGTGTAGATGAGCTCTACCTTTTCTTAACAAACATTACGGCTATAGAATATATTCGTAATTTTTCTAAACGTGTACGTAAAAAGAACAGTGCTGTTATTTTAGCCTCCCAAAACATTGAGGATTTTGACATTGACGGAATAAGAGAATACACAAAGCCACTGTTCGCTATCCCTACTCACACATTTCTGTTCAACGCAGGAAATACAAACAGCAAGTTCTATATGGATAATTTACAACTCGAGCAAAGCGAATATAACTTAATTAAATATCCATCAAGAGGCAGCTGTTTATATAAATGTGGCACCGAACGTTATAACCTTCAGGTAATAGCTCCGGAGTATAAAATGAAACTGTTCGGAAATGCAGGTGGAAATTGATTTCTTGATTATTCCAAAAACATTAGTTATAATGATAGATAAGAGATAATCTGAAAGTGGTGAATATATGGATAAGATAAACGGATTATTAATGTCATCCGATAGTATAATTGCTGAAATCAAAGAGGGTAAATTAACTAACATTAACGAAAAACTACTTCCACTTTATCTCAAGAGAACCGGTGATATTAACGGGTGGCTTGCAATACGCGCTATTGATGAACATCGTGCAAATTCACGTCTGTTAAAAAAAGCATTACGCCTTGCTGAAAAAGATGAAATCTCAACAGTATTAAGTGTAAATGCTGTAACCATAACTGACACCTATTGGTTCAAAGAATTTAATAGTGATTTATCGTACAACCAGGTGAAATTTAAAAAGAATTACTTTGACAAACTTGCTTTGTACGGAGATATTGATAGCTTTAATTTGCCATACAGTAGAACTCCTGAACTCACCAACACAGGGAGCTTTGAAAAATGCTGGAAATTAGAAGATGGTAAGTGGTGGCTTTTTAAAAAAGGAAGTAATACGGAGCTTTTTTCAGAATTTTTTATTTACAAACTGGGAGAGGCTTTAGGTTATAAAATGGCAAATTACAACCTACAAGATGGATTTATACGCAGTGAAGATTTCACACAAAACGCATCTGTAAATTTTGAATCTGCATACAGTTTAGTTGCCGATAATGAAGATTACTCATTTAACTATGATATTATGAAAAATATATCTGATGACGTAGCAAAAGATTATATTAATATGATTGCACTTGACACGTTGTGCTTTAATATGGATAGACATACACATAATTATGGCTTTTTAAGAGATATTAAAACAGGCGAAATTTTAAGTCTCGCACCAAATTTCGATAATAATATAGCCTTGATTTCACGTGGATATTCAAAAAATTTAGGAAGAGATAATGATAAGTTAATCGCATTATTCGAAGAGTTTATAAAAGCAAAACAGATTGAATTTTCATTTTCTCCTCTTACATTAGAAATACTGAAAAACATTATAAACGGCATACAAATCCCAGACATAGATGAAGATAATGTAATTAAGTTTGTTATGAACGGCTATCATAAAATTCAGTCTATTAGTTTCGAACAAACAAACATCATACAACAATTAATGTAAAAATGTATTCGTTTATATATGTGCTGCTTAAAACCTTATTACATTTATAAGGACATAAAAATATTGTTAACTTAAGCACTCACGAAAGTGGGTGCTTTTTTCATGTTTAAAACAAACAGGAGGTCGATACTTTATGGCAGCCAGTGCAGTTCTGGCAAGAGTGGCGATTGCGATCGCCTCAGATAAACGAGTACAAAACTTCCTGCTTACTATCGTTACTGGAGTTATTGCGTTTATCTTTATAATTGTAGGCACATTCTTCTCTATAATGGATCAGGGCACAAGCAACAATCAAAACATTATCGCCTGTGCATTCTCCTTGCAGGACATTCCTGCAAACGCCGATTATGATACTGCAAAAAATATTAACGAGGTAAAGAATAGTTTCATAAAGCTTGATAGCCAAATAGAATCTGCAAACAGCCGCCTTAGCGGCAAGAAGCTTGATAGCGAATGGGTAAAGTCTGTGTTATTTGCAATATTCTTTGAAAAAGAACAACCAGCTGATGATTTTTATAACAGCTTTGTTAATTGCTTTATCACAACTGAGACCATAAATGGTATTCAAACGATAGTGCCACTGGCAGACAAAAATAATCAATTTAACAAATTAGAAAACGAGTTAAAGTTACCGATTACAAATGAAACTATAACTTTGGCTAGTGAAGTATACACATATATATTATTTATTGAAGTATCACATTAAATCTTTGAGCAATTATTGTATTGCTATATCAAAATGATTAGTATATAGTGTCGCTAATCTAATATTGAAAGGAGAAAATATTAAATGAATGCCTTAAAAAACCTAAAAAGAAAGCTTGGTAAAGATTATCAATTTAATGCTAAACTATCACTTGAAAAGCTGCAGGAAATACTCAAACAAAATGATGAAAGTTATGCCGATGAAGTCGTCTTTGTGCTAAACGCGGGTTGCGTAAACATAGAGGCAACTGTTTTTTTATCACCGGAAGGTCTTACCATAAGATATGACTGCTGCATTAAAGATCGCGAGCTAGATGGTGATTGGATTAGTTACGACGTGATTTCCGATGAGGTAAATTTGAATGCCGATGATATGGAATCCGAAATGTTTAAGGTGCTTGATTTATTTGTAGCTGAGCGTGGGCTGTCATATTTTGAGTGCAACAGTTCTGAAATCCAAACTAAAAAGGAGAAAATGATAAATGAGTAAAACCATCAACGTCACTACAACCATCTCCTTTGACGAGGAAAAATTGACCACGCTAAATATATATCTTTCACAACAAAACCAATCCCTTGATACCATGCTATCTGATGTACTAAGTGAAACAATTGATAAAACATTTGCGAAGGCCGTACCTGTTGCAGTTCAAAATTTCATTGCTCTAAAAAACGGCGCTGAATTTACTAAAGTTGATAAAACAAAACTTATGCCACCAAGGAAAGATAAAAAAGGCAAATCAATTGGTGAACAAGAACAAGTGCAATCATCGCAATAAAGGCAATCGCTACAAACCATTAATCAGCAGGAAAAGCTGTCCCACTGCCTTGCCCGCGGTTGCCGCAGTGTTGCCCTGTGTGCCGCTTTCCCCGCCTAAGTGGCATTAGTATACCTATGAGCAAACTTCTGCCCCTTGATGGCTTTGTGAACGCATGAATTAAACAGCATTAATGCTCAATTTAGATCTCTTTAAGAGGAAAGTTTTAGGGTTGATTTTAGTGCAGGTTAAAGGGACGGGGTTGTAAGCCCCCTCGCCCCGAATTACAACAGCCCGCAATGCGGACTGTATAAGAATTTTCGCGATTTTTGATGCTTAAAAATATAGGGGTCGAAATTATTCCTATGGAGTCAATAAAGAGGTCGCTATTACTAAAAGCGCCTAAATGTACAGGCTTTGTGCAGGCGTTACGACAGGTGTTCCACGAAAAACACAAACAGGAGGTAAAACCAGATGCAAGAAAAAAACAAGAGAAAATTCCCGCTTTGGGTTCATCCCGAAACACTCGAAAATGTCAAAGGAATATATAAAAAAGATAACTGCAAAAGTCAAAGTGAGTTCATCGAAAAAGCAATTCTCTTTTATAACGGTTATCTAACCGCAGAGGACAATAAAAAATATTTGCCTCAGACTATCACATCCACAGTGAAAGGTATTGTGGATGATTCGGAAAACAGAATTGCACGATTGCTTTTTAAGATGGCGGTTGAAATGGCTATCATGATGAATATTGCCGCTGCCAATTATGAAGTTGATGAACAGAAGATAAAAGAAATTCGTGCGAGATGTGTAAAAGAAGTTAAAGAATCAAATGGTGCTATTCTCTTTGCCGATGCAGTTCGCTATCAAAAAAGTTAAGGTAATCTTTTATGCCGAAAATTATATTCAAGTGCCGCTATCTGAAAAATGGTGCAGGTAACCATCTTTCTAATGTTGTAAATTATATTGCTACCCGTAATGGCGTTGACAAAATGGATGACAGCGAAAAGAATCTTCCTGCGACTGCCGGGCAACAAAATCTGATTACAAAGATTACAGAAGAGTTTCCTGAAACAGCTGGTATGTTTGAATACTCAGATTATCTAACAGAACAAACACGTGGCAACGCATCTGAATTTATTAGCTGTGCCATTGATAGCAACTATGATCTTGTGGAAAAAAAGAAAAACTATGTCGACTATATTGCAAATCGCCCTCATGTCGAAAAAATAGGCTCTCACGGTTTGTTTACTGCAACAGATGATCCCGTTGTTATCTCAAAGGTTGCTGAAGAGATAGCCAGTCATCAAGGGAATGTGTGGACTGATATAATATCAATTCGTCGAGAGGATGCTAATCGCCTTGGTTATGACAATGCAAAAATGTGGAAGGCACTTCTTCGCGCCCATGCAAATGACATTGCAGCCAATATGAAAATTGCTCCCGAAAACTTTCGTTGGTATGCGGCAATGCATAATGAATCATTTCATCCCCATGTGCATCTAATTGCATATTCCATAAATCCAAAAGAAGCCTATTTAACTGAAAAAGGTATTAAAAACATCAAGGCAGATTTAGCAAAAGATATTTTCCGTCAAGACCTTATGCAAATTTATACCGAGCAGACAAAGGTTAGAGATGAACTGACCAACGACAGTAAATATGTTATGCAAGATATTGTTTCACAGATTCAAAACGGTAGATATAAAAACGAAAAAGTAGAGCAGCTCTTGACGGAGCTTTCTAGAAGATTAAAAAACGTAGGCGGCAAAAAAGTATATGGTTATCTTAAATCTGATGTAAAAATAATCATAGATAATATTGTGGACGAGCTTGCAAAAGATGAGGAACTGACTAAGTTATACGATATATGGTATGAACAGCGGTACGCAGTGTTGAAAACTTACACCGAAACTCTTCCACCTAAACAACCACTCTCCAGACAAAAAGAATTCAAGAGCATTAAAAACATGGTGATTACTGAGGCTATGAACCTTAGTAATTATTATAACACTTTTAAGGAAGAACTTGAGCCCGAAGAAATGCATTTTATAGAACTGCAGAAAAAAGAAAGCACCAATTACACCACCGGTGCTAAAAAGCAAGAATCACAAAAGGCCAAATACGCCAAAAGTCCTGCCTTCACTTCACACAATATTTTCATTTTAAACGCGGTGGCTCGTCTGTTCAAACATTGCAGTCAGATATTAATTAATGAGACCTCGAAAAAAGGTGAAATCGAAATGCAAGTGGATAAAAAACTTCGCCGTGAAATTGATGAAAAGAAACAGGCTCATGGTATCAGAATATAGGAGGTCATAATTCTGAAATACTTTGATTTTACAACTTTACAAATAGATCAAGCTAACAACACCGACCTTACTGATTTTTTAAAAAGTCAAGGTGAACAGCTTAAAAAGTCAGGTCGAGATTGGCGGTGGTCACGACACAAAGAAATCACTGTCAGTGGAAATCGTTGGTATCACCAATACGAACGTCGCGGCGGTTATGCCATTAACTTTGTCAGAGAGTTTTTTGATCTCTCGTTTCCAGATGCAATTAATATGCTTTTAGGGAGTAACAAAACGGTACTCCCTTTCAATGAAAAGCAATTAAAACCATCAAAGCCTAAAAATCTTTTCTTACCAAAAGCAAATGGCAATATGCGTCGTGTCTATGCTTATCTAATTAAGAAACGAATGATTGACCGTGATGTCATCACACATTTTGTAAAGGTAAAAATGCTATATGAGGATGAGAAATATCACAACGCTGTTTTTGTTGGTCTGGATGAAAATCACACTCCAAAATACGCGCAGAAAAGGGGCACATACAGCGATACCGATAACTTCCGTGGTAATGTGGAGGGTTCGAATTTAAGTTATAGCTTTTCGCATACCGGTACAAACACTACTCTATTTGTTTTTGAAGCACCTATTGATATGCTATCATATATCACACTTAACAAAGATGACTGGCAACAAAACAGTTATCTCGCTTTATGTGGAGTAACGGATATTCCGTTGCTCCATTTTTTATCTCAAAAAAAAGATACCACTATGATTATTCTTTGCCTTGATAATGATAGAGCCGGGCTTGAAGCATCAAAAAGAATAGCTGAAAAGTTGGATCAACAAGGCTACATTGTAACTTTTAATATTTCACAAGAAAAAGATTGGAACGAGCAGCTATGCATTAACGCTCAAGAGCAGTCCATGAAAATATGCTAAGGAGATGAAACAATGCAATCACAAGTATTAACATTAATCATTGTTGCAAGCATAATATTCACTGTGCTTGGCTTAATTAGCTTGCTGACACATATCTATAATCTCAATAATATCAAATCAAAGACTGTTGGTGACGGTCAGCATGGTACGGCACGATTTGCTACCAAAGCCGAAATTCGAAAGATATATAAGCATGTTACTTTTGATCCACAAAGCTGGCGTAGAGGAAAAAACTTGCCTGACACACAAGGAATTATTGTAGGATGTAAGTCTAGACCAAACTGCACAACGGCACTGATTGATGACGGCGATGTGCACGCGTTAATGGTAGGTGCAGCTGGTGTGGGAAAGACCGCATATTTCTTGTATCCCAACCTCGAATTTGCTTGTGCAAGTGGTATGAGCTTCATTACAAGCGATACGAAAGGAGACCTTTATCGCAATTATGGAAGCATTGCAAAAGAATACTATGGTTATGATGTGGCGGTCATAGATTTGCGTAACCCCACACGTTCTGACGGCAACAATATACTTCACTTGGTCAACAAATATATGGATGCTTATAAAGCTGATCCTAAAAATCTTGCCTTGAAAGCACGAGCAGAAAAATACGCAAAAATAACCGCAAAAACTATCATCAATTCCGGTGGAATGGAATCGTCATCGTTTGGGCAGAATGCGTTTTTTTATGATGCCGCAGAAGGACTTATGACCTCATCTATTCTCTTAATTGCAGAATTCTGTCCACCTGAAAAACGACACATCATATCAGTGTTTAAGCTAATCCAAGACCTACTCGCTCCAAGTGGAATAAAAAACAAAAACCAGTTTCAACTCTTGATTGAGAAATTACCCCCGGAGCATAAGGCGAGATGGTTTGCGGGTGCAGCACTGAATACCTCAGAGGCTGCGATGCAGTCGGTCATGTCAACAGCATTATCAAGGCTTAATGCATTCCTTGATAGCGAACTTGAACAAGTGTTGTGCTTTGATACAGCTATTGATGCAGAGAAGTTCTGCAATCGTAAATCTGCCATTTTTGTAGTTATGCCAGAGGAAGATTCAAGTAAATATTTCATGGTGAGTCTTATAATCCAACAACTGTACCGTGAGATACTTGCTGTTGCCGATGAACAAGGCGGGAAGCTAAAAAATCGTGTCATGATGTTTCTTGATGAATTCGGCACACTACCTCGGATTGAATCAGCAGAAATGATGTTTTCTGCTTCTCGTTCAAGACGTGTGTCTATCGTGGCAATTATTCAGAGCTTTGCCCAATTGGAAAAGAACTATGGCAAAGAAGGTGCCTCAATCATCATAGATAACACGCAGCTCACCATATTTGGAGGCTTCGCACCTAACAGTGAATCCGCACAGACGCTCTCAAAATCTTTGGGTAATCGTACAGTAATGAGCGGCTCTGTTAGCCGTGGCAAAAACGATCCGAGCCAATCGTTGCAGATGATAGAACGGCCGCTTATGACACCGGATGAATTAAAAACGCTACCAAAAGGCAATTTTATCGTCACCAAAACCGGAACAAATCCAATGAAAATTGTATTGAAACTGTTTTTTAAATGGGGCATCGTTTTCGACAAAGTCTATAAGCTTGAAGAAAAAGGGTCACGCAAGGTAGCGTACGCTGATAAAGCGGAGCTGGAAGCAGAAATCATCAGCCAATATGGAATTAAAAACAGGAAATCCCCAACGCCAATAAAAAAAGATGATCCTTACGGTGGAATGATAAGTTTAGAAATAAATGAACCTCAAACCATACAGAAAAAAGAACCTGCTCCCGTAAAGTCGTAAGAAAGGAATAAGAAAATGAGTTATTACTCAACCATTTATCAATTGGATTTACCACATAGAGCAGTTACGGTATATATGTATCTAAAAGACCGTGCCAACAAGGACAATAAATGCTTTCCGGCAATCGGTACCATTGCAAAGGAACTGAAATTGTCCCGAAGCACAATAAAGCGAGCCATCATCGATCTTGAAACCAGTGGGCATCTTATAAAGAAGCAACGATGGCGTGAAAATGGCGGTAAATCAAGCTGTTTATATGAACTGAAATAGTCGTAAAAATTTTAATATTCACACCAAGGAGATGCTATGTCTTTTAGGTGGCCTATGGACCGGGGCATCATAGGCCATCAAGGTTAACTACTCACTTTAATTATATCTATTACAGAAAAGAAGAACACGTTTAATTATAGAAAGAATAGAGATTATATAATATTACAAGTTACGGGAAATGCATAAAGTGAATATGACAATTTAAATTTCCAAGTTGATTATAAGCCACAATTTTTACGAGGTTTAGTAAATGAATATCAGCTATAAAAACTTATAAACATTAGGGAAATCGGGTAGTTTTATACTTGTAAGATTTTTATTCTGATAATTTATTCTTATTCTTTTGTAAATTATAATGCATCTAAGAAACGAGACACGAAATTGCAAAATCTAAATGAACCCGATATAATAACAGGTATAAAAAATGCCTAAAAAGGCAAATGTCCAAGCACGTCAGATACACCCTTTGGAAAGAAATCGAGTGGTATAAAGCTTCCGTCAAGAATATGCATTAGAAAATATTTTACTTTTGTGAGAGACGAGGTACTCTTGAAGATAAATGCAAATAACCCCGTAAGGAAATCAATCATATACATGATTAAAAAAGTTAGAATGGCGACACATATAAATTTTAGAATGGAAAGTGGCTTCATGAAATGCGGAAAATAAATGAGTGAATACAGTGCAATGTCGTGTAGCACCTAAGCACAAAAAGCCGTGCTACGCAGCTCGATTGATACTGCAAGCTCATAATTAAAAAGATGCATAGGTCGTAAAAAATCTATGCCTAGATCGCCGGAAAGAATGCACTCAGAAATATTATTATCCGCAAAATTGAAGTCTATCGCCCAAATGGTATGTACGATTATATAGTACCAAATCATTTGCCCCAGCGAGTACCCTTTGATTTGGTGGCACCATTGAAGCTGTAAAGGCTTGTAAACAACGCAATATTAATAAGCAGTATGACAGGCTGCATGTCCTTTTTAAGTTCCATATTCACAATTTCTATGAAAACCTTTAGGGTGATACCTCCTTACCAATTTCTTTTATAGTTTAGCATCAAGTTATAAAAACAACCATTTCCTTTCTGTTTCAACATGGTCAATTACAATTAACACAAAATTACTGTTTGCTAAAAGTTATGGAGAATATATGAATATTAGGGCAATTAGGTAAAATGATTCTATCAATTGCTAATCCACTATCTAGTAAGTAACTTTTCGCAAAGATACTCACACCCACATTACAAGAATTATTATTCATGTTTTTTCTAATTCCAGTACCTTGCCAAGCAATTGCCTCTTTAAATACGGGGGGTGATACCCATTCAGTAAATTCAATTTTTATATTCTTAATTTCTTCATTTAGAAAGTGGATAGTTAATTCTTCTGTAAAAGATGCCCATGTTGTACATGCTAAAATCATAATATTATTGTAATTATCTTTTGGAACATCAATTGTTTGTCCAAGACATGAAATATTATCATAATAATTAAAATCTGGAAGTTCAAAATTCATATCTCCAACCATAATATTGTGATCTCTAGATAAATAATCGTCTAATATAAAATATTCACCAGCGCCACTAAAATCAGCTATAAACTCATTTTGATCCTTTTGAGCAAAACCTTTATTGTTAAAGTATTTAGATAGATTAACAGGGGTTTGCTTACAAAATTCACAACAACTGTTGGCTTCTGATATTTCTTTGCTTTGATTTGTTTTATTATTAGATTTACACTCTACAACATTAGTTTCATTCATTTTTAGATCAATAATATTATTGGCCAAGTTCTCTTCATAATCTGCTATTTCCCTAATCTTATTTGCAATTCTTAAATATAAACTCTTATTATATTTTGATAGCATTGATTTTTTCGTCATCGCATACACGATATTCCACATATTTGATGCAATTGCCATACATTCGCTTATTTTTAGCATTTCACAACAATTGCCTAGGTTATAGATATATTCCAAAAATATAGAGAATTGCTTTCGATTTCTGCATATAGTCAACATTTTACGAATAATAGGAATTTGAAATATTTGTTCATATCCTTGTATTTCTTTTTTTATATCCAAATCGCTTTCTAATATGTTAGCAAAAAAACGAATACCCTCAAAAACATTGTTTTTTCCTCCTAATAACCTTTGTACATTAAACTTTAAAACTTCTTGCCAATTTATCAAACTATTATCTACTTCTGATTGTTTTTCAAATTTATATGTATTAAGATTTACACCTCTATAAAAGTTGTTCAATGTAATAGCCCCGTTCTCTTTTCTATACCATGCATCAGTTAAAATAATTCTTTTATCATTGTCTATACCTGTAACTATACAACAGTGTGCTTGATTATGAATAGATTGAAATTTATTGCTCCACGGTAGCAAAAATTCGTCAATTAGAACTAATGTTGGCATATTAATTGAGAGTTCGTATTTAATGCTTTCAAATAAATCCTTAGTACTTTTGTTATTATTAATTGTTGTTCTTATTCCCCGATATTTTTCTAGTAATGTTAACTCATCCTTAATAGTAACCCCAGAATTTATAATATCCCCTATGGAGAGACTAAGATCCTTGATCTCAATATTAAAATTCCAAGATTCTGAAAACATTATTTCAAAATCCGCTTTCATCCATTGAATAACACTTACAATGTTGTCCTCGATGCAATTTAAAAAATCATAATGCACAGGTTTTATTTGTAGATACATAAAACCAACTCCCCCTTCACTCTATTCAGTATATATTTTATGGATACCGTCAATAATTTATCCGACATATGTCTAGAGATAGCCAATCAGCAAGATAGCAGTCCAAGTAGAATCTATGGGAACGAGGAAAACGTCTGGATTGTTTTCCATGTTTCCCTGGACCATTTTTTCTCAGTTTTTCAGTTTCTCAGTGGATTTCTGTTCCATACTGTTGAATCATCAGATAACAAATAAAACAATTTCCCATTAAATTTTACCTCTTTCATAATTTTTAAGATACATTTTACGGCGTATTGGGTCAAGCGAACACATTGAATTGGTGCATGCTTGGGTATTCATAGAATTACGGCGATTTATATCCATTGCTGACTGCAAATGCTGGTAGTTGTAATAAATATTATTCCACGTCTGAGACAGTTAAGAGCCTGCTTAATCATTTGAAAGTATCTTTTGTAAACATATTCGGTTTTCATGGTTTGAAAGAATGACTCCATCGGACCTTTTCATAAGTGACACCCCCGTACGACTCATGCTACCGGTTAAATTGCTCTTTTTGAGGAACATCCGATACGTTTGCATGTATATGCTGTAAGCGTCAAATAACGCCCACCTTGCAATAACAAAGCCACCCAAAGGTGGCAAAGCTGTTATTCTTTTGTCTGCATCCTGCAACTTTGCGGAATTTCCGCCGCCCACGGCAGTAGGGCCTCTATATTTTCTGTATCATGCCTTTGTAGCTGTTCAAACACATACATCAGATAAGCATACGGAATAAGCCCGTTTTCCTTTGCGGTCTCCACAATGCTGTAAATCACAGCAGAGGACTTGGCACCAGCGGGCGTGTTGCAAAACAGCCAGTTTTTGCGTTTATGTGCTTGAGAGCATAAACGCAATTATGTGCTCATAACATTTATGCGCTCATGGTCGTGGTATGCAATGACAGCCAATTAAAATTCAGATATAATGGCAGTGCAAAAAAATGAAAGGAGCATTGCCATTATGTCAACATTTAAAATCAACGAAAGCACAAAGCAAAAACTCGCTCAGTTCAAAGAATACATGCTCGTACAAGATTATGCAAAGTCTTCAGTAATTGGATATTACACTTACCTGTCGAGGTTCCTCCGCAGACCCGCCCGGAATGAAGGGGATTCCTTAAGTGAGCGCATCATTGTGTTTCTGGAAAAAGAGAAAACGAATAGCCCTCAGACGATCAAAGATTGCAGAGCCGCGCTTCATTTGTACTTTACGATGGAAACCGGACAAAAAATGCTAACCTCAAAAAAAGCGAATGGTATCCCCGAAAATGATGAGCTGTTGCAACGCTTCTATGACTATTCCGTTGGCGTTAAGCATCTTCAGCTTGCTACAGCAGTCTCGGAAGTCAGCCATATACGTCGGTTCTTGGAATGTGCCTTTAAACTCGATCCGCTTCGTGATACCGCTATGCTAACGGCAGAAGATATCCGTTGTTATGTAATGGAGCATTTACGGAATCTGTCTGATTCTTCAAAGGGACATATCGTTACTTCGTTGCGGAATTTCTTCAGATTCCAAGCATTTTACGGAAATTTCGTTCATCCTTCGATACTGCGGATGCCACTTTCGCCAGCTGTTTGGAAAAAGTCGGCCTTTCCGACGACTCTTGATGACGATGTATTCGAGAGTCTGCACACAATACCTGACGGAAATACGGCAGTCGGAAAAAGAAACCGTTGTATTATCCTATGCTTTACGGAACTTGCTTTGAGGTGTTCTGAGGTTGCCAATTTAACACTTGATGCTTTCAGTTGGCACAGCGGCTGCGTTTCGATTAGAAAAACGAAAAATGGTGCTGAGCGTGCTCTTCCGCTGTCTGACAGGCTCGGCAGATCAATTGTTGATTACCTTTCTGAGGTTCGCCCACAAACTTCAAGCAGGGCATTGTTTGTCAGATTTAAACATAAATGTGGAGAGCCCATGGGATGTGGGCAAATCAGGGGTGTCGTGCGCAGAAGCAGTGCAAAGGCCGGTCTCGAAGATAAATTCTGTGGCACACATATACTCAGGCGCACGGTTGCAACGAAACTATACAATTCCGGAAACTCACTGAAAATGACGGCTGACATACTCGGGCACGAGTCTCTTGATTCAACAATTCACTATGCAAAAACCGATATGGCCGGTTTGCTCACGGTGGCATCCCCTTGGCTGGGAGGTGAGCACATTGTTAGATAGTAATCGTATTACCCATCAAATCGAGGAATATATCGCCTACAAGCGAAGCCTTGGATACGTAATTAAAACTGAGGCACAAGAGCTACGTCGTTTTGCCAAATTCACGAGAGTTATCGATTATGAAGGGCCGATAACGATGGAAATATCAATGAAATGGGTTTCATCGGGCAGCAACCTCACTCGCATGCATATGGCAAAGTGCATTGAAACTCTCCATACTTTCGCCACGTATATATCAGCTTTGGATGAAGAGGCACAGGTTCCATGCAATGGCGTTTTTGGAAAAACTCACGGTCGAACATCTCCATACATATATACAGACAACGAAGTATTAACCCTAATGTGCGGAGCCAACAACCTTTTTTCTCCAGATGGAATAAGGGCACGTACAGTCTCTACAGCCATTGGACTCATGCATTCGACCGGTGTTCGAGTTTCTGAAATAACGTCCTTGAAAACAGAAGACGTCAGATTAGAACAGGGCTATCTTTTCATATGTTGCTCAAAATTCAAAAAGGATCGCATTGTGCCGTTGCACCCAACGACTGTTGCGTCGCTGACAGACTACAAAAACTTCATTGAAAGCCAAATGGGGGTCAGAACTGGAATTGACTTGTTTTTTGTTGACTCGTATGGCCGCGAATTCAATTTGCGCGCTTTCGAGTATGCATTTCAACTCATTCGCCCACTGTTGTTTGAGGGTGGTATACAAAGTATCGGCAGACGGTTGCCCCGGCTATATGATTTACGTCATACATTTGCCTGCAATACGATAAAGCGATGGCACAAATCAGGGGAGAACGTAAACCAGAAATTGTATCTGTTATCAACATATATGGGGCATGTTAAACCCGAGGATACATACTGGTATCTCTCTGCAACCCCCGAACTCCTCGAAATGTCTTCCAAACGGTTTGAAGATAGATTTGGGGGTGCTGTGTAATGAAACAGAACAGAGAGAATTTTCAGTTTTTGATTCAGAAATATTTTCTGCAATGGATGATGACGCAACGAAACATTTCGCCGGAAACAATCAAGTCGTATAGGGATACCTTCCGCCTTTATCTAAATTATGTCGAGAAACATTGTGATATTGAGCCTTCCTCGGTAACAATTCAAAATTTTGACGCGGACTGCATCCTCGGCTTTCTCGACTCTCTTGAAAAAGAACGAGGCAATCAACCAAAAACCATAAACAACAGGTTGGCGGCATTACACAGTTTTCTGAAATTTCTTTCGTTTGAATTGCCGGAGTACAGCGGTTTACTCAGTCGGAGCCTCATGATTCCATTCCGCAAAGAGGAAAAGCGTCAGATGGAATTTCTGTCAAAAGAGGAATTCCAAGCCCTTCTGGATGCTTGTGAAATCGGCACAGAGCTTGGACGCCGCGACAAGCTGATGCTTCTCCTGCTGTACAACACAGGTGTCAGAGTATCCGAGTTAATTGGGTTGAGAGGTCGGGATATCAATGCTGACAGTTGCGGCACTACCGCATATATTTGCGTACACGGAAAAGGACGAAAAGAGTGCGATACTCCCTTGTGGAAAAACACCGCGAAACATCTTTACGATTACATGAACGCCCATGATACCAAGGAAAATGATAAACTCTTTATGAACTGCACAGATGGTGAGTTGACACGTTCTGGAGTGCGATACCGCATAAATTGTCTGAAACAAAAGAGTACCATCGCAGCACCGTCGCTCGTAAAAAAGAAAATTTCGCCGCATACCTTTCGGCATACGACCGCGCTGCATCTGCTGCAATCCGGCGTTGACATCTCTACCATTGCCATATGGCTGGGCCATGAAAGCATTATCACGACACATAAATATATGGAGGCAGACATGGAAATGAAGCGAGAAATTCTTGAAAAAATAGGTGAACCTAGCCAACAGCGCTATCATTTCACTCCTGATGACTCTGTTTTGGCATTTCTCGATGCCTTGTGATGACAAAACTTATGTGCTGACTCCTTGCGGGAAGCTGTGTCGTGGAAATACGGTACGCTTCCCCGCGCGCATAAATGTTATGAGCACATAATTGCGTCCAATTACAAATGGCCTGATAGATCGCTCAGCTCTGTTGTTGGATAGCCCAATGCGGCCGTCCTCCAAGAAGGAGAGCAGATACTTTTTCTGATTCTGAACATATGTAAGTGCTTTGCCCAAAAGACTTTGCGGTAAGGTTTTGTCTGTTTGCTGTGCAACCCACGCAAAAAGTTCTTCTGTCAGCTGTTTTGATTCTTTCTGACGCAACGTGTATCGTTGAGGGGCAGACATTTCCGTTGCACGACGCTCTATTTCAAACAGTGCATTGCAAAATGCTACGCCTTTAGCTTCGGGTGAATTTTCTTTGCCAGTGCAAACAGCAAGTGCTTCGTTAAACTTACGTCTTGCGTGTGCCTTATTCGAGAACTCGGATAAGGCACATTATCCGAGAAAAAAATTTATTCAAGAAAGAATGCTGTTAACTGCTTAGTTACAGCATTCTTTTTAATTTTTCTCGAATAATTATTGAGAGTTTCTCTTAATAATAAACATTAACGTCAGTAGGCGTGAATATTTATTATGGAGGTATCTCAATGGAAAAGGTAGAACAAAAACATAACATATTTCAAATTTCAAGTGAACTATTAGAACTTCTAAAATCGAAAGGATACAGCACTGAAACGCTGAACAATTACCGCCGAGCATTGGACAGTATTGCACTTTTTATGAAAGAGAGACAGTTGACTGAATACACTGAAGGGATTGGTGAGGTGTATTTAACTGATCGTATTACACATTTGAAGATTAAAAAATTGCGTCAAAAGCAAATCCAGACAATTCTTCGTAGGCTGAACGAATTGAAAAACGGTGTTGGTTACCGACTAATAAAACCATCACCCGTCGTACAGATTCCTTCACAATATGTGGATATACTCGAGACTTATCTTGATTTTTGTACAAGCCATGGCAATAAAAAAACTACCATCGTAGCAAAGCGCGATTTTTGTGGCAGATTTCTTTGCTATTTAGTTGAAACTGGGTGTAAAGATATCAGCAGTATTAATACGAATAATATTTGTAAAGCATGCTTAAAATTTGTTAATAGAAACGCATTTGCTATAGTCAGATTATATCTCAGTTATCTTTACGAAGTGGGAATTCTGGACTTCGATTATTCAGTTATCGTTCCGAAATACCAAAGATCTCAAGCCCTTCCTGTCACATATACAACAAGTGAAATCCGCCGTCTGGAAGATGTTGTAGAAAGAAGAGCCAAGGACTCTGGTGTTGGTAAGAGAGATCGTGCAGCACTGCTACTTGCTACCCGAGTGGGTATGAGATCTGGTGATATCGTTAGGTTGAAATTTGAAAATATTGATTTCGCCTGTGATAGAATCCATATGACACAAGAGAAAACAGGGCAACCGATTTCTTTGCCGTTGCTGCCAGAAATACGGTTGGCTATCTTAGAATATATACAAAATGCAAGACCATCCGTGGAGAGTGATTTTCTGTTTTTGAGGGAAAATGCACCTTTTGAACGAATGACCACCTCAATTATGCGTTATGCACTTACGGGATATTTTATGTCAGCCGAAATCGATATTTCAGGGAAAAAGCATGGTGTTCATACACTGAGGGCCTCTCTTGCCAGTTCAATGGTTAACAATGATGTTCCATATGAGGTAGTTAGAAAGGTTCTTGGACACACAGACCCTCAGGCAGTAAGACATTATGCCAAAGTCGATCTGGAAAACCTTCGCCTCTATGCCATAGACGTTCCCACTCCATCAGACATATTTGCCAAAGTACTTCAGAGGAGGAAATAACTATGGTAAAGTTCTGCAGTGTGTTCAAAGAAGAATTCTGGAATTTCCTTGCAGTAAGAGAAACCGTCTTAAGTAAAAGTGCATTTAATCATGACCAGTGTTACATTGCCTCTTTAGACGCATATCTTTCAGATTGTAACCTGATGGAAAAAGTTATTTTTGAGCCAATTGTCATAGGCTGGTCTAAAACGCTAACTGGAAAAGCCAGTTCGAAAGCCAATAAAATAATTGTTATACGCATCTTCATTAAATATCTTCATTCTTTGGGTATTTCAGCCTTTATGCCTGTTATACCAAGGGTTGCAGACGATTATATACCATATATTTTCTCCGATGAGGAACTGAAGAAAATATTTGATGAAGCTGATAATATTTCTATGACGAAATCGCAACCGAACCCGTTTATGCAGGCTGAGTTCCCCATGGTCTTGCGGTTACTATACGGTTGTGGACTCCGAATTGGAGAAACACTTGCATTACAGATGAAAGATGCAGATTTAGATGGGGGTGTCCTGACACTGCTCCATACTAAAAATTGTAAACAACGTATTGTTCCCATGAGCCCATCACTAATGGAAATCTTGAAGCGTTATTGCTTGGCCATGGGTCTCATTGGAAAATTTGATGCGTATCTCTTTCCAAGTGCTGATCCGACCCAGCCAATGTCAATACGATCAGCACATAATAAATTTGACCTTATATTAAAGAATACAGGTATAGCTCTCAAATCGAGAAATTGGCATGAACGTGGTCCTTGTATGCATTTCTTCCGACATTTGTTTGT
>Ga0209125_1001790_pt1 | contig 18553 bp, 16 predicted proteins | sample BarGraIncub1131A_FD_184503 | JGI IMG/M metagenome (GOLD analysis project Ga0209125, IMG submission 184503) | Arctic peat soil microbial communities from Barrow, Alaska - Barrow Graham LP Incubations 11-31A (SPAdes) (version 2) | ecosystem: Environmental > Terrestrial > Soil > Wetlands > Peat...
AGTACACTAGAAGATCATTTCTTAAAACTTTTAGAGAGGGGTGAGTTAAGTGCTTAAATTGATGAAATTAGAAATTATAAAGTTTAAAATGAGGGGATATCTGAAAGGGGCCATCATTGCAAATTTAATTATTCTAGGAATATTACTTATGGGTGTTTATGGCTTTAATACCGATAAAAAGTTGATATTTAGCAATTATAATGATGTCTTTTTATATACAGGTATTATGGTAAGAGCTACTTTTTCAATTTTTGCAGCGGTGTTAATATCAAGAATAATAATTGGTGAATATAAAAGCAAAACAATAAATATACTGTTTACCTATCCAATAAGCAGAAAAAAGATTATGGTAGCAAAGTTAGCTACTGTGGTAATATTCACATTTATAGCAATGGTTATATCCAGTCTTTTCTTAAACTTTAGTTTATTTCTTTTAAATATCTTTGCAAATTTTATTCAAGTTCCACTAACTCAGGATATTTTAGTAAAAAATCTAATTAATATAATTGTTTATTCAGTAGCCTTTTCCTTTGTAAGCTTAATTCCTGTATATGTAGGTATGAAAAGAAAATCTGGGTCTGCCACAATAGTAACTTCAGTTATATTAGTAACTCTACTAAATAATGGGAGTGATAAAAATGTATTAAGCACCATTATGATAATACCACTGGTCCTTGCAATTATAGGAGTAGTTGTATGCTATTTGGCTATAAAAGATGTAGAAAAAGTAGATGTGGTTAATTTTTAGATGAAATTAGTAACAGAAGTAATATTAAATAATAAAAACAAAAATTAGTAGCTAAGAAGTTAGCTACTAATTTTTATTAAAATGAACCTTTTTATCTTAATTACGTTAAAGTTACGAGAATAAAAAGGGGGATATAGTATATGATTTATGCACTTACTAGAGATTATAAAATATGGAGAAATTTAAAGTATAGAGGAGACGGTACTAATAATGAAAAATAAAGACATAAAGATTACTCTTATATTTACTCTAATAGGCCTTATAGCAGGTATTTTTTTAGGTCTATTGTCACTTTCAACAGTTACTGAGGCAATAAAACAAGGTATGATTTCTAAGTTTGGCTCATCCACAGCAATTATAGCTCTTTCAGCAGTACAAGTAACAGTATTTACATTCTTTTCAGCTTTTATTGGACTAAAGCTTGCTAGAAAGGTAAACTTGAAATTAAATATTAAATTCGATAAGAATAGTGCAATCTTAGCTACTGTAATAGGGTTAGTAATAGCCTTTATAATAGCTGGATCAGATAAATTCATATTTGCTCAATATCTTCCAAAACAAACAGAAATGTATACAATCTCGCCATTATATTTTATTTCAAGTGTACTATATGGAGGCGTAGTTGAAGAATTAATGCTAAGGCTATTTGTAATGTCATTAATAGTACTAATACTTTGGAAGTTATTTGCAAAATCAAAGGATAAGTTGGATATTCCAAATTGGATTTATATAACTAGTATTTTTCTTGCAGCTATTCTATTTGCTGCAGGTCATCTTCCTGCTACAGAACGTCTCTTAGGATTGTCTACTCCTATTTTAATAAGAAACTTCCTATTAAATGGGGTTGGAGGCATTGGGTTTGGGTATTTATATTGGAAGAAAGGATTGTCTTATGCAATTTGTGCTCATATACTAACACATGTATTTATTCAAATCATATTTATGCAGATATTTTTTAAAATATAGCAAGTGGGAAACCTTCGCATTTATCGATATCACGGTAAACTTTACCCCATATGGCGTAACATTTATATACTATTTATCCTTATTTTATGGTTTAATTATATTATAATATGGGGGAGGAAAATGAATGAAGAAAGTATATCGTTTATTATTTGCTTTACATGTATTTGTAGGAATAGGAGCCATGGCTGGAGGGCTAGCAGCTATTACTAATCCTGATGCGCCACTTGGAATTTCAGTTGAGGTTATAAAAAATTCACCATTTAGTAATTTTCTTATACCTGGAATTATCTTGTTTACTATAATTGGTCTTGGAAATGTTATTAGTGCTTTAATGTTTCGGTTTAAGTCAAGATTTCAAGGGTATATAAGTAGTGTTTTTAGTTGGGCCCTAGTGATTTGGATTGTTGTACAATGTATTATGATGAATGCAATTGTCTTCTTACATGTTTTATTTTTTAGCATTGGATTAATTGAAGCTACCCTATCAATGACTATTTTGTTTGAACAACGTCTTTTTCCTGCAAATCTTATTTTAAATGTTTATGAAGGTAGGATAAATTGCAAGTAATCCTCATTTAGTAGTAGGACACACATATAAATTTCTTATTAATACAATATTATTTATAAGCATAATGCCACCCTAGTAATTTAAGGGTGGCATTTTACTGTAAAAGTAAAGTATTTATTCTTCGTCCTCCACCAAGGAATTTGTACTTGAACGCTGCTTCCTATAGTTACTTGGTGTTAATCCGGTATGTTTTTTGAAAAAGCGAGAAAAGTAAGTTATGTGATTGAAATTAAAAGCATAACTTATTTCACTGATACTGGAATTTGCGTGATTCATATACAGTTTAATTGCAATAATCCGATGATCATTAATATACTCAGATAAGGTTTTGCCGACTTCCTTCTTAAAAGCAGCACAGAGGTAATTGGGATGCACATTTACAAAAGAAGAAATTTCTCCTAGAGTTAAATTATTTTCTATATTTTTATTTATATAAGTGATCACTCGATTAATAAGTGGGTTATAAATATTTTCTTTGTATTTTTTTAAAACTTTAATAAAATCATATAACATTTTGTATTCTAGTGCTTGAACTTTATCGAAGACATCAGTTTCGTCAATAAGGTTAATATAATAGTCACTTAACATAAAGGCAGTCTCAGTATCTAGTCCTGCTTCAATTACAGCTCTTGTAAAAAATGTACAGGAGGCTATAAGAGAATACTTAAGAGAACTAAGAGGCTTTTTAGACAGTTGAGCTCGTTCTAGGGAATTGATTTGTTTTAAGGTTTCCATACTTTTATCGTTGTCCATTTGATTAATAGCTTGCACAAGTTTACACTCAAGCGCGTAAGGGGGATGAATATAAGAAGTGTATCTATTTCTAGCCATTGTATCTTCAAGTTTTTTATAAATATTCTCCAAAAGATTATCACCTCACAAAAAATAACCACAATAAAGTGCAAAATATATTAACATTGTATAAAGAGTATATAATTTTCTTGTATATAATGTCAATATACTTCACTTATTTTGAGTATATAAATTCTTTTCATGTAAAGGTATTCATTGTATTTTGAAGTCTACAAAGAAAATAAAAAATAGGGGGAAATAGCATGAAAAAATCTATTAGTACTGTCTTAGCTATTGTATTAGCATTATCAACTATGACTGGATGCTCTTCAAAAACTGCGGTTACAAAAACAGCTGATCCCGCTCCGAAAGAAAAAGCAGTAATTACAGTAATTCAAAACAAAGTTGAAATTCAAACTCAGCTTGAAGAGGCAGCAGCCACCTTTAATAAGTCTCAAAGTGATGTTGAAGTTCAGATTTTAGGTTCAGCAGGAGATAACTTAGTAACAACTCTACAATCACAGTTTGCATCAAGTCCAGAAAAAGCACCTACACTCTTTACCTGCGGAAGCGGTAGTGAGTTTGAAAAATTCTTCAGTTTTATGGCACCACTCGACTCTGCGAAAGCAGCAAAAACTGTTGCTAAAGGACAGGTCGATGATGCAATGAAGGATGGCAAGCTATATGGTCTTCCAATGGCCATCGAGGGTTTTGGATTAATATATAATAAAACGATGTTTAAGGAGGCAGGTGTAGATCCTGCAAGTATCAAGTCAGCAGACGATTTAGTTGCTGCGAGCAAGAAACTTGCATTAATTAAAGGAGTAAAAAGTCCAATAGCCTTTGCAAAAGAAACATATTTCCAGTTTATGCATCCATTTAACTGGCCATTTGCAACAATGAGTAACTATAAAGAGGCTATCCCTAAGGTTATAAGTGGAGAATTAAAGTTAAAAGATATTAAAGAAGTTAAACAATATGTTGAAGATTTAGCAAAATTAAAGCCTTACACAAATCTTGCGAAAGACAGTTATGATGATCAAGTTGCAGGCTTTGCACAAGGGAAATTTGCAATGATTCATCAAGGAAACTGGGCACAAGGAATAATCGATGATTACAAGGTAACTTTCGATTATGGCATGATGCCTATGCCAATAAACGGTAATGGTTCAATTTCAGTAGGAAATTCAAATTTCTTCAGAGTAAATAAAGCTGCAACCACAGCTCAACAAGCAGGTGCAATTGCGTTCCTTGATTGGTTATTTACTGATCCAGCTGGGCAAGTATTTGTTACTGAGAAATTCAAGGTAATTCCTGCATACAATGGCTTTAATACTAGTAAATTAGATGTTCTTTCCAAGGAAGTTGCAAAGTATTCAGAGGAAGGAAAAACTCTACCATGGACTTTCAATCTTTTCCCAGCAGGTGTTGACAAGGATTGTTCAAGTGCAATGGAAAAATTCTATGCAGGCAAATTAAATACAGATCAATTATTAGATGAAATAAATACAGTTTGGGTTAATGCAGCAAAAAAATAATATGCCTAATTAGATTAAAAGCCTCGCTAAGAGGCTTTTAATCTAATAAAATAAAAATAGAAAAGAAATGGAGAGTGTGATAATGAATAAAAAGCAAAAAGGCAAAATAACTACAGCTTTGTTTGTTATTCCTTCCCTATTTATATTTATAAATGTAGTTATTATTCCTTTTGTTATGGGAATAGTATACTCATTTACGAATTGGGATGGCTTTGCTTTTAAAGGATCTACATTTGTAGGATTTAAAAATTATGCTGCAGCCTTTGCAGATGAAAAGTTTGTCACGGCTTTTAGGCTCACAACAGGATATACACTTGTTATGATTATTCTTGTTAACATTGTAGGGCTTTCACTGGCACTACTAGTAACTTCAAAAATTAAGAATAAAAATTTCTTTAGAGGAGTATATTTTTTACCTAATTTAATTGGAGGACTTATTCTAGGTTTTATATGGAAATTCATATTCACAAAATTTTTCGAGCAATTTGGTGTAATTACACATACTGAAAAAATATTCTTTAATTGGCTAGATGAACCTACTGCAGCCTTTTGGGCATTAGTTATTGTAGGGGTATGGCAAATGGCAGGGTATGTAATGGTAATATATATAGCGTCTATAGAGAGTATATCCGAGGAAGTTATGGAAGCTGCAAGTATAGATGGGGCAAGTAGCTGGACTAAATTCAAAAGAATAACTCTTCCGCTAATAGCACCTGCTTTTACAATAAGCTTATTTGTAACCTTATCAAATTCCTTTAAACAATATGACACTAACCTATCCTTAACAAACGGTGGTCCTTTCGGATCAACAGAACTCGTTACCATGAATATTTTTTCTACAGCCTTTAGTTATAACAAGTATGCACAGGCACAGGCAAAGTCTATCATCTTTTTCTTGGTCATAATGATAATTACTGTGATACAGATTTATATTACTAAGAAAAGAGAGGTTGATATGTAATGAAAGCAAAATTTAAAGCATCTACAATATTGATAATACTAGGGTTTATGACATCGGCTTTAACCTTATTCCCTATGTATATTATGCTGGTTAATTCTTTTAAAGGTAGAGCACAGATATTTACGGACACCATAGGACTACCAAAATCATTAGATTTTTCTTATTATATATCAGCTATTGAAAAAATGAAATTTCTAAAGGCCATGTCAAATTCACTATTTGTAACAATTATAAGTATTGTTTTGATAATAGTTTTTTCCTCTATGTCAGCATGGGCAATAGTGAGAAGCAGCTCAAAGCTTGCTAATTTTATATTGTATACTTTTATAGTAACTATGCTTGTCCCTTTTCAGTCTGTTATGATTCCTTTAATGCAGTACATGAGCGGGTGGGAAATTAGATCTATTAATTTTTCAATGATAGATAGTTTTTATGGCCTGATTTTTATGTACATCGGGTTTGGATCTAGTTTATCTATATTTTTATATCATGGATTTATAAAGAGCGTTCCACGTTCACTAGAAGAGGCTGCAATGATAGATGGATGCAATAAGTTCCAGGTGTTTTGGCGAATAGTATTTCCTAGCTTAAAGCCAATTACAGTTACAGTAGCTATTTTAAATGTAATATGGATATGGAATGACTATTTACTTCCATCCTTGGTACTAAGAAGCCCAGCATTAAGAACAATCCCCCTTTCAACCTTCTATTTCTTCGGGGAATTTACAATACAGTGGAATTTGGCAATGGCAGGACTTGTTCTTACAATTATACCAATAATTATTTTTTATTTGTTTTCACAAAAATATATTATTAAAGGTGTTATGGCGGGAGCTGTCAAATAATTGAGAGTTAGAATTATATTATAGATAACTCAGAAAGAGAGAAGACATTATGAAAAGTGAATGGATTATAAGTGACAATAGTTTAAATGTAGAAGAACTTTTAAAAAATGAAAGTATCTTTAATGTTTCAAATGGATATATAGGTATCAGAGGAAACTTTGAAGAAAATTATCCTGAAAATTACGCAACAATTAGAGGAACTTATATAAATGCATTTTATGAAGAAGTTCCTATACAATATGGTGAAAAAGCTTATGCTTTCCCGGAAAATATGCAGAAGATTGTTAACGTTACGGATGCGCAAAATGTAAATATAATAATTAATGGAGAGCGGTTTTCTCTGTTTGAAGGAACTGTTAAAAGTCTAAAGAGATACCTTGACATGGAAGCCGGATGTTATGTTAGAGAAATATGGTGGGTTTCACCCCAAGGATTAGAACTTAAAATAAAGATAACGAGGCTTGCTTCACTTAAATATTTAGAATTATTTGCTATTAATTATGAAATACAAAAAGTCAATTTTAACGAAGGAATCATTATAGAAACTGAAATCAATGGAGATGTAACAAATTTCACAGATGAAAGTGATCCTCGTTTAGGGACAGGACACGGTAACATTTTATCTTTAAAATCCATGGTGGCGGAAAAGGATATTATGCAGATAGTATCAGAAACTGAAAACTCTAAGAAGCTTGTAGCCGTTACAACAAAGCACAGCTGTAATGTAAATTATCAAGTTTGTTTGGAGAAAACTGATATAAAAGTAAAAACTATTTTTAAAACAGAGCCTGGAAAAGAAATAATAAACTTTACTAAATATAATGTATACACAGATTCAAGGCGATATAAAAGCCTCGTCAGCCAAGGAATAGATATAGTAGAGAAGATAAGCCGTGAACCTTTTGAAGAGATATTAGATGAGCAAAGGGATTATTTAAAGGAGTTTTGGAGTCTAGCAGACATTAATATTGAAGGAGATGAAAAACTTCAGCAGGGGTTAAGATATAACCTATTTCAACTTCTTCAAGGGGTAGGGAAGGACGCTAAAAGCAATATAACAGCAAAGGGATTAAGCGGAGAGGGCTACGAAGGCCATTATTTTTGGGATACCGAAATTTATATCCTTCCATTTTTCACTTTATGTTATCCGGAACTAGCAAAAGGGCTTCTAAAATATCGCTACACCATTTTAGATAATGCAAGGCAAAGAGCAAGAGAAATGGGACACAAAAAAGGCGCAGCTTATCCCTGGAGAACTATAGCTGGAAAGGAGTGTTCCTCTTATTTCCCAGCTGGAACTGCTCAATACCACATTAATGGTGATATAGCCTATTCTTATATACAATATTATTTAGCAACAGGAGATATAGATTTTATAAAAGAGTTTGGAGCAGAAGTTGTTTTTGAAACTGCTAGAATATGGATTGAAATAGGACATTTTCACAAGGGGCAATTTAAAATTGATGCGGTAACAGGACCTGATGAATATACTGCCATAGTAAATAATAATTACTATACAAATGTAATGGCAAAATATAATTTAAAATGGGCTTCAAAATTGTACTATGAACTTATGGAGAAGGATACAGAGTTGTTAAAGGCTGTATGTAATAAAATAAGTTTATCAGAAGAAGAAATAGAGCAGTTTGTATGCGCCTACAAAAACATGTGTTTGCCCTATGATGAAGAACTAAAAATTAATGCTCAGGATGATACCTTTTTATCTAAAGCAGTATGGGATTTTGAAAACACTCCAAAAGATAAGTATCCTCTGCTTCTAAATTTTCATCCGCTAACTATTTACAGATACCAGGTGTTAAAACAGGCAGATACAGTACTTGCGCATTTTCTTGTGGAAGATGATTCAGATTTTGAAACTATTAAAAATTCTTATGATTATTATGAAAAAATAACTACTCATGACTCGTCCTTATCGTGTGCTGCCTACAGTATCATGGCGTCCAAAATAGGTTATCTTGAGAAAGCATATGAATATTTTATAGAGACAGCAACATTAGATTTGGATAATACCCATGGAAATACTAAGGATGGACTTCATACTGCTAATATGGGTGGAACCTGGATGGCAATAGTTTATGGCTTTGCAGGTCTTAGAATAAAAGAAAATTATATTTCCCTTACACCTAAGCTTCCTAAAAATTGGAGGTTGCTTGAATTTAAATTTTTGTATAAAGGTGCTCGTATTGAGGTTCATATGGAAGTGGATAAAACAGACATAACTATTCAATGTGATTGTGCCATTAATTTGAAAGTTAACAATATATTATATGAAATTATCGAAAGTGAGAAAATAGAAATAGTAAATTAGATTAGAATTTATGCCGCCACTGATTTTTGCTTTTCTTTAAGTCTATATGAAACAATTATTGTAATAATAGGGGATAAATAGCACAACACTGCAAAGGGTGCATAGGAAGCAGCGGAAATTCCCGTAAGAGATTTAATGATAAGAGCATTAATATTCCAAACCATTAAAGGTGCAATTATGATACCTGTATCCGAGATAGTCCTTGCTAGTAGTGTGGTATCAATATCAAATTCATTATATTTATCCTGTAGAAGTCTTCCAGGTAGTAATACTCCAACTGTCTGGTCGCAGGTTATTATGGTTAAGAAACTACTAATTAGGGCTGTCTTAAAAATAATCTGTCGCTTAGTCTTTACTCCACTGGTTAGCTTTTTTATTAATGGTAGTATCATGCCAGTTTTTTCTAATAAGCTTGTTAGGCTAACTGCACCCATAATTATAAGAACAACCTCTATCATAGATTTAATACCGCCACTTACAAGTATTTTATTAAGCTCAGTAGATGCTGTAGAACCACTGTAGCCAAAGAAAAGTGATACTATTAAGGTATGGAGTGACATATGCTGAATGAAAACACTAACTAAGCAACCTGCAAAAAGACCTGTTAGTAGTGTAGGTATTGTTTTAGCACCCAAAATAGACATTATAAGGATGATAGCAGGAAGAAGTGCAATAAAGGGTGATATTTTATAGCCAGCAAGTATTGCATTTTGGTAGTATACAAGATTTTCAGACCCATTACCGATGGTGAAATTTCTACCTATTAAGTAATATACTACAGCCGTAATTAGAAATAGGGGTATAAAGGTTGGAAGCATGACCGTTATTACTTGCTTATAGCTTCTTTTTGTTGTTGTAAGTGCAAGATTAAATAAACCGGAGATTGGAGACATCTTGTCTGCAATAAAAGCACCAGATATTATTACTCCAAGAAGTATTGGCGCGGGAACTCCGAATCCTTTGCCAACACCAAGTAGTGCAATACCTATAGTACTTACTGTTCCAATTGCAGTACCCATAAATATGGATACTATTGAAACTATTAAAAAAGTAGCAAGAAGAAAATTCATATCTTTCATATATTCAAATCCATAATACATTATAGAGGGTACTACACCAGAAGCTAGCCATACCGAAGCTGCTGAACCAATAAGTAGAACTACCACATAAAGTGTTATTGCTTCTTTTAACCCTGATAGTAGTATAACTACTATATCATTGATGGTATATTTGTATTTTATGAGTATAATAGATGTAAAAATAATACCACCTAAAAATCCATATGCTAGTGATATTGTACTTATAATACAAGTAGAAATTAGAATTATACATGCAGTTATAATAATATAACAATGAATTTTTGATATACTTTTTTCGTTCATTTGCCACCTCGATAAACTATTTATTGTAACCTAAATTCTATGTTTGATATTTGTATATTTTACCATTATAATCACCGATTTTCAACCTTTATATATATAAAGGAGCCTCAACAATTATTGAGGCTCCTTTAGGTTACATACTTTTATTTAAAATTTAATTACACCTATTGAATTTAAGAAAACAATTATAAGCAAAATTGGTGATACAAATTTAATAAATGCATGTACAACATTTAACACAAGATTGTTATTTAAAGTTCCTTGATTAGATAATTCTAGTTTGAAATCTTCCTTTTTAACAAAGTATCCAATGTAAATTGCTGTTATAAGTCCACCTACTGGAAGTAAGATATTAGAAGATAGGTAATCAAAGGAATCAAAAAATCCTTTCTTTCCTAATATATGAATATTACCAAGAGCACTTGAGGAATCAGCCGATAATGTTGCAAAAATTCCAACCACCATTATTATACCTGTTGTAAGTAATACTGCTTTCTTCCTACCCATACCTTTTTCTTCAGTAAAATATGCAACTGGAACTTGAACTATTGATATCATTGCTGTTGTAGCGGCTATTGCAGTTAAAAGGAAAAATGCTACTAATAGTACATTACCAAAAGGTATTTTTGAAAATACAAGTGGTATTGTCATAAATAAAAGCCCAGGGCCTGCACTAGGTTCCATACCAAAAGAGAATACAGCTGGAAATATTGCAATTCCTGCGAGGATCGAAATAAGTGAGTCAGATAGTGCAACCTTTGCCGACGTTGCTATCATATTATTATCGTGTGTGAAATAACTTCCATAGGTAATCATTATTCCAATTCCCAGGGACATTTTGAAAAATGCAAGACCGAGAGCAGTTAATATAACAGGTCCAGTTAGTTGTGTAAAATCAACATGGAATAAAAAATCTAAGCCTTGTGATGCGCCTGGAAGTGTCAATGCTCTTATATCACATATAATAATTAGTATGAATAATACCGGCATAAGGGTTTTTGTTATTCTTTCAATTCCATTTTTAACCCCTGCAATTAAAATTATTGAAACTACGCCCAAAACTATAAATTGCCATACGAGTGGAGGTACTGGCCCAACTAGTGTTGACATGAATTTCGCTTTTGCTGTAGCTGCAGTAACCACTGTGAAATCACCTTTTATTGCTTTGAAAACATATGAATAAACCCATCCAGCAACACAGCTATAAAAAAACATAATTAGGAAGGCTGAAGCAACCCCCATAAATCCAATGATTTTCCATCCTTTAGCAGCTTTTAAAGTTTTAAAGGCTCCCACTGCATTTTTTCTTGATTTTCTACCAATGTAAAATTCACATGCCATAATAGGAATACCAACTAATGCAACACATAAGAGATATGCTAAGAGAAAAGCTCCTCCACCATTAGCCCCTGTTAAATAAGGAAATCTCCATATGTTACCTAAACCGACTGCTGAACCCAATGTCGCAAAAAAAACTGCAAATCCAGTTGAAAACGTCTCTCTTTTATTTTTCTCCTCCATTACATATCACTCCTTTTTATAATTAATTAAACAGTTCTCTCTACTGCGGAGTAGAGAACTCTACTGTGGAGTAGAGAACTGTTTGAAGGGAAGCAAATTTATATTTTTTAATAGGCTAAAATAGTACAAAAAAAACAGACATGTCTTTTCCCTATGAGGCGAAAAGATGTCCGCGGTATCACTCATATTTATAACTCTAATTTTAACGGAACGATCTTAAATGTACATTTCTTTTTAACTTCAGCTTTATGTTGTTTTCTGTAAACATTAGTTTTTAGCACATTTTAACACTATAACACGTATATATTATTTAATCAACAGAAAAACGAAGGATTACGAGCTGTTTCCTTCATTTTTTTAATGCTTTACTACGTTTATATGGTCGTTTTGAAATATTGATCAAGTGCTAATATTATTAAAGTTTGTTTAAGAAAAGCACATTATGCTATATAATATAAATATATTTAAGGTTAGATTGTCTAGCTTCCACTAAATAATTGTGAAAAAGGAGAGAAATTGTTATGAGTATAGTAAAACAAGGAATTGAGCTTATAGAAAGTAAAGACTTTGAGGAGCTTAGTAGAATAAGCGCTGAAGTTATGGTTGAATGTATACGGAAAAAGCCAGATTCACTCTTTTGTTTGGCTACGGGCAGTTCACCTGCTCGTGCATATGAAATTTTTGTGGAAATAGTTAATAAGGAGCAAATTAATGTACGAAAATTACGTATTTTAAAATTAGATGAATGGTGGAGAATAAATGAAAATGATCCGTGTACTTGTGAAAGCTTTATTCAGACAAAAATTATTATACCGTTAAAGATCCCTTCACAAAATTACATAGGTTTTAATAGCAATACTCCAGATGCAAATGTTGAGTGCAATAGGATTGCCCAGACTTTACAAGAGCAGGGTCCAATTGATCTGTGTATTTTGGGGATAGGCAAGAATGGTCATCTTGGATTAAATGAACCTGGAGGTTATTTCATACCATTTTCTCATGTAGTTAAACTAGATGAGAAAACCAAGACCCATGAAATGCTTACAAAAACTAATGTTACTATAAATTATGGCATGACTATAGGTGTGGCTGATATTATAGCCTCTAGAAAGGTGCTTTTTTTAGCAGCAGGCGATGAGAAAAAGGCATCCTTCAATATATTCCTAAAACGACAAGTTCGCAGCGATTTACCAGCTTCTATTTTATGGCTACATCCAAATGCACTATGCGTGTTTGAAAGTAAATTAATTTAACTAGTATTTCAGTAATTTAGATGTGTATTAAATATAATATTACATATAAATATAGTAGTAAGTGAAAGATCAAGCTTTACTTATTTATCTCCATATATTAAGATAAAAAAAGGGCATGTGGAAAAATAAAATCTATTATGTGCTAAGAGGTAGGCTACAAATGACTAATAAAGAAAATATTAATCTAAAGTTAAAAGAGCTTTCAATTAAAATGGATAGTAAAAAGGACTATGGAGTAACTGCCATGAAAATTGCAGAATCTTTAGGAATTCAAAGAAACATAGTTAGCCACCTATTAAACGAATTAAATAAAGAGGGCATAGCTATAAAAATAAACACAAGGCCAGTCTATTTTATTCATGGGGAAGTATATTTAGAAAGAAAAAACGAGCTTAAGCTTGTATCGAAATATTTAGAAGTCAAAGAAACTGAAACAAAAAATACAGGTAATATTGAGGTCTTTAAAAATTTAGTAGGCTTTAATGGAAGCTTAAAATATGTGGTGGATCAATGTAAATCAGCGGTACTATATCCTCCAAATGGGTTAACAATACTGCTGGTAGGGGGATCTGGTGTTGGGAAAAGTTTCTTAGCTCAAATAATATATGAATATGCAAGGTCTGCAAATATTATAGTTAATAATTCACCTTTTATGATATTTAACTGCGCAGAATATGCTAACAATCCTGAATTACTTTCAGCTACTTTGTTTGGAAGCATAAAAGGCGCATACACGGGAGCGGATAGAGATAAGCCTGGGTTAATAGAGGAAGCTGATGGCGGTTTTCTGTTTCTTGATGAAATACATCGTTTGTCCCCTGAAGGACAGGAAAAGCTATTTTTATTTTTAGATAAAGGTGTTTTTAGGCGCCTGGGAGAAGCAGGAAAGTGGAGAAAGGCAAAGGTAAGGATGATTTTTGCTACCACAGAGGATCCTGAAGATAGTTTTTTACAAACATTTTTAAGAAGGATTCCTCTAATTGTAAACATTCCACCTTTTAAAGAACGACCTTTAATAGAGAAGCTTGAATTAATTAATAATATTTATAAACAAGAGGCAATAAACATTAAGAAAGATATATTAGTAAGCAATCAGGTAATTAACATACTTATAAAAAATAAGATTAATGGAAATATAGGAAAATTAACAAATGCAATCAAGCTTAGTTGTGCTAATACTTTTAGTAGTTTAAATGAAAAACGTACTAATTTAATTACAATAAAAATCAATAATTTGCCAAAAGAATTCATCGAAGGATTTGATGGCATAATACTTAATAATGTGAACTTAAGCGACATGATTGTATCCTGTTCTAATAAAGATGAAGCAAATACTTTTAAGAATAATTTTAAAAAAACTTCAGATTTAACAGATAAAATGATAAAAAAAATAAAAGAACTGGAAAGCAAAGTGGTTTCACAGAGTGAATTTAGAAATAGCAGCTTAGTAATACTTAACGAATTAATAGATGATATTATTTTCATCGAAGTAGATAAGAAAACTAATAATGTTATTTTTAATTCAATAAAAACTGTAGTTGAAAATATACTTGGAAATTTCCAGTCTGATTTTGGCATTAAACATTATGGAAATAGTGTTGAAATAATCACTTTTTTAATAATTTATTTTATGGAACATAACCAAGAAAATAGTAACATCGATATAAATGAAATAATTGGATATCTAAGCAAGCCTTATTCAAAAGAGTACAAAATAGCTTCTAAATTAATAGAAATTGTAGAATATAATTTAAATATAAGCTTAAACAAATTTGCAATTATCTATATATTAATTTATATAAAATCCTTCAATAGGGAATCAAATTTGGACCAAATCAATGCAGTGATTATAGCGCATGGATATACTACTGCAAGCAGTATTGCAGGGGTGGCTAACAGAATGCTTGGAGATTATGTTTTTGAAGCCTTTGATATGCCAATGGATCTTTCTACCATTGAAATTTGTAAAAATCTTAATGCTTATATAAGCACTATTGATACAACTAAGGGGCTAATTATCCTTGTTGATATGGGATCCTTAGAGAATATTTATAGTGGAATTCATAAAGAGTTTTATGGAGATATTGCAATAATCAATAATATTTCTACGCAACTTGCACTGGATGTTGGAAATAGAATCATTAATAATCAATCCATACAACAAATTGCAGAAGAAGCAGTGGAGAAGAATGTATGTAGTTTTGATTATATACCTTCTACAAAGAGAAAAAAAGATGCCATTATTACAACTTGCTTTACTGGAATAGGCACTGCTAAAAAAATAAAGGATTTATTAGAAAGATGCTTTTCTAATAAAGAAGTAAAAGTCATTGCATATGAATATGAAAAGCTAAAAGGTAATGGAAAAGAAGATTATGTGTTTAAGGAATATAACATTAAATTAATAATTGGAACTAGTGACCCTAAAGTAGAGAATATACCATATATTTCAGTGGAAGATATGATTATGAGAAAAAGTGATCTAATACTTAAAAGTAGTTTGAGAAATATAGTTGATAATGGGATAATTGATAAGATAAATATGGAGATAATTAAATTATTTACACTAGAGAATGTAGTAAATTACTTGACCATATTAAATCCAGATAAAATAATAGATCAAGTGGAACAAGCACTTTATAATTTAGAGCTAGGACTTGGATTTAAATTGAAAAATGACCTTAAAATAAGTTTATATATTCACATATGTTGTATGATAGAAAGATTAGTTATAAAGGACCCTATAATGACCTATAGTAAATTACTAGAATTAGAACAGTGTCATATACAGTTCATAAGATTAATAAGAAATGCATTTAGTGTCATAGAACAGTTTTACAAAGTAGAGATACCTATCTCAGAAATTGGGTTTATTTATGACAGTATTAATAATAAAATTGAGGATTTTACTCTTTAGACCATGCCAAGTAGCAGTCGTACACTGCTTGGCATGGTTTTTGCTTTATAAATATATATAAGAAATAAATAAGGAGGCAGAGTATACATGGGACCTAATATTTTACTAACTAGAATTGATAACAGGTTAGTGCATGGACAAGTAGGTGTTACTTGGACATCATCCTTAGGAGCAAACCTAATAGTAGTAGTTGATGATGATGCAGCAGTTCAATCTGTGCAACAACAACTAATGACTATGACCGCTAGCAATGCAGGAGTTGGCATAAGATTTTTTACTGTAGAGAAAACAATAAATATTATTAGTAAAGCGGCTCCTACGCAAAAAATATTTATTGTTTGTAAAACACCAGGTGTAGTAAAAAGCCTTGTAGACGGAGGTGTTCCAATTAAAGATGTCAATGTAGGGAATATGCATTTCTCAACAGGAAAAAGGGCACTTACAAAAAAAGTTTACGTTGATGAGCAAGATGTACAGGATTTAAAATATATTGAGGCAAAAGGTGTAAATGTATTTATTCAGGATACACCTGGAGATCCAAAACATAATATTGAATAATAGGGGGAAAATCAATGCATAGTATTACACTAATTCAAGGCATTTTATTATCAGTAATGGCAATTATATGCGGATTCGACTTTTGGCTAGAAGGACTTTATTTATTTAGACCAATAATTGTATGTACTTTAACTGGATTAATTTTAGGTGATCTTCATATTGGACTACTGGCAGGTGGACTTACTGAGCTTGCATTTGCAGGGTTAACTCCAGTAGGAGGAACTCAACCACCTAACCCAATTTTAGCAGGTGTTATGACTACGGTTATAGCATACACATCTAATTTAGATGTTAAAACTGCAATTGGACTTGCACTACCATTTAGCTTTTTAATGCAATATGTAATTTTGTTTTATTATTCTGCTTTCTCTGTATTTATGGCAAAAGCTGAAAAGTATGCGGATGAAGCTGACATTGTAAAATTTGGAAGATTAAATATTCTTATGATTGTCATTGTAGGATTAACTTATGGGATAGTAGTATTTTTATGCACATATATTGCTCAAGAACCAATGAAAGCTTTAGTAGCATCAATGCCAGTTTGGTTATCTCATGGATTTGAAATTGCAGGCGGTATACTGCCCGCAGTTGGGTTTGGTTTATTGTTAAAGGTAATGCTTAAGTTAGAATTTGTACCATTTTTAATAATAGGTTTTATATTTGCGTCTTTCGTTCATTTTTCAAACCTACTTCCGGTTGCCTTAATTGGTACAGCTCTGGCAATATACGTTTATTATAATGATAAAAATAAAGTTATAGTTACGCAATCAGCAAATAATGAGGGAGAAGGTGATGATTACAATGACGGAATCTAGTAGAAAATTAACCAAAAGTGATATCACGAAACTAGCTTTTAGATCGGTTTTTCTACAATCCAGCTTTAATTATGAAAGAATGCAGGCTGGTGGTTGGTTATACGCAATGTTGCCATTTTTGAAAAAAATACATGGAGATGATAAAGCTAAATTATCACAAAGTATGAAAGATAATTTAGAATTTATTAATACTAATCCAACCTTAGTTGGTTTCTTAATGGGACTAGTCCTTTCCTTAGAAGAAAATAATGAGGATAGAAGCTTAATTAAAGGAATTAAAGTTGCACTATTTGGACCATTAGCTGGTATTGGAGATGCTATATTCTGGTTTACGGTGCTCCCAATAGTCGCAGGAATATCTGCCTCCTTTGCAAATGAAGGAAGTGTACTTGGGCCAATAATATTCTTTCTATGTTATTGTGGTGTCTTTGCAACCCGTATTATATGGACTAGGCTCGGATATAGTGTTGGGGTTAAAGCTATAGGAAGTCTTCAAGAACATTCAGCGGCAATTTCAAGATCCGCAACAATTCTTGGAGTGACAGTAATTGGTGCTTTGATAGCCTCTTATGTTCATATTAATGTAATATCTACAATTGCAATAGGTGGAGGCCATTCAATTGGAATTCAAAAGGATTTCTTTGATAAAATACTTCCTAATATATTACCTTTTGGATACACATTTTTAATGTATTTCTTATTGAAAAAGAAAAACATTAATCCAACGATATTAATATTATGTACATTCATTGGTGCTATAATACTTTCATTTATGGGGGTTTTATAGGAATGAAAAATATATTAGTAGTAACGGGACACGGTAAGTATGCCACATCAATAAAGAGCACTTTAGAGGTTCTAGCAGGTTATAATGATGAGGTTAAATATATTGATTTTACGCAGGAGGACACCGATGTAACCTTAAAAGAAAAAATGCAAATAGTTATAGATGGAAATATAGGTATTGGAATACTATTTGTGTGTGATCTTTTAGGAGGTACCCCGTTTAAATCTGCTGTGGAACTTTCAATAATAAATGAAAATATTGAGGTTGTAGCAGGCTGCAATGTAGGCTCCATATTAGAAACCACTTTTCAATTGGAGAATATGGCTATTTATGAACTTGCAGATTTAATTGTAGAATCAAGTATTAAGTCTACAGTTAGATTTAAAAACAATATTTTTCAAACCAAAGTGGAGGATTTAGACTCAGATTTAGGTATCTAAACAAAAATTAAAGGGGACTATTGCCATAAATATTACATGGAATAGTTCTTTTTATTTATGGAAATAGTTATGAATGTATTTACAGTTATTCGCAATAGCTTTATTATATAGAATATAGTCTTTTATTCTATTG
>Ga0209125_1001792_pt1 | contig 18545 bp, 14 predicted proteins | sample BarGraIncub1131A_FD_184503 | JGI IMG/M metagenome (GOLD analysis project Ga0209125, IMG submission 184503) | Arctic peat soil microbial communities from Barrow, Alaska - Barrow Graham LP Incubations 11-31A (SPAdes) (version 2) | ecosystem: Environmental > Terrestrial > Soil > Wetlands > Peat...
AAATCTCTTTCTTGTACTACTATCTAAATTTTTTCAAAGAACGATTACATTTGCTATCCACTTATAAACCCGCATCGCTATGGGTTTCCTTCGTTTGGAAAGCGGGTGCAAAAGTAGTAGGATTATATATACACTCCAAATATTTCTACAAGTATTTTATGCTATAAAACATATTAATTCGCAAAAGGCTCGAAACCAGCACATAAAAAATGAAATAAAATGATGAGAATTTTAGTCTTGTCCATTGGCATAGGTTCTTTCACCTAAAAAGTAGCAATTGAAAAAAAATAAAACAATCGTGATACGATCTAAAAAATCAAAACCACAGGTTCAATTCGTATCACGAGAATAGTATGAAGTCACAAAGAATATTAAAAAACGTAGATTTACATCACTATTAAAGTAGCTTTCGCCCCTAAAATCGCATCTTTATTACATTATTTGAATGAAACGAACATTTATATATTTAGAAAACATAATTTATAAAAGCAATGAAAAAGAAAATTGTCTTGTTAGTACTCATGACCCTTGGCTTGATAAGCATTCGGGCACAAAATGGAGAAAAGAATTTTATTGATAAACCTTATATAGAGGTAACCGGGAAAGCGGAGATGGAGATTACTCCTGACCAGATTTACCTGAACATTGTCATTAACGAAAAGGACAATAAAGGTAAAGTGGTGCTTGCGCAAGCTGAAAGGAATATGATTGATAAGTTGAAATCGTTGGGAATTGATACAAAAAAGGATCTTTCCGTGAAAGACATGTCCAGCAACTTCAAGAATTATTGGCTGAAAAATTCGGAAATCATGGCAAGCAAGGAATACGAGTTATTGGTCACCAATGCGCAAACAGCGGGCAAAGTGATGCAGGAAATGGAAAAAATCGGAATTTCAAATGTATCTATAACCAGAGTTGATCATTCCCAAATTGAACAATTTCGGAGAACGGTCAAAGTGAACGCAGTGAAAATGGCCAGAGAAAAAGCAACGGATATGGCGGAAGCCATTAGTCAGAAGGCAGGTAAGGCTATCTATATTCAGGAAATTGAAAATAATTTTTATGCTCAAAGAAGCCTGGCGTCAAATATGGTAATGAAGGTCAGAGGGACTGAAATGGCCGATGACTCATCTGTACCAGATATTGAATTCGAAAAGATCAAGCTGGAATATCAGGTAGCAGTAAAATTTGAGCTATTTTAAATAAATGAACTATAGGCCCAATGGACTTTTTATGGATATCTTGTTAAAAGGGAGTAAAAGGTCAAGATACAGCTTGTAAGTCATACCCAAGTGTACTTTTCGTACATGAGGATTAACAAGGATGTTCTACCGGGTTTATTTGCTTACTTTAAATATACTAGTATAGGATACCTGGCAATTCTACTAAGGATGCAATCTCTATATAAGGTATAACTGGTTTTTCAGCCAATTCATGCAGCCAGATTGCTTCATAGGGCACATGAACCGCTTTACCGCCTATGGCTAAGACCGGAAGAACGTCTGATTTCAAAGAATTCCCAACCATCAGGAATTCTTTGGGTTGGATATCAAGAGCATGCATCAGATGCAAATAGTTGGACTCACTTTTTTCACTCACAACTTCGATGTGGTGAAAATAAGGAAGTAAGCCCGATTTCTCGAGTTTCCTTTCCTGATCCAATAAATCACCTTTGGTTACGACAACTAAACGATACTTATCTTGCAAAATCGGTAATACTTCATTTACTCCTGGAAAAAGTTTAATTGGCGCACTTAAAAGGGATCGGCCGAGTTCAAGAATCTCACCAATTACACTAGCGGATACCTTTCCTTTACTTATATGAATGGAAGTTTCTATTAAAGAGAGCGTATATGCCATTGCACCATAGCCATACCACTGCATATTATTCATTTCTATTTGAAAAAGTTCCTGAACAAGATCTTTCTCCGGCATGTATTTTGACAACAAAGCACAGAAGGAGGTTTCGGCTTGGCGAAAATAGGATCCGTTTTCCCATAAAGTATCGTCCGCATCAAAACCAATGACCTTAACTGTGTTCATATCTTTCAAGAGTTATCTTTTTGAATTGAATGCAAAGATAGAGAAAAAACCCTATTTTTGTAAACACAAGGCTAATGCCCGTAATAGCAACAACTGACACTTATGAAAGTTAAAAACATATTGGTAATTCGTTTCAGGAGAGTAGGCGACTCAGTTCTTTCTACTGTCATCTGCAGCAGCTTACGAAAAACTTTCCCAAATGCTAAGATAGACTATGTCCTCAATGAAAATATCGCATCTTTATACGATAACCATCCGGATATCGACCAAATTATCACTTTCAACGATGAAGAAAACCACAACCTGAGAAAATATCTTGGAAAAGTTTGGCGAACGATGCATGTTAAGAAATACGATATTATTATCGATACTCGAAGTACTGTAAAAACGCTATTTTTTTCCCTTTTTTCGATGAGAACCCCTTTTCGGATTGGAACCTACAAGAAATACAGCTTTATACTTCACAATTACCGTGTGCAAAATCACGTGGATAGTTCAATAGATATGGTTCAGCATAACTTATTGTTACTTAAACCGCTGGAAAAAATAGCATCGGTAAAATACACCTCGGACTTCAGACTTTATGTTTCTAAAGAAGAAAAAGACCAGTTTCATGACTACATGGAACATCAGGGTATCGAATTTTCACGACCAGTGGTATTGGCTACCGTAAGTGCCCGTTTGGAATACAAGATTTGGGACAAGGAGAAAATGAAAACGATTCTTCGTCAGATGATTGATAAATATGACGTCCAGCTTATCTTTAATTTTTCCCGAAGTGAGGAGTCTTTTGTTAAAAAGATGCAGGAGGAAATGGGATTTGACAAGCATGTATTCACTAATATTGAAGCGAATACTCTAAGGGAACTCTGTGCGCTGACCTCCAACTGCCATTTTTTCTTTGGAAATGAAGGGGGCCCCAGACATATTGCTCAAGCTTTTAGTGTTCCAACTTATGCCATTTTCCCTCCGGGAATACTCAAATCAATTTGGCAACCTGCGTCCGGGAAAGATTATCAAGGGATTAGCCCTGACGATTTTTACACAGACGATGAACAAAAGGGATTGGATTATCAGCAAAAATTTAATTTAATTACACTGGATATGGTTTGGAACGGTGTCAATCTCTTTTTATCAGACCGTTTAAACAAACAGTCGTAAGTGACCTGTTTCATTGAATACACACAACTATTTTATATAATACCCTATTTGAATGGTACCAAAAATAAACTTTTACTATACCGGTTTATCCGAAGCCGATCAAGCTCACAAAACGCAAGCCTTTCCTTGTATGATTCATGCAGAAGCCAATCCGCATTCAGTGAAAGGGTTAAAGATTATAATACAGACAAATGATGAGAAATATTTCATACTCTTTACCAATCCAAACTTACCTGTCATAGGGCAATTCGCTTTGGAAAGAATGATTCAGGTAGCAGAAGATTCAGGAGCTGGAATGGTCTATACCGATTTTCATGAAGTGAAAAAAGACACAAGAAAAGTTCACCCTGTCAACGATTATCAGACTGGTAGCATCCGCGATGATTTTGACTTCGGGCCTCTTCTTTTAGTCAATACAGAAGCTGCTAAAAAAGTTTTCCAGGAAAATACAAAGTATGAATATGCAGCCCTTTACGACTTGAGGCTTCGAATTTCTCAGCAATATCCCTTGATTCATCTCAATGAATATCTTTATACGCTGGAAGAAAACGACCTGAGAAACTCAGATGAAAAGATGTTTGCATACGTTGACCCAAAAAACAGAGCCGTTCAGCTTGAAATGGAACAGGCATGCACGGAACATCTCAAAACCATTGGAGCCTATCTCCCACCGGTCTTTGAAAACATTGACCTCAGTGAAGGGACTTTCCCCGTGGAGGCCTCCGTTATTATCCCTGTCAGAAACCGCATCAGAACGGTAAAAGATGCTATTGACTCTGTTCTAAATCAGAGAACCGACTTTGCTTTCAACCTGATCATTATTGACAACCACTCGACGGACGGGACGACGGAAGCCATTGCAGAAAAAGCCTCTAAGGACAAACGTATTATCCATTTGATTCCTCAAAGGGAAGATCTGGGAATTGGGGGTTGCTGGAACGAAGGCGTTCAACATTCATTATGTGGCCGTTTTGCGGTTCAACTCGACAGCGATGACGTTTACAGTGATGAAAATACCTTGAGCCATATCGTAAAAGCTTTTTATGTACAACATTGTGCTATGCTGGTAGGAAGTTACCGGATGTGTAATTTCGATTTGCAGACCATACCTCCAGGTATCATTGACCACAAGGAATGGACTCCGGAAAACGGGAGGAATAATGCCCTTAGGATCAATGGGCTTGGAGCCCCCAGAGCTTTCTTCACTCCTGCTTTGAGAAGTATTAAAGTCCCAAATACCAGTTACGGAGAAGATTACGCGCTGGGTTTGCAATTCTCCCGTAAATGGCAGATTGGACGTATCTACGATGTTCTCTATTTGTGCAGACGCTGGGACGACAATTCCGACGCAGCACTGGATATTACTAAACTCAATGCTAACAACGCTTACAAAGACAAACTCAGGAGCATTGAGATTGCAGCCAGACAAAATATTAATTGTTAATAATTAAACGTATGAAAAATTTCACATATTCAAACCCCGTTAAAATCATCTTCGGGAAAAAGACCATATCCCAATTGGCAGTTGAAATTCCAGAAAGTGCCAGAACATTGATTATTTATGGTGGTGGAAGTATCAAACGCAATGGCGTATACGATCAGGTCATTGAAGCGCTTAAAGGAAGGATTTATTTTGAATTTCCCGGAATAGGCGCTAATCCTGAATTTGAAACTTGTTTAAAAGCCATTGACCTGATAAAAAAAGAAAAAATTGATTTCCTTTTATCTGTAGGAGGTGGTTCTGTCATCGACGCCACAAAATTTATGGCTTTGGCTAGCCAGGCAGACGGAGATTTATGGGAAATTCTTTCAAAGAATAAATATCCTGAAAAAGCCTTACCAATAGGAATTGTCCTGACATTGCCGGCAACCGGATCTGAAATGAATTGCGGTTCAGTAATCACAAAGGTTGCAACCAAAGAAAAATTAGCTTTTGGTACTCCATTGATTTTTCCCAGATTTTCCATTCTGGATCCGGAAACAACCTTTAGCCTTCCGGCTAAACAAATAGCCAATGGTGTCATTGATACTTTTGTACATACCACAGAACAATACCTTACATACCCTACAGGTGGTGCACTTCAGGATTATTTCGCCGAAGGCATTCTGAAAGTGTTGATCAAAAATGGAGAACAAGCATTAAAAGCTCCTGAAAATTATGAAGTTCGTGCCAATTTGATGTGGGCATCAACCTGGGGATTGAATGGATGGATTGCACAAGGGGTACCAACAGACTGGGCCACTCATATGATTGGCCATGATATGACAGCGCTTTATGGTATAGATCATGCCCAGACTTTAGCCATCATCTTACCGGGTCTTTTGGATGTACTTCGCGAAGAAAAAGCGGAAAAGATTATCCAGATGGGTGAAAGGGTCTTCGGTGTATCGGAAGGAAGTAGAGATAACCGTATAGACGCCACCATCCAGGCCATTGATTCTTTTTTCAAACACATGGGAGTCGGTACACGTCTTTCCAACTATGGCTTGGGACATGAGGCCATACAGAAAATCGTTGAAAGGATGAAAGAACGAGGCTGGATACTTGGCGAACGTAAAAATGTCACTCCTGAAGTGGTGGAAAAAATCCTAAACAAACAACTTTAATAAACATGTTTGATCACAGGCAGCTTTTTCAGGAACAGTTGGTTAAATGGGCTTTGGCATCGGACAATTACCGTGCGCTCACCAAGGTCCTTATCAAAGATTTTCAGTTGGACGGTTCTCGTATCAGGTTGCAATTCAATCCGGGAAGAATCGCATCTTCTTCTGCCAACGTTTCGAAAGACGCCATCACGGCACGACCCTGCTTTCTTTGTGCAGAGAACAGACCAGCTGAACAGGACTTCCTGACGTTTGAGGGGGAGAACACTTGTTTCCAAATTCTGGTGAACCCTTATCCTGTCTTTCCGCAACATTTTACGATTGCAGCTACAGATCATCAGCCACAGACCATTGACGGACATTTTGATGCCATGCTCAGACTGGCAAAAAGTATGGACGATTGTGTTCTTTTTTACAATGGACCTCGTTGTGGAGCATCGGCGCCGGATCACCTGCACTTTCAGGCTGGCAATAAAGGACTGATGCCCATTGAAACGGATTTTGACCAATTGAAGAAGACCTCTATTTGGAAAAGCTCAAATACGGAACTATCCAAAATGGTTGGATTGCTGAGAAAGGGTTGGGTATTGGAGGGATTCGACAAAAAAGAGCTGGTGACTACTTTTGAACAATTACTGGATAGCCTGAAATCCTTTCATGCTACACCTGGTGAAGAACCGATGCTCAATTTGCTTTGTTGGTATTTGAACGGGCGTTGGATTTGCATTTTATTTCCACGCCAGTCACATCGTCCCAAATGCTATTTCAAGGAGGACGAAACCAAACTTCTGATCAGTCCTGCCTCCGTGGAGATGGGTGGGCTAATGATATCCGCGCGTAAGGAAGATTTTGAACGGATTGGAGAAAAGGAAATCCGAGAGATTTACAACGATGTTTCGGCATCAGAAAAGGAAATCGACCAGATTTCTGAACTAATTACATTGAAAATAAACGCTCAGTTATGAATAAACAAGAGCCCTTGCTCGAAGTCGGCATCGTTTCGGGTATCCATATAAACTTTCATTTTCTAAGCCCCTACTTCATTTCGGGACAAAAAGAAAAGGATAGAACCTACAGCGGCACCTATTCTGCTAGCATTGAAAAAGGTCAGATACTATTTGAAGACCAGGTTTTTGATGTACTCGAATTTGAACCTGTCAATCTGAAAGGTACTTCTTTTGAACTACTCGATGTTCGGATTGGCATTAATTTCCATTGGGAGCGCACCGAAAAGCAAGTCTTTGAAGGTCATCTGAAATTTATAGTTGAAGGTGACAAACTAACTGCAATTAATAGAATACCTCTGGAATCCTACTTAACCTGCGTCATTTCTTCAGAAATGAGTGCCAAAGCTTCGGCAGAGTTACTTAAGGCGCATGCCGTTATTTCCAGAAGCTGGCTTTTGTCACAAATCCAACAGAAAGGAAAAAATGGTGTCAACAATCCGGGTTTCATCGAAAGTGAAACGGAACGGATACGCTGGTATGACAGAGAAGACCATCAGCATTTCGATGTTTGTGCCGATGATCATTGCCAGCGTTATCAGGGTATCACCAAAGCCAGTACTCCACAGGTACGAGAAGCCATCCAGGCTACTCGTGGACTCGTTCTTTTTTCTCCTGAAGACGAAGAAATATGCGACGCACGTTTTTCCAAATGTTGCGGAGGTATGCTGGAGGAATTTCAGTTTTGTTGGGAAAATAATCCAAAACCCTATTTAATAGGACTCGCTGATCGGAATAAAAAGGAAATTCTTACGGATTTACGAATAGAGGAAAATGCCAGAGCATGGATCCTTGGAAATCCACCGGCTTTTTGTAATACTTCCGATAAAAGGGTTTTGCAACAGGTCTTGAATAATTACGATCAGGAAACGGCTGATTTTTACCGTTGGAATGTGACCTATTCGAAAGAGGCTATCAGTAAACTGATTTTTGAACGTTCAGGAATCGATTTCGGCGAAATTCAGGATCTCGTTCCTGTAGAAAGAGGTGTGTCGGGACGTCTCGTCAAATTAAAGATTATCGGAAGCAAGAAAAGCCTCATCATCGGAAAAGAACTGGAAATCCGCAGGTCTCTCTCCACATCTCATTTGTACAGCTCCGCCTTTGTGGTTGAAAAAACAGAGGAAGGATTCACCCTTCACGGTGCCGGATGGGGTCACGGCGTTGGGCTTTGCCAGATAGGTGCCGCCATGATGGGTGAAAAAGGTTACCAGTATTCAAGGATACTCAATCACTACTACCCAAATACCGAATTAAAGCATTTATACGAATAAACATGCAAAAACAGAAACCCTGGGCTTGGGTCCCGTCTCTTTATTTCGCTGAAGGTCTACCATACGTAGCTGTCATGACTGTTTCTCTGATTATGTTCAAAAGGTTTGGCTTGTCAAATACGGACATTGCTTTCTACACCAGCTGGCTGACTCTGCCGTGGGTTATAAAAGGTATCTGGAGCCCCTTTGTCGATCTAATAAAGACCAAACGATGGTGGATCATCACCATGCAAATTTTGATTGGTGCAGGACTGGGTGGTGTGGCCTTCTGTCTTCCAACACCTCATTGGTTCCAGTTCAGCATGGCCTTTTTCTGGCTACTTGCCTTTAGTTCGGCCACTCATGACATCGCTGCAGACGGTTTTTATATGCTGGGATTGAACGATACGGACCAAGCTTTTTTTGTGGGCATTCGAAACACTTTTTACCGTCTGGCTATGATTAGCGGTCAAGGTCTGCTGATCTATCTGGCCGGTTTTCTGGAGGAAATGTCCTTGCCTACTTTTGCACAAGGTATGGGGAACATTCCATTTGCATGGTCTGTCACTTTTCTGGTAATGGGCATTTGTATGGTCCTTTTCGGCATTTACCATTTTTTTGTACTGCCTAAACCCAAAACAGACGTTTCAAATCCAAGCCGATCTGCCAAAGAAATTATGGTGGAGTTCGGGATGACCTTCGTTAGTTTTTTCACCAAAAAAAACAGTATTCTGGCTATCGCTTTTCTCCTCTTTTACCGTTTTTCTGAAGCACAACTACAAAAAATATCCCCGCTTTTCCTGATTGATAGCCTGGACCATGGTGGACTGGGATTAAGTACTTCTGCTTATGCAACTGTCTATGGGGTTGTAGGCATGATTGCTCTTATCCTCGGAGGTATCCTCGGAGGTATTGTCATTGCGAAAAACGGACTTCGCAAATGGATCTGGCCTATGGTGTTACTGATGAGTTTACCCAACCTGACTTCCATCTATTTTGCCTATGCTTTGCCTGATAATCTGTGGATCATCAATGCCGGTGTCGCTTTCGAACAATTTGGCTACGGTTTTGGCTTTACGGCTTATACACTTTTTATGATCCAGTTTTGCAAAGGCGAACATAAAACAGCACATTATGCCATCAGTACTGGCTTTATGGCTTTGAGCATGATGTTACCGGGCATGTTTGCCGGTCAATTACAGGAAGCAATAGGCTACCAACATTTCTTTATTTGGGTCATGCTTTGCGCCATTATACCTTTTGTTCTGGTTGCTTTGGTTCATTCCAAATTAGAAAAAGAAGATGAGGTATCTGACTAAACTCATATACCCTATTATGGTGATTGCGGAAAGACTTTCAAATGATTATCTTTGCAAAAAATCAGATTAATCCAATGATTATGAACACGATCCACGATTCTAAAGCCCTTACGCCAGATACCAAAATGGTTGATCTTCTGCGAAACAATCTGAACCTGCTGTTTGTTTTGAATCAGTTTTCGATTCCTTTTGGATTTGGTGAAAAGACCATTCAGGAAGTATGCGTGAAAAATGGTGTTGATACTCCAAGTTTCATCACATTGATTCAGTTTCATGGGAATTCTGACAATCCGGACATTCAAAAGTTAAACACATTATCGCCCAAAGTCATTCTCAATTATCTGAGAAGATCCCATTACTATTTTATAGGGTACAGATTGCCTGAAATACGCAAACAGTTTGCTGCTGCTCTGGACGAAGGGAGCACAAGAAAAACCATCCTTTCCTATTTTGAGGACTATGAAAAAGAAGTCAGGGCCCACATGGGTTATGAAGACGAGGTTTTTTTTCCCTATGTCGAAAAACTATTGACGGGCGAAGAACAGAAGGATTATTCGGTCAGGCTTTTCGAAGCCCGGCACAACGACATTGAAGAGAAGCTGGACGACCTGATCAACCTGATCATCAAATACCTGCCCACTTCAGGAAATACCCTTAGACTAACTGATATTCTGGAAGATTTGCGACTTTGTAACAGAGACTTAAACCTTCATACCTTTTTGGAGGATAAGATTCTAATTCCCAAAATCAAGAAATTGGAAAAGAAGAATCCAAATGAAGATCAAAAAGCGACCGCAGAAACGGAAGAACTCAGCGAAAGGGAAAAGGATATAGTTCGCAGCGTGGCAAAAGGCCAGAGTAACAAAGAAATTGCAGACGAACATTTTATTTCCATTCATACAGTCATCACCCATAGACGCAACATCAGCAGAAAACTAGGTATTCACAGTTCAGCCGGTCTGACGGTTTATGCCATTCTCAACAAGTTGGTGGATATCGAAGACCTCAGACAATAAAAAATTCCCTGGAGACGGCCAGACTGACAAAATAATCTGCCGTACCGTAATACTTATTTATTTGGACAGGTTAACCAGACAAATGTATAATCTAAATATGTGCTTTCTGTGAATTTTTTGAACATTATATTCGCTTCTCTGTTTTATTTAAAAAGGATGAAATACATAGATACATTTTATAAATCATTGGAAATTTAATAAACACATTATGAGACTAACAACAGTAGGTAAAAAGGCAACAATTGCGGTTACACAAATGGCCAATAACGAACAATTACGTTTAGTAAGCCGAAAGACATTTATGAAAATGATGGTATGTTTGTCGGCACTATTTTTTAGCTTTTTCGTTGTTCAAGCCCAGCAAACGGCAGCAGTTGGCAAAGTTGTTTCATCGGTAAAACTGATTGATTCCAAGAATAATCCCAAGGATATTCCATTTTTTGGCGAAAAAGTGATCGTTCTTTTTTACAACGATCCTGATGTAAAGGACGTGAACGATCCTCTCTCAGAAGCTTTGAAAGCTAAGAATTTTTCAAAAGAAAAATATGTTGGCATAGGTATAGCAAACTGCAAGGATACCTGGACTCCAAACAGTGCCATTCGCATGATGGTCCGCAAAAAGGAAAAGCAATTTCCTGGAACGGTCATCTTACTTGATGAGGATTTATCGCTTGCCAAAGCATGGGGCCTGGGCAACTGCGATGGGACAAGTGTTGTTGTTGTAATTGGTAAGGATTCTAAAATTAAGTTTGTAAAAAAAATAAAAACGCAGGAAGAGAGCAAATTACTCATCCCAACTGTTGTTAAGATTATTCAGGACGAGTTGGCAAAATAAACCGAATTGATCAGGAAATAAAAAACCTCTGTAAACACATGGTTTACAGAGGTTTTTATGTAAATGTGCTATAAATAGCTCTTACTTCACTTCTTCAAAGTCAACATCGGTTACATTATCTTCACCGGTTTTGCCTTCACCTTGATTGGGGTTCGTTTGTTGCTGACCATCAAAATCCTGAGGATTTCCTTGAGGTTGTCCACCCTGAGCGTTTGCCTGGTTGTACATTTCTTCTGATGCAGCTTGGAATACTTTGTTGAGCTCTGCCGTTGAAGCATCGATTGCATCGATATCCTGAGTTTTGTGCGCTTCTTTCAGTTTAGCCAAAGCAGCTTCAATAGGACCTTTTTTATCGGCAGGCAATTTGTCACCCATTTCTTCCAGTTGTTTTTCTGTTTGGAAAATCAAGCTGTCAGCATGGTTCAATTTGTCGATGCGTTCCTTTTCCTTGGAATCAGAATCTGCATTTGCAGCGGCTTCATCCTTCATTCGTTTGATTTCTGCATCGGTCAAACCGCTGGATGCTTCAATATGAATGCTCTGAGATTTACCGGTTGCTTTATCCTTGGCAGAAACATTCAAGATACCATTGGCATCTATATCGAAAGTAACTTCGATTTGAGGTGTACCACGACGTGCTGAAGGAATTCCGTCCAAATGGAAACGACCGATGGTCTTATTATCCTTAGCCATGGAACGTTCACCCTGTAGGATATGAATTTCTACAGATGGTTGGTTATCCGCTGCTGTTGTAAATACTTCCGATTTTTTGGTAGGAATGGTTGTATTTGATTCAATTAATTTGGTCATCACGCCACCCATGGTTTCAATACCCAATGAAAGTGGGGTTACATCAAGCAACAATACATCGGTTACCTCTCCTGAAAGAACACCACCTTGTATAGCAGCTCCAACAGCTACAACTTCATCTGGATTAACACCTTTGGAAGGAGCTTTGCCAAAGAACTTTTCTACTAAAGCCTGAATGACAGGAATACGGGTTGAACCACCAACCAGAAGAACCTCATCAATGTCACTGATAGTGAGTCCGGCATCAGACAATGCTTTGCGGCAAGGTTCAACACAAGCCTGGATATAACGGTCTGCCAATTTTTCAAATTGAGCACGGCTTAAGGTTTTAACCAAGTGCTTTGGAATACCGTTTACCGGCATGATGTATGGCAAGTTTATTTCAGTCGAAGTTGCGCTTGACAATTCTATTTTGGCTTTTTCTGCAGCTTCTTTTAAACGTTGCAAGGCCATAGGATCTTTACGCAAGTCGATGCCTTCATCTTTCAGGAATTCATCTGCCAACCAATCTATAATGGTGTGGTCAAAGTCATCACCACCAAGGTGAGTATCACCGTTGGTCGATTTTACTTCAAATACGCCATCTCCCAATTCCAGGATGGAAATATCGAAGGTACCACCACCAAGGTCGAATACGGCAATTTTCATATCTCTGCTCTTCTTGTCCAAACCATAAGCCAAAGCTGCAGCAGTCGGTTCGTTAACAATACGGCGAACATTCAGACCGGCAATTTCACCGGCTTCCTTAGTAGCCTGACGCTGAGCATCGTTGAAGTAAGCAGGTACGGTGATCACAGCATCTGTTACTTCAGTACCCAAATAATCTTCAGCTGTTTTCTTCATTTTCTGAAGAATCATGGCTGAAATTTCTTGTGGAGTATACATACGACCGTCGATATCAATACGAGGTGTGTTGTTTTCACCGCGAACAACCTTGTAAGGCATACGTTTGATATCGTTTGCTACCTGTTCAAAGGTATCACCCATAAAACGTTTGATGGACGAAATCGTTTTTTGTGGGTTGGTGATGGCTTGACGTTTGGCAGGATCACCTACTTTACGTTCGCCTCCATCAATAAAGGCCACAACAGAAGGAGTAGTACGTTTGCCTTCACTATTTGCAATAACGATCGGGTCGTTTCCTTCCAAAACAGAAACACACGAGTTGGTGGTTCCTAAGTCAATTCCAATAATTTTTCCCATTTTCAATTCTATCTTTTAAAATTTTTAGTTTCGTGTTTTATCGTTGCCGACATTTCGTATAGGTCAAAACCCGTGCCAAAAAATGAATTAAATCCTGACACGATTTTTTGACAGCATACACGTCTTATTGTCTTTTAATTTGACAGATAAAACTGACGTATTGGCAGATAATTGGATTTATTTCCCCTCGGAGATCCTTCTAAGGGCATAGGGAATTTGTGGTAAGTGGTAGTTTTGATGGTAAATCAGGTACTTTGTTTCCCATCTGGTGGCAAATTTTCCTTTAAATCGGCGTAATCCTTTGAAATGGCTAAAAGCTTTCAAATTTTCGTAGGCAAATTTTAACGCCTTTTGAGTTATGCCTGTGCCTTCAACACTTGAAAGCGGTGCCATGCCCAGGTTGGCAGTATGAAAACCTTGTTCCTTAAAATATAGGAGGGTTTTGGCAAGCAGCAAATCCAAAACATCTTTAGGTGCATCACTGCTTTTTCGAATCAGGTCATAGGTAGCTTCACCGGAGACGTAGTCCGGTATGACATTCAAAAAAGCATACACCTTTTCATTCTGATCTTCGATGGTTATGACTGTTTGATCTTTGATGATTTTACGATTAAAAACGCCTTCTGCAAAAGCCAATTCTTTTTGATTGAGATCCTTTAGCCAATTATTGGATACATGTTCCAATTTATGCATCAATTTATCACTGATGGGTGACGTATGAATTTTTGCATCATAACCTTCTGACAAAAGACGGTGAATCGTAGTGGGGACTGTTTTTGCATGAACTTCTTCAAGTGAGAAACCTTCCAGATCAACAATGGCTTCATCACCAATTGGCAGTGCCTTTTTTCCCAAATTGATAAATGTATCCAACGTAGAAACAGGCACTCGGTAGTAAATACTGACAAAACCATTTTCCAGACAAAACAGATCAAAACCTTTAATCAATTCAATGAAGGTCTCTTCATCTTTACAAACTGGATTTTCAAGCACAAAGGCAAAATTTCTGGTTACCTTGAAAGAAAGGAATCCATCTCTGTCTTCCGAAAAGAAAAAGAATTTATCCGGATACGTTTTAAAATAGTCCAGAGAAGCATATCCGTATTTTTTTAGAATTTGTCTGGCAAGATCCTTGTCCTCCGGTGAATTGAAGGGTTTAGTGACATAAGGCTTCAGGATATTGAAGAAAATAAAGCATAAAACCAGTCCGCTGGATAAATAAATAGCGTAAATAAAATTCCGGGCAAAATAAGTGAGCGGTACAAGATCTCCGGAATCAAACAGAAAAACCAGGCGAAAGGTTGTTTTTATAGACCTTAAAAGATCAAAGTCAATGCCAAAATGTCGTGGATTCATAAAATAGAATCCCATAACACCCAAAATAAAAAGAGCCAAAACACAATCTATCAAAACAATATTACTGACACGGATGAGTTTTGGATGCGATTTAAGCTTGTAGAAACCTCCTGTATAAAACAAGGAAGCCGCAGTAATGAAGGCAAATATGGCTTCCTCGTAATTCGCACCTTTCAACAAATGACCTACAGCTGAAAGTAACGTCAGAAAAATGCCAAAAAACCAGGCTCTTCTTGAACCCTGAAGAAGGGAGACACAGAGAATTAACAGCAATAAACCAATGACCAACACTAAGCCATTACTGGCCGATATCATATAATCGGGAAGAAGTCCTCTCACGCGCATGAGTCGTTCGGGCAATTCGGGAGTAATGGAGGATATGATATTGACCAGTCCCAGTAAAAATAGGAGACAAGCAGGGAAAACCCTCAATATGAGATTGTCTTTTTTAGTAATGAAACACAACAAGCCCATCAGCAATGGAAGCCAGAATTCAAAGAAACGGTAAAGAAGCGTAATGGCGGAGGCTATAACAATAGGAAATCCGAATTGTCCCAGGATAAAAGTGACTGAGACTTCAATGGCACCCAAACCCCTCAGAAAAGGAGAAGCCATCAGTAAAATAACCATCGTGATGTAACCAATCATTGCTGCCAGTAAGGAGGGCTCCACTCCCAATGCCATCATAGCAATATAAAGATGAAGAATTCCAATGATTTCAATAAAAACAGAAAACAGCATAACTTTCAATATCTCTATCCGGTGAATTTTCACACGGATCATCTCATCCAGAATTAAAATCATTGAGGGGGCCATTCGGGATAACAAACGATAGGCTTTCCCTTTTTTGAAAAGGGAGAAAGTGAGCGAGACAAGTACCAGGATTAACACTAAAAGTCCCACAAACCCGAATAGTTCTGTTCTACCTACATTGTGGTTAAAAATGGCAAAACCAAGTATCGGTACAGCCACAACCACTACCGACATCATACTTATGAAACCGAAAAGTGTTGAAGCCAGATGAATCTGAGATTTCGTCGCACCCTCATTTTCGACCTCCTTGGTAAAAAAGAGTAGGGAAGAAAAACCACCTGCCGGTAAAAATATACTGACTAAATTTCTTTTCAGATACAGACGCACTGCACTTTTAAGAGAAATCTTTTTACCTATGGCCTTAAAACTATGAATGTACATCAAACCCTGAAAAAGAAGATAGGCTGCAGTCAGCATAATCCCCGACAATACCCACCAAGGGTTGCAATTAGCCAGTTGTTGCTTTATTTTTACAACTTCCAGATGTTCGTGGCTTATAAAAAATATCGCAATTCCAATCATGAAAGTAGCCAGAATCAATTGTAGGAACTGCTTATTGTAAAGCAGTCTGGAAATCAATTTTTTTGGCTTTGTCATTGGATCTTTTATTTAGAAACAAAAATAACTAAAAATGGACGAACTTGGTGAGTTAAAAAAATAAAAGCGCATCAGAAATGAATCTGATGCGCTTTAAATTTTATAGTTTTAACTTTTTAGTCATTCATGGATGCAAGGAATTCTTCGTTTGAAGCGGTCTTTTCAAGTCTGCTCTTAATAAAGTCCATAGCTTCGAGTGAATTCATATCTGCCAGATAGCGACGAAGTATCCATAAACGATCTTGTGTCTGTTTGTCCAACAAAAGATCATCGCGACGGGTACTGGAAGCGGTAATATCAACAGCAGGAAATATACGTTTGTTGGAAAGCTTGCGGTCAAGCTGCAATTCCATATTACCTGTTCCCTTGAATTCTTCAAAAATAACATCATCCATTTTAGAACCTGTTTCAGTCAGGGCTGTTGCGATGATGGTGAGTGAGCCTCCGTTTTCAATGTTACGGGCTGCACCAAAGAAACGTTTGGGTTTATGAAGGGCATTGGCGTCAACACCACCGGACAACACTTTACCGGATGCAGGGGCTACTGTATTGTAAGCTCTTGCCAAACGGGTGATGGAGTCCAATAGGATAACCACGTCGTGACCACATTCAACCATACGTTTTGCTTTTTCCAAAACAATGCTGGCTATTTTTACATGGCGTTCTGCGGGTTCATCAAAAGTGGATGCAATGACTTCGGCGTTTACGCTTCTGGCCATATCCGTTACTTCTTCCGGACGTTCGTCAATCAGAAGGACAATCATATAAACTTCAGGGTGATTGGCGGCGATGGCATTGGCAATATCTTTCAGCAAAACGGTCTTACCGGTTTTTGGCTGTGCTACAATCAAACCACGCTGACCTTTACCGATCGGTGAGAAAAGATCAACCACACGAACAGAGGTATTTGCATATCTCTTGTCACCGGTCAGGTTGAATTTTTCCTCAGGGAAAAGAGGAGTCAAATGGTCGAACGACAAACGGTCACGTACAAAAGACGGTTCACGACCATTGATGCGTTCCACTTTAACCAATGGGAAATATTTTTCACCTTCTTTTGGGGGACGAATCGGGCCTAAAACCACATCACCGGTCTTGAGACCGAACAATTTGATTTGTGATTGTGAAACGTAAATATCATCGGGTGAAGAAAGGTAATTGTAATCGGAAGAACGAAGAAATCCGTAACCGTCAGGCATGATTTCAAGACAACCTGAACCCATGAGAATACCTTCAAATTCAAACAAACGTTCCTCTTCTGTACGTTGAGGACGGTTTTGATTCTGCCTTTGGAAGTTTCCTCTGTTTTGTTGATTCTGAGCCTGATTCTGAGCTTGAGCTTGTGGCTGAGTTTGTGGCTGAGTTTGGTTCGGATTCTGATTTGGATTTTGATTCTGTTGGCCAACTTTAATGGGGCGGTTTGGACGATTTTCTACAGATCCTCCCTCAATTTTTGGTCCGATACCTGCCAAACGACGGGCATCTGCAAGGGCTTCTTCACCGGCAGTCTGCAAGGAAGGAGCTTCTTGAATTTCTTTGGTAATAACCGGAGCAGATTCAACAGCATCATTTGTTGATGCTTGTGTTTCCGGTGAAACTGAAGTTTCAAGTTCAGAGTCAACAACATTAACAATCTTTTTTAAAATCGGTTTTGCTTTTGGTCTGCCTCGTTTCTTTGCAATATCAGAAACAGCAACATCTTCAACATTGACAGGGATTTCAACTGCAGGAGTTTCAATAACTGCAACCGGAGCTGCTACCACTTCAACCATTTTTTCTGGCTCAACAATGGGGTTTGTTACAGTAATATCTATATCAGGAGCATTAATTGGATCCTGAGAGAAAAGCTGAGGTTCAGGTCTGCGGGGTTTTTCCAGTTTGGGTCTGGGTTTCTGATTTTGTTTTTGGCCCTGATTCTTGCCGTCTTTTCGGATCGGCAACGTTTTTTCAGCTGGAGCCTGTTCGGCTATTTCGTTTTGATTGGCAACCTGAGCACCATTTTCATTGGCTGCAGGGGCATCATTTTTTTTAACCTGGGGTTTATCGATTTTAACCTGTTTGGCTTCTTTATCGTTGGCAGTATAAACCTTTACCTCTTTTTCTTTGATGAGAGGTATGCGGGTTCGTTTCCTTCTGTCTTCGGGGTTAATATCTTTAAGTTGAGCAGCTTTACGGCTTGCATTTTGAATGGCTTGTTCGTCAAGAATACGATAAACGAGTGCATCTTTTGCACTTGAATCGATTTTGGTTAAGCCTAATTCTTTGGCTATTTCGGTAAGTTCAGGCAATGACTTGGAGTTCAATTGCACAATATTGAAGTTGGGCATGAAAGAGAAATTATAAGATTTGTAGATTTCAACAGACAGCAGAATTGCGTCTATCGGAAGAATTCCGCACAAAGATAATCTTTTTTCCGATATTGGTGCGATTCTACTCTTTTTTTTTAGATTTTACGAAGGGTCAACACATAAATGATAGACCCGTTTAGTCATGTCATCAACGCGAAAACGATTATCAATGCGCTCACCGAT
>Ga0209125_1001793_pt1 | contig 18540 bp, 16 predicted proteins | sample BarGraIncub1131A_FD_184503 | JGI IMG/M metagenome (GOLD analysis project Ga0209125, IMG submission 184503) | Arctic peat soil microbial communities from Barrow, Alaska - Barrow Graham LP Incubations 11-31A (SPAdes) (version 2) | ecosystem: Environmental > Terrestrial > Soil > Wetlands > Peat...
CTGGCTCGGGACCGCCGGTGCCACCGGTGGCCACGCCATCGGCATTCACGCCACTAGCATTGCCAACAGCGCCAATTTCACCGGAGTGCTGACGCCCGGATCGAGCGATCCCTCCAGCCACGGCCAAACCGCCTCGGTCACCCCGACCACCATCGGCTGCAATACCTGCCACTACAGCGTGATCACCACCAGCGCCAACAACGGCAGTGCGCAGTGCGCAGGGTGCCACACACTCCCGGCGACCCAGGCCACGGCGACCATCGCCGACAAGTCGCTCCACGTGAACGGCTCGGTCGCGGTGAGTTTCAGACCGACGAAGCTGTACAGCAAGGCGCAGCTGAAAGACGCCAGCTTCGCGCTCTTCTCCTCGGCCTACATGCAGCGCTCTAACGGCTACAAGGCGAGCAACAGTTTCGACACCTCCAAACTCAACCTCAACACCGGCAGCTACGCCGGCAACGGCGGCAACTGCACCACGGTTTGCCACTTCAACAAGCCGGTCCGCTGGGACAACGTACCCGCCGCCACCTGCAGCAGCTGCCACTCCTCGCTGTGAGGCTGCGGGACGGGGACCGTTTGACGGGAAACAGGATGTTTTTGAATATCTTTACACGTAAGATCAGCATGGGAGTGAAACCTGTGAATAAAGCGAAATCGATGAAATGTGGAGCACGACGCGCACTGCAAGCCGGGATACGTGCGCTGGTGGCTTCCGCTGCAGTCATGTTGTTCAGCGGGGTAATGGCGCCGGCCTACGGATTCGACCCCGTCATGCATAACAGCTCGTCGGCCGGTTCCACCAAATACGGCGTCTGGGGTAAAACATACAGCTGCAGCACCTGCCATAAGAGCAGGCTTGCAGCGGGGGGGAATGCCAAGGCGGTCAGCGGCTCGGTGCAGGGAAAGGTTGTCACATTCAACACCTCGCTTAGCTACGGGACCGATACGGGGCATACCACTTCCGCGCAGATCTGCGAGGTCTGCCACACCCAGACCTCTCATCATCGTTACGACAACAGCGCCAACGGGTCGAACCACCAGGGGACCGTCAACTGCACCTCCTGCCACCTGCACAGCGCCGGGTTCAAGGCGGACTCGGAGTCCGGCGGCGGCTCCTCCTGCGATAGCTGCCACTCCGACCTCTACCTGAACGCCTCAGGCTTCGGGATGCACAGCAACGTCTCCGGGATGAGCTACAAGCATTACATGGACAACGCCCTCACCACGAGCGATGCCTCTCTGACCGGCGGGACGCTCGGCACCAGCTGGTACGCCACCAGCATCCCCGACTCCACCACGGCCAGTCCCAAGGCGAGGCGCTGCCTCATGTGCCACGTGGACCACGACCAGTTCAAGGCGAAGCGCGCCTCCAACCTGAGGCCGAACGTGACCACCGTTCCCACGGGCGGCGTGAACAAGGACGACAACCTCTGCCTGAGCTGCCACAACATCGAGAAGACCAAGGCGTATGCGGGACCAAACGGCGAGACCAAGGTGATGCCGATACCGTACCCGAACCTTAGCTACGGCAATGCGACCTCCGTCCTTAACCACTCCACACACGGGTATGCGACCCTGACTACCTATGCCGACGGCACCACCTTCAATGCCATCTGCGTCAAGTGCCACAACGACTCCATCGGCAAAAACGGCGAGTCGGCGAAGAGCTCCGTGAGCGGCCAGAAGGGGACCTACAAATTCGGCGAGCACAACTCTACGGTGCCCGGCCGTTTCTCCATCTTCAGCAACGACTTCTACCAGAGGCCCGCAACCGGCACCACCCTCGCGCTGAACAGCACGAACTTGACGGTTCAGGTTGTGCCTAGCCCCGGCTGGACCGCGGACGATTTCCAGGGGCACTTCATTGCTGTCACCAACGGCGCAGGGGCGAACCAGCGCGCCCTGGTCACCACCAATACCGCCGATACCCTGACCCTGTTGACCTGGCCCACCGGCCTCGGCGTTACGGCCAGCTTCGACGTGACCGACGACAACCTCTCCATAGATAACGTCTGCTTCAACTGTCACAGCCATAACGGCCAAGGGAAGGGGAACGGTGTAAATCGCGACTGGTACGGTCAGCAGCCGATCACCAGCACCCTGGAGGGGATCTTCGATCTTTTCGTGGGTGACTCCGGTACGCTACCTTCCTCCGTCAGCAGAAAGACCTCGGTCACCGTGTATTTGGCCAAAAACAGCTGGACCAGCGCCAACCTCGCCGGGTACGTACTGAAGACCCCCAAAGGATCGAGGACCATCAGCGCCATCACCGCCGGACCGACCGCCAGCGGCAACGCCAGCTATCCCTGGAGCTACACGCTCACCATCGCTCCCTTTCTCACCAGCGGAGCAGGGGGCGTGGAGGTCATCAAACCGTCCAGCCACCCGCTGGACACCTATGCGCGTCACGAAAGCGACGAGCGGGTAAACACGGCCGTCGGCTGGAACAAGGGAGACCAGGGGGCAACCGCGACGGCCAATTCCGCGACCGCGGCCACCCAGATCACCGATACGACCAAACTCTGGGCCGGAACCGAGTTCACCGGGTTGACAATCACCTTCCCCGACATCTTCGATGCCAGCGGGAACCGGGTAAGCCGCCCCATTACCGGGGGGACGGCCGGCACGGTCACCTGGGCAACCGCGGTGATTGGACTGAACACCGTAGGCGGCGACAACTACTACATTGGGAACCGACACGTCTCCTGCGGGGACTGCCACAATACCCACGCCTCGTTCAAAAACCCGGAAGGGAGCGTGACGACCGGTTCGACCAACGGCAACACCATCGCCGACACTACCCATGCCAACATACCGGGCTGGTACGACAACATCTGGGCCGGCTATCTGCTCCGGGTCCGCTCGGCCGCAGGTGCGGAGCAGGTCCGTTTCGTAACCGGCTTCAGCAACGGCACCGGCCAGTACACCGTCTCGCTCCCCTTCACCGGCACGATTGACAGTTCCTACACCTATGAGACGATGATGGGGGACAAGTGGAGCGCGACGGCCCAAAGCGGCGGTCGCTCCGGTTCGGGGTCCTCCGGCGCGTGGGGCACCATGATCACCGGCGGATGGACCACCGGGTTCACCCGGGCCAACGGCACAGGGGCTGGTGGAACTCTTGTTAACACATCAAACCTCACTTTAGCCAAGATCGAGAACGTCTTCGACAATACCGGGACGATCGGCGGCAGCGCTAACGCGGGCCAGCGCGACCTCTGCATCCGCTGCCACAGCTCTTATGCATACGGCACTAACACACCGATGACCCCATCGGGCGATGCCGTTGGCATCGCCCGGTCCACCGACACAGCGGCGGAATTCAATCCTAATAACGTGGCGCACCACGCCGTGTATGCCCGAGGCAACAACCAACCTATCCAGCCTACCGGCACCACCGTAGGTGCGACTAGCTACTACAGCAAAAACTGGCCGGTTTACTCCACCGGGACCATCACGATCAACACGAACGGCACCGCGAGCATCAGCGGCGGCGCCCTCAGGTCGACCGTTCTCCCCGGCTGGTATGTCTACCGCGGTACGCTTACCGCAGGGAAGCCTCCTGCAACTGCCACCAGCGGATGGTACCAGATCACAACCGTCACAGGTGCCACTTCGTTTACCGTGACACCTGCTCCCGCGACGGCGCAAAGCGGCGTCTATGCCGTCACCGCAGGTCTCGGAAACTCCTTCGTGCCTCCGTACGGGCCGTGGTCGGTCCTCAGATGCTCCGACTGCCATGGATCTACCAAGACCGACCCGGTCGGTCCGCATGCGTCGGTTAACAAGTGGCTTTTGAGGGATGCAGATACCGCGCTTAAGTTCGAGTGGGACAACGGCACTGCGGTCGTGGTCGTCAACTACGCTGCTGCAGTCGACAATGGCAGCCATGTACTGGGCGCAACGGACAAGGCATACTTCTGTTTCAACTGCCACCGTGCCGACGTCTACGGAAGCCAGGCCGGAGTGCTGGCCAAATCGATCCCGAATCAGACACTTCTCTCCAGGGTATCCCACGGACAGATGTGGGTGGCTGACGGTAGCAATATCGCAGTCATGACTAAATGGCCGCAATACTGCCGGCACTGCCATGGGGGAGATAAACTTGGCGGGATTCACGGCTCCAATGCCGCCCGGGTAGTTGGAGATGCGGTACCTCAATCAATCCGGTTCTTGAACGGTGCAACCTGGAATAACGGCCTCGCCGTAAAGGCGTCGGGGGGGTTATGCTACACGCAGGGAACCGCATCTACTGTCAGCAGTTGCAAGCAGCATCCTTCAGGCAGAACTAATACCTTTACCATCCAGTACCCATACACCGGGTTCTAAATTTACCTACCAAAGGCGGGCGAAAGCCCGCCTTTTTTCATGCGGACCGCCGCCGCCGCATCCGTATTTGCTATGATTTCCCCGGATCATGGACTATAGTGTGCCGCAGACTCACCTGAATCTCCGTAATGGTTATTTTATTCATGAAGAAAATCCTCTCTGTACTCAACTCGCGGCAGTTCGCCGTCTCACTGCTCTTGGCCATCGTGGCTCTGCTGGTCTTTTCCACATTTCTTCCCAACGAGATCACACGCTCCCCTGAACAGTTGGAGCTGCTGGCCCGCCTGCATCCGCTTTACTTTCGTCTGGCGAACAACCTTTCCACCCCTTACCTGGTCGGGCAGTGGTGGTTCGCGGCCACGGCGTTCTTGCTCTTTCTCTCCACGTTGACCTGCACTTCTGCCCGGCTGATCGGCTGGTGGGGGGGGAGGCAGTCAGAGTTTTCCAAGGAGAAGGCCTTCACTTCTTCCACGCAGGGGTGCTGCGCGGCGTCTCCCGAAACGGTCGGAGAAAAGGCGGGCTGGCTCCTCAGGGAGGGGCGCTGGGGTTTCGAGGCCAGCCGCGATGGGGACCTGCTTGTCATCACCGCCGAGCGGGGTATAGCCCTTGGTTTCTGGGGATCTCTGGCGTTCCATGCCGGGCTTCTTCTGTGCTTCGTAGCGATCCCCCTTAGCGCCTTTTTCAGCTTCAGCGGAAACCTGCTTTTAACCCAAGGGGCAGTGGTCCCGCTGCGGGAGGGGGTGCGTTCCGATCGTGGCTCCGACACCGTCATGCTGCCGGCGGCCACGGCAGCCGTTGAGGATCTTCGCGGCGTTTACCAACAAGGGAAATTCAAGCTCGATTTCGGCGGGACGCTGCTTTTGGACCGGGACGGGCGGGTCGAGAGGCTTCCCTTCAGCGTCAATCAGCCGGTCAGTTCCGGCGGCTTCCAGTTCAGTCTCCAGGAGTACGGCTTCTCGCCGCGGGTCGTGGTGGCGAGGGAGGGGTCTTCTCCCTTCGACTATTTCCTGAACCTGACCCATCCTGAGGAGGGCGATTACTTTCCGCTCCCCGGCGACGGCATGAGGCTCTTCATTCTCCTGCTGCCGGATTTCTTCCGCGAGGGGGGCAAAATCGGATCACGCTCCCAAGACCCCAAAAATCCGCATCTCCTGGTCAAGGTTTTCAGTGGAGATAAGGCTATCGTCGAGCGGCTGGTGAAAGTGGGGGAAAGTGTTGAAGTGGAGGGCTTCAGCATAGCCGCTCCGCAGCTGGGGAACTGGGTGAACCTGGCGGTGAGCCGCGAGAGGGGACTCATCTTCATTATTTTCGGCTCGCTCGTTGTGACCTTGGGACTTCTGGTCCGCTTTCTCAGCAACGAGCGGAGGCTGGAGCTGGAGATCCTTCCGGCACCCTGCGGATGCACCTGCCGGCTGAAGGGATACAGCCGTTATTATCCCGCCTTTCTGGAGAACGAAGTGGTCGGTTTTTGGGACAAATTGAAGCAAATGTGAGGCTTTGAATGGCGTTTTGGGAAGAAATATTCTTGTGGGTTGCGATCGCAATGTATGCCCTTGGATTCGCCGGATTTCTGAGCTCCATGGTTTTCCGCAAAGACAGGCTCCAGGTAAGCGGTTTTGCCCTGACAGTATCGGCGTTTGCCTGCCATACCATCGCTGGAGGCGTTCGCTGGTATGCCACAGGCCACCTGCCGGTCATGCACACCTATGAAAACTCCCTGATCGGGGTCTGGTTCGTGGTGCTGATCTACCTCGGGCTCCGCTGCTATTTCCCTCCCTCACGATCCTTCGGCGTGGTGGTCACCCCCTTTGCTCTGCTGATCCTGGGAAACGGCCTTCTGGTAGGTGCGGAGCTTCAGCCGCTGGAACCGGCATTTCGCAGTAACTGGCTCTTCGTCCATGTCCTTTTCGCCTGGATTGCCTTCGGTTCCTACCTTCTCGCGTGCGCCGACGGCGTCATGTACCTGCTGAAGGAAAAGGCGCAAGCCGGCGTGCTGAGCCGGTTGCCCGAGCTAAAGCTCCTGGAGGAGCTGTCGCTGCGACTGATCCTCTTCGGCTTCTTCGCCCATGCTGTGGTGATCGGGAGCGGCGCCATCTGGGCACATGGTCTCTGGGGGAGGTACTGGGGGTGGGATCCGGTGGAAACCTGGTCGCTCATCTCCTGGCTGATTTACGGGCTCAACCTGCATCTCAGGATCACCCTGGGGTGGAGCGGCAGGCGGGCCGCCTGGCTGTCGGTGTTTTCGCTGATCGGCATAATTTTCCTGTTTTTTGGCTTTGGGCACGGGTCAAGCGTGCATACGGAGATGTTCTCGCGGTAAGGGTCGTAAAGGGATAGGAGATATGTGGCGTGAAAGGGATCATCACATCAATCGCTGTTGTCTTTTTAATGTTTGGCTGTAGCAGTTTCAACGGCGCGGAGCAAACGGAGGCGGAGAACTTCGTCAAAAGCTACCTCAGCGTCCTGCAGCGTGTTTACGCCGAGGCCAAGCTGGAGCCACTGGCGAACCTGGCTACCGAACAGGAGTACAAGAAGGTCTTCCCGGTTATTCAGGCGCTGGAGGCCACGAACAACGTGATGAAGACCGAGGTTCTCGAATTCAAGGTGAAACGGACCAGGATCGAAGGCTCGAAGGCTGTCGTCACGACTGCCGAGCGCTGGCTCTACTGGTGGGAGGACCGGAAAACCGGAGCGATAACCAAGCCGAAGGGCGAGGAGTCCTACAACCTTGAGTACCATCTGCTCAAGGTCAAAGGAAGCTGGCGGGTCGACTCGATAAGGAACCTGAATCAATGACCATAGAACCTGAATCAATGATGACACAGAAAGATCCTGCTCAAAGGAAGACGCCATGAAAGGCTTCGCGAAAATCCCGCTGTTTTTACTGGTTTGCTGGCCGCTGGCCGGATCCCAGGGGAACCGGGCGCAACTGTATCTCCTGTCGGCTAACTAGATGCCTGCGGCGGCGGGAAACCGCGCGAATAAAGGGAGGGTGAAGCGCCTGCGCACCGTTTTCCGGACCGTCCTCACGTCCCGCGCCCTGACCCCCGCCGTTCTCGGCATATTCCTGCTGCTCTACGTCGGTACAGCCCTCGCCTCGGAGGAAGCGCTCGCGGCCCTGATTGCTTCGATCCGGGAAAATGTCATGCTGGCTGCCCTTTTGGCCCTCATCCCCTTGAATGTCCTGGGGCGGATGGTGGCTGAAACGGCAAGGTTTTCAGCCCGGCGCCGGGCCATGGCGGGGAGTGCCGAAAGCCTCGAGCCGAAGCTGTTCGACGAGACAGTGGAATTAGGCTCTCTTCCCCCCTTGGAACCACTGCAGGCGCGGCTTTCCGCCGCAGGATACCGCACCCGATGCGGTGAGACCTCCCTCAGCGCCTGGCGCGGCGCAAGTCTCTTCCCCTGCCGGCTTCTCACGCTGGCGGCGACCTTCTGCCTTTCTGCCGGCGTACTGGTTAGTCTCACTACTCGCGAGTCGCACAGGGAGGCCTTCATCGAGGGGGAGAGCTTTCAACTACCGTCGGGCGGGGGGACTCTGGTAGAGCGGATCATCATGGGGGAGACTCCGGGGTTGCTGCTGGCGAAGACCCTCGAGATCAAGGTAGCCACGCAGCAGGGAGAGAAAAGAAGCTTCGGGCTCTATCCTCCCTCCCTCTATCACGGCTATTTCGTTTATCCACGCTATCTTGGTATCGTCCCCTTGATCCGTTTTTCCGCTCCCGACCTGCCTGCAGGTTTTGAATCCTTCGTACTTCTGATGATCTACCCTCCCGGCATAGAGGACAACGCGGAGATTCCCGGTACTCCTTATCGGATCGTCTTCAGCATGCCGGAGCCGGTACGGGGGGAGGATACCTTGGTAACGGGTCGTTTGGTGCTGCAGTTCAAGCTATTTAAGGGGAAGGACCTTATCTTTTCAGGTCGGGCGCCCATCGGCGGGGAATTCGTGCGCGATGGCTACCATCTGGCCTTTCCCGAGTTCAAGCGCCTGGTGGCGACCGATCTGGTCCGGGACTACGGCGTGATCATGATCTGGGCGGCAGGCCTGATCTTCCTGTGCGCCTTTCTCTACTGGTTGCCGGTGTGGCTTTGGTTTCCCCGTCGGGAGATGCTTTTTCTCTACAAGGAGGGGACCCTTCATGCCTGCTCTAGTGCCGAAGGGGGAAGCCGCGGGCATGCGGCTTCCTTCCATGAAACGCTGGACCACCTTGCAAAGCCAGTCGACGACCATCTCCTCTCCCTGTCTCCCTGTCGGGGGGCGGCTGGGAGAGGAAATGGTCGAGATAAAAATCAGCGATTAACTCGTAAGTAGATTATGGAAATCACCTCACTATCTTCGGTTGAATTCAACGCCAATGTTTCAATAAGTTCAAACTCAAGTTCGCTTAGCCGGGCATTCTTTCGGCGACTCCGGCGGCTCAGTCCCGCCTACTCCTTGGCACTGAAAATCCGCATCCGGACCAGGCCCCACTTCTGCATCCTGAAAAGAAGCGCCGTCTTCAATTGCTTTGTAACTAGCTGTATTTACCCCCCCCACTTCTTCAAAGCGTCGATTGGCATGGGCAATCTACAGAAAATTTTCAGCATACTAGGTTCAGTTGATATCCAAAATAAAGAGCCCGATTGATTGATGCTCAATTATATCAACACAAGTGTTTAACAGAGCCTTTCTATTAGCTCTTCAATGAGGTGGTCCGTCGATGAGCCGATGCGATCTTCAGCTTCAGGTGCAGATCCTGGTGGATATTTGCGGTCAGGCGCACGTCGCCGACGGGTATCAGCCCAGATACTTTCTTCGCGGCCGGTGCGCTCACAACGACTGGAGGCTCACCGGCTTCGCAGGGGCGGAAGGCCTTGGCTTCGGTTCCTGGGCCTGCCAGGCCGGTGCGGCGCCGCCCATCTCAAAGAGTCCTAGTTGATTTTTCTCTTCAGACATCGCTATCACCGTTTCCTCGCATTTATGGGGGAAAGTATATCAGTATCCACTTATCCGTTTCACCGTTTTCTTGGGCAAGCGGCGCGAGGATATAACTCTTTCAAAAAGCACGATTTTGCTGTAATCTTGGTGCTTATTTACAAAAAAAGCGCGTTTAATTAGGCAATGAGTCGGCGCAATTCGACCCATTGCCAGACCCCGCTTTCTGATCGGCACGGAGTTTTGACCCGCATCTGCGCCCAATCCTGACCCCGTACAGGTTGTAATTTTCCTTATAAATTCGATCCGTTGGCCAAAGCGATGAATGTGTCGCCGTCTAACGCCTGTTAATGCCCGAAAGAGTCTAAATCACCTGCCGGTTCACACCATATGGTATGGCCCAACATTCGCCGGCTCAAGCCAGGAAAAATGAAACCACCTTTAAAAGCTCCAAAAATTTTCAGTCCATTTTTCTTTGTAGTGCTCTTCGTACTGGCAAACCTTTATTATTGTTTGGGCTGCGATAACAAGCAAGGGGGCAAGATCGGAGACAATGCGCCGGATATTTCTGCTAATGACATCCATGGGAAGTATTTCAGCCTGAGCAAACTCAAGGGGAAGGTCGTAGTCATATATTTCTGGACAAATTCATGCTGTGGGACCAACTTGAAACAGCTTGAACCTTTATACCGTCAATACAAAAATAACGGTCTGGAGATTCTGGCGATAAATGAGTTGGATTCAAAAAATGTTGTAGAGTCGTTTGCAAGGAATAACGCTTTGACATTTACTATGTTGACGGATGAAAAGTCCATGCTGTTCAAACATTACGAGGCTTTTGGATTCCCGACTATTTTAATCCTCGACGGGAGAGGTGTCATCCGTAATAAAATTCTGGGGGATATGCAAGTTGAGAATCTGCAGAAACTGGTGGTGCGGCAGTTCAATATCCAGAAAGAAATAGATGCCAATTACCAAAAAAACCATCCTAGTTGATACCCTCTACTCAGGGCTTTCCGGCTCGCTCTTGTCATGCGGTACAACACTTGGGTGATAGTCGCGCCCGCCGGATCACTTGAATAGGAGATTGCATGCAGTCCCTGGAATTGGCTAGAAGAATGAAATCGAATAACCCGCCATCTGTTGTCGATGTCCGTACCTGCTTCGAATTCCGGAAGGGACACATACCCGGCGCGATCCATGCCCCGACCTGGAAAATACTGTTGCGGCTGGCGCGCATCCCTTCCGACAAGAACGCCGAGCTGGTGGTGACCTGCGAACTTGGTCCTCGTGCCCGGATCGTCAAGGGATTGCTTGGAGCTTTTGGCTACCGGAACGTGGAGCTTTTAGCGGGGCACATGGCCGGCTGGCGAAAGGCCGGGCGTCCCCAGGAGAAATAACGGGGCGTGGATAAGTTGCATCCATGGCGTTCCACCTTGACGACGCCACGGTAAAGAAGTACAAATGGAGGTTGCGTAGACTTCTAGAAGCCGACTCCGGACCTTGTGCTCTAATCGCTTTTACGGCCCGGCGGCGGCGCTAGCATATGCTCGCGTTGACGCGGCCGCTTGCGGTCAGTTCAGGCGTGAGATGCCTGTACAGGCGGAGAAATGTATGCCCCTATCCATAGGCGACCAAGGGACGGTACTGATCGTCGAGGACGACCGCAACACCGCTGCCCTGGTCGCGGCGTATCTTGAGCGGGAGGGCTTCTCGACGGTGCAGGCCCACGATGGCGGGGAGGCAATCGAGGCCGCCCGTGCGGCGAATCCCGTTTTCGTGATCCTCGATGTCATGCTCCCCAATATGGACGGCTGGGAGATCTGCCGGGCACTTAGGGAGAATTCCGACGTCCCGATCCTCATGCTTACGGCACGGGAAGAGGAGGCCGACCGGGTTGCGGGGCTCGCGATGGGCGCCGACGATTACGTGGTCAAGCCGTTCAGCCCCCGCGAACTCGTGGAGCGGGTGAAGGCGATCCTGCGCAGAAGCCGCCCAACCCCCCAGACCCCCACGGCCGTCCTCTCCCGGGACGGCCTCGAACTGGACCCGGAGAAGCACAAAGTCGCCCGCTACGGCCTCCCCGTTACGCTGACCTCGTCGGAATACAAGATCCTGCATGCGCTGATGGTCTCCCCGGGAAGGGCCTTTTCCAGGGAGGAACTCCTGAACCACTGCTACCTCAATGGCGAGGTGGTGATCGACCGGGTCATCGATGTCCATATCGGGAAGCTGCGGCAAAAGATCGAGGACGATCCCGCCCGGCCCCGTTACATCTTGACGGTTCGGGGACACGGCTACCGGTTCAGCGAGTGAGAGCGACTAGGGGGCTATAGATGAGGCAGCGACTGCTCTGGAAATTGCTGATAAGCCACATAATCCCCGTCGTTGCGGTCACCCTTCTGGTGGTCTGGCTGGCCATCGACCGGCTGGCGGCCGATTACTTCAGGCAGCTCGTGGAGCGATACCACATTGCGCCGGCAGTCGAGCACCGCATGTTCCTTGCCGCCATCCACCGCTACCTGATCTGGGGCACCTTCGCGGCACTCCCGCTGTCCCTGCTGCTCAGCTACTTTTTGATCAGCTGGGTGTTGCGCCCCCTGTTCCAGATGACCGCCATAACCAGGCAGGTTGCCGACGGCAATTACTCCGAGCGCGTGCACGTGGTTTCACGCTACGAGGTCGGCCAGCTCGCCGATTCCTTCAACCACATGGCCGACAACCTCGAGAAGGTGGAACAGCTCCGCAAGAACATGGTTGCGGACATCTCCCACGAACTGCGCACTCCGCTCACCAACCTGCGCGGCTACCTGGAGGGGCTGAGCGACTCCATCATACCCCCCTCCCCGGAGACCTTTCGGATGCTTGAGCAGGAGATCCTGCGCCTGGTGCATCTGGTTGAGGACCTCCAGCAGCTGGCGAGAGCCGATGCAGCCAGGGCTTTCCTTCACCGCCAGGAGCTGTCCCTGCACGAACTGCTCGGCCAGATCATGAACCTGTACCGGCCGAACTTCCAGGAGAAGGAGATAGCGGTCCAGTGGCGCCTCGAACCCGGAACCGAAACCGTGACGGCGGACCGTGACAAGCTGCTGCAGGCGATCCGCAACCTGGCTGACAACGCCTGGAAATACACGCCGAGCCGGGGAACCGTCACGGTTTCGGCCGTGCGTGGCGCGGGGTGCATCACTACGGTCTTTGCCAACAGCGGCGGGGGAATCGCCGAAAAAGACCTCCCGTTCCTTTTCGAGCGGTTCTTTCGGGCAGATCGCTCGCGCTCCAGGGATGCGGGTGGCGCTGGCATCGGACTGGCGATCGTCAAGGAACTGATCGAGGCGCATGGAGGCAAGGTCGGTGCTGAAAGCGACCTGAACGGAACAAGGGTCTGGTTCGACCTTCCCACCTAGTCGTTATCTTTACCAAATCATTACACGACACCAGTGCTCCCCTGTACTATAGTGCTGCAACATGACTGCTTATACGTGCTGATCGAAGACCGGTCCCAGCATGGCGGCACGGCAGGGCAGATTTCCCCATTGGATGACTCTGTATGCCATGGTATCCTGCACCGCCCGCCGCCGCCTTGGGAAAGGCACGTAGTCGGTGCAATCAATGACAACCTTGAAAGGGAGAAACGAATGAGCAAGATTCTATTTGTAACGGCCCCATATCATTGCTGGGGGGTGCAGGTTGTCGGTAACTGGCCTCCGCTGCATCTGGCCTATCTTGCCGGTGCTGCCATCGAGGCGGGAAACGAGGCCAGAATCTATGATGCCATGAACAAGAACCACTCCTTTGAGCAGATCAAAGAGGAAATTGAACGCTACCAACCCGACCTCGTCATGACTCTCGATTACCTCCCCGTCACCGGTGCCATCAGCACCGCCACTGTTCCCGACGCCCTGAAGATACTGGATATCGCCAAGGCGATAAACCCGTCTATCGTAACCCTTCTGGGCGGTCCCCATCCCACCTTCATGTATCAGGAGATCCTGGAACCCGACGCGAACAACGTCGATTACATCCTGATGGGAGAAGGGGAACGGACCTTGAAGGAGTTGCTGACGGCGCTCCCCGAGGGAGGGGCGAAGTCCGTCAAGGGGCTCGCGTACCGCGACGGTGACAAGGTGGTCACCAACCCCAAGCAGCCCCACATCGAGGACTTGGACGAATTGAAGCCGGCCTGGCATCTGCTGGATTGGGAAGACTACAAGTATCACGTCGAGCCCTGCGGAACCATGGCCTCCATCTTGAGCTCCCGCGGCTGCGACATGGGATGCGCCTTTTGCAGCCAGCGCATGTTCTGGCGCGAGGACTGGCGCTGCCGGAAGCCGGAAAAGGTCGTCGACGAGATGGTATTTCTGCGCGACACCTACAACGTCAGCTTTTTCACCCTGATCGACGCCTACCCGACAAAAAACAGGGCCCGCTGGGAAAGGTATCTGGACCTGGTGATCGAGCGGGATCTTGGCGTGCATCTGCTTATCGAGACCCGGGTGGAAGACATCATCAGGGATGCGGACATCCTGCACAAATACCGGGCTGCCGGCATCATACACATATACATCGGCGCGGAGAGTGCCAGCAAGGACACTCTGAACAGTCTCAACAAGGGGACCACCTTTGAGCAGAACAAGGAGGCCCTGGACCTGTGCCGCGCTGCTGGCATCATCACTGAAGCGTCGTTCATGATTGGTTTTCCCAACGAAACCTGGGCTTCCATACAGGACACCATAGATTCCGCCATTTATCTCAACCCGGACATCGCCGTATTTCCCGTCGTCACTCCCATGCCGTTTACGCCGATACACGCGGAAATGAAGGATCGCATCAGGGTATTCGATTACTCCAAATACAATCTGGTCACCCCGATAATTGAGCCTTTCGAGATGACGTTGGATGAAATAACACAGGCACTCGGCAAGTGTTACATGGATTTCTACAGCAACAAAATGCAGGAAATAATCGATCTTGAAGAAGGCTTCAAGAGAAAGTACATGCTGAGTGCCTTCATGCTCATGATGAAAGACCACGGCTGCGCCTTTGATTTTGCCGGCTCCGCCATGCCGACTCACTTCACCATTAACGCTTAGGCGACGAGTGCCGGGACATCGTGGGCAGATCTCTTTGCCATGATGTCCCGGACCGTGGCAAATTCAGCATGAAGCATTGAACTAACCTCATTCCCCGCTTGGGTATTATTCGCTCCCCGAGAAAGACAAAACCGTCGTTGACGTGAGTTATATTGGTTTTCTCCATATTCAGCTTCAGTTTCCCTTCCAGAACATCCGGCATCGTTCACGGATGGCCTCGGCATGCGCCTTGTTCCCTCAAACGTCGTCTGAAAGAAAGAGTAAAAAACAATCACAGTTCCAGCACATCGCTGCAAACTGGCCACAGTAGTGCTTTCAGCCGGGAGGTTACGGGGGATTCCGTATTCTCGACGACAAAACCTATCGTTGAGGCCTCAGAAGGAGGGGTAGGGGCGCTGCTGCCGTAAAATCGCGGCATCTTCCTTGTAATTTATCCTCATCTGCTCCATAATCCCGCGCAAGTCTCCAACCGGCGCCAGCGGCGCCCATCACCAAAGTGCAAACCATCGACGTTTCATTTTCGGGAGGGGGATTGGACCACGTTCTGATTGCTGCGCTCATCGTTTCACTGACCCTGTTCACATTCTTTTCCGCCGGGCACGCGCTCATCAACAAGCGGGATCCGCGCTCGGCATTGGGGTGGATACTCACCTGCATCGCCGTCCCGCTCCTGGGACCCCTGTTCTATTGGGGGATGGGGGTGAACAGGATTTACCGCAGGGCGAAGCGCTGGCAAAGGAGGGCGGGTGAGGCTCTCCATTGGCCGGCGCGCGTGGCCCCCGGTGTTTCCGCGCCACTTCCGGTGGAACTCTCCTATCTAAAAGAGCTGCGCAGGCTTTCCGACCGCGTCGTCAGCACGGAACTCCTGCCGGGAAACGCCATCGTCCCGCTGGAAAACGGCGAAGAGGCCTACCCGGCGATGCTTGCCGCCATCGAGGGCGGGGTCTCCTCGGTTCATCTCTGCACCTACATCTTTGACGGCGACAAAACCGGCAGGCTCTTCGTGGAGGCGCTTTCAAGGGCGGCCGACCGGGGCGTGGAAGTACGGGTGATCGTCGACAGCCTGGGGGAAAAGTACTCGCGCCCCACTGCGCGGGTGCTGTTGAAGGGGTCCGGGGTGGAGTTCCGCTGCTTCCTGCCGCTCAGGCCCGGCGGCTACATGAACCTGAGGAATCACCGAAAGATTCTCGTGGTGGACGGACTACTCGGCTTTACCGGCGGGATGAACATCGGCGACCGCCACCTCGTTTCGGGACCCCCGCCGCTGGTGAAGGACCTGCACTTCAAGGTGACCGGACCGGTGGTGGCCGACCTGCAGCGCACCTTCGTTGAGGACTGGCGCTTCGCCAAGGGGGAACAGCTGGTGGGGGCGAGCTACTTCCCGGAACTCCCCCGGGCGGGGAGCGCACTGGTGCGCGCGGTGAGCGACGGGCCCGACAAGGAGTTCAGAAAGCTGCACTGGATCATACTGGGCGCTCTCTCCTGCGCGAGGAAGCGGGTCACCATCGTCACCCCCTACTTCATACCGGACCGCCCGCTGCTCGCGGCGCTGGTGACCGCCGCCCTGCGCGGGGTGGCGATCACCCTGGTGCTCCCCGGGGTGAACAACCTCCCCTTCGTGCAGTGGGCCAGCCGGTCCTACCTCTGGGAGCTGCTGCAGCAGGGGGTGCGCGTCTACGCCCAGCCGCCCCCCTTTGTCCATGCCAAGTTCATGGTGGTGGACGGGACCTGGAGCCTGATCGGAAGCGCCAACCTCGATCCCAGAAGCCTGCGGCTCAATTTCGAGCTCGATCTTGAGGTGTACGACCTCGCCTTCGCCGGCCTCCTGGAAGCGCGCAGCCTGGCTGCCGTGGCTGCCTGCCGGGAGATCACCCTCGCCGAGATGGACGGCCGCACCCTTCCGGTGAAGCTGCGGGACGCCGCGGCCAAGCTCTTTTCACCTTACTTGTAAAGCCCCGCGCCGTACCCCCTCGCCTCTTCCCGAAACAGGGAGACCCTGTTCTTGCCGAGCCGCTTGCTGAGATACATCGCCTCGTCCGCCCTCATGATGACCCCCCTCAGGTCCGAGCCGTCTCCGGGGTAGCACGCGATCCCCGCCGAAAGCGTGGCGTTGATCGGTTTACCCTCGAAGAGACAGGGGCTGGCGGCCATGGCCTGGACGATCCTCTCCACCCCGGGGAGGATCTGATCCTTGTCGTGGTCGTTGTACATGATGATGAACTCGTCTCCGCCGAAACGGGCGCAGATGTCGCAGTCACGGGTGTTCTCCCGGATGATGTGCGCCGTCCACTTGATGAGTTCGGCGCCGGCCAGGTGGCCGTAACGGTCGTTTACCTGCTTCAGGTTGTCCGAATCGAGCATGCAAATAGCGAAAGGCTTCCGGTAGCGCTTGGCGAGCCTCTCCTGCTGCTGGGCGAGCGCCTCGAAGCTGCGCATGTTGTTGAGCCCGGTGAGATCGTCGGTGAGCGAGAGCCTCTCCACCTCCTTTCGAGCGCTTTCCGCCTCCCCGGAAAGGAGCGCGCCCAGGTGGGCTATCAGAAGAAAGGGGAACAGCTCGACGATCAGGACGGCCAGGTGTTCCCCGAAGACCTGGGACTGAGCCGCTGCGAGCTGGATGTAGAAAACGACGGCGAGCGAGGCCATGAGGTAGCTGACCCGTTTGCCGAGGGTGAGCGAGGCGGCCATCAGGATCAGGTAGATGACGGATATGAAGGGGCTGGCGAGTTTCCCGGTGAACCAGCAGACAGCCACCACGAAGGAAAGGAGCAGCATCAGGTCCAGGGAGGTCTTGAGCTGGCCGTTATCCCGGAGTGGCGCCAGTCGCCTGGCGGCCAGGTTGTAGCAGGACAGGGCGATGCAGAAGCTGCCGAGCAGGAGCGCGCTGCGCCGGTCGCTGGAGAGCAGCACGATATACAGGGTGACCAGGGCGATAAGGAGCCACGAGATGCTGACGGTTATCCTGCCAAAACCGGCGTATCTGTTTCGCGCGGTCACCCATTCCTTGGAATCCACCATTCAAGCCGCCTCGGGTCGAGCATGCGGCGGGGGAAGCCCGCCACAGTACCTTATCGGCGCGGGGAGCGGAAAGTTTATCGGTAAATGGCAAACCCGTCAGCTTCGTCCCAAAAGGGTGCGGGCCGCGAAGGCGCAGAGGAAGGCGAGGAAGTTTATCATGACGATGGTGGCGCCGGTCGGCAGGTTCATGACGAAGGAGAGCGAGATCCCGAGGACGACCGTGCAGACCCCGATGCAGGCAGAACAGACGATGGCGGTCTTGAATCCCTTGGCGAGCTGCAGCGCGGTGACGGCAGGGAGGATGAGGAGCGCGGAGATCAGCATGATGCCGACCACCTTCATGGCGAGGACGACGGTCAGGGCGGTCAGCAGGACCAGGACCGCGTTGATCCGGTCCGTGTCGATTCCCGAACTCTTGGCCAGTTCCTCGTCGAAGGTGCTGGCGAAGAGGTCGTTGTAGAAGATGGCGACTCCGGTGATGACCACGGCGAAGAGGACCGCCGCGATGACCAGTTCGCTGGTGCTTATGGAGAGGATGTTGCCGAACAGGTAGCTGAACAGATCGACGTTGAACCCGCCGGCGATGCTGGCCAGCATCACGCCGGTGGCGATGCCGAGCGCCGAGACGATGCCGATCGCGGCGTCCCCGTAGATCTTAGCCTTCTGGGCCAGTTTCAGGATGCCCATGGCGCAGGCGAGCACCACCGGGATGATGGCGAGCGTCATGTAGAAGGAGTGCAGTCTGAAGAAGAGCGCCAGCGCCACGGAGCCGAAGGTAACGTGGGCCAGTCCGTCGCCGATCAGCGAGAGCCGGCGCAACACGAGGAAGACCCCGAGAACCGAGCAGAGGATGGCGATCAGGGATCCGCAGATCAGCGCCCTCTGCATGAATCCGTAACTGAGCATTTCCGCTATGTCCATGTACCCCTCTTGGATGCGGGGGGCCAGCCCCCGCCTTTCAATGCCGGTGGCAGACCAGGTGCTGGCCATGCTCGCCGAAAAATCCGGTCATCTCGCTGGAGTTGCAGAAGTCGTCGAAGCTGCCGCAGAATACGACCTTTTTATCGAGGTAGAGCAGATGCGAGGCGTATTTTCCTATGGTTGCCGTGTCGTGGGTCACCAGCAGCACCGTCGCCTTCTTCTCCCGGTTCATCTCGAAGATCAGCTTGTAGAAACTCTCCCGGGTCTCCG
>Ga0209125_1001794_pt1 | contig 18536 bp, 9 predicted proteins | sample BarGraIncub1131A_FD_184503 | JGI IMG/M metagenome (GOLD analysis project Ga0209125, IMG submission 184503) | Arctic peat soil microbial communities from Barrow, Alaska - Barrow Graham LP Incubations 11-31A (SPAdes) (version 2) | ecosystem: Environmental > Terrestrial > Soil > Wetlands > Peat...
TTTTTCAATAATCCCGATATTCTGAAGATAGGACTTTCCATCAAGGATGACTTTATGATGCTTCGTGCCCGTTCAGCAAGCTTCGATCCTCAAGGGTTCGTAGAGCTGCAGACTTGGGTGAAGGTTTTTGGTATCGAGGATAATAGTCTGCAAAAGATTTACGCCATTGTATTTGAGAAGAAAATATCGAAATCCCAGCGTCTCTCCAATTGGGAAGCAGAAATTTTGTCCAATGGGCAACAACATTATGCTGCTTTGGATGCATGGGCCTGTTTGTGTATTTATAAGGAACTTCTTCTACTTTCAGCCATTGAAATCTAAGTTTTTAGACTGAGTTTTCAACTTGAAAATGAGTGTTTTTTATGCTCAAGAACATATATTGGTTGAGATAAAGTATGTTTAAGAACATTTTTTACATTTTTTTTATTTTGAAAATTTTCAATAAATTTTTTCTTAATTTTTTGTAAGTGACTGTATAGTAATTTTATAAATTATATTTTTGGTTGATTTATTAAGTGTACGAATTACACCGAAAGTTAAATCGTGTTAAAGAACATATTTTTCTTGTCAAAATATTTGCATAGACGCACAATGCCCATTATCTTTGTACTGTGTTTTTCATGGTATTAGATTTAAGGTTAAGGAAGATTGGTTGTCGTGAGACAACCTTCTTTTGTTTTAGGACGTTTCGAACTTCCAAAGTTCATCAAGATACAGACCCAAGGCTGCTTTTTTAGGCGGCCTTTTTTAGGTCAAATCGCTATGTCATATCGGTAAAAATTGTATTTTTGTGGTGTTATTTTTTTTACTACAAAATTATGGCCATTTTTTATACTCCTGATATTTTACTCAATTCTTATTTACCCGAAGAGGAGTCCGGTCATTGTGTCCGGGTACTTCGTCTTGGGGAAGGTGCTGAGTTGGAACTTGTAGATGGCAAGGGACATTTTTATCGCGCAAGGATCACTCAGGCTCATCCAAAACATTGTCAGGTAGAGATTCTGGAAACGATAGCCGATAAAACGGCTCCTTGTTATGCCTGCATTGCTGTGGCGCCAACCAAAAACTTCGACCGCATTGAATGGTTTGTAGAAAAAGCGACTGAAATTGGTATAGGTGGTTTTGCCTTCATCAATTCGCGTTATTCGGAACGAAAGAATCTCAAGTTGGAACGCGTTGAGAAAATTGTTGTTTCTGCCATGAAGCAATCCATGAAAGCGACCAAGCCTGCCATTCAGGATTTGACCGATTTTAAGAAGTTTGTCAGTCAGTCTTTTGAAGGTCAAAAATACATCTGTCATTGCAATCCGGGGAAGAAACCTTTGTTAAATAACGTTTGCCGGCCTGATACACCTGTTTTGATACTGATTGGGCCGGAAGGGGACTTTAGTCCGGAAGAAGTAGCTTTGGCGCTCGAAAACGGATTTAAACCCGTTTCGCTTGGAGAAGCTCGATTGCGCACAGAAACAGCCGCTTTTGTTGCTGCGCATATCGTGCAGTTGAAGAATTTATAAGATTGGCGACGGTGGTTTGTATGGAATAAGTTTGTTCGTTTTTTTCTTGAAAATTGGCCTGCATAATCGAATATTTCTTTACTTTTGTGATATACAAATCAAAAAATCAACGGCGGTGTAGTGTAGTGGCCCAGCACGCAACCCTCTCACGGTTGAGACCCGGGTTCGATTCCCGACTCCGCTACGTAAAAGCAACAAAGAGTGTCCCTAAAAGATATTCTATGTTGCTTTTTTCTTTTCCATTTAACTGTTAATTCCCGATCTTCAATAGTTAAAGTTAACCTCTGTCGGTAAACATGCTGTGTTCATTGACGTCTTTGAACTATAACTAAAAATAAAAAAGTATGAAAAGGTATTTAATGAGTTTGATGTTCATGGTCGGTTTAATGGCTTTTGTGTGTTCATGCACCAGCGATGATAAGACCACAGTCCGCTTTTCTTTAACAGATGCACCTTCATTGCAGGGTTATCAATCTTTATATATTGATGTACAGGGCATTCAGTATATGGTGAATGACAGTCAGTTTGTTTCGTTGCCCATGACACCGGCCATCATTAATATTTTTGCTTTGACGAATGGTCAGGATACTTTATTGGGAAATGTTGAGCTGAATGCAGGTGAAAGAGTATCGCAGGTTCGTTTAATTCTTGGTGACAACAATACGTTGGTACTGAAGGATGGCACAGAAGTATCCTTGAAGGTTCCGAGTGGTCAGACTTCCGGTCTGAAGATCAATATCCAGTCTGATGTAAATCTGACCAGTGGGTATAAAATAGTGATTGATTTTAATGCTGAAAGCTCTGTTGTTAAAAAAGGAAATGGCAGTTATTCGCTTAAGCCAGTTATTCGTGGTTTCATAGAGGCTAATACCTCGGCTATTTTTGGTACCATTTTACCAAAAAATGAACCAATGAAAGTATTTACAATTCAGGGTTTAGACACTATAATGACAGTTTCGGATACTTTGCGGAATAATTATTTCATGCTGAACGGCCTGAAATCAGGTACCTACGAACTGAAATTTGTGGATTCTGCCGATTTACTCCGCAAAACAATTTCCGTGGAAGTACATGGTGGAACAAATAACAATCTGGGTTCGGTTGTGATGGACTAATATTCCTGCAAATTTTTGATATTGGAGGTGGGCTCATTGGGAGTGCCACCTCTTTTTTTAGGATTCATACAATCATATCCACTATTTTTTAATAAAATCTTTTGGTAAAATGTGGAATTGTTTGTAAAAACATTTAGCAAAATAAGAAGGGGTATTAAAACCAACCATGTAACAAACTTCATTAATCCGAACTTCACCATCCGACATTAATTTTACTGCTTTTTTAAGTTTAACCAAACGAATGAAATCATTTGGAGTCAACCCCGACAACCCTTTTACTTTCCGATAAAAATTCGAACGACTCATGCCTATTTGAAGAGCCAACTCATCAATCGGAAAATCTACTTTTGTGATAGAGGCTTCGATAATGTTGGTTATTTCCAGTAGAAACACTTCATCCGCTTTATTCTTACCTATGCTTCTAACAGGAGTCAATGGAGAGTTGATAAAGTTGTCTCTTAGTTTTTCACGATTCTCCAATAGGTTTTGAATCTGAGCTTCGAGATGTTCTACCGAGAATGGTTTCTCTAAATAGGCGTCAGCTCCGTGTTCCAATCCTTCAATCTTGTATTTTATGTCTGTTTTGGCTGTAAGAAGAATTACAGGAATGTGGCTGTATAGCGTGTTCGTTTTCACAAACTGACATAATTCCAGCCCATCTATCTCGGCCATAACAATATCGCTTATTATAATATCGGGCGAGAAATTTTCCAATACTTTAATGGCTTGTACGCCATTAATAGTAGACATGACGGAATAATCATCCTGAAAATATTTAACCAGAAAATGATTCAGATCTTCGTTGTCTTCAACGATCAGGAGTGAGGGTAGTTCCTTGTTCTGAAAAGATACAAATTGTTTGTTCTCTCCAGGCATAATATCCGGAACGATGATCTGTTCTGAAAGTTGTAAGTCGCTGTCCGAGTCTGTTGTCAGATTTCTGTAACTTGGAAAGTTTAGCGTGAAACGGGTGAATTCTCCTTCAACACTATCAATTTTAATTTTACCACCATGTATTTCAACGAGTAGTTTTACCAATGCTAATCCAATGCCGGTACCTTGATTTTGTTTTTTATCTTTTTTAATTTGATAGAAGGGTTGGAATATTTTTTCATTTTCAGATTCATTGATTCCTTCGCCATTATCAAATACCTGTATTTCATAAAAATCGGCATTTTCCGGATCCACCATTAAGGAAATTGTTATTTTGTTCTTAGCATGTTTAATAGCATTTGAGAGTAAATTGCTTACTATTTTTATAATGCATTCAGCATCTGCTTTTGCAATAAATGGTGTTTCGGGCATATTCAGTTCAAAAACCAACCCCCTGCTATCGGTGGAATACTTAAAGCTTTCGTATAGACTTTGTAAAAGCTCATTGATATTTGTTGGTTTAAAACTGACGGTATAACTGGATTTTTCTGCTTTTCGGAAATCCAGTAATTGGTTGACAAGTGCCATTAACCGATTGGTGTTCCGGTCCATAACCGACAAGTATTCATTCATTTCCTTGTCTTTATATTTTTTGATAATATAGTCCAACGGCGCTTTTATCAAACTAAGCGGGGTACGAATTTCGTGTGCAATGTTGGTAAAAAAGTCTATTTTGGCGTTGTAAAGCTCAATCTCTTTCTCGGCATGAACCCGGTCAAGATTTATTTGTTCCTCTCTTTGTTGTTTCTTTTTAATATTTTTGATGAAATAGTACGAGCCACTAATTAAAATAATGGTGTACAAAATATAGGCCCAGATACTTTCCCAGAATGGTGGGAGCACCTTTATCCTCAATTTTACGCCATTCGTATTCCATTGTCCATCATTGTTCGAACCCTTTATGTGAAGGGTGTAATTGCCCGAAGGTAAATTCGTATAGGATATCTTATGATCATTGCCGATATAATTCCATTCCTTATCGAAACCCTCTAATTTATACGCATACTGGTTCTTTTCGGGGGCACAATAACTCAAGGCAATAAATTCAAAATTCACAAAGGATTGATTGTGATTCAACGTTATTTTATCGGTAAATGAAATATCACATTTCAAAGGTGAATTGTTTTCAGAGATAGGAATGTTTTTATTAAATAACTGAATGTTGGAAATGACAATGGGTGGTATGTATTTGTTGTCTCTTAGTTTCTCCGGGAAAAAGGAATTAAAGCCATTTGTTCCACCAAAATAGAGTTTTCCATTTCGTGCTTTGAGGGCTGCTTTAAAGTTGAACTGATCGCCTTGCAAGCCGTCGGCTTTGGTGAATATCTTGATCTCTTTAGTATCCACATTGAAACGTACTAATCCTTTATTGGTACTTAGCCAAAGATGTTCATGGTCGGATATCACCATATAAACCACGTTGTTAGGGAGACCTGAACTTACATCATAGCAGGTGAAATTATTTTTCTCGTAGGAGTATTGACACAACCCGCCACCTTCAGTTCCAAACCAGAGTCTCTTTTTGTCATCTAAATAAATAGATATGATTTTATTGTGTGAAATGGAGTTCGGATCGTTGGGTCTGTTCAGATATAGTTTCCAAACTTTTGACTTTGGATTGTAACAAAACAGGCCTCTGCCGTAGGTTGCAACCCATATTAATCCCAAATGATCCTGTAGAATATCATAAACATGAACGTGTGATGCAACTTCTGGAATCCTGTCGAAATTGTTATTGGCAGGGTCGTACTTATTCAAGCCATTTATGGTCCCCACCCAGATTGTTCCGGTCAAATCTTTATAGATGGAGAAAATATTGTTATCGCTCAGCGAATGGATATCATCGGTTGAGGTATAGAAAGTGAATTTGCCTGTCTTGATATTTAGAATATTCAAACCTCCGGCAAAAGTACCAATCCACAAATTATCGCCATCCAACAACAAACTGTGCACGTTGTGATAGGACAAACTATTTTTCCCCAACTGATGATTGTAGCATTTAAACGTATTGTTTTTTACGTCAAAATAATTCAAACCACCATCTTCGGTACCTATCCAAAGATTTCCATTTGCATCTTCACAAAACTGGCTAACCGCTTTGCCACTGATGGAGTTCTTGTATTCTAACGGTGAATATAAGTCGAAAGAATTGGATTTGGGAGATATATAATTTACTCCACCAAAATAGGTTCCAACCCATATTCCGCCTTCGCGGTCTTTGTAGATTGAATAAATGGCATTGTCACTTAATGCATTTGGGATAAGCGTAGATGACTTCATTTCGGTGATTTTACCTGTCGATCGTTCAAAAAGGATCAGGCCATGCTCAGATCCGATAAGGTATACACCGGGTGAATATTCAAAAATATCCCGGAAATAGTAAATTTGCTCGAGTGATGTTTCCATTAAATAGCTCACACTCTTTCCAGTGACCCTGTCAAAGAAAATTAATCCTTCACTGACCGTTCCTAAAATCAAATTACCTTGTGAATCTTCCAGGATGCGAAGAACACTATTGCTGTAAGATTTTTTTGCGTTAGAGAAGGTGTAAGTTGTGAAGTTGTTTTTTTGAGGATTGTAGCGACAAAGTCCATTCGACAAAGTGCCAATCCAAACAATCCCTTTATTATCGCAAACAACACAATTTATAAAATTGGAGGAAATTGAATTTTTATCGTTGGCATTGTGCAAGTATGATTTAAGTTTGCCGGTTGCCGTTTCGTATTTAAAAAGTCCGGAAGTAGTGGCTATCCATTTATTACCTTTTAAGTCTTCTGTAATTGCATTAACCGACTGAGATATGTTTTCGTTTTTGTCTGTTTTTTTATCAAAATACTGAAACGTATTCTTTAAATAGCTATACAGATAAACTCCCTTTTCAGTTCCAACCCAAAGTGTATTGGATTTATCTTCGTGAAAAGATCGGATAAAATTATTTCCAATTGAATTCTTGTCTTTTGGAATGTTATGGTACACACTAAAACTTTGTCCGTCAAATCGGTTTAATCCATCTTTTGTTCCAAACCACATAAAACCCCTGCTGTCCTGAATAGAACAAAATACGGAGTTTTCAGATAACCCATTTTCTACTTTAAAGTGACGAAACGAGAAGGAAATAGCTTCTGATTTTGCAAAAATAAAGAATAGAGTCAGACATACGAGAAATCTTTTCAACATGTTGAATGGAATATTGGAATGTACGGTATACGATTTATATCTACTTGTAAAGATAATTTATTTCCACTATAATTTTATGCAAGGATTTATTCAACAAGTACAACGGTAGTCCATTATTCATAAAGATTGCCTCATTTTGGACATTTGTTCCATCAATTGGAATGAATGTTCTATTGGTTATAATTTTTAGAGCTTAGATTTACAACATAAAGTTCATCGGATTATTTGTTGCAAATTTTAAACCTTACACCATGAGGATTTCGTATAGAGTACTAATACTAGCTCTTGTTTTTAGTGTGCCATTTTCTTTTTTAAAAGCAAAGGCAAAACAAAAAGAGTTACCTGTTTTTTTAGCAGATCCTACCATTTTTTATTCGAACGGTATCTATTTTTTATATGGTACTGAACCAAATCCTGAAATTGGTTTTCCTGTTTTAGTCTCAAAAGATTTAATCAATTGGAACAAACCCAAAGAGGCAACAAATAATGGGTATGCATTAATGAAAGGCAAACAGATATTCGGTTCAACCGGATTTTGGGCTCCACAAGTAATAGCCTTCAAAAATAAATTCTATATGCTTTATACTGCAAATGAAAATATTGCCCTGGCAGTTAGCAATTCACCCTATGGCCCCTTTACACAAAAGAAAATAGGAGCCCTACCAAGTAATACAAAACAAATTGACCCCTTTCTTTTTATCGATGAAGATGGTAAGAAATACCTCTATCATGTAAAGCTTGGTGGTGGAAACAAAATCTTTGTTGCAGAGTTTAAAGATGATTTTTCAGGAATCAGAGAAGAAACTCTTAAAGAGTGTATATCTGCCGAAGGTGGTTGGGAAGATACCAAAAGAATACCTGCACCTCCCATTGTAGAAGGTCCTACTGTCTTGAAACATAAAGGTATTTATTATCTGTTTTATTCGGCAAATGATTTCAGAAATATTGATTATGCCGTTGGGTATGCTACCTCTAAATCGCCCATGGGACCCTGGACAAAAAATCCGGATAATCCGATAATCAATAGGTTAGTCATTGGTAAAAATGGAACTGGTCATGGTGATGTGTTTAAAGATGAAAAAGGAAATTATTACTATGTTTTTCATTCTCATAATTCTGAATCGAATGTCTTGCCCCGCCAAACTTTTATAGTTGGGTTAAAGTTTATGTCAAACCATCAGACTAAAATAGATGATATTGTTATTGATAAAAGTAGAATGATCATACCGGTTACACACCATTAAATTTGAGAAAATTAATCTTAATAATTAATATATGATAAACCTTAAACCAATCAAACAAATGAAAAGGATCACATTGCTTTTATTAGCAAGCTTTTCAGTGGTGCTTACCACATGGTCACAAAGCAGAATTACTGGTAGTGTCACTGACAATTCGGGTGAATTGCCGGGAGTTAGTGTTTATGTAGAAGGTAATCTGTCTATTGGAACAACGACCAATACGAAAGGTGATTACACGATCACAGTGCCGGCTACAGCAAAAAATCTGGTTTTTAAATTCATTGGGAAAGAACAAAAAGTTGTTGCAATTAACGGTCAACAAGTAATACATGTACAACTTGATGACCAATCAGTAAATCTCGTTGAGGTGGTAGCCGTGGGTTATGGTACTATCAGGAAGAAAGACCTGACCGGAGCTGTTTCCGTAATTAATCGAAATGATTTTAAAAATCTGAAAGCCCTGTCAGTTGGTGATGCCATGCAGGGTATGGCTTCCGGTGTAAATATCCGTAATACCGGTTCCATTGGAAGTGAGCCAACGATAGAAATCAGGGGTATAGGAAATTTCAGCAACAGTGCTCCATTGTATGTTATTGATGGTTTGGTAACAACGGGTGGTATTCGCGACTTGAACGTGAATGATGTTGAATCTATCCAAGTTTTAAAAGATGCCTCGGCAGCTGCCATCTATGGAAACAGAGCGGCCAATGGTGTGATCATCGTTACCACTAAGAAAGGTAAGATGGGGGTAATGAAAGTTGATTTCTCAGCTAAATATTCGATCGACAAATCTCCGAGAATTAACTTGATGGACACCACAGAATTTTTCAAATACAATGATATGGCCTACCTGAATGCGGGTTTAAGTCCACAAGATCATTATAAGGCAAATACCGATTGGCAAAAAGAAACTTTCCAGACAGGATTTACGAAAGATTACAATGTTGGAGTTTCAGGTGGTGCAGAAAACAGCAACTATTTGGTTTCAATGAATTACTTTGATAACAAAGGTACTAATATAGGTACAGGTTTGAATCGCTTGAGCCTCCGTGTAAATACAGAAGCAAGAAGAGGAATTTTTACTATTGGGGAAAATCTTGCCATCAGTGATACGAAGGTTAACGTACCTAGCAGCGGGAATCCATTTATCGATGCCATGCGCATGACACCGGATATTGCGGTGAAAGATAGTTTGCATCCAGGAGGATATGGTTATGGTGATGAGGCACGTGCCCGTACTTTTGCCACGAGCCCGGTTGCCATTCAAAACCTTGTTAACAGCATTAGCGAAAATACACGTATCAGAGGCAATGCTTATCTGGAAGCTAAAATTTTCAGCTTTCTTACCTATAGAATGAATGCCGGATATGAAACTTCATTCGATTACTATCACAGTTTGCGAAGATTCGGAAGCTGGACTTTAAACCAGCCAACAGAAGCAAGCTCGTTGTATGAAAACATGGCTCGTTATGAATCTAAATTGTTCGAGAACACGTTCAATTTCAGTAAAACACTTGGAAAACACAGTATAGATGGAGTGGTAGGTATAAGCTATCAAAATGAGAATTACAAACAACTCAATGGTTCCAAAAAAGATATTGTTCAATTGGGCGATTCCTATTTTGATGTACTTGATGCAGGTCAATCAAGTGCTATCGCGGGAGGTTATAGAAATGAGTCGAATTTGATTTCCTATTTAGGACGTATCAATTACAATTATGATAATCGGTATTTGTTTAGTGGAACTTTTAGAAACGATGCAACTTCTAAATTTACACAATCCAAACGTAGCGGATTTTTCCCGTCAGTTTCAGCCGGTTGGAGAGTGAGCAACGAAAAATTCTTCAACGTTGACTGGATTAGCGACCTGAAAATCAGGGCAAATTACGGAACGCTGGGAAATGCAGCTATTGGAAACTACGCCTATATTCCTACACTCACCTATTTCCCTTTGGCTGTATTTGGTACGAGTCAAGATGTTCTTGGTGGTATGACACAAAGACAACTTGCTAATGCTGACCTTAAATGGGAAACAAAAACTCAAAAGAATATTGGAGTGGACATTGCTTTCCTAAAAAACAAACTTCAGATATCTGCTGAATACTTTATTTCTACAACAAAAGATGTTTTAGTTGCAGCACCTATTTTGATGGCAACTGGAAATGATGGCGGTGATCCATTAGCAAATGCAGCAAGCCTCGAAAACAGAGGGGTTGAGTTAACAGCTCTTTGGAAAGACCAAATCGGTGGTTTTAAATACTCTATTTCAGCAAATCTGACGAAGTTAAACAACAAAGTTCTTAGTTTGGGATATGGCAAACAAGAAGTTCTGACCGATTTAACAAAAACACATGTTGGGCAACCCATCGGAATGTTCTATCTGATTAAAACAAATGGAATTTTTAAAACTCAGGAAGAAATAGATAATTATGTAACGACAACTGATGTTCCAATCTTAAATACAAACGGCAAACGACCAGAACTTGGGGATGTCAGGTATATAGATTATAATGACGATGGAATTATTTCTTCAGCAGGCGATCGCCAAATCTCCGGAAATCCATGGCCTTCATTTGAAGCTGGTCTGAATATCAACGCTGAATATAAACATGTCGATTTATCTGTCATTGGCTTTGGCTCTTTTGGTCAAAAAGTCTGGAATCAATTAAGTGCTACCGTGAATCGATTTGATGATAACACAAACTACCTGGTTGGAATTAATCCATGGACTCCAGAAAATCCTACCAGCAATACTCCTCGATTACTTTATGGTGATGACCGAAATGTACGTGGAGATCAGGACAGATGGCTCGAAAATGGTTCTTTCTTCAAAATTAAGGCTATAACCTTAGGCTATTCTTTTAAAATGCCAATAATTGCAAAGTATACAGATAATATGAGGGTTTCAGTTACTGGTCAAAACCTGTTCACTTTTACGAAATACACCGGGCTCGATCCTGAATTTGTGAATGGCAATGTTTATTATAAAGGTGCTGATCCTGTATCATACCCATCGCCAAGATCTGTCGTGTTTTCATTTAATGTTACATTCTAAAATTCAATCAAAAAATGAAAAAAGCAATTAAATATATATTCCTGGTAGCTCTTATAACATTAGTTTCCTGTAGCCAGGACTTACTGGACTTAAACAATCCGAACGTGCCAACTACTGCAACATTCTGGAAAACAACCAGTGACATGCAATTGGGCTTAACTGCTACATACAGCCAGTTCACCAGACGAGGTAACTGGGGCAGATGGATTTATTTTCGTTACGATCTGACTTCTGACGAAGGTTTTAGCAATTCTCCCTGGACAGAATTAAAAAACTGGACACAATTTTTGTACACCAATTATAATTTTGTGGAAGGTAATGGAATCATGTATAAAAGTCATTACAAACAAATATTTGAAGCAAATCAGATTATTTCTTACGGTAATTTAATCAAACCGACCTCGGTGGCTGACTCCCTGGTGAAAAATCAAATCATTGCTCAGGCAAAATTCATAAGGGCTTTTGATTATTTCAACCTGGTCATTATGTTTGGTAAAGGCGAAATTGTATTAGAACCCTCGAAACCCGGTGATGTTTATCCGGCAGGGACTTCGGATCAATTGTATCAAATTGCCATCAAAGACCTGAATGAGGCTATCGTTGACTTACCCGAAGTATGGCCTGCTGCTGATAAGGGTCGTATTACCAAAGGTGCTGCTTATGCCTTACTTGGGAAAATTTATATGCAGCAGCACGAATGGCAGCTGGCAAAAGATGCTTTCAATTGGTTGGTAGAAGGTAAAGGGGTAAAATATTATGGATTAATGGATAAATACAGTGATAATTTCAGCCATTTAACCGAAAATAATAAAGAATCTGTATTTGAAATTCAATTTTCGGATGCAAATCAAACTCCAACAGACATGGCTAATGGTAGTTTGCTGGATGATGATATTTCAACGATGAATCTGGGAAATACTCGTGCACAATTCATGGGTTTAAAAGGCAAAGGCTGGTGTGATGGTCAACCACGTTCATGGTTAGTAGCTGAATATAAAAAAGAATTAACGCTTACAAGCACTATTGATGATCGTTTAAAATCCAGTATGTTTTATCCGGACATTTTTAAAGACAACGCTGGTATAACCTTTTACGCCGGAAGTGTAAAAAAATGGAATGCAGCATGGGGTAAAGAATGTTTCTTTAGAAAATATACCGATGAGTATTTCAAAGGAACAACGGATTATTATTCACCAATCAATTATCGGGTGATTCGCTATGCTGATGTGCTTTTATGCTATGCCGAATGTATCGCTAATCTGGGAGATGTGCCTACTGCAGCCATTTATGTTGATAAAGTAAGAAACCGTCCAAGTACCAACCTGCCTAAACTTCAGAATAGTTTGGTACCGGAAATTGCTGACTGCCTGTCTTCTCCGGAAAAATTTCTGAAACGTTTACAAATGGAGCGCGCATTGGAACTCAGTTTTGAATCTGTTCGCTGGATAGATATCAAACGTTGGGGGCTACTGGATACACAAGATGGTCTTAACGAGCTTATCGCTCGCGACCCTGATTTCCAGAATTTCACGATCGGAAGAAATCAGGTCATGCCATTACCTCAGATTGAGGTTGATAATAATCCAAATCTAAATCAGGGCAATTATTAAAATTTAGAATCTATTGCATAGAAATATGCAATAGATTCGATTAAAAAGTTTAGATACTATTTTTTTTAAATCAGACTTCAATTATTAATCAATTAAAACTTAAAATCATGAAAAAGCTTTTCTTCGCATTTCTAGCTATTGTTTTAACATCACAGCTCACAAAGGCTCAAGATTATTATTGGCCTCTAACCTCTGATTTGACCGATACAAACGGTGGTCTTGTTGGAACCAATCATGGAGTTCAGTTCACTGCTGATGACGTTCGTGGTAATGTAGCCTTTTTTGATGGCAGCAGCTATGCCAATCTTCCTTCATTTATTCAAGGAAATCCTGAAATTAGCGTTGCTGTTTGGTTTAAAATGGACGAAGTTCTTCCTTGGTCACGTATTTATACCTTTGGTTCCGGAGATCAATCAGAGCCTAAAAACGTAATGATGGTTGTACCTGTAACCGGAGCTGGCGATCCTGTTAAAAACTGGTTCAGATTTACGATTACAAATTCTACGGGTCCTTGGTTGGATGCTGATGTAGATACTTTAGAAGCTAAAGTGGAAGTAGGTAAATGGTGTCATACTGTGATGATATTTACAGCTGATTCAGTGATCGGTTATTTTAACAATAAACGTATTATTGAAGAAGGCTACGTCACTGATTTAAGTGATAAGGCCGACAACCAAAATGCACTTGGAAAAAGCTTCTGGCCAGATGCCATGTGGAAAGGTGCTTTGAGTGATTTACGTGTTTATAAAAGTAAACTTAGTGATGCAGACGTAAATACAATTTACAATGAAACCTTGATTAGTTCTGTTTCAAGTATAAAAGCAGAAAATAGTCCTTCTATTTATTCTGTTGGAAAAGGTATCAGAGTAGAACTTAAACATGCTGTTCAAAATGCAACAGTTTCGATTTACGGTTTAGCTGGAAACTTGATTGCCAAAAAGGATGTATCAAGCATTAGCAATCAAAAATTAAATAGCGGAATCTATCTGGTACAAGTTACTGGTAACGGTTTATCGTATAAAACGAAGGTTGTAATTAAGTAATTTGATTTTTCAATAGCCCCTGCAATTTAAATACGAATAAGGATTGCAGGGGCTATCAGTTTTGGAGTATACTGTTTTATTTAAGTGAGTGCGTCGTTTTAACAAGAATAAATGCTGAAATATACCTCTAAATCCTATCTGCCTGTTTTAATTAAAATTTTCAAATGAAAAAAATTATTCTTTTTCTATTTTGTATAATTAGTCTTTCCTCCATTGCCCAAACCTGGACAAATCCTTTTACTTTAAACGGAGAATGGTATCACTATGGCATTGGCGATCCTTATATTTTAAAGTATCGGGGCACCTATTATTTGTATAGCAGCACAAAGGATAATAATAATGGTGTGAAGTGTTGGTCCTCAAAAGATTTGGTTAATTGGTCTGGTGCCATTACCTGTTCAACCGATCCTGTTACAACATCAGCTTATGCTCCTGAAGTGGTTTATTGGAACGGAACTTTTTACATGTACACTTCGCCTGCCGGTAATGGACATTACATCCTTTCAAGCACATCTCCGACCGGCCCTTTTACGGTAGTTACGGGCAATCTCGGAAAAAGCATTGATGGTTCTGTATTTATCAATGATGATGGGAACTGGTCTTTCTATCATGCCGATGGCAATGGCATTATGGGTTGCCCGATGAGCAGCCCGACTGCTATTGGAGCTGATATAAATTTAAATGCCAGGATGGGAAATAATTGGACTGAAGGCCCATGTGTCATTAAAAGAAATGGAATTTATTATTTGATATATACCGGTAATCATGTGATTAGCAAAGGTTACCGGATTGATTACGCGAAGAATACCTCTGGGCCGATTAGTACATATACCCCTCAGGCAGCACAAAATCCCATTCTGATAAAAAGTGAAGGCTCTTTTGTGGGCCTGGGTCATGGATCGGCATTTATAGGGCCAGATCTGGATACGTATTATTTTACTTACCACAACCTGGCAGGTGATTATGGCGTGGGGCCTTACAGAAGATTGAACATCGATCGCATGGCATGGAATGGAGATAAATTGTTAATGCTCGGACCTACTACATGGGCACAGCAAGCTCCTCAATTGGCCGATGTGTCAGACTATTTTACCCGAACAGAAATAGGCTCAACCTGGACTATGCCTAATGGAGGAAACTGGAGTATTTTAAACCAGGAAATGATGGTTCAGAACGTTTCAAACGAAGCAACTGAAACCTGGCATAAAGCTCTCCATACAACCCCAACATCCAATAATTATACGGCTGAATTTACCATGAAAGAAGAATCAAGGGGAAATGATGCAGCCAGGTTTGGGGCAGTTTTTGGCTATACGGATGAGTCAAATTATGGTATTGCTGTTATACATAGTTTTACGAATCAGTTGGAAGTCAATTCCTTGCTCGATAATGTCTGGGGTACTTCCAAATTGATTAATCTGCCTGCAGGGTTTAATTCTAAAGTATGGCATAACATGCGTATTGAAAAATCCGGATTAAACTATAAATTCTTTGTTGATGGCCTGCTCAAAACTACTCTAACGAGTAATTTAGGGCCGGGTAGAGTGGGTTATATGACAAGCTGGAGCTATAGCGATTTTGGTTATATAGCTTTTAGTAATAAAGTAAACGGATCGGGTATTTTTGATACCTATAAACCGATACCGGGATCTATTGAAGCAGTTCATTACAATACCGGTGGTGAAGGTATCGGCTATCACGACCTGACACCCGGGAATTCGGGTGGTAAATATATACGAAACGATAGTGCAGATATCCGTGATTGCACGGAAGGTGGCTATAGTATAACAAGTAACCAATCAGGTGAATGGTACAAATACAATGTCAACGTCAAAGCTACGGGCACGTATAATATGGGTTTCAGGTATGCAGCTGCGACTGACACAGTCCAGATCAGGATTTGGCAGGGTAATACCGATTTAACAGGTGCTGTTTCGTTACCTCCCACAGGAAACGTGAACACATTAAATACAATTACAGTCAAAGGATTAAAGCTGACAGCAGGTTATCAAACTTTAAAGTTGGAAATCGTTGCAGGTGATTTTGATTTTTACAAGATGCAAATTGAAGAGGCAGATAACTCGGTGGTTACTAAAAGTGATGCATTTAATGCTGCTTACAGTGCTGATTGGAACTATAGTGATGGGGCCTGGACCATTGATGCGGGACAGGCGTATGTAAACGGTTATGGAAAACGTACATTGGGCAATACCGGTTGGAGCAATTATACAGTGCAGTCAGACATTACATATAACGATGTTATGAATGCAGGCATTATTTTCAGGGTAAATAACCCGGCATTAGGTGGTGCAGGAAATAACCCTGCACTGGGTGCTGATTTTTATCAGGGCTATTTTGTTGGTCTAACGGCGAATTCTGTACTATTAGGTAAACAAAATTACAGTTGGACCCAACTGGCCTCATCTGCAGGAACCTATGCATTAAATACGAAGTACACCCTGAAAATCGTTACTTCGGGTGCCAATATCAAGGTCTATGTGACGGATATGAATACCCCAAAAATTGATTATACCGATCCGAATCCCTTTATCAATGGTAAAGTAGGCTTCAGATCATTCAATGCGCATGTTCATTATGATAATTTCACGGTAACAACGGATGACGGTGGAAATTCCTCAGGAGTTGACAAGCCCCTTTCTGAAACAAATTCTGTGGAATTATACCCGAATCCTGTTAGCGATGTGATGACCCTTAACAATATCGGACATTTTTCCGATCTGGTAATCTATAAAGTGGATGCTCAGGAAATGTACAAAACAAAATTAACTCAGGATATCTGGAAGATGAACATTGCCTGCTTCAGTAATGGACTTTATCTTGTAAAGCTGAGTAATAATTCCGGTGCAATGGTAACCAGAAAATTTATAAAAAATTGATTACCAATAATTTAAAATTTGACACATAAATGAAAAGAACTATTGTTGCACTTATTGCTTTCTGTTTTACTACTTTTCTTTCTTTTTCTGTTAATCACAAAGATCAGAATAAGAATAATCCCTGGTCTAAAGAAAAAGCCAGAGCATGGTATTCGAATCAACCCTGGCTTAGTGGTTGTAACTTTCAACCCAGCTCTGCCATCAATCAAATCGAAATGTGGCAAGCCGGGACTTTCGACGCACCTACTATTGATAAAGAACTTGGTTGGGCAGAAGAATTGGGCTTTACCACTATGCGTGTGTTTCTAAGCAGTGTAGTATGGAATAATGATGCCAAGGGTTTCAAAAACCGAATGAATCAATTTCTGGAGATATCTTCAAAACATAAGATTAAACCCATGTTTGTATTCTTTGATGATTGTTGGAATCCGGAATCTCATATTGGCAAACAATCTGATCCAAAACCTGGAATTCATAATTCCGGGTGGGTGCAGGATCCAAGTGTCTCCTTGAGAAATGATACGACAAAATTATTCCCTGAATTGGGAAAATACGTAAAAGATATTCTTTCAACATTCAAAAATGATAAACGTATTTTATTGTGGGATTTGTACAACGAACCAGGCAATAGCAATCACGGAATAACTTCTTTACCTTTGCTCCGAAACGTTTTTAAATGGGCACGGAAAGTTAATCCTTCCCAACCGGTTAGTGCCGGTATATGGTATTTCGATTGCAATGAACTGAATATTTTTCAGGCAGAGAACTCCGATATTTTAACGTATCATAATTATTCAGGAGTAAAAGAACATCAGACAGCGATCAATTACTTGAAAATATTCAACCGACCAATGATTTGCACCGAATATATGGCTCGTAAACACGACAGTCGGTTCCAAAACATCATGCCCCTGCTCAAACAAAACAATATTGGAGCAATCAACTGGGGTTTTGTATCGGGTAAAACCAATACCATTTTTGCCTGGGACGAACCCATTCCATCAGGAAAAGAGCCTGAATTATGGTTTCATGATATTTATCGTCAGGATCATACACCTTTTGATCCGGATGAGATAAATGTTATTAAGAAAATGAATGGAAAAGAAGTATCACCTGATACTTTGATTCGTCCTAAATAACCGTTATAGGTTTTTTACTTATAATCAATATTTTAATGGTTTCAAGTTCAATCTTGGAGCCATTTTTCTTTAAATGTCGTAAATCGTAAGATAGTACAAGCTAATAGCAACAAAGTTCTATGTTTCGGTGTTAATATTCTTGCATATTTGTACAGATTTTGAATAAAGAACGAGACTTTTTATAATAACATGTCAAATTACAACAAAACACCCTATTTTCCAATAGATGGCAACGTGTTTGCCGGATGGGATCGAATCCTTGATGAAGTGAACTCAAAAATAAGTAAATCACCATCCAATCGATTTTTATTGGTTGTTGAATGCTATCAGGGAGTGCGTCACGATGAACTTGAACAAGGGTTCAGAAGGCTGAATGCAAATGTATTTATTCAATCAGAAGATGCTTTTTATTCCGAAGATAAAATACGGGAAATGACGTATCCGGATGTAACGGATGATGCCATTTTCGGCTTTATGTCCAGGCTGACCTTTGCGGATTTTCTCGATGTTGAAAAGGTGGAAATACTTCGTCAGAAAATGAAAGATTCATCCGGCTTAATCATCGTTTATGGTCATGCGGCTTCATTGATTGCCGAAGAATACGATTGTCTCGTCTATGCAGACATGGCACGTTGGGAAATTCAATTGCGTCAGCGCAGGCAGGAACTGAATAATCTGGGTCTGAAAAATTCGGAGGAAACTCCGGCAATTCAATACAAGCGGGGTTATTTCGTTGATTGGCGGGTTTGTGACCGGCTTAAACAGAAATTGTTTGACAAAGCCGATTATTGGTTAGACACGAATAAAAAAGA
>Ga0209125_1001797_pt1 | contig 18529 bp, 17 predicted proteins | sample BarGraIncub1131A_FD_184503 | JGI IMG/M metagenome (GOLD analysis project Ga0209125, IMG submission 184503) | Arctic peat soil microbial communities from Barrow, Alaska - Barrow Graham LP Incubations 11-31A (SPAdes) (version 2) | ecosystem: Environmental > Terrestrial > Soil > Wetlands > Peat...
CAGAGGTTTAATAATGTAATACTCGATCCCGTATGTATAGGCCTCTCCGATCATTTCTTTGGAATCGGATTGAGAAATCATGACGGTCTTACCTTTGAAAGTGTTCTGAAGACTTCTCGCCGTTTCGATTCCATCTCGCTGGGGCATTAGAAGATCAAGAATTAAGATATCAATCCTATTCATCGAAAGAAGTTCTGCGTCAATTTCTGAACCGTCCTGAGCTTCTCCTACGACCTCATTTAAGCCGTCTTCTTCAATAATCTCGGCTAACATAACGCGAAAAGCAGTATCGTCATCCACAATAAAATAGCGCATTCCCTTTATCCCCTTTTCGTTAAAGTGTTAATAGGCAAGCGTACAAGAAAACAGGTTAGAAGTGATGAGGCGTCGTTTAACAAAGTAATTGTGCCACCAAGACTTTCTGTAACTTCTTTGACATAAGACAAGCCCATTCCAGTGGAAGGCCGTCCGGACATATCATATTTTGTTGTAAAACCGTGTTCAAAAATGGCGTGCCGAATTTTTACGGAGATACCAGGGCCACTGTCACTGATTTTAAATTCAACGTCATCGTTACATCGAGTAATGCTTATAAAAATTTTCTCGTTATCCACGATTGCCTCCACCGCATTACTGACAAGGTTATTGAGAATAGAGAAGACAGTATACGTATGGTAACTCGGATGCTCGCCTTGACAGTCGACTTCAATCTCTACTTTTTTACCAATTAAACGTGCATATTTTTGATTGGTTTTCTGGATAGCGACGACTAGGTCTTCAACATTCATATAATCAGTAATACTTTTATTAGAAATAATTTTGGATAACCCGGCATAAATGCGTTGGTTATCCTTTTTTATTTCGTGAACTTCCCCTGCGAGTTTAAGTGCTGTCTGAGCAAACTCAATATTCTGAGGGATTTCGGTGTCTACAAGATTACGGTATAAAGTATAACAGCCTCGCGTAGCATCTTCGGAGTTCTTCATCGATTTTTTGAGTTGAATTGTTTCGACAAATAAGTCCGAAATCTCAACAAGCATAGTTTCGATGCGTTTTTGTTGGCGCTCTTCTAATAAATGGGCTTTCTGTATCGTGAAGATACTGAGAATCCCAAGCACAAAAAAGCTCCGGATAATCGCGGTGGGTGCAAGTTGAACTAAGAGAGACACTGTAACGGTCATGCCTGATAAAATTTGCATAAAGAAAATTTGGACGAGGCTTGCCAAGATCTCAATACAGGTGCACAGCACCCCAATTAAGAGTGGATAATGTAAATAACGCTTGATTCTAAAGGCCGAAAAAAGTGTGCCATACGTTAGATAGTAGAAAAAGGCATCTAGATTATGGATTATTGCAAAATGCCAAGTTTCTATACCGGAAAAGTATATCTCAATCAACGACCGGAAGAGACAGACGGATATTCCGACGAATAACCCTGAAATGAGCGGGCTGACCTTTTTGTTCCACAATAATAAGAAGAAAAACATCGGTGTGCCTAAGCTAACTCGGAAGTCATTGCTGAAGGGATATATTCTAAACTCACCGGCAACAGGGACAGTTATAAGCATAAGGATAAAGGCTAAAAGTCGTTGCTTCAAATTAATCACGCTCTTATGTCAAATTTACTAAATGAGTCTGTGTACTGTTTTGTATCCAATATACACAGGTAATACGTAAATTTCAAGACTAAACAGAAATTAATGAAAACAATGTACGTTTGTGTAGGTTTCTGTATTTTTCCGTAGATGTACTCTTATGATTATTCTGAACTATATGAGTATACAGTCTTAAAAAGGCGGTGAAGTGTGAGCCTAGATGAGTTAATTGGGAAGGAGGTAGAAACATGTCCAAAATAGTCGGTATTATGGGTGGAATGGGGCCACTAGCGACAGTAGATATGTTGCACAAAATAATTGAACATACACCTGCCCATAATGACCAGGAACATTTGCACATTATTGTAGATGACTTTCCGCAAATTCCGGATCGTACGGAAGCTATTCTTGGACAAGGGATGGATCCTAAACCTTTTATGCTGCAATCTGCAAAGCTGTTAGAAGAAGCTGGGGCCGAACTGATCGTAATGGCATGTAACACAGCACATTACTTTTGGGGAGATATAGCCAATTCAATCCAATCTCCTATGTTAAATATTCAGGTAGAGACGGCTCGATTCGTCCGAGAATCTCACCTTAAAAAAGTGGGTTTGCTAGCAACGGATGGGACCTTAAAAACAAAATTATATCGCATAGCATGTCAAACTGAAAAAATTACTGTTCTAGAACCGGATTCCGAACATCAAAAATGGGTGATGAAAGGTATTTACGCGATCAAGGCCGGTGATTTAGTGACAGGAAGTCGATGCCTATCCGAAGTTGCCCAAGAGCTAGTGTCAAAAGGGGCTGAAGCTATAATCGCTGGGTGTACAGAGATTCCATTGGTCTTACATTCTTCTCAATATTTAAGAATTATTGATCCTACAGAAATACTCGCTGAGGCAATTGTTCAGATAGCGTATACAGGAGTCATTAAAAAAGTAGATATGACTCAAAACGCGGAAGGATTCTAATTTGTAAAAAGGGGTGCGATAATGAAAAAAATCAGCTTAGCTTGGCAAATTATGATTGGTCTTGTTTTAGGTGTCATTGTTGGTGCTATCTTTAGTGGTAATCCTATGCTTAAGGTCTATTTGCAACCGATTGGCGATATGTTTATTCGCTTAATTAAGATGATTGTTGTTCCTATTGTCATTGCTTCACTTGTTTCAGGAATTGCAGGATCCGGAGATATCAAAAAGGTTGGTCGCCTGGGCGGAAAGACCATCCTTTATTTTGAAGTCATAACCACGATCGCACTCGTTCTTGGTCTCATTGTTGCCAATGTTTTTCACCCAGGTACCGGAGTAGACATGAGCCAACTTGCAAAGGGTGACATTCAAAGCTATGTAGCCACTGCGCAAACAGCAGGAACCCATAGCTTTGCTACGACGCTGGTGAACATTATCCCTGCCAATATTATCGATTCTATGGCTAAAGGAGATATGTTGGCGATTATTTTCTTCTCTGTGATGTTTGGTCTTGGAGTTGCCTCCATTGGGGATAAAGGAAAGCCAGTGCTTGTATTTTTCCAAGGTGTTGCTGAGGTGATGTTCTGGATTACAAATACCATCATGAAAGTTGCACCCATTGGGGTTTTTGCATTAATTGGGATGACCGTTTCAAAATTCGGGGTGACTTCATTAATCCCTCTGGGCAAATTAATTATCGCCGTATATGGAACGGTCATTATTTTTATCCTTGTCATTTTGGGTCCGATCGCCAAAATGGTGGGGACAAGCATTTTCACTATTATAAAAGTGATCAAAGAGGAACTCATTCTTGCCTTTTCCAGCGCAAGCTCTGAAACAGTTCTTCCAAGGATTATGCAGAAAATGGAGAAATTTGGGTGCCCAAAGGCGATTTGTTCCTTTGTCGTTCCAATAGGATATACGTTTAACCTTGACGGCTCAGCAATTTATCAGTCTCTCGCCGCTCTATTTATCGCACAAATGTATGGAATTCATATGTCCCTGACCGCCCAGATCACTATGTTGGTCACATTAATGCTAACTTCCAAAGGAATGGCTGGGGTCGCTGGGGCTTCTCTTGTTGTCGTGGTTACGACCCTTGGGGCTATGGGCCTTCCCGTGGAAGGACTGGCTTTGATTGCGGGAATTGATCGTATTTTGGATATGGGTCGTACTTCCTTGAATGTTTTGGGTAACTCCTTAGCAACAGTCGTAATGTCAAAATGGGAAGGACAATTTGATCAAGATAAGTCTTTAGTATATCTGAATACGATCACCGATACCCCAACGCAAGAAGCTGCAAAGTAAGGGTACCAAAGGTCTTCTAAAGTAAATGAAAAATTAATATGGAGGAATGAATTATGTTAAAGAATATGTCAGTAACAACAAGAATTGAAAAAGACTCTCTAGGGAGTAAGGAAGTACCAATTAATGCGTATTACGGAATTCAAACCTTACGTGCGGCAGAGAACTTTCCAATCACAGGTTATCGAATTCACGAAGATTTAATCAAAGCGATGGCGATTGTTAAAAAGGCTGCTGCAACAGCGAATATGGAAGTTGAACTCCTCAACCCGAGGTTAGGTGAAGTGATTTGTCGTGCTTCAGACGAGATTATCCAAGGGCAATGGCATGACCAATTTATTATTGATCCGATCCAAGGTGGTGCGGGGACATCGATCAACATGAACACCAATGAGGTTATCGCAAATCGTGCCATCGAAATCCTTGGTGAGAAAAAGGGGAACTACTCAGTTATCAGCCCAAACACGCATGTTAATATGGCTCAATCCACCAATGATGCCTTTCCAACGGCTGTGCATATTGCCATCCTCACTGGGCTTAATAAGCTCACGAGTACGATGGAAGACGTGTACGATACTTTTGTGAACAAAGCAAAAGAATTTGACAGTATTATAAAAATGGGACGCACACACTTACAAGATGCTGTGCCCATTCGTCTGGGGCAAGAGTTTGAAGCGTATAGTCGAGTCTTCAAACGGGATATTGAGCGGATTAAGGCCACCCATAAACATCTCTATGCCGTGAATATGGGGGCAACTGCTGTCGGCACTGGACTTAATGCGGATGCAACATATATTAAAAGAGTGGTTGAAATTTTAGCGAAACGCAGTGGATTCCCATTAATTAATGCTGAGAATCTTGTTGATGCAACACAAAATACGGATGCGTACACTGAAGTTTCAGCCGCTTTGAAGGTTTGTATGATTAATCTCTCGAAGATTTGCAATGATATTCGTCTTATGGCTTCTGGGCCACGCACTGGACTTGGCGAAATCAATCTTCCCGCCCGTCAACCTGGATCTTCAATTATGCCGGGGAAAGTCAATCCGGTCATGTTTGAGGTCGTTAATCAAGTCGCTTTTCAGGTTATCGGAAATGATCTAACGATTTGTCTCGCTTCGGGGGCGGGTCAATTCGAGCTGAATGTTATGGAACCCGTGTTGGTCTTCAATTTATTGCAGTCTCTGACTGTCATGAATCAAGTCTTAACCGTCTTTAGAAAATTCGGCTTAGAAGGAATAACCGCCAATGCTGATCGCTGTAAGGATTATGTAGACAGGAGTATCGGTATAATCACAGCACTTAACCCGCATCTCGGCTATGAAGCAGCGGCGCGAATTGCGCGCGAAGCCATTGAAACGGGTAAGTCTGTTCGCGAGCTCTGCCTGTCGCATGGGGTTCTGACCAAAGAGGAATTGGATATCATTCTTGATCCGTATGAAATGACGCATCCCGGTATTGCGGGTGCTGAATTGTTACGCAAGGGCACAAAAACAGCCTAGTTTCTGTTATTTATGCATCTTGAGCAATCTTCCGGAAAGCGGCTCACACCGATTTCCGGAGACCATTTTTAAGAGGGGAAGAAAGACGATGAAAACCATCCAAGTCAACGAAATCATTGAGGCAGTAGAAAAACTCTGCATCGAAGCGAACTATGACCTGGGGGCTGACGTGATGTTAAGTCTTAAGCAAGCTTTAACCACGGAAACTTCTCCTTTGGGTCGGGAAGTATTTGAACGTTTAATCGAAAATGCGACGATTGCTCATGAAGAGCGGGTACCAATGTGCCAGGATACGGGGATGACGGTCGTTTTTGTTGAAGTTGGGCAGGATCTTCATATTGAGGGTGGGTCGTTGACAGAGGCGCTGAATGAAGGGGTACGTCGGGGGTATGAAAAGGGGTATCTTCGTAAATCCGTTGTGAAAGATCCGTTTGATCGGGTGAACACGGGAGATAATACGCCTGCTATTATCCATTATGATCTCGTCCCTGGGGATGAGCTACATATCACAGTTGCTCCGAAAGGCGCGGGTAGTGAAAACATGGGGGCTTTAAAAATGTGCAAACCTTCCGATGGTTTGGAAGGGGCGATGCAGTTCGTTATGGATACCGTGGATAAAGCCGGAGGGAATCCGTGCCCGCCGATTATTGTAGGCGTCGGTGTGGGTGGCACCATGGAAAAATCCACTTACTTAGCTAAAAAGGCATTACTTCGTAATGTGGGCGTGCATAATAAGGAAGCGCGTTTAGCAAGAATTGAAGAGAAACTGTTGGAGCAGATCAATAAGCTGGGTATTGGATCCCAAGGTTTTGGCGGCATGAATACAGCTTTGGCTGTTAATTTGGAAGTGTATCCGACTCATATTGCCATGTTACCCGTTGCGGTCAATATTAACTGCCATTCGGCGCGCCATAAAGAAATCACGCTCAAGGGGAGGGACGAATAATGACTGAGGTTATCCGTTTAGAAACCCCACTCACCCATGAAAAAGTAGCCCAGCTTAAGGCTGGGGATAATGTATTGATTAGCGGTGTGATCTATACTGGGCGGGATGCAGCCCATAAAAAAATGATCGAAGCCTTGGCCAGCGGGGAAAAGCTCCCATTTGACATGAAAGACCAGATTATATATTTCGTGGGACCCACTCCCCCGAAACCGGGACAAGTGATTGGTTCAGCGGGCCCCACCACAAGCTACCGTATGGATGCCTATTCACCGAAGTTGATCGCGGAAGGGTTAACGGGAATGATCGGGAAAGGACTTCGATCTCCAGAAGTGATTGAAGTGATGGAGAAATACGGCGCCGTCTATTTCGGAGCAATTGGTGGAGCAGGTGCTCTGATTGCCAAGCGCATTGTTTCGGCCGAAGTGATTGCCTATCCTGAACTGGGACCAGAAGCGGTACGTCGCCTAGTCGTCAAGGATTTTCCGGTCATCGTTCTTATTGACCATCTGGGAAACAATCTTTATGACATTGGAAAAGCACAGTTCGAGAGGGCCTAACGTTAGAGGTAAACTTTGGTAGTAAGCCAGTCTTTCTCAATTTAAATGAGAAATTAGGAGGGTCTAACAATGAGTAGTATTCAGGAACGAGCTTTAAAACTCCATAAAGAACTAGTCGGGAAAATCGAGATTGTCAGTAAAGGAGAACTTAATACTCCTGACGATCTAGGCCTGCTTTATACCCCAGGGGTAGCTGAACCTTGTAAAGTGATTGCTAAAGATCCGGACGCAGCCTACGAATATACTGGTCGGGGTAATATGGTGGCTGTGGTATCTGATGGTACAGCCGTGTTAGGTTTGGGTGATATTGGTCCTCTAGCAGCCATGCCTGTTATGGAAGGGAAATGTGTCTTATTTAAGAAGTTCGGGGGAATCAATGCGTTTCCAATCTGTTTAAATACGAAAAATGTTGAGGAAATAATTCAGACCGTTAAAGCCCTGGAACCCAGTTTTGGCGGGATAAATCTAGAGGACATTTCTGCACCTCGCTGTTTTGAAATTGAAGCTAGGCTAAGAAAAGAGATGAGCATCCCAGTTTTCCATGACGATCAGCACGGTACAGCCATCGTTGTGTTAGCGGCACTTCTTAACGGGTTAAGGGTTGTTAACAAGAAACTAGATGAAGTTAAATTGGTGCTTAATGGAGCTGGTTCTGCAGGAATAGCCATTACAAAATTATTGTTGCAAGCAGGTTTGAAAAATGCGATCTTGGTCGATCGTGCCGGCATGCTTTGCACGGGTGAACCATGGATGAATCCAGCTCAGGTTGTAATGGCGGAACGAACAAATTACGCCAAGCTCAAAGGCTCTTTAGCTGATGCTCTAGTGGGAGCGGATGTCTTCATTGGGGTTTCTGCTCCAGGGGTACTGACGGGGAAAATGGTCGCCACCATGAATACTGGGGCAGTCGTTTTTGCGATGGCAAATCCGACACCGGAAATAATGCCCGAAGAAGCCTTAGCGGCTGGAGCCGTTGTTGTGGGTACCGGACGTTCCGACTATCCTAATCAGGTCAACAACGTTTTGATTTTCCCTGGAATGTTTAGAGGCGCGTTGGATGTCCGAGCAAAGGATATCATCGAAGAAATGAAACTTGCCGCCGCCTTTGCTCTCGCAGGAATCATTACAGATGAAGAACTCAATGCTGAATATATCATTGCAGGTGCCTTTGATCCCCGAGTTGCTCCTACGGTAGCTGCCGCAGTTGCTCAAGCCGCAGTTAAAGCGGGCGTGGCCCGTATCAATGTTGACCCTCAGGAGATCTACAAAAAGACAAGTCTGTTAGCCAGTCGATAATTTCGAATTTTATTATCTTCATAATAAAAGAGCATTATACCTAAAAAGTTAACGGGATTGGGCTATTGGCTGTATGCTAGTAGCTTTTTCTTGTACTGTCAGAAAGTATAACTTTTTGTTATATACTTTCAGCAGGTCCCTTCACGCCATCCTTGGCTACAGGGACACTCGTCCATCCATGGACAGCGCATCAGCGCAACTAAGGCGGCCGCCTTCGCTGAAGCTTGGCGCCAGCCAAGTTTTCTTTGTCTTGGCATATTTTATGTTTGGGAGTTGCACTCATTAACAAGGATTTTAATCAACCAAGTGTAAAATATAAATATAAATGGGTGGAACTTTTCAGTGTTAGAATGCATCTAGAAGATAGAGTATAGGCGAAGGAAGGAAAAAGAGACAATGGAATTAGCGAACGTTCCCTGGAATTTAGTTTTACCAATTATTGCGTTCCAGTTAATACTACAAGTGGCTTCGTTGATTAGTTTGGTCCGCAGTGATGGAGTTCAGAGAGGTAATAAAATTCTTTGGGCGATTATTATTGTGGTAGGTAGTATGTTGGGGCCAGTTTTATACTGGACTCTGGGAAGAGAAGTCCAATGATTGAATGCAAGGCAGTCAGCATGAAGTTTGGAGCTTTTAAGGCAATCGATCATGTCAGTTTTCGCGTGCCTAGTGAGAACTGCTATGGTTTCTTGGGCCAAAATGGGGCGGGTAAGACCACAATTTTGCGTATGTTGGTGGGGTTACTACGTCCGACTCAGGGAGAAATATTTATTGCTGGACATTCGCTCCTCACGGAGCGGGAGCAGGTTAAGCGACTTTGCGGCTATCTACCGCAACGACCGGAGTTTTATCCGTGGTTAAGCGGTGAGGAGTTCCTGAGGCTTAGCGCGGAACTCGTGGGTGTGCCAGCACGTCAAGCGAAAAGTGCGGCCAGTAAGTATCTAGCGACCGTTGGTTTGACGGACTTCGCTCGCCGCAGGGTGGGTAAATATTCGGGTGGCATGCAGCAACGACTGGGATTAGCCGCCGCTATGATCGGCGACCCACCAGTGCTCTTATTAGATGAGCCGGTGTCAGCGCTTGATCCGCAAGGACGAGATGAAATGTTCTCCTTATTGAAGAAACTAAAACAGGAAAAGACGATCTTCTTATCCAGTCATATTTTACACGATATTGAGCAGGTCTGTGATGGGGTAGTCATCATCCATAAGGGGCAAATCAAGGCCCAGGGATCTTTGCCTGAGTTACTCAAGCAAAGCGGGGAAAACGCCGTTGGCACTCAGGTGCACTTCGAGGTAAACAGTCGCCTGATAAACCGGTTGCAATCCGAATTTAGCGGTGCTATGCAGAGTATTGGCATCCCAGTTAGCAACGTTGTCTGGCAGGAGCAGGGACTGGAACAGTTTTTTTACAAGGTCGTCAAACAAGCGGAAGAGGAACAACGACAAAACCCAAGTGCTGGTCAAGGAGGCGCTGCAGATGGCAACATGGTTCGCTAAAGAGGTACAAGAGATGGTCAGGCTTGGACGTTGGATACCGCTGGTGGCAGTTTACCTATTCCTAGGGATCTTACAGCCCATCACTTCTAAATTAATGCCTTCCATCTTGGGTTCTGCCACCAACTTACCGAAAGGCACCGTGATTCATATTCCGCCGGCCACTGTGGATCAAGTGCTTTACGGCATCATCGGCCAATATAACCAATTAGGAATCCTTGCTCTCATCTTGGTGGGCATGGGCATGATTGCGGGGGAGCGTAAACTGGTTGGCGAATGGCTATGGAGTAAACCGGTAAACTTGACTCACTATGTTTTGGCCAAGTATAGCGTGTTCTTTCTGGTGGCTGCTCTTTCCTCGCTCATCGGACTTGGGCTAGGCGCCTATTACACAACCCAATTGATCGGACCGGTTGATTGGAATATTCTTTGGCAGGGAGCCGTACTCTATGTTTTGTATCAAGCGTTTTTGATAAGCGTGATCCTGTTGGCCAGTGCTCTGGTGACAAGCGCGAGCTTAGCCGGTGGTATCGCTTTGATCATCATTGTATTCGTCAATGTACTGTTGCCAATGGTTTGGCAGGGGCATTTTGTGGCCGGCCTTCTACAGCTAATTCAAGCGACCTTTAGCCAAACCGCTTGGTCAGGATCTATGCCTGTTTGGGAACCCATTGTTACCAATTTAATGGGCACGATACTTCTTATTGGTCTACAAATCCCGTTGCTGGCATGGAGGAAAACTTCCCACTAGGGCAGAAGAGTTCATAAATGATAGACGATGTTTATCAGAGTAGACCCTAAATTTCTTAGGTGGGAGTTGGTTTCGAGTGATTGAACAAAATGCAGAGCTGATTCAGAAGGCTCAAGCGGGCGACTTAGTAGCGTGGGAATCTCTACTCGCGACGGTTTATACCCCGGCCTTGCGTCAGGCGCGGGTACTGTTACGTGATGAGGATCTCGCAGAGGATGCCGTGCAAAATGCTTTAATAAAAATGCATACTCACCTCCATTCCCTCGTTGAGATAGCGGCCTTTTCTGCTTGGTGGCGTCGCATTGTTACGAACGAAGTGTACATGATTCTCCGGTTAAAACAACGGGAAACGCAAGCCTTGGATGAAGGGAATCTACAGCAAATAGGCCTCGCGGTCGACGAGCTGGTCGTGCTGCGTTACGAACTGGCTCGTGCACTCCAGCTACTACCCTTTGATCAACAACAAGTGGTCATTGATGTGGACTTGTTGGGCGCTAGTTTGCTGGAAGTGGCTGACCGGAACCAGATCCCCGTGGGGACCGTCAAATCTCGCTTGTTTCGTGCTCGGGAAAGACTTCGATTTGAGCTGCAGGTATTTAGGGAAGGACGAAAGGAGAAATCGGCAATGGATGATACGACAATGGCCCGCGATCTACCCGGTGTTTTCTACGACTATTTGGAAGGAACGATGAGCGGTCCGGAGCGGTCGAAATTTGAGCTGGATTTAGTTGATCACCCAGAATGGACTAAGGAGCTACGACACCATAAGGATTTCCTGACGTTGCTCCACACGTTGACGGGTAAAATAACCCTCACCTCAGCTGAAATCATGGAAAAAATCCAAGCCGTCACCGCAAAGATCACGGATTATGAGCAAGTCGTTGACGATACCTACTTTGAGCAAGGTTCCCCACAAACTTTGACAACCCATAGCTGGTTTCAGGCTCCGGACGTGTACCGAGTGGAATCATGTCATCCTTTGATGGGTGAAGCGATCGTCATTGTCAGAGGGACCGAAGCAACGACCTATATGAAACAGGCTAAGCAGGCGGTTAAAATTAAGGTAAGTGAAGAAGTTAAGGAGCAAATGGGCCTCAACTTTTCGGATGCCCTTAGGTTATTGGCGGCTGATAAAAATAGTCGTCCACTGGGGACGGAATACGTCAATGGGCGCCCGGCTCTGCATCTTCAGTTCAATCAGAAGGTGAGTGAAAAAGGTGAGATGGTGACCCATGTATGGATTGACAAGGAGACCTGGATGCCACTGGTGACGGAATTGTACAATGCCAGCCAGGAATTGGTGCAACGGAAGGTGGTCCGGGAACTTCGTTTAAATCAAGGCTTGCCCGAGGCGCTTTTTAACCTAATACTACCGCCAGAGATCCAGCTGCAGGATAACACGAAGGATATCATTCAACCGCTTGAGGAGATAACGCTTGAAGAAGTGCAGGAACGCCTGGGTGAGCCACCGTATCTCTCCGAGGAAGGCAAAACTGGAGGCATTTACCAAGCGAAGTACCAGTGGGTTAAAATGCCGGGTGGCGAAGGGGTATTGTTCACTCAATACTTTCTCCATGGGGACCCTTTGCCGAAATTAACTGTGACACAGGGCGCCGTTGCGCATTCTAACTTGCCGCCACAGTTACCAGTCACGCTGATCAACTTTAATTTTGCGGGGTCAGAGGTTGAGGGCACTTACCTAGAATTAGGGTTGAAACCTGTCAAGGCAATCCTTATATGGAAGTATGCAGATCGCTATTATACGGCCGGCGGCGATTTTGATCAAAAGGACCTCTTATTGGCGGTGGGTAAACTTGTGAATGACAGTTTTGGTTAAAACGACACACCATGGTACAATCATTTAAGTGCTTAAAATAAGCACAGTGGCTTATATTTTTTATAAACAAATGAACGAAATGACAATTATAAAGACAACCTAGCTTAATAGCCAGGTTGTCTTTCGTAATAGGAGACAACACAATGGATGCATTCAACGATTGTTCAAACAATTGTTCAAACGATAAAATTAAGAACCAAACGCTTTCGGTCCTGTTGTTAGACTGGTATACCTTAGAACATAGGGAGCTTCCGTGGAGGAAAACGGGAGACCCTTACGCAATCTGGGTATCTGAAGTCATGCTGCAACAGACCCAGGTGAAGACGGTTATTCCTTATTACGAACGATTTCTCCTGCGTTTTCCCGGCGTGGAACAACTGGGGAGGGCCAGTCTTGAGGACGTCTTAACCGAATGGCGTGGGCTAGGATACTACTCTAGGGCCCGTCGATTGTGGGAAGGCGCCAATTATCTTCTTGACCTTAGGGGAGGGAAAATGCCCGAGGACTATGACAGCCTTTTACAGGTGCCGGGGATTGGTAAGTATACCGCAGGCGCTATCGCTAGTATTGCTTTCGGGCAGAGAGTCCCAGCAATTGATGGCAACGTATTGCGAGTCGTGTCCCGACTTTTGGCTTGGTCTGAACCGGTGGAAACAATGCACAGTTACCACCACTTTAGCGACCACCTCACAGTATGGCAACCGGCACTTCAGTCGGGAGACTTTAATCAGGCGCTGATGGAGCTTGGGGCAATGGTTTGTACGCCGACGAAGCCGGATTGTATCGGTTGTCCACTGAGCCAGATCTGCGAGGGTTACCTTCAGAATGCGGTACTCTTCTACCCGGTGAAGAAGCCGAAAGCAAAGCGTCAAATAGTGAGCCGTTTGACCTATGTCTTACGCAGAGGGGACATGGTATACTTACAGAAGCGTGCCTCAAGAGGGCTACTAGCGGATCTTTGGGAGTTTCCGGGTGTGGAATTACCCCAAGATAATCTTTTGAAAGATGCCCTTCCCGTGCTTGCCGAGGGAGAGTGGTTTAATCATTTTCAAAAGGCCGTACACGAGCGAGAGTTTGACGCTTGGGTGCGGGAACAATTCGAGAAGGGCGTGATAATGCACGGTCCAGTCTGGTACACTTTTACCCACCGACAATGGAAACTGATCTGGGTTATTGTTGATCTGTTCGAGCCGCTCGAGAAATACCACGTTGGCCCTAAAGAAGTGCAGCAGCTTGATGGAAAAGGATCTTGGATTTCGCTACAAGATTTAGGTTTGATCGCGCTACCAGTGGCATTTAATGCCATTATTGAGGATTTAAAATCGACAATAAAACAATAAAAGTATGTCAGGTTTATGATATAACTTCCATTGTTTTGACTTATATAATAGACTAATTATGGATACAATTTAGAGGATAAAAAGTTAAATAAACGGCAAAACGCTGAAGTAAATGATGACCGGGCTGAAGCGTTCAAAGCATGATGGAGGAAAATAGAATAGTGTCTGTCACAATGAAACAATTAATTAAGCAAATTGAAGAACTGCGCATAGATTTAATCAAAATTAAAGTGGGGAAAGAATATACTGATCCTGAAGTTATTATTGCAAGTCAAAAGTTAGATGTTGTTTTAAATATATACCAAGAATTACAGAACCTTAATAATTCGATTAACGATTTCATACTATAAGTTTCTAGTCGTATCAATAGAAGAATTTTTAAATTAATTGACAAAACAGAATCTGTTGTATAATATAAAAATAATTGAATAAACTTTTTAAAAGCGAAGACGGAGAAAAGTAATCTATTTATTACCTTTCAGGGAGGAAGAGTCTCGACTGAAAACTCTTCTATGTGTGGTGATAGGTGAAGTTCCCTCCCGAGCTGCCAGCTGAACGAAATAAAGTAGGCTAGGACGGTTCTTCCCCGTTAACAGGAAGGAGGTATCGGATGTCATTCCCGTACCTTTGTCGAGTGGCCTTTTGGCCAAAGTATGGGTGGTAACGCGAGATATAGCTTCTCGTCCCTTCAGGGATGAGAAGCTTTTATTTTTTGTTAGAGAGGCTCACACTCGACAAATACGAGTTTGATATGCTGTGCTTTTAGAGAGGGCCAAGTTTGGCCAAAATGGGTGGTAACGCGGAAGTACACGGCTTTCGTCCCTGAGCTGGGATGACCGTGTACTTTTTTATAGATTAAATTATAAGGAGGCTGTTATTAATGAAAGATTTGAAATTAGCAGGACTTAAAGCGACTCGAAGTACCATCGAGGTTAACGGGGTAAGCATTGGAGGAAAAGAAATTATCCTCATGGGTGGACCTTGCGCGGTAGAATCAAGTCTTCAAATGAGCCAGTCAGCTGAAACTGTCAAAAAAGCGGGCGGTAAGATTCTGCGCGGTGGCGTTTTTAAACCCCGTACATCTCCCTATAGTTTCCAAGGTTTGGGGCTAGAGGGTCTCAACTATTTGGTTGAAGCCGCAAAAGAACACAACCTTCTCTGTGTCACTGAAGTGATTGATGCCCATAGTCTAGATTTAGTGGCCGATAAGGTTGATCTAATTCAAATTGGGGCACGGAATATGCAGAATTTCGAGCTACTAAAGTTAGCAGGAAAAATTAAGAAACCAGTGATTCTCAAAAGAGGGATGTCGGCGACGATAGAGGAATGGTTGTTGGCCGCTGAATACATTTTAGCTGCCGGTAATCCCCAAGTCATCCTTTGTGAACGGGGGATTCGCACGTTTGAACCCAGTACCAGAAACACCTTAGATTTAAGTGCCGTTGGAGTGGCTAAAGAACTATCTCATCTACCGGTCATTGTAGACCCAAGCCATGCAGCGGGCAGAAGAGACTTAATTGCCTCTTTATCTATGGCCGCTATTGCGGCAGGGGCGGATGGATTACTGATTGAAACCCACCCTAATCCCGACAAAGCTGTCAGTGATGGACCCCAGTCGTTGACCCCAGAGCAGTTTATCCAACTTGCGTCGGAACTAGGGGTGGTTGCTGGATCAGTGAAGAGAGTTTTCACGTTTGCCGGGCGAGGGAATACCCTTGAAGCATTGCGCTCCCAGATTGACAGAGTCGATCATAGTATCATTAAACTGCTAGCAGACCGAATGAAAATCGTCCAAAAAGTAGGGGATCAAAAACGTTTGGACCGGGTCAAGGATACCGGCAGAGAAAAAGAAGTTATGCATCGTTTAGTTCACCTAGCCATAGAACAGAAGTTATCCCCTGAAATAGTACGAAAGATATATCCTTTGATCTTTGAGTTTGGAGTTCAATCCCAAATCAAAAGTAAACTAATCCAAGATAAAGGAAACTTGCTTCAGGTGGAGTCGTAACTCCATCTGAAGTTAGTTGAACTTATCCAGGGGCTTAGCACCACTCACCTTACAGTAAAGCACTTCACATTCATTTAAAGGTGAAGTGCTTTACGACTATATTTGAGTTTCATAGGTCAAAGGTTTTGCAAGCTAGCTTTGTATAAAACAACTAAGTCATTGAATTGCTCGGGTGGAGCAGAGTTTTGAATCATCATCTGGGCTTTTTGGAATAGATGTTTATGCACATCTTCTCGACCTCCCAAGACACTAATCATCTTTTTGAGACCGGGGTCATTGGTCATGGTGAAATGCTGATTGTATAACATTCGTGCCCGAACTTCTGCTTCAACGTCGGCTTGAAGCATCGCAAGGGGATCTAAGCTTTGATCGACATAACTCAGATTCCAGGGAATCCCCTGAGAATTGACATAACAAAGCGGGGGGCCTCCTAGTTTATTGATGGCGACTGCAATCATTTCCATGTGACCCATTTCCTCGGCAGCGATGAGGCCCAAGAGATCACGAAGATAGCGGTTACGCATATTGGAGCGATGATTTAGGTACTGAGACGCCGCTGAGTATTCACTATCTTTTCCACCATAGTGTTCAAGCAATATTTGGCCGAAAACAGGGTCGCGGAGTTGAACGTCAACCGGATAGAAGAGTGGTTTGCTATAACTGAACATGGCTTCCCCTCCTTAAAAATAAAATGCCTAAACCATTCTATGATTTAGGTGATGTTTTGGTTTATAACGCTATACTTTGAGGGGAAATAGCTTTCCCCTGACGAAAATACTTGGGATATTTTCGTCAGGGACTTATAATAACAAGTGTGACGTTCCTAATGAATGGATGGAGGTAATATTGTGTTAGATATTCTTTATAGGCGCCGGAGCATTCGTAAGTATAAAACGACGAAATTAGACCCTGCAATCGTTCAGCAGCTTGTGAAAGCGGCGTTATTAAGTCCCTCTTCAAAAAAGAATCAACCCTGGCAATTTATCGTGGTTGAGGATACTGAAGTCTTAAAGCAATTAGCCCTGGCTAAAAAGGGAGCAGGCTTTTTAAAGAACGCCCCCTTGGGCATTGTCATCTTGGCAGACCCTGCAATCAGCGATGTCTGGGTGGAGGATACTGCCATTGCGGCAACGATTCTTCATTTAACGGCAGAAGCTTTGAAATTAGGATCGTGCTGGATACAGATCAGGGAACGCCAATTTACGGAAACCGAATCGTGCGAAGACTATATGCGAGGGATTTTGGGGATTCCGGAGAACCTCAAGGTGGCCTCCATCATTGCCATCGGATATCCTGATGAGTCCAAGCCCCCTTATTCTGATCGCGATTTATTGTTTGATAAGGTCTACTTAAATAAGTATGGTTCTAAATTCTAACAATGGGTGCATACTTTTTGTCGTCATTTGCGAAATGGGAAAGACGAACAACGCATAACGTATTCATGTGTACTGGTTAACATGAATGCGTTTTTATTTTTTTATAGAAAAAACTTAAACGGACCATTTTTGTTTACGGTAAATGTTTTGTGCTGACTTAGCTCACAATCAAGATTATCCAAATCAATGGAGGGCGTTTTACTAATAGTCAGAATCTGACTTGGAAGTGCGCTCCTATGACCCACAATTATATAGCTAACAGCACAAGCGATTGTAGCATAAACACCTACATTTAAACCGAACATTTCTATTGCCATAACAATCGCGGCAAGGGGAGTATTTATAGCTGCTGCTAAAAAGGCAACGATTCCAACCGCAGAATATAATTCTATATTACCTTGTACTAGGTGTCCCCATGAATACCCGGCAGTTGCACCGATATAAAAGATAGGCGTCAAAATCCCACCACTTCCGCCCGACCCTAAAGTGATCGACACCGTGAAGGTTTTTATCAAAAAAGCCAGCATTCCAAGATCGTTACTACCTGTAATGGCCCTGTGAATAACATCTTTACCAATACCAATGTAATCACGTGTACCCGTTATAAAAGTAATAAGTACAAGAAAAGATCCACCAATGAAGCCCTTTAAAGGCCGGTATATGTTAACTCTGCTACTGAAAAAGGACTCGACACCATGAAGAGTCTTAATAAATAAAATAGCTAAAAAACCTAATAGTATCCCGAGCACAATCATATTTAACAATAAATAAAAATCGAGCTGTAAAGGAACTGTAATGGTCGTTGATATATGACTGATTCCCATAAACTCGCTGATCGAATAACTCACATAAGAAGCAATCAAAGAAGGCAAAAGGACATCATACGAAATACGCCCTATATAGAGAACCTCAATCGCAAGAATAGCAGCGCCAATAGGCGTACCAAACACCGCCGAAAACCCAGCACTAATCCCGCATATGACGAATCTCCGACGATCAATATCACGCATTCTAAAAAGACTAGCTAGAGCTGATGCAACCCCTGCACCTATTTGAACACTCGGCCCTTCCTCACCAGCAGAGCCTCCAAAAGAGAGTGTCATGAAACTGGCGAATAGTTTGACAGGGGCTACTTTCATATCAATTTGACCAGACCGTTTATGGACAGCCTCGATGGCTTTTTCGGTTCCATGCCCAGCAGCGTTTGGCGCTAATTTTAATACTATATAGCTACTTAAAAACAAAGCAAAGGGGACTAATAAAAAGTAGTCATGCCATCTGGAAATGAACGCTTCACCCATGAGCAATAATTTGAGAAATAGCCCAACACTAGTTCCTACAACTGCTCCAGCAATAATACCATAAAATATCCATTTGAAAGTGCTTGCCAGTAAAATGAATTCTTCGACTAGATCCTTTTTAATAGCATCTCGCATTCAATTATCCTCCTTTCTTTAGGAGAGGGTCACTACACGAACGTATGCTTCACTTGCTTCACTTGCTTCACTTGCTTCACTTGTGGTTTATGGTATTTGGTATACCGTATACC
>Ga0209125_1001801_pt1 | contig 18509 bp, 16 predicted proteins | sample BarGraIncub1131A_FD_184503 | JGI IMG/M metagenome (GOLD analysis project Ga0209125, IMG submission 184503) | Arctic peat soil microbial communities from Barrow, Alaska - Barrow Graham LP Incubations 11-31A (SPAdes) (version 2) | ecosystem: Environmental > Terrestrial > Soil > Wetlands > Peat...
TGCGGGGTCCACTATACGGTGAGCGGTCTCATCGTGAACCCCAACGTTGCTATGTTGGGGTTCACGATGGAGCTGTTCACCCCAACCTACCGTCGGCAAAAGACGAAGTTTTAAGCTGGACTGGGTACTAGTCAGGTTGTTTTAAGATTTCCTCTGTGTTCCTCTGTGCCCTCTGTGGTGAGGCTTTTGATTGTTTGTAATTCCCTTTTCCTTGAAGTTTGCTGAATAGTTACTTCCCTGTTTCCGTTTCCCGCCTCTGGTCGGTTTCCCCAACGCAGGGCACCTGCTGCGACCCCCGGCCGTCTGTTCCCGGCCCGGATGCAGAGCATCTAGCCGGAACGCCTGGCGTAGTCGAGCATCCCCTGAAAGTCGACGAGGACCACCGGTTCGTTCCCCACGACCCAGGCGTCATGCCCAATCGGCAGCAGCGTGACGTCGCCGGCCTTGCACTCGAACTCCTTGCCGTCATCCATGGCGACCCGGAGCGTTCCGGATACGTGGTACTGGAAATGCGGCGCCTCGCAGCTCGGGGTCATGGCAATCGGCTTTACCGATGTCGACCATCTCCATCCCGGTTTGAGCGTTGCGCGCCCGACCGTGGCGCCCCCGATGGTGACCAGTTCCAGTCTCCCGAGCGGGAATTCTCTGATTTCGTCCGGCTTGGCGAAGCTCTTCAGCTCGGCTTTCTTCATGGGTTCCTCCTGGTTCCGAGGTTCGGATGCGAAGCCTTGACGCCTGAGGTTGTCAGCCGCGCAGTTGGTCGCATACCGATTCGGAGAGTTGTCGGATATTTTAAGCTCAGGATATTCTAATTGTAAACAGTGCAAAAGCAAGGGGAGGGGAGCAAAACCACTCTCGGAATCCACGGAGCCGGCCTGGAGCACCCGTCTGTTTGCCGTCATTTCGCGTGTGGGCGGTCTTTTGACGGCAATGCAAATCCGAAAGGGACGCCGCTGCGCCGCAAGATACCCGGTGGCCGATAATGAAGTTGACTGTGATTTCTAATGGTGCACTGGCCGCTGGCCTGATTGTGTACTGATCGCGGCTATTTGACAGTGGGTGTGGCCCGGACATTCTAATGGATTCCAGCTAACACATTAAAATACTCATATAAATGTACGCTCGACCGGTTTAGGCATGCTTCGGGCAGTATGCCGACAGATGCATTTTCGGGTTTCTCTTCGAATGATATGTCGTTTCGGTATTCATGCTGGTCATAGGACGAAATGAGGCGAGACAATGAAAAGAAGGGTCCTGATCGTTGATGATACCGCTGACATAAGGATGATGCTGCGTTACGTTATTGAGAAAGAGAATTATGTTATCGTGGCGGAAGCCGCCAATGGAGTGGAAGCCGTTGAACAATACCGCGAGCATCTTCCCGACATAACGATAATGGATATAGACATGCCGTATAAGTGCGGCATCGAGGCCGCACGCGAGATACTCGCCCATACCAGCGACGCGCGCATAATTTTCTGCAGCGGTAGCGCCCGCACCCAGGAAATTGCTGCACTGGGTCTGGGGACGGGCACGCGCAACATTGTCAGAAAGCCGTTCCTGCCGGCTCAGTTATATCACGCTATGGGATCTGGTTCCTGACTCTGTGACAGGTGATAGTCTTTCAATGCATCTTCATGCTGCAGGATGTCCGGGAGCCAATGGCTCCCTTTTTTTTCCTGCAAAAATTCAAAAGAATGTTACCGTTCGGGTATCCTCTCAGACAGAGGTGTTTGCCTAACCTTTGCCGGTGGCAGCTCTGCTGGTTGAAAAATGATTTGTATGCGATCCGCCGTCCTTGTGGTAGGGTAAGCGATTGCACAACGTGGGCCCAGGCCTGGCAATGGCAGTCTGCGGCGGCCCCGGTGCGCCACCGCTTCTGGCGGCAGCAGTCGCTGGTGCAGCAGGCGTAGAGCGATAGGTGCCTGAAAATCTAGGAAAAGTAATCGACAGGATTTCATCATGACATCAAAAAACCTCGGAATCATATCGGATCATTTGGAACAGTTGCGCGGTCATGCCTATTTCAGACCGGAGGACGGACCGCTCAAGGAGAGATTGAGCGAGGCGGTACTGGACGCGTTGGAGGGAGAGGCGGCTGAGGAGCTTTCGGAACGCCCCTTCGACCTGGAGGTCAGTATCGGTCAACAGGAAGGTGACAGCGACGTTACGGTCGGCTTTAGCGTCGATCACCACGGGGTCGTTCACACCTCGGAGATCGCACTGACGGCGCTCGCCGACGATGCGCTGGAGGATCTTGCCGGCTATCTGGCGCGCCTGGTGGAAAGTGCTGCCCCTGCCGAGGCAACGGCTGAAGGCAAGGCGCTGGTGCGGAAAAAACTGGAAACCGAAAGCCATGAAAAAACCACCGCTTCGGCACGACTCAAAGTGTCGCCGCAGTGGCTCAAGAGCGTCGTCCCCTGCACGGACTACACGTATGACGAGATTGACGGCAAGAAAATCATCCGGGAGTATTATTGGTCCAAAGAGCTGATAGAGAGGCTCTTCAAGATCAAGTGCACCAAGACTACCCCGGAGGACCTGCAGTATGTCGCAGCGGAATGCTGTGAAGGGGATCTGGATTGGGCACGGGATCTGATCGCCAGGCTAAAGTCGCCCAACCGGGTCGAGCCGGCGCCGAAAGTGCAGGCGCAGAAAAACCAGACCAAAGCGCCGGTCAAGGCGGTGCCGAGCGAGCGCGCGCGGTCACGGTCGAGGCATAAGAGGCCCGTTCGTGAAGCCGGCAAGGACTCGGCCGGCAAAGACGCGGCCCGCAAGCCCGCTCCCGCAGCCGGACCGAAACTCCCCCCGACGTAACGGGCGGGCTTACGGGCCTGCGGCTCCCGGCTCCCCGCGCTTAGGCAGCTGCCTGTTCGCGCAGGTAGTTCGCGAACTCCCTGTCGGTCTTGCCGATGTGCTGCACCAGCCAGGAAGCCAGGGTCTTGTTGGTCATGATCACGAGCGACAGTGTAGCCCCTTCCTCCCTGAACGCGGTTGTCAGACGGGCAACGTCGCTGATGTAGCGCGTGTGCTGCGACTTGTGGGCCGCGTAGTCCGGATAGCCGTGCCGTAACTGAAGCCTTTCCTCCGCGGCGAAATGCTCCTTGATGTAGTCTTCGAGGAACAGAAGTAGCCGCAACACTTCTTCCTTTCCCTTTCCCTCGCTGCAGGCCGCAGAAAGCTTGCCGGCCCTGCTGAAAATCTCCTTGTGCTGGTTGTCGATCTCGGTCACGCCGGTCGCCAGGTTGTCGCTCCATTCCCATCCTATAGACATGCAGTTGCTCCTTTTATTGTTGTACTGTTTTTCGCGAGCGTTCCGGCCCGCGCTGCTCGTTCAATTCTCTGGTCCATTTTCTGTGCTGCCGATGCTGCCGGTGCGCTGGAAGATCTGACACCGATAAGGCACCGTTGTCAAGTGGATTATCAGGTGGACCGGGGACAGGGAGGAGGGTCACCTGCCGTTTCCAGAGGACTCTCTCCTGGGATGACGATCCGGAAGCGGGTCCCGTCCGGGGAGCTCTCCACCTGGATGTCGCCGCCGTGATCCTTCACGATGCCGTAGGAGACGGAAAGGCCGAGCCCGCTGCCGTTCCCCTTGGTGGTGTAAAAGGGGGTGAAGATCTTTTCCAGGTGCTCGGGGAGGATCCCCGGGCCCGTGTCGGCGATCTCGACCAGGCACCCCTTGCCGGGGCCGAGCGACCCGGTCGCCAGGGTCAGCGTCCCCCCCTTCGGCATGGCCTGGGCGGCGTTGAGGATCAGGTTGCTGAAGACCTGCCTGAGCTGGTCCGCGTCTCCCTTGATCAGGGCGAGGTCCGGCGCGTACTCCCGCAGCACCGTAACGGCGCCCATGGCCGCCTGGTGCCCGATCTGGCTCAGGATGTCGTCCAGGATCTCGTGGATCGCGAACTCCCTGCGGTCCAGCGACTTCTGCCGGGCGAACGCCAGCAGGTTGCCGACGATCTTTGCCATCCTCTCGGTCTGCTGGCTGATGATCTCGACCTCCTCCCGGTTGGCATGCTCGGGGGGCAGGCACATCTCCAGCACCTCCGTGTTGCCCCGGATGATGGCGAGCGGGGTGTTGATCTCGTGGGCGACTCCGGCGGCGACGATCCCGAGGTCAGCCAGCTTCTCGGCCCGCGCCAGATCCGCCTGGGTCTGCAGCAGGAGGCGGTTCTTTTCGCTCAGTTGCGCGGTGCGCTCCTGCACCTTGAGCTCGAGCCCGCGGTGCAGCAGGCCGATCTCCGCCTCCTGGCGGGTCAGCGCCCGGGTCATCAGGTTGAAGGCGTCGGCCAGATCGCCGACCTCGTCGGTCGAGCGCAGCTCCATCTGCAGGTCGCGCTCGCCGAGCGCCACCCTGTGGGCCAGCTTTTCCAGTTCCCTGATCGGCCGCGCCAGCAGGGTGCCGATGAACCCGGAGACCGCGATGCCGATCAGCGAGGTGACGAAGAGGACGATGAACAGGATGGAGTTGACGTTTTTCTGCATCTCGGTGTACGGCTTTTCCAGCATCCCGACGTAGAGCGAGCCGATCGCCTGGCCGCGCAGGTCCAGGATCGGCTCGTATGCGGTAAAGTACCAGTCGTTCACCACGAAGGCCCGACCCACCCACTTCCTTTTTTCCAGCAGCACCCGGTTGAAGACTTCCTCGGAGAGCCGCGTCCCGATGGCCCGCGCGCCGCCCGAAGCCAGCACGTTGGTGGCGATGCGGGTGTCGCCCAGAAACAGCGTGGCGTTGCCGACATCGGTCCCGTTGAACTCGACCCCCTCGTAGACGATCTCCTTGATCTTGTCCACCAGGGCGTTGTTGTTGTTCAAAAGGACCGCGCCGTACAGGGCGCCGACGATCCGGCCCGCCGCATCCCGCACCGGAGCGGCCGAGACCATCACCATTCCCGAGCGCTCCACGGTCGAGGTGCGCAGTCTCGAGTGCGGCGTCGAGACGACGGGGATTGTGGCGCGTCGTGCCAGTTCGGGGTACTCCGCCGCCAACTGCTCGCCGGTGAGGACCGTGGTGCCGGTGACCGCCACGCCCTTGAGCGCCTGGTCCAGGAAGTGGCTCTCTGCCGGCCGGTCGCCCCACAGGCGCGGGTTGTGGGCCCGGTACAGGACCCGGCCGCCGGCGTCGACGGCGCTCAGGATGTCGAGATGTTTTTTCTGCTGCCGTGCTGAGAGCAGCTGCGCGAGCCCCACGCGGTTGCGGGTGCTGATCGCCGAGGCCGCAAAGGGGTTGTCGGCGGTGAGATCCACCAGCTCGCCGATGCGGTCCAGCTCGTTTCGGTACACCTCGCGGGCCGAGTTAAGGTCGGTGCGCACTTTTTCCTGGGCCTGGCTGGCGATCTTCTCGTTGATGATGTACAGGCCGGTAAGCGAACAGAGGAGGAAGGCGACAAAAAGCGGAGCCAGCGCCCCGAAGGTCAGCTTGACCCGGATAGGGAAGCGGCGGGGCATCAGAGGGCTCCCGCGTCGTCCAGGCCGAACTCCTCGATCTTGCGGTCCAGGGTCCTGCGGGCGATGTCGAGGATCCTCGCGGCCCGGCTCTTGTTGTTGCCAGCCGCCTTCAGGACGTGCAGGATATGTTCGCGCTCCACGGTCTCCAGGGAAACCAGCCGGTCCGTTTGCTTTAGCTCGGCTGCCTGGGCGCTCCTCCAGACCGGCAGGGTTTCGGGCCTGATCAGGTTGCCGCGGGTGAGGATTGCGGCGCGCTCGATGGCGTTCTCCAGCTCCCTGATGTTCCCGGGCCAGCTGTAGGAGACCAGGAGCTGCAGCGCCTCGGGGGTGAAGCCGGTGATCTCGCGCTTCATGCGGGCGGCGTATTTCTTCAGGAAGTGGCTGGCCAGGAGTTCGATGTCCTCGGTGCGCTCGCGAAGCGGAGGGAGGTAAAGGGAGATGACGTTGAGACGGAAGTAGAGATCCTCGCGGAAGCGCTTCTGGCGCACCTCCTCCTCGAGGTCCTTGTTGGTCGCCGCCAGGAAGCGGATGTCGACGGTCTTGGTCTTGGTATCGCCCACCGGTATGAAGTCCCCCTCCTGCAGCACACGCAGCAGCTTGGCCTGGATGGAGGGGCTCATGTCGCCGACCTCGTCGAGAAAGAGGGTGCCGTTGTGGGCCGCGTCGAGCAACCCCTTCTGGTGGTTGATGGCGCCGGTGAAGGCGCCGCGCACGTGGCCGAAGAGCTGGCTCTCCAAAAGCGTGTCCGACAGGGCCGCGCAGTTGATGGTGAGGAAGCGCTCCCCGGCGCGCGGGCTGTTGCTGTGGATGAGGCTCGCGATCAGTTCCTTGCCGGTGCCAGACTCGCCGAGGACCACCACATTGGAGTCGCTCTGAGCCACGAGCAGCGCCATTTCGTGGACCTCGCGGAAGCTCTCGCTCGCGAAGACCAGAGGGCTCGCCGCGGAGGGGATGCCCAGCTCGTCCTTCAGCGCCGAGTTTTCCTTCAGGAGCTCCTTGCGTTCGAGGACCTTTTCCAGGATGCCGAAGATCTTTTCCTTGGGGAAGGGCTTGGTCACATAGTCGTAGGCCCCCAGCTTCATCGCCTCGATGGCCGAGTTGATGGAGGCGTAGGCGGTCATGATGACCACGGGGATTTCCAGCTTCAGCCTCTTGATGCGCTGCAGTATCTCGATGCCGTCCAGGTCGGGCATCTTCACGTCCAGGAGCAGCAGGTCGCTATCGTCCAGGCCGCGGTTCTCCAGGCAGCTCATCAGCGCCGTACCGGAACTGAACACCTCCAGTTCGAGTCCCTTGGCCGTCAGAATCTTGCTCAGATAGCGCAGTATCTCGACCTCGTCGTCACAAATGATCACCCTTCCGTTGTACATTTCCGCCACCTATAGGTTCCCCCTCCCGGTTCCCACTTCGGGGAAGGGAGCGGAGGATCGGTTCTTCTTGTTACAGCTTAACAGCGCCGGGATTGGCGCAGGCACAGGTGCCAGGATCAGCGCTCGCCGGGATGTGCCGCTGTATACATCCGTCCAATATCTTTCGTCGCGGGCACTATTGTCAAGTGATTTCCGGCCAGGTGCTCCGAAGCAGCGTTAGTTCCCCGCATCAAACGTTCTTACAGGTGGTGACCTGTTAACTGACCGAATTCAAGGGAGATCGGGAAAGGAAAGTCATGGTTAGGGATGTTGCGAGGCGTTAGCCGTCTTCTTATTATCTTTTTCTGTACGTCGTGTGGTTGCGGCGGTGGCTGGAGGTGCGGTTCTAAACGGCAGTAACTGTAGTATCTATCCTGACGCGGAGGGCTTTTTTAATAGTAGCAAAAATTGCCGATAGATTTTCCATCGTAGGATTGCCGGAGGTGGAAAGCATTCGGTGCAGACTTTTACTCGGTTTGTGAACTTCTTCGGCCAATCGTTCGAATCCGACAGTTGCGTTTATCAGGTCTCGTAAAATCAGTTTAGCGGTGGCGGGATCACCATTAAGCATTAAATCAACTGCTTCATGGAGAAGCGCCTTGGCGAAATCAGGGTCACATTCGACCCGTTTTTTAACCGTTTCTTTGAAGTCTCTTGTCAGAGCCATTGTTGCCTCCAGTAACTTCCTTACAGCTATTTCTTTTTCTCTTTAGCTTTACGTTCTTTGTATTCTTCCTATATGACTTCTGCCCTGTCGATATCCTTTTGCTGTCCCTTCTTGGTTCCCCCGCCGAGAAGAATGATCAGCCGTTCACCGTCTCGGCCGATATAGACCCTATAGCCCGGTCCCCAATCCAGCCGGTACTCACCAATACCCCGGAACCATTTTACGTTGGAAAGATTTCCCAGTTCCATTTTGAGTTTCACGGTTGTAATTTTTGCCGCAGCTACGGTGTCCAGCCCCATGAACCACTCTTCGTAAGGGCTTGTTCCATCTTCGCGGAGGTATTCTTCAACCTTGATGCGCATGCGAAATGGTATCCTATATGTTACCATCGTTCAACGAATATTTTGAGTACGGGTAATTTTGTTCAAGCCTGCCAACGCCTGGCAGTCTCAGGCTGGAGGCGTCCCGACTGTTTGGTCGATGAACTGGAAGGTGGCCGCGAGCATTACGGTCTCCCTCACGAATAATGCCAGAGCTCCCCAATTCTCAAGCCTCTTTGATCACGATCCTTCCACTTTCAACGCTTGCCCCCTTGGATTGTACCTGCGCGAGAGCCTGCGAGTTTCAGACTCACCAGGGTTTGGAATTGCCGGCCAAGCCGGAAATGAACTGATGGTTAAAGGTTTCTGTATCTATGTAGCCGCCACTATCCAAATCGGCATGCACATCGGCATAGCTTAGCTTGTATTCCAGGACACCAGATAAAGCCCGTGTGAAATCGTAATTGAGCCCTAACATGCCATTTATGACGGGACCGGCTGCTACCTGGTATCTTCCGGTCTTCTCACCGTTAACGTCCGCTTCAACGTGCGGGATACTGAACCCTGCGCCGAGACCGGCGTAGGGCTGCATACGCCCCAACGGGCTTTGATCTCTTGTTCCAGTGGGAAACCAGCGATATAAACCGTTGAAGGTAACCATGTTCAGCCCGTGGGTCAACTCGAAGTGTCGGATCGTATCGGATATCGGCTCCCGGCCATCAACTGGAGAACCGTTGCGGGAACCTTTCACCGATGCGGTATCGTCTTCGCGCAGGATGGTCTTCGCGTGGGTAAAATCGACTGCGACTCCCCCATTCGGCCATTGGTCAAACCAGTAGCTGATTCTGGCACCATAGAAAATAGGAGCTTTAAAGGATTTATCCTCCCAACGGACATCACTGAAAGTCAGGTCTGTATTTCCCTTTTTCAGACGCAAGGCGCCGTTGTCAGTCAGCACTTTTCCGAAGTAAATGATGACGGAGAATTCGGCGGACGCGACCTTCGGCAAAAAGATAACAAATGCCAAGGTGACAAGCATACCTTTGCCAAGCAGAGGCTTCATCTGCCTACCCTCCTATCATAGAGTATGCATCTTCGCTACGCTTTTGGGCTGGACCAAGCTAACCGCCAGAATTAACTCAGATGTTGTTCCAATAATAGGTGCTTTCAAGGATTAAACTGTCTTCTCCCGCGCTAAAATCAGGGTTATAGCCCGCGATCATAAACCGTCTGCCGGTCAACCAAGCGGCCGTCATCGTTCAGGACCAGTGCGTTTTGAGCGAGATACTCCAGTATTTCGTCAGGTAGGTGTGCCCTGAAATCTTCTGGGCGCTGGACCTTCAGCTGTAAAACCTTCTCACCTGAAAGACATGCCTCGATGCGCTGGCGGATATCCTTACGGTCGCCAGCAAGCTCAAGAAACACCTCAGTCGTCTGCCTGGGCGGCAGATAAAGGTCACCGACTTGAGGCTTTGGATGGAGTTGCAAGTCTTCGGGTAACTCCGGTAGTTGCAAGCTGCCAACCGGATCAAACAGCATTGAGAGGTAAAGCTCCACCGAGATCCGACTGGTAGTTATATGCCCGGGAAAACCTGCGTCCAAGCCCGCGGCAATCACCTGCGCCATCTGCGTCGAATGGGGTGGCAATGCCACGATCAGCTTGTGCGGTCCGCCGGTAAGCTTGGCTAGAGATCCTAGATCGCACCGGAACACGTCTACCTGAGTGAGTCCCAAGTCGGCGTATAATTCCGGCAGCAGAGCCGCTAGATCAACCGAGATACGGTTGTTGATTTCCAAGGGCAAGCGCTTCCACGGCGGCAGAGGCCGGAATATGTCCTGCAAGGCGCAACTGCCTGCCTCCTCGCCTGTTAGCAGCGCTCTTGGGATGCGCAGAGCGTTTGAATAGACATCAATTGTCTTATTTCTCGGGGCGGTTCCCAGTGCCGATTCGTGCCGGGCAATGACCGCCTGATCCAATCTTGATCTAGAAATCTGGGACAGTTCTGTCTGCGACAGCCCCCTCAAAGTTCTCCATATTCGGACTCTCTTACCAAACGGCAACATGGCGGCCCCTTTTTGCTTGGAAAATGAATCTGCCTTACCCTCTTCGGTCAAACCTAATTATAATTAAGCTTGCAACTCCTTTTTTGATACCAGGCCTCGATATCGCTGCGCTCCTGCCCTTTCCCAACCTTACCGCCCGGCACGGCTGCAAATTGAGAGTCGATGGCTCTTTCACTGCATTACGATGATTCTATCGAAAAAACGGTGATTCACTCGGTCTAATATAAAACAAATAATCCTAAAACAGTTGATTTGCAATATTGCATTTGGTACCGTGTCTTTCCTTTAAGGAATAGCAGAGTGAGAGATGATCATGGCCGCAAAGCGATTGATTTAGTAGCTGCTGATGCACTGCCTTGACTTGAGCGACAATGTTACAGGAGGATGGAGTGTCATTTCTGAAACGTGCGAGAATGTGCAAGCTGGGCTGCTCGGTCTGGCTTATGATGTTTTGTCATTTTTTTCAATCGCACAGGCTGAAGAGGTTATCAGGATTGGCGGGTCCGGGACTAGTTTGGGAGCCATGAAGCTATTGGGAGCAGCGTTTGAAAGGGCAGCGCCGGGTGGCCGAGGCAGGGCAAGCTATGCCGCCGACAGAATTGACCCTGATGCGAATGGATGGATCGCTGGTGTCAGTTTTTTCCAGCCAAGTCGTTTCGTTTGCTCTGCCGTCTGCAGGAATATTTCTTTATCGACATCGATTTGAGAGAACGCAACAAGGAAGAGGAGAAGACGAAGTTGGAAGCCAGAATCCAGCAGGCCCAGAAGATGGAATCCATAGGCCGGTTGGCCGGCGGCGTGGCGCATGATTTCAACAACATGCTGACGATAATTATGGGCTATGCCGACATGGCCCTCTCGACGATGGATTCCAGCGAGCCGCTCCATGCCAACTTAACCGCAATCTACAGCGCGGCCAAGCGCTCCGCCGATCTCACCAGGCAGCTGCTCGCCTTTGCAAGCAAGCAGGCCAACGAGCCCAAGATACTAGACCTGAACCAGGCCCTAGCGGGCATGATCAGCATGGTACAGCGGCTCATCGGCGAGGGGATCCAGCTCAAATGGCAACCAGATATGGATCTGTGGCCGGTCAAGGTGGACCCATCCCAGATCGACCAGATCCTGGCCAACCTGTGCCTCAACGCACGGGATGCCATTACCGACATCGGCACAATCACCGTCGAGACTGGAAACCGGAGCCTCGGCACAGACTACTTCACGCATCTAGCCTGGTCCGCCCCCGGAGAGTATGCATGCCTCTGCGTGAGCGACAACGGCCGCGGCATGGACCAGGAGATACTGACCAACATCTACGAGCCATTTTACACGACCAAAGGCGTGGGCAAGGGAACCGGACTCGGTCTGGCTACAGTGTTCGGCATCGTCAAGCAGAACAACGGCTTTATTAACGTCTACAGCGAGCCGGAGCAAGGCACGACTTTTGAGGTTTACCTGCCCCGGTATCCGGGCCACGCCGAGCAGTCGGACCCGGAGGGGGCTTCAAAGCTCCCGCTATGCGGTAGGGAGACCATTTTGCTGGTGGAAGACGATCCTGGCATCTTGGAAATGACAAGCGAGATGCTCACCCGCCTCGACTACCAAGTACTAAAGGCCAGTAACCCCATCGAGGCTATCAACCTGGCACGGGAGCGCGACGGCGGCATTGACCTTATCTTGACGGACGTGGTCATGCCTGAAATGAACGGCCGTGACCTGGCGAAGAGCATATTGGCCCTATACCCTGATATCAAGCACCTATACATGTCCGGGTATACCGCCAACGTCATCGAGTCCCACGGTGTGCTAGATGCAGGTATCCAGTTTATTCAGAAGCCGTTTACCCTGCACGACCTTGCGACCAAGGTACGTGAGGTCGTGGACAGCCGATAAACATACCGTCTTTACCAGTTACACCCTTTTCACTGACATCTTTAATCCCCTGAACAACACCTTTTGCGCATTATCCCATGTCAGGCCTGAAAGACTGAAACTTCAAACCAAAACGACAGCATTCCCCTTCATTTAAATACCAGATAAGGGGGTAGTCGGTTAGCTCAACCTAGCCAACGAGTCCCTGTTTACCACGTCATCTCGTTCCCAAGCTCCAGCTTGGGGACGTAAATTGTACGGGAAGCTCCGCTTCAACGGTTCAAAGCTGGAGCTTTGCCAGCCATTGCATTCCCAAGCTGGAGCTTGGGAACGAGAAACATCTCAGGTGGAGCTGACCGACTACCCAGTTATCAAATTAGCTTGGACTGACCCCTGGGATATGCTTCCCTCGTAAATCCTCAATCAGCGAGTGAAGCTCTGCTATGGCAATATTCTGTGCGTCGAGGGTCTCCATTATCGCTTGTATTTCTGTCTCAGCCTTCAGGTTTATTTCGTAATCGTTATGCGCCTCGATGCGATCCCGAGCAGCCTGCCGATTCTGGCTCATCATGATCATGGGTGCTGTATAAGCGGCCTGCAGGGAGAGAACTAGGTTCATGAGGATGAAAGGATACGGATCCCAATGCCTTATCCAGGCGGTAACGTTGAGGAGCGCCCATATACCGAGCAATGAGGATTGACCGATAACGAATCCCCATGAGCCAACCCTCGCAACCACCCAGTCTGCAGCTCGCTGGCCGAGCGTCAACTGTTCGCTTATCACCTCATTGATGTTTCTTACGGGGGCATGGTTGTGTCGATAGGGCGGCGGAAATTTAGGCTTTGTCATGGAGCACTCCTTGACTTCACGTGGTACCCGTATCGCCATTGCTGATCAGTACAAAGACAGGTTCCGGTGGGGTCCAGGCAGGTTCTCATGTTTGTTTTTAAATGTCATTTCATTTCCTGTCGCCAACGGACGGGAGTTGACCTGGCTGTTTGTCGGCCCGGTCCAACTACCTTGCTGGGACTGCGTTTGCCGGACACTCTTTAAACGCCCTATTTTGCCATCGAAAAGGTGCCTTTAAGGTTGAATAATGGGATAGAAATGCGAGTTTACTCCATGATTGCAGACTGTTAGCTTGGCCCGACCCCAAAGCCCCCAAAACGGGCACCCCCTTGCCTGGGAAAAACTTGGAGGTTGCCATCGGCGAGGCGTCAGGTATATTTACGTTAATCTGCCCTAATCAAGGGGGTACCTATGCCCAACAAGACACCCGATTCTGAGATGCTACCCAAATCTTCCGCGGTGAGCAAGGCGTATACCGAGGAGACGCACAACTACCTTCTCTCGCTCCTCACCAACCCCGGGCGTTTCAAGGAGGCCAACGACCGTTTCCATGCGAGCTATAACGCAGTCATGGAAGGTGACACCGACAAGGTTGCGACCTGCGAAGCGGATCGTAAGCAGTTAGACCGCGAGTACTTGCTGCTTGCGGGGCTCGCCAAAGTGGCCGCGCAACAAGACCCAGGCGTGCCGGAGAAACTCGGTCTTGGACCGCTGGGTGTAAAAACCGCCACCGTTGCGACTCCGGTCCCCAAAGCGAGCAACTTCAAGCTGGTGCACGGCATAAACAGCGGCGAAATGACCGGAAGCGTCTCGAGTATCAAAGGCGTCAGGATGTTCGAAGTCTGGGGTTGCGAGGGGGATCCGAATCTGGAGCAAAACTGGAAACTGATGGCCGCCTCGCCCAATTGCCAGCGCATAGCGATCAAAGGCCTCACCCCCGGCTCGAAGTACTGGTTCAGGGTCAGGGCCGTACGTAGCAGTGGGGTCGGACCTTGGTCCAATTACATCACTCTGATGGCTATCTGACCCCTCCTCCCGGGCCTCCATATGGAAAGAGTTCATATGGGGGCCTGCTCTCAACCTTATGGAGCGTATCCCGCCTCCAATCGGTTTCTCCTTCCTCTGCGACAAAAATCTAATGAAAGAATCGTCAATTTTCTAATTTTAGCCCTTATTTTCGCGAAATTTGGCCCGTTTTCTAGAAAAATGGTCAAAATTCTAGAATTTGGGGCCAAATCCTAGAATTTCGGCTCAAATCCTAGAAGAATGGGCAAAGTTTGTCGAATTTGCCGTAAAATTCATTAGATTTCGGCTATTTTCCACCGATTATAGTGTATTTTTCACGAATTTGGGCTCAAATTCTAGGATTTTAACCAAAATCCTAGAATTCTGACCAAAACTCGACAAGTTTATACCCGATTTCGAGAACTCAACCCAATCCCCATAAGTGCCGACCCAATGCCGGCTAAACTCCGCAATTCTTGAAAATCCGGGCGGAGGACAAGGGGACCGGAGGACAAGGGGCGTCCCCTAAATTCAACTCATGTCCCCTAAATTCAACCAAATTCTGCGAGTGAATGGTAATTTCATTGGTTAATAGTAGTATTGAAACAAAAATTCGGAACCCTTTTCATTCAGCCAAAGGTAGGTCCGCATGATAGAACCAACAAAGTTTGCATTGAGGAAATTCGTTGCTCCCGAGTTCGTTTTCGGTATCGACGCCCGCAAACTGGCCGGCCGCTATGCAAGAAACTATGGGGCCCGCAAGGTGCTGGTCGTATCCGACCCAGGCGTGGTAGCAGCGGGGTGGACGAACGATGTGCTTGTCTGCCTGAGGGAGGAAGGGGTGGAATATGCCGTCTTTTCTTCGGTCACCAGCAACCCCAAGGCGGATGAAGTCATGAAGGGGGCCGAACTCTACCAGCGGGAGGGCTGCAACGCCCTTGTCGCCGTCGGCGGGGGAAGCCCCATTGACTGTGCCAAGGGGATCGGCATCGTGAGCGCCAATAAACTTGATATCGTCGAGTTCGAGGGGGTGGACAAGGTGGAGCTCCCCATCCCTCCCCTGATCTGCATCCCCACCACCGCCGGTTCCGCCGCGGATGTTTCCCAGTTTGCCATTATCATGGACGCCCGGCGTCGGGTGAAGTTCGCCATTATCAGCAAAATGATCGTTCCGGATATCGCCCTGATCGATCCGGTAACCACTACCTCAATGCCCGCCGAGCTGACCGCCTGTACTGGGATGGACGCCTTATGCCACGCGATCGAGGCATACGTTTCCACGGCCCATTCGCCTATCACCGACCTGCTCGCTTTGCAGGCGATACGTCTCATTACGGCTAACATGCTGCCGACGATGAACGAGCTGGACAATATCGTGCTCCGCGGGGAGATGCTGCTGGCCTGCCTGGAGGCGGGACTGGCGTTTTCCAATGCCAGCCTGGGAGCCGTCCATGCCATGGCACACAGCCTGGGTGGTTTTGTGGACGCACCCCACGGCGAATGCAACGCCATCCTTCTCCCTTATGTCATCGAGTTCAATTTTCCCGCGGCCCCGGACCGCTACCGGGAAGTAGGAAAGGCAATGGGGCTGGATATGGGCGGCACGGCACCCATGGATGCAGCATCCGTCCTGGTAGCCGCGATTGTTCGTTTGAACGAGGGGGCGGGACTGACCTATACCTTGAGCCAGTTGGGGGTTGGCAAGGGTGTCATTCCCGAACTCGCCGAGATAGCGATGCACGACCCCTGTATTTTCACCAATCCCCGCCAGCCACGATGTCAGGATATCGAGGCGATCTATGAAAAAGCGCTCTGACTCAGAGGAAAACTGGGAGAGCCAGCGGGAAAAGATCATCGGCCTTGGCGAGCGTTCCCTGCGCAAGACCTATTATCCCGAGCTCCAGCAGAAGCTCGATGAACTGGAGCGGTTCAGGTACCTGCTCGACCAGAGTAACGACTTCATCTTTCTGCTCCATGTCCCTTCCAGAAGCTTCATCTATGTCAATGACTCGGCCTGCCGCCAGCTCGGTTGTTCCCGGCAGGAGTTCCTTGCACTTCCCTGGGACAGTTTCTTCCCTGAGGATGCGGTTGCCAGGGCCAGGGAACTTTTTGACGCAGGGCTTGAACAGGGGTGGGACCGGGACATAATAACTACCCGGATGTTCAAATGTTCCGGGGGGGAACTGCCGGTTGAGATCAACATCCGCCTGGTTGCTTTTCACAAGGAGTTGTACGGGGTTGCAGTTGCCCGTAACATAACCGAGCGTAAGCTGGCGGAAGATGCGCTGCAAAAGCTGAACGAAGAGCTGGAAATGCGGGTCTCACAGCGGACGGAGGAGTTAAATGAAATCCTGGCGGAACAGGAGGCGAAGAATGTGGAACTGCAAAAAGCGTATCACGAACTGGCTGCGGAAACCGCAGAACGCGTTCGGATCTTGGAAGAACTCAGGCAGAAAGAGCAGCTCCTTATTCAACAAAGCCGTCTGGCTGCCATGGGTGAGATGCTCGGCAACATAGCGCATCAATGGCGTCAGCCCCTGAACGTCCTGGGCCTAAAGGTCCAGGAACTGGGATTGTCCTATAAACACGGCAGTTTCAGCGAGGAACTCCTTAATGACAATATTGCCAAGGCAATGGAAATCGTCCAACACTTGTCGCAGACTATTAATGTTTTCCAGGATTTGTTGAAGTCGAACAAGGGCAAAATGTCATTCAAGGTTGATCAGGTCATCGTGAAAACGGTTGGCCTCATCGAAGAGAATTTCAAGAATCAAAATATCAGTATTGAGATCAGTTCAACAGGAAACCCGCAGATCAACGGCTATTTAAACGAATACGGTCAAGTACTCTTGAACCTCCTGACAAACGCCAGAGATGCTTTTCTTGAGCATGGGGTGACCGATGCACGGATAACAGTGCGCTCATGGGCTGAAAACTTTAAGGCAGTTGTGACCATCACCGACAATGCAGGCGGCATCAAAGAGGAAATCCTTGATAAAGTATTCGACGCCTACTTTACCACCAAGGAGTTGGGAAAAGGGACCGGCGTGGGGTTGTTCATGTCAAAAATGATTGTCGAGAAAAGCATGGGAGGCCGCCTCTCTGTGCGTAACGTCGAAGGCGGCGCGGAATTCAGGATCGAGGTCTAAGAAGCTCTAAGAGGACAAGCAACGGGACAAGCAAGGGGGACAAGCAAGGCTTATGTCAGCTTATCGCACTTTTGCCAACTTCGGCAGACATCCTATGCAGCTATTCTTGCTACCTCGCTTCGAAACCGATGATGATTTGGCTGTGTTTCGTCGCCGATTGGTAATGTTCAGACCAGACCCACCGGCGTTCACCGCTTTATTGCGAGAAACTTATAATCTTACCTGACTAGCGCTGATCTTCCGCTGGAAGAACTCCCTCCCCTTCAAGGGGAGGGCCGGGGTGGGGATGGGGCAAATTCGGCATCAAAACATCCCCATCCCCCTCCTGACATCCCTTGACTCCGGTCTATACAATCCCCCTTGAAGGGGGAGGAACATGATCTGTGGAAGATTAGCACGAATCAGGTAGCCTTATACGCGTTCCCTTGACTTACCCAGGGGGTGAGGGAAAATACCTCTGAGCCGAGCCCTCCTTCGGCGGCCGCATGTCAGGCTGGACGGGGTTTGTTACGACAGCAGATATCGGATTCAGGTTCTGAGAGATCTTCAACTCATGATACCCGACAAAAATGCAAGGTAATGAGCACCACTTGGTATCCGTGGGCACATGGAATGAAGTAAAGCTCAATCAGGGTCGGCGGATCTCTTATATGCAGTCGCAGTCAACTCGTAAGCCTAAATGAGAAATACCATGAAATCCAGCACGAAGGACAAGGCAGAGTGTACGTTCACGAACTGAAGGGAAAGGTCAAGGAAGTCGCCGGGAAACTTAGCAACAATCCGAAGTTGGAAGGTGAGGGTACCGGTGAAAAGATAGCCGGCAAAGTTCAGAAAAAGATCTGACAGGTCGAGAAGGTTTTAGAAAAGTAGCGAGAGCGGCATATCATGCATCGGCGTGCCTTGGCCCGCCGATGCATGGATACACCACAACCAGAACTCCGAATGGCATGGTCTCAGGAGTAAAAGAGTTCATAAAAACAACTGAACACGGCATTGTGCAAAGTCAGGAGTCTAAGGAGAAACATGCGCCGTCGGGACGTTATCCGATATAAGGAGAAACAATATGTTAGGAACTATATTGATCGTAGTCTTGGTTTTGCTGCTTCTAGGTGCACTGCCAACCTGGCCTCACAGCCGTCAGTGGGGTTACTACCCGAGTGGCGGGCTTGGCTTGATCCTTTTGATTTTGATCATCCTGTTACTGTTAGGCCGACTTTAGGTGGCCGAAACGTCTGATGCCGCTTGCAGAAGATGGTTCAAGCGGTTTTGACATAAGCGGTCGAGGGACGGCTTAAGTAGACGGGATTAAGGAGCGAGGAACAAGATTTATGTTCCCTTCCGGGCTGGTAGGTGGTTGTTGACACCAATCATGTTACCTCCTGGCAGCTGGCAGCTCTCCCCGCGCCCATCCGCGCGAGGATGAAACAGCTCAGGCTTTGGCTTGCCGTTTCCGGCAGAAAAGGAGAGAGAACTGATATGAATCAAGTGACCGTTGGAAGCTATCTGGCCCAGCGCCTGGAAGAAATGGGGGTCCGAGACTACTTCGCCATTCCGGGCGATTTCAATTTGTCTCTTCTGGATGAATTGCTGAAGAACCCCCGATTGAAGATGATCAATTGCTGCAATGAGCTGAATGCCGGGTACGCGGCGGACGGTTACGCGAGGGGAAAGGGCGTGGCGGCCCTGGTGCTAACTTTCGGGGTGGGAGGCTTGAGCGCGGTGAACGCC
>Ga0209125_1001802_pt1 | contig 18505 bp, 13 predicted proteins | sample BarGraIncub1131A_FD_184503 | JGI IMG/M metagenome (GOLD analysis project Ga0209125, IMG submission 184503) | Arctic peat soil microbial communities from Barrow, Alaska - Barrow Graham LP Incubations 11-31A (SPAdes) (version 2) | ecosystem: Environmental > Terrestrial > Soil > Wetlands > Peat...
GCGTGCGCGGCCGCGACGTTCGTGTACTTCTTCACGAAGAAACTGGCCATCTTGTGAACCTCGACGTTTCCGGCCGTATCAACGGACCAGAACTCGAGTGAATGCAGGGCGGACAGCTCAGTCGCCAGCACCGTGAACTGGCCGGTGTACTCGATCTGTACTCCACCGTCGAGCTTGTAGTAGGTATGAGCGACAGCGATGTCGTCGGTCGCGCTCAACGCTACAACAGCAGGCCCAACGTAGTTGAGTACCAGATTCGAAGTAGTCACCGGGGCGCCCACAGCGGGAACTCCGTGTCCGATGAAGAAAGCGGGGCCCTCGAAGCGGTAGATGGACGCCATCGTCGCGATGACGTTCGCCTTCTCCGTCTCGGAGGCCGTGTAGAAGTGGACCTTCTTCTTGACGTTATAGAAGCGGTAGACCGGTAGGCCCGACGTGTCGAGTGACACGTTGTAGGCCACTCCCTCGAAACGATACGTGGACGCCATCGTCGCGATGACGTTCGCCTTCTCCGTCTCGGAGGCCGTATAGAAGTGGACACGGGTGACCACGTTGTAGAAGCGATACAGCGGGTGGCTGTTAGCAGGATCAGCCGTGTCGATCGTGTAGGCGACCCCCTCAAAGCGGTAGATGGACGAGAGCGTCGCGACGACGTTCGCCCTCTCCGTCTCAGAGGCCGTATAGAAGTGAACGCCCTTCACAACGTTGTAGAAGCGGTAGACCGGCTGCATAGCCGCCAGCGCGATGCTTGGAATACTCATCGCCAGCGCTAGGCCCACCACAAACACGCTCATCTTCGCAGCGTGTCTTAACGCTCCATTCCCCTTCACCATGTCCATCCCCTGCCTTTGTAGGTACCACAGCGCGCGCCAACAGGCGTCACGCATCCTGAAGAGACTATACCAATGCGCAGCAATGCCTGACAGCAAGAATGGGATTTTCTCCTGACGGGCGGTCACGCTCCGCCGCATCGCCCGGGAACAGCGCTCCTACTGGTGCTGAGACGCCATTCCGACCGTCGCGGAAGCCCGACCATAAGAGCGGAACAAAGGCCCCGATCCCCCACCTGGCGCCTATACCTTGATCCGACCCGCCGCGTGGAGCCGTACGCATGCCGAGACGACCCGTGGATCGTACTTCTCAAGGTGTCCCGTGATCTCGGCCATCGCAGCATCGAGGCCGAGGGCCGGACGGTAGGGTCGGTGTGCCCCCATCGCCTCGATGACATCCGCCACCATCAGGATGCGAGCGGACATCGAGATGTCGTCGCCCTGAAGGCCGCCGGGATAGCCCGAACCGTCCATACGCTCGTGGTGCTGCAGCACGATGTCGGCAACGGGCCAGTCGAAGTCGATTTCTTTGAGGATGTCGTATCCCTGCTGCGAGTGCTCCTTGATGAGCGCGTACTCGGCATCTGCCAGCTTGCCGGGCTTCGTCAGTATCTCCGCGGGGACGCCGAGCTTCCCGACGTCGTGCACGAGCCCCGCGACCTCGATCCCTTCCGCCTCATCGGCGGACAAGCCCATCTCCTCCGCGATCAGCCGGCTGATCCGTGCGACCCTCTCCTCGTGACCCCGAGTGTAGGGATCGCGTACCTCGATGACCTTGCCGATCAGCGTGATCACACTCTTCAGAACCTGCTCCATGCGTTCGTTGCTCCACAGGACCGCTGCTTTGGCCTGCTCGCGCTCCGTGATGTCGTAGAACACGACCACCTGTTCTGAGGACGCGGTGCCCAGAGGTGCCGTGCTCAGGAGCATGATCCTCTCCGTACCATCCTTGCAGCGGATCCTTGCCTCCAGGGGAGTGAACCCATCCCCTGCCAGTTCGCTCCGCTTCATCTCGCTGCGCCACTCGTCGACTATCCGCAGCCGATAGGCCGGATCCGGATAGGCCTTCGGCCACCAATCGGAGAGCGTGGGGATGTCGTCCCGTGTATAGCCGAGCATCTTGACGAACGCCTCGTTCGCCAAGGTGACGTTCTCGTCCGCATCGTTCATGGTCATCGGTACCGGGGAGACGTCGATGACGCGCCGGAAACGCTGCTCGCTCTCACGAAGCCGATCCCCGGATGCCTGGACGCGAGTGAGGTCGTTCCGGATCTGAACGAAGAGCAGCGTCGAGGTCACGACGACGAAGAGCACGCCCTTGGTGATCGCCACGACCGTCAGCAGATTCGGATCGATCGTCATGGCCCGCGAGATGATGTCTGAAGCGAAGATCCACGCACCGGCGACCACGGCGTAGATGAACACGATGCGCACGGCGGACTTTGCCGGGCCGCTGAGGAGTCCGCGCCGTCGCCGCTCCATGCTTCTCGCATTCGCGTCCACGAAGGTGCTCCTTCAGGTCGCCGGCGTCGACCGCGTGTGCAGCCCTCCACGCGCGGCTATATATATCAGAGTAGACCCACCACTCAGGAGGTCCAAACCGAGATCACCGGCCGCGAACGGCCCCGGCCCCATCGGGGCCGCCGCCGGCGCTTGGCTTGAGGCAAGACCGCGGCCTCCGAGTGCGGTCAAGCCACAACGGGTAGGGACTACGACATGAAACAGAAGACCCTCATGGTGTACGGCATCACTGTAGTGCTGGTCGGCCTCGTCGGCTTCGCTGTGGTGATCGCCGGGCCCCGGGGATCCTTCTCATCGCCGGGCGAACGGATCTACTACACCGGAGCGAACGCGACCGGCCCGATCCCTCGGGCGATCGCGGGCGGCGGCTTCATAGGGCCCGGCATGATTGGGAATGCAGCTTGCGTCAACTGTCACGGCGAGGACGGCCGTGGCGGGCGCGTCGGCATGATGTACAGGACCGTCGACATTCCCGACATCGGATACTCGACCTTGACGACTGCCCGTTCGGAAGAGGGAACGACCGTCCCCGCATGGACCGAGACCGACATCGCGCGAGCGATCCGGGACGGGATCGAACCGAGCGGTCAGAAGCTCAAGGCCCCCATGCCCCGCTGGAGCATGAGCGACGCCGACGTCAGCGACGTGATCGCCTACCTGAAGGGGTTGAGCCGGCGATGATGTACGGATACGCGAAGCGACGTCCTGCAGACGGCGAGGCCACCAGAGACCGGTACGACGAGACCGCTCGACCGCTCGGAGCCTGAGCCGTGGCGGAACATGCCGGTATGCGCCACGAGACCGGGCACAACGACCATTCGCAGCACTCGGGCGGACGCCATGAAGGTCACTCCGTGGCCGATTTCCGTCGCCGTTTCTGGATCTGTCTGGCGCTGACCTTCCCGGTCATCCTCATCTCCCCGGGGCTGCCGCTCATCCCAGGCGGCCGCATCGTCGCCGTCCCCGGCGCGGACTGGATGCTGCTCGGTCTCTCGTCGTTCCTCTACATCTACGGCGGCGTACCGTTCCTCAAGGGCCTCGTGCGGGAGCTTCGCGACCGCAGACCCGGCATGATGACGCTCGTCGCCGTGGCGATCAGCGTTGCGTATTTCTACAGCGCGGCGACTGTCGTCGGCATCAAGGGCATGCCCTTCTTCTGGGAGCTCGCGACTCTGATCGACATCATGCTGCTCGGCCACTGGATCGAGATGCGCTCGGTCGGCGAAGCGTCTAAAGCACTCGAGTCACTCGCGAAGCTGATGCCGTCAGCGGCACACCGCAGGGATCCGGACGGCACGACGACCGACGTTCCGCTCGAGCAGTTGCAGACCGGCGACGTGGTGCTCATCCGGCCGGGCGAGAAGGTGCCTGCGGACGGTTCCGTGGTCGAGGGCTCGTCGGCCGTCAACGAATCGATGCTCACCGGCGAGTCGGTCCCGGTGCCGAAAGCGACGGGTGACACGGCCATCGGCGGATCGGTGAACGGTGAAGGCGCACTCGTCGTCTCCGTGACACGCACAGGAGCGGAGTCATTCCTGTCGCAGGTCATCGACCTCGTGCGCGAGGCGCAGGAGTCGAAGTCCAAGACGCAGGACCTGGCTGACAGGGCCGCGATGTGGCTGACACTCGTCGCGCTCGGCGGCGGAGCATCCACATTCGCCGTGTGGCTCGCTTTGGGCGAGCCGCTTTCGTACGCGATGGAACGAGCAGTCACCGTCATGGTCATCGCGTGCCCGCACGCACTCGGTCTGGCCATCCCTCTCGTGGTAGCGGTCTCGACCGCGCGTGGCGCTGCGAGCGGCTTGCTCGTCCGGAACAGGATGGCGTTCGAGAACGCCCGACTGATCGACGCCGTCATCTTCGACAAGACCGGCACGCTCACACTGGGTCGATTCGGTGTCGAGGACGTGATCACGTTCTCTGGCATCGGGCGAGACGAGGTACTCACTCTCGCAGGGTCGGTCGAAGAACTCTCAGAGCACCCCATCGCACGGGCGATCGCGGACGCGGCACCATCGACACAGGCCGTCGACGGATTCACCGCCATACCCGGCAAGGGCGCCCGCGGCACGGTCGCCGGGCACGAAGTGGCCGTGGTGAGCCCTGGCTACCTGACGACCTCGGGGATCGTCCCGCCGATCGACGTCGAGACCCTCACGGCAGGCGGCAGGACCGTGGTCTTCGTACTTCGCGACGACGAGTTGATCGGTGCGATCTCCCTGTCGGACATCATCCGGCCGGAATCGGCCGAGGCGGTCCGCCGACTCATTGCGATGGGCATCGAGCCCATAATGCTCACAGGCGACAACTCGATCGTCGCCAAGAGGGTGGCCGACGAACTCGGGATCGAGCGCTTCTTCGCCGAGGTACTCCCTGCCGAGAAGGCAGCCACGATCCAGCGCGTCCGTGCCGAAGGCAAGGTGGTCGCGATGGTGGGTGACGGCGTGAACGATGCGCCGGCCCTGGCCTCGGCCGATGTCGGCATAGCCATCGGCGCCGGCACCGATGTGGCGGTGGCTACCGCAGACGTCGTTCTGGTGCGAAGCAATCCGAACGACATCCCGACAGTCGTGGCGCTCGCACGCGCCACCTACGGGAAGATGGTCCAGAACCTCGCATGGGCGACCGGCTACAACGTGATCGCCATCCCGCTCGCAGCAGGAGTCCTCGCAGGCGCGGGCGTACTGCTCAGTCCTGCGATCGGTGGCGTCTTGATGTCGGCATCCACCATCATCGTGGCCATCAACGCCCGGATGCTGAAGGTCGCGTCGTAGCTGCCACGAGTCGCTCGAGGCGGAACAGGTCGTGGTGGCCAGAGACGGACTTGAACCGCCGACACGGGAATTTTCAGTTCGCCCGGATCTGCAGGTGGACGGGCCGTTCCGCGCGGCGTTCTACCGCTGTTCTCCCGTGAAGGCTGCAACTTCACCGTGATTCCTCGAGTGAGCGACTTGGTGATCGAGGAATGCGATGGCCCGCTGAACAAGGCACGTGGGTATACTGCCGATGCAGGGGTTTCGGGCAGAACGGCACTCGACCGGGAGCGGACCTTGCGACTCTTGCCGCACTCCTTGCGCTACAGGGTGCCTGTGATGATCCTCGCGGTGAGCCTCACCATCGCAGCGGTGTTCCTCTACGGCTTGAGCCGCATCATCTTCAGCTCCTTCGTCAGCGTCGAGCGATCTGAGGTCGTCAAGGACACGGAACGCGCCGCGTTGGCGCTTGACGCGACGCTCAAGCGGCTGTCCGGAAGCGCCGCAGACTGGGCCAGGTGGACGGACGTCTACGAGTTCGTGGCCGGCAGAGCACCACAGTTCCCTCGTGAGAATATCGACTCCAGTACCTTCGCCAACCTGAACGCCGACCTCATCGTGTTCTGCGACCACGAAGGCGCCGTCATATGGACGGGTGCCGCCGACACCGCATCCGGAGAAGTCGGAGCACTGTCACCCTCTCTTGTTGCCGCGCTTCGCGATTCGATCGACCACATGCGCCCTGTGGTCGGCAGCGACCGCGCAGGAATCGTATCTCTGGCCGGCAATGCGACGCTGTTCGCAACTCATCTCATCACGAACAACGACGGTACCGCCCCGCCCAACGGGTTCATTCTCCTAGGCCACACCATCGACGTCGATGACGCACGCGAGGCGTCAACCTTAACGGGTCTGTCCGTGTCCTTCTCGGAGCCAGCCCCCGGTGCGACGTTCGTCGGCCCGGAGAGCGCGATCCTCGTGTCGTATCCCGACGACCGAACCGCTGTCGGCTCTATGCTCGTGGCAGGCGTCGTCGGGACTCCGGCCCTACAGATCTCGGTCACCCGGACGACCTGGTGCGCATCGAGGGCGAACGAGACCATGGTTGCCATCGGGGGAGCTCTCCTCGCACTTGCCCTGGTATTCGCACTGACCCTCACGGTCTCCCTGCAGGCCACGGTGCTGCGTCGTCTGACCAGACTGCGTTCCCGCACTTCTCTTGAGACCGCTGGAAGGCCCTCCGCGTACTCCACGGTCAGGGGACAGGATGAGATCACGGGCTTGGCACTGGCGCTCGACGAGGCCGAAGGGCGCACCGTGGCAGTCGAGGGACTGCTCAGGCAACAGGCGGACCACGACCCGCTGACGGGACTCCCGAATCGTCGGACCCTCGAACGCGACATGATCAAGTCCGTCGCGGAAGCGGCACGCGATGGTGGGAGTATGACCTTGGCCCTGTGCGACCTGGACCGCTTCAAGCTGATCAACGACACGGCAGGTCACGCATGCGGCGACCAGGTGCTCAGATGGTTCGGCGAAAAGGCGCAATCAGCGATGCGCGACTACAGCACGGTCGCACGGACCGGAGGCGATGAGTTCGCGATCCTGCTTCCCCACACGAATGCATCAGACGCGACACTGGCCATCGCGAGGCTTTCTGAGCTCGTCGCATCCGAGCCCTGCCGATGCGATGCTGGTCCGATCACGGTCTCCGCCTCCTTCGGGATGGCGACGTATCCCGAGGACGCGCAGGATCCCGAAGGGCTGATGCGGGTTGCGGATGCGCGAATGTACGACGACAAGCGTGCCCGGGAGAGCGGGACAGCGAGTTCGCTTGACCCGCACGATGTCTAGGCCGAGCCAGCCGTCCCTGGCTGATGCAGCCTGAGACGCCAATGACCGGGTTCCCCAGCACAGTTCGCAGGGACATTCACCCCGCCGACAGGATGCGGTGCGGATGCCGACCGCTCGCGCACGCCGGAGCGACGTGACACGGGGATTCGGTCTCTCCGCGAACAACGGGACGCTTCGCCGCTTGACGTTCTCGTTGTCCCGTATGTCTCCCGCACCCCCGCCGAATCGCCGGCTTCGGAGGCGCGGGCCGGCTGTCCCGACTCTCCCGGTTCGGAGAGGCCGATCCGGGTGGTCGCGGTACAAGTCCGCAGCTCACACGCACAAAGGGCCGAGCCTGACGGCTCGACCCTTCTGAGTTGCGTGGTGGCCAGAGACGGACTTGAACCGCCGACACGGGAATTTTCAGTCCCCTGCTCTACCAACTGAGCTACCTGGCCATGAGGTGCACGCTATGGTAGCCGCGCACCAGCATAGGGGTCAAGCACAAACGGTCGTCAGGGAGCGGAGGATTTCTCACCCGGGGTGGGCCGCCAACCGAAAACACGCAGCCCGATGTCTATGGCGACGATCGACGCGAGGGTGGCGACAGTGACCACCAGCCTCGAACCACCCGGCGAGATCGGCAGCGCAAAGAACTCCCGCGCCACGGGCAGGGCCATCACTGTTGCGATGCCCGCGAACATCGCGCCGATCAGCGCGACACGCCCCCGGGTGAGTGGACGCGACAGCTCCGTGAGCACCCAGAGCCCGACGAAGATGACCGTGAGCACGGCCACTGTCCTCGCCTCGCCCAGGTCTGTTGCCTTGGCCGCATCCGTGGCGCGCAGCGCCCACGCGTAGGACGCGGCGGTGGCTGCGGTCATCACCGTGCCGCACACGAGAGCGAAGCGCAGAACGCGGGGCAGGAACCCCGACCGGTAGCGCGGTGCGGCCGGCGCGAGCGCGAGGAAGAACCCGGGTATACCGATCGTCAGCGCGTCGATGAGCGTGAAGTGTCGCGGCAACAGCGGATAGTCGAGCGCGAACAGGCCTGCACCGAGCGCCAGCAGCGCCGCGTACACCGTCTTGGCGACGAAGAGGTTGGCGACCCGCTCGACGTTGGCCATCACGCGGCGCCCCTCGGCCAGCACCTCCGGAAGCGTGGCGAATCGCCCATCGAGCAGCACGAGCTCCGCCACCGCGCGAGCGGCCGGAGCGCCGGAGCCCATCGCGATCCCCATATCGGCGACCTTGAGCGCGAGAACGTCGTTCACGCCGTCGCCGGTCATCGCCACGACGTGACCCCTCGACCGGAGCGCCGCGACCATGTCCCGCTTCTGCTCGGGAAGCACCCGTCCGAACACCGTATGGGCATCCATGAGGTCCGCAAGCTCACCCGGATCGCTCGGCAGGGTCGCGGCGTCGACCGGATCGCCGAGAAGCTCGAGCCCGGCGCGGCGCGCGACCGAGGCGACCGTCGAGGGCGAGTCGCCGGAGATCACTTTGAGGATCACGCCTTGCTCGCGGAAGAATGCGAGTGTGGCCGCAGCGTCCGGGCGGATCCTCTCCTCGATCCGCACGAGTGCGAATGGCTCGAGGCCGGATGGAGACGCGCCGGCGGCCGGGAGCGCCTCCGCCTTCGCCAACAGCACCACTCGCGCTCCCTCGGAAGCGAGTTCGTCCGCGCGCTCACGCACCGGGTCGCCCGCGGGCAACAGGATGTCGGGGGCGCCGAGGACCCACACGCCACGAGCGTCGAAATCGGCAGCACTCCACTTTCGGGCCGAAGAGAACGAGACGGCGGCTCGTGGAGTCCAGCCGATCTGCCCGTCATAGGCGGTGGCGAGTGCCCGAGAGGTCGCGTTGCGCGACTCCGCCGGATCCATGCGGGCGAGCGCACCCAGTGCTGCGCGCGCCGAGTGCTCGTCCGAGTCCCCGACGGCCTCGAGCGAGAGCACCTCGAGTTCGGGCTCCGTGAGCGTGCCGGTCTTGTCCAGGCAGACGATGTCCACACGGGCGAGCACCTCGACCGCCGGCAGTTCTTCGATGAGCGCCTGGCGGCGTGCGAGCTTCGTCACGCTCACCGCAAGAGCGATGGAGGTCAGCAGCACGAGGCCCTGCGGGACCATGCCGACGAGCGCACCGACCATCTCGGGAACGACGGAACGCAGGTCGTGCGACGCCGGCCAGCGGGTCGCGAACAGCAGCAGCGAGACCGGCACCATCAGCAGAGTCGTGGCCTGGAGGATCCGCTTCGTGGACTGTCGCAGTTCCGACGGGACGTGACGGAAGCGCTTCGCCTCCGCGGCGAGGCGCCGGGCGTACGAGTCGGCACCGACGCCCGTGGCGCGCATCCGGCCGCTGCCCGCCACGCAGAAGGACCCGGACAGCAGCGACCCTCCCCGCGCCTTGTCGCCGGGGCGCGACTCGCCCGTGAGCAGCGATTCATCGATCTCAAGCCCTTCGGCGGAAAGCACCTCGCCGTCCGCGACGACCTGGTCCCCCGCGCGCAGTTCGATCACTTCGTCGAGGACCACGTCGGCAACCGCGACCTCGAGGACCTCTCCGTCCCGGACCACTCGCGCCCTCGGTGCGGCCAGCAGCGAGAGCCGGTCGAGAGTCCGCTTCGCACGCAGTTCCTGGACGACGCCGATCAGCACGTTGAGGACGAGCACGATACCGAACAGGGCGTCTCGAACCTGACCGAAGACGAGGATGGCCACGAGCATCGCCAAGAGCAGTCCGTTGAAGAACGTGAAGACGTTCGAACGGACGATCTCGGCCACGCTTCGACTCTGCCGGCCGCCCTCGGCGTTCGTCAGACCGCGGCGGACCCGGTCGGTCACCTCGGCCGACGTGAGGCCGTCGAGAGTGGATGGCGCCGCGTTCACGTCGCCTCGAGCTCCGCCGCGAGAGCGCGAGCCTCTGCCGCGTCCTCGTCATTGCCGTACTCGATGGTCAACGCGATCAACCGCAGCGCTTTCGCACGATCGACCGCGACACTCTCCGCAAGACCGGCGAGCACCCCCGCCTGCGCACGTCGCACGAACACCTCCGCGACCAAGCGGCCGCGCTCGGGGTCGAACATCCCACCGGGAGACAGCAGCGCCACAAGCCCGTCTGCTGTGAGCGAATCCGCCAAGCTGGGCGGGAGACCGAGCAGCAGCTGCAACGCCTCGCGCGAGGTCTCAAAGACCTCGCCCGGGTGCTCCCCCCTCATTTGCTCGATCATGCGCCGCAGGATCGCACCCACTTGCTGGATGATGCGCAGGATGTAGTCGGTCTCATACATGTGGGCCCGCTACCGGAAGAACACAGTGGCGAGCAAGAATATGGCCGCCAGGTTCATCGTTCCTGCCAGCACACATCGCGTCTCCCCGATTCCGGCGGACCGCACTCCCAGATGTTACCCGTACGCGCCGCTTGTGCGCGTTCCCCTGCAGACTCCGACCGGGTGGAGCCTACCGCCGTACACCCGCGGCAACGCACCCTCTCCCAGTGCGAACCTGCCATGCACGACATGTCACGGCCCCGTCGGGCACGCGAGCACGGGTTGGCCACACAGCACCATGGGCCGCCCTCCCGGACCAACGCTATAGTCCTGCCGGTCACGCAAGAGGAGGCGGTCCGGACTTTCCGGACCGCCTCCTTCCGTTACAGCTGTCCGCAACGCAGGCGCCGGAATGGCGCGCGCTGATCCGACTCGCGCTATCCGCACGCCTCCGCGTCGCGAGCCACATAGCCGGCCCAACGCCCGTCGACCCATGACTGCACGGCTTCGATGGCCGCGACATCCATGCCGCGGAATCGGCTCTGGGTCGCCAGATACTCGGCTACGGACGTGCGGAGCTTGCCGCTCTTCGCAAGCGATGCGCTGCGCCCGGTGAGGCGGAATACGCCCTCCTCGACCTCGTAGAGGACGACGAGACCTGCGTCCACCGCGAGCTTGCCGAGCCGGACGGTGTCCTTGGGGTCGAAGCCCCAGCCGCTCGGGCACGGTGTGTTCATGTGGATGTAGCGCAGGCCGGTGATGCCGCGTGCCTTCACGACCTTGTCGTAGACATCCGTCGGATACGCGGCTGACGTCGACGCCACATACGGGATCCCGTGCGCCTCCATGATGCGGGGAAGGTCCTTGGGGTTCTCGCGCTTACCGGCCCACGTGGTCGTGGTCCGCGCGCCCGCGGGTGTGAGCCCCGAGCGCTGCGTGCCGGTGTTCATGTACGCCTCGTTGTCGTAGCACAGGTAGATGAAGTCCTCGTTGCGCTCGGCCGCGCCCGAGAGCGCCTGGATGCCGATGTCGCCGGTGCCTCCGTCGCCCGCCATCGCGAGCACGGTCATCTCGTCAGCGCGCCCGATCGCCCGCAGACCAGCGGCGATCCCCGAGGCCGCGGCGGCCGTGGACGGGAACGCGACGTTGACCCACGGCACGTCGACCGAGGAGACCGGGTACATGCCACCGAGCACCGTGAGGCAACTCGCCGGCACGGTCATGACCATCCGGCCTTCGAGCGCCGCCGTGATCTGGCGCAGCGCGATCCCGATGCCGCAGCCCGCACACGATCGGTTACCCGGCAGTACGAACGACGAATCAGGCAGGTCGAGGATCTTCGTAGCCATGCTCACCCCTCGAGCTTCAGGTTGATCCAGTCGGTCTCGCGGATGCTCACGCCCGTATCCGCGTCAGTGATCGCCCTGCGCGCGGCGTCCGCGACGTGCTCCGGACCGACCTCGCGACCACCCAGCCCGCACACGGCGCCGAAGACCGGCGGCGAAGAATCGGCGCCCAGCATCGCGGCCCGCACGTCCGCACAGATCGGGCCTTCGTAGCCGTACGAGAGCGCCTTGTCGAAGACGAGCGCGACCTTGCGGCCGGCGAGTGCCTTGCGGACCGCGTCGGCCGGGAACGGCCGGTACGAGCGGATCCCGAGGACCCCGGCCTTGATGCCCTCTGAGCGAAGTGTCTCGACCGCGACCGTCGCCTGCGTGGCGAGGGAGCCGGCCGCGACGATCACGACATCCGCGTCGTCGAGCAGATGTCCCCAGACGAGACCTCCCCAGCTCCTGCCCGTCGCCTCCGCGTACACCGCGTCGACCTCGGGTATGACCTTGAGCGCCTCGAGCAGCGCGCGCTGGTGCATCACGCGCAGTTCCATATAGCCGGGACGGACGACGCCCGTCTGATCGGCGCGGGGGTCGGCCATCACAACGGGGCCGATGTTGCGTGGGTCCGCCGTGTCGACGACCGTGAGCGGCGCGGCCAGCGGCGGCAGGAACGCATCGATCGACTCGGCGTTCGGCACGCTCACCGGCATCATCGTGTGCGAGAGAAGGAACCCGTCGTAGCAGACCATGACCGGGACGTGCAGGCGCTCCGCGATGCGGTAGGCCTGGATGGTCGTGTCGAGGATCTCCTGATTGTCACGGCAGTAGAGCTGGATCCATCCGGCGTCGCGCTCCGACATCGAGTCCTGCTGGTCGTTGAGCACGTTCCAGGGAGCCGCCAGCGCTCGGTTGGCGATGCACATCACGATCGGCAGCCGCGCTCCGGCCGCCCACCAGACCTGCTCATTCATGTAGGCGAGCCCGTTGGAACTCGTCGCGGTGAACACCCGCGCGCCCACCGTGGAAGCGCCGATGCAGACAGTGAGCGCCGAGTGCTCCGACTCGACCGCAACGAACTCGGCCGGCAGCTCTCCCGACTCGACCCACGCGGAGAGCGTCTCGACCACGGGGGACTGCGGGGTGATGGGGTAGGCGGCGATCACCTGTACGCGGGCGAGCTTCGCAGCCGTAGCCGCGGCCTCGTTCCCCGTCATGACGGACATGGTGCTCACAGCTCCCCCTCAGAAGTCTCGTCGAGCGCGCACACGCCGTGCTCGGCTTCCGGGACCATCGTGATGGCGCCCGCAGGACACTCCTGAGCGCAGATACCGCAGCCCTTGCAGTACGTGAGGTCGATCACCGGACCGATGCTTCGCGTGATGCATCCATCCGGGCAGTACGCCCAGCAGATCTGGCAGGTGACCTTCCCCTGCTTCACCGCGAGGCACATCGCCGACTCCACGATGGGGCGGCTGTTGCGCCAGTCTCCCGTGCGCCCGGCCTCCCCCACCGACGGCCGTGACATCGAGATCTCATCCTCACTCATCTGGCCCCCGCCTCCACGCTCGTGCATTCGTAAGCGATCCGCGCCGCGTCGATGTTCTTCTTGGCGGCCGAGCCGGAGAAGACGTGGGCGATGGACTCCTCGACGCTCTCCATGGTGACCAGCCCGGTCGCCCGCGCGACCGCACCGAGGATGGCCGTGGAGACCATCGGCTGGCCTCCGACTATCAGGCCGGCCGCCTGGGCGGCCCCGGTCACGTCACTGGTCACGACCCGGAGGTCGGAACGCAGGCCCAACGCGGATGCAGACTGCGTGGTGTTCACGATGACCGTGCCGCCCTCCCGCATCCCCGCCGTGGCGTTGGCGACCGCGAGCAGCGAGTCGTCGAGCACGATGATGATGTCGGGTTCGGTCACCTGCGACAGGATGCGGATCGGTTCGTCCGACAATCGCGTGGATGCGGTGATCGGCGCCCCACGACGCTCGGCGCCGAAGGACGGCTGCGAGGTGACCCCTGCAAAACCGCTCCGGAAGGCGGCGTCCGCCAGGATCTTCGCGCTGGTGACCGCGCCCTGACCCCCGCGCCCGTGCCAGCGGATCTCATGCATTCGCGCGCCTCCCGGTGCCTGTGTGACGTTTTCGCATGATAACAACTCGGGATGCCGCCGCAGTCCACCGTCGGCAGCGCGCGAGGCCGCCTACTTCGCGAACACCTCGGCGTCGATGCCGAGCATCTCCTTCGCCATTTCGCGCAACTTGTACTTCTGGATCTTGCCCGAGGCCGTCATCGGGAACTCGTCCACGAAGAACACGTATTTCGGCGCCTTGTAGCGCGCCATGCGCGCACGGGCGTACTCCTGGACGTCACTCTCGGTGATGTCGGACCCGGCCGAGCGGCGGACGAACGCACCGACGACCTCGCCGTACTTCGCGTCCGGGACACCGACGACCTGCGCGTCCTCGACGCCCGGCATCGTGTAAAGGAACTCCTCGATCTCGCGCGGGTAGATGTTCTCTCCCCCGCGGATGATCATGTCCTTGATCCGCCCAGTGATGCGGTAGTAACCGTCTTCGTCCACCGTGCCGACGTCTCCGGAGTGCAGATAGCCGTCGGCGTCGATGGCGGCTGCTGTCGCCTCGGGCATCTTGTAGTAGCCCCTCATGACGTTGTATCCACGACAGCACAGCTCGCCCGGCACGTTGGGCGGACAGTCCTCGCCCGTCTCGGGGTCGATGACGCGCACCTCGACCTCGTCGTGCTTCCGGCCGATCGTCTCGCACTTGCGCTCGAGGGTGTCGTCGGTCGTCGTCTGCGTGAAGACCGGGGAGGTCTCCGTGAGGCCGTAGCAGATCGTCAGCTCGGATGCGTGCATCTTGTCGATGACCTGCTTCATCGTCTCGACCGGGCACGGGGAACCGGCCATGATGCCGGTGCGCAGACTCGTGAGGTCGAACATCTCGAACATCGGGTGGGCCAGCTCCGCGATGAACATCGTCGGCACACCATAGAGCGCGGTCGCGCGCTCCTTCTGGACGGCGGCGAGCACGAGCAGCGGATCGAAGCTCTCCACCATGACGGCGGTGGCGCCGTGTGTGAGGACCGCGAGGACCCCGAGCACGCAGCCGAAACAGTGGAACAGCGGCACCGGCAGGCACACGCGATCGGCCGGCGTCAGCTTCTGGCGCTCCCCGATGCAGAAGCCGTTGTTGAGGATGTTGCGGCTCGTGAGCATGACGCCTTTGGGGAAGCCGGTCGTGCCACTCGTGTACTGCATGTTGACGACGTCGTCGGCGTGCAGCGACGCGGTGAGTTCGCGGAGCGGTTCGTCGGGCATATGCTCGCCGAGCACGAGCAGCTCGGGCACGTTGTAGAAGCCGCGGTGCTTCTCCGGGCCCATGTAGATGAGTGACTTGAGCATCGGGAACTTCGGCGCGCTCAGACGCCCGCGCTCCTGCGTCGCCGCCTCGGGGACCAGTTCGCGCACGATCTGCACGTAGTCCACGTCGCGGAACGCGTCGATGATCACGAGCGCCTTCATGTCCGACTGCTCGATGACGTACGCGAGTTCGTGGCTCTTGTAGACCGGGTTCACCGTGACGAGCACGGCACCGATCTTGGCCGTGGCGAACATGAACGTGAGCCAGTCGGGCACGTTGCGCGCCCAGATGCCGACGTGATCGCCCTTCCCGATACCGATCGCGAGCAACCCCTTGGCGAGACGGTCGCACCGCTGGTCGAACTCGGCGTAGGTCCAGCGCAGGGCGCGATCGGGATAGACGACGAAATCGTTGTCGGGCAGCGCGGCGGCCTGCTGCTCGAAGTACTGCCCGATCGTGAGCTCGGTGTGGAGGGCCATGTGCACCGCCTTAGGCCGGGGTGTAGACGACGGCCAGGATGCGGGCCGGCTCGTCTCCGGCGGCCCTCACCTGGTGCGGCACGATCGAGTCGTAGTAGATGCTGTCGCCCACGCCCAGAACGAAGGTGTCCTTGCCGTACGCCACGTCCAACGAGCCGGAGAGCACCATGAGGAACTCCTCGCCCTCGTGGGCGGAGAGCGCCTTGCCGTCGGCGGGGTGGACGTCGATGAGGAACGGGTCCATGTGGCGCGCGGTCTTGCCGGCCGCAAGCGAGAAGAAGTCCAGCGTGCCGCTGCCCGTGCCGCCCGTCTCGAGCGACTTGAGGCGAGCCACCTCTGCGGCCTGGTTGGATCGCGTCACCACGGGCCCGACGTGGGTATCGTCGTCGAGCAGCGTGCCGAGGCGGACCCCGAGAGCGCGCGAGATCTTGATGAGTGGCGCGAGCGACGGGACGATCTCCCCGGCCTCGATGCTCGCGATGACTGCTACGTCACAGGCGCTGCGCTCCGCCAGGTCCTCGCGCGTGAGACCGAGCGACTCCCGGACGGTGGCGACCTTCTCGCCCATTCGGTTCTCCGATGCCATGGCGCGTCCCTTCCCTGAACGGCGGGCCCTGCTGCGCGCACCTGCGCGCGCGTAGGCGAAGATTACACCGAAATGCCGCCGCGGTGCGTTCCCGCGGCGGCATCGGAGCAGGTCGCGCGCATCCTACGCTATCGCCCGAACAGCGCTGCAGCGTCCCTCAGGTGTTCGCGGATCGGCAGCCCCTGCGGGCATATCTGCTCGCACTGGCCGCACTCAGTGCACAGCGAAGCCCCACCCTTCACCTGTGTATAGCCCGAGAGCCACTGGTTCGCGTCATCCCACACGGCGGCGGCATTGAGCGAAGCGAGCACCTGGGGGATCTCCACACCAGCCGGGCACGGCTGACAGTAGCGGCACGCGGTGCAGTCCGCTTTAGTCCTCGCCTGCATGGCGGTCCGCGCCTCGACGAAGAAGGCGAGTTCCTCGGCACTCAGCGAATCCGCGACACCCCGCTCGGCTATCGCGAGGTTCTCCTCGACCTGCTCCAGCGTGCTCATCCCGGAGAGAGCCAGAGAGACCCCGGGCTGGTTCCACACGTAGCGCAGCGCCCACTCGGCCGGGGTCCGCTTCACCGGGGAACCGTCGAAGATGCCCAGGATCTCGTTCGGCAGGTTCGCCGCGAGCTTGCCACCCTTGAGCGGCTCCATCACCACAACACCCACGCCCTTGTCGGCCGCATAGCGCAGTCCGGCCTCTCCGGCCTGATAGTCCACGTCCATGTAGTTGTACTGGATCTGGCCGAACGCCCAGTCGTAGGAGTCGATGATCCGCGGGAAGTCGGCGGCCTGGCCGTGGAAGGAGAAGGCGGGGAATCGGATGCGCCCATCGGCTCGCGCCGCGTCCAGGAACTCCGTGACTCCCAGACCGACCATGCGGTCCCAGGACTCGCCGCCTATGCCGTGGATGAGGTAGAAATCGACGTGGTCGGTCTGAAGCCGCTCGAGCTGCATGTCGAGAAAGCGGTCCATCTCGTCGCGTGTCTTGATGAGCTGCTGCGGCAGCTTGGTCGCGAGGTTGACCTTCTCGCGCCATCCACCCGAGAGTGCCTCGCCGACGAACGGCTCGCTCTGGCCGGGCTGGCCGAACTGCTCGGCGTGGTAGAAGTACGCCGTATCGACGTAGTTCACCCCGTTCTCTATCGCGTGGTGGAGCATCTCGGTGGCGAGCGGGTAGTCGATCGCCTCGGGCCTGCCACCGATCACCGGAAGGCGCATGCAGCCGAATCCGAGGACGGACGCTTCCACGCCGGTCGTGCCGATCTTGCGATAGAGCATCGTGCCTCCGTCATCTTGGTTTGCGGACTGGCCTGCCGACGCGTGCGGACTCATGCGGATTCCTCGATCTGTCGGCCGATGGGCACGGGAAGTGCGGCCACGCCGTCGGAGTGAGACCTCGCCGACCTCAGACCAACGACGCCGGCGATCACGGACGCGAGCGCTCCTACCGCGAGACTCCACCGGGGACCGATATTCTGCCCTATCCAGCCGATGGCGGGGCCGCCGACGACCGTCGTGCCCATGAACGCCATGGCCCACAGCGCCATGACGCGTCCGCGCATCCGAGCGGTGCTCGAGGTCTGCAGGATCGTGTTGGTGAGCGCGGTGAACGATACCGAGAAGTAGCCGACGATGGCCATCCCCGCTGCGGCCCATCCGATCGAAGGCGAGGCGGCGACCATCAGCATCGCGATCCCGAACCCGAAGGCGCCGATCGCGAGCGATCCCATGGCGGCGGTGCGCTTCCCGGCGGTCGCGAGACCCCCGACGACCGCACCGGCCCCCATCGCCGACATCAGGAGCGCGACGGCGCCGGCCACCGCCGATGGAGCCCCGTTGAACGTCACGTCGGCCAAGAGGGGAAGAGTGACCGTGAACTCGTAGGAAAGTGTGCCGACGAGCACCATCATGATGAGCACGTCGCGTACGACCGGCGTCTTCCACGCATATGCGAATCCCGCGCGCAGCTGGCCCTTCGCCGGGGGGACCCGCTTGGCCTTGATCAGGTCACGGTCGGTCATCATGAACAGACAGGCCAAGACCGCGCCGAACGACAGCCCGTTGGCGATGAAGCACGGTGCGAGCCCGAACTGGGCCACGATCACGCCTGCGATCGCCGGGCCGATGACGCGGCTGAGATTGACGATGATCGAGTTGAGTGTCACCGCGTTGCGGAGCTGTGCACTGCCCACGAGTTCGTGTACGAACGTCTGCCGGGTCGGGTTGTCGATGGCGTTGACGATGCCGAGTCCGACCGCAAGGACATAGACCATCCACAGGCGGATCGATCCGGTCGCGACGAGCGCGCCGAGCGTGAGCGCGAGCACGCCTGCAATAGACTGGGTGACGACAAGCAGCTTGCGCTTCGAGACCCGGTCGGCAAGCAGGCCACCGTAGGGAGCGAGGAGCAGGAAGGGCACGGACTGCAGGCCGATCACGAGCCCCAGCGCCGTACCCGAATGCGTGAGGTGCAGGACGAGGAGCGCCTGCGCGACGATCTGCATCCACGTGCCACAGAGC
>Ga0209125_1001803_pt1 | contig 18480 bp, 19 predicted proteins | sample BarGraIncub1131A_FD_184503 | JGI IMG/M metagenome (GOLD analysis project Ga0209125, IMG submission 184503) | Arctic peat soil microbial communities from Barrow, Alaska - Barrow Graham LP Incubations 11-31A (SPAdes) (version 2) | ecosystem: Environmental > Terrestrial > Soil > Wetlands > Peat...
TGACGAGCGCATATCCGCTAACCCAAAGGTAAAGATCGTGCCAGTCAAGGACGGCCACAAGATCTCGATTACTCCCTTTGAACCACAATCAGAACCTGAAAACCTGGCAACGCTCAAGCGGGAGATCACCATACTCTGGCCCGGAACCAGCCTGCTCGACATACTGAAGGAAACAGATTTGCGGGCTGACTTTACCCGTTTCATTCAGAGCGGCACCGAACGCAGCAATATGGATAAGGCCACTCTCCAGCGGAGAATTCTATTATGCCTGTTCGGAATGGGCACTAACACTGGCATCAAGAGTATGGAGTCGCTACCGGGCGATGATTACAAGGATCTGCTCTATATTCGGAGACGGTTTATCTCTAACGAGGGATTACACCAAGCCATCACCCAGGTGGTGAATGCCACCCTGGCGGTCCGACTTCAAAGGATCTGGGGTGAGGCCACTACAGCCTGTGCAGCAGATTCTAAACAGTTTGGGGCTTGGGATCAGAATCTCTTGACTGAATGGCATCTCCGTTATGGTGGCCGGGGGATCATGGTCTACTGGCATGTTGAGAAGAATGCCGCCTGCATCTATTCACAATTCAAGCGAGTCTCTTCATCGGAAGCTGCGGCCATGATCCAGGGAGTGCTGCGTCATTGTACCGAAATGGAGGTAGATCTTCAGTACGTCGACAGTCACGGTCAAAACGCTGTCGCCTTCGCATTCTGCAGACTGCAGGGGTTTGATCTGATGCCGCGCCTGAAAGGGATTAACCGGCAGAAGCTGTACAAGGCTGAGTCCGGACAAAGTTTTCCTAATATAAACCCGGTGATTGCAGCCAAGTCAATTAACTGGGAACTGATTGAAGAACAGCTGGATATTATGGTAAAGCATACCGCTGGACTGAAGCTGGGAATGGCGGATACTGAAAGCCTTTTACGACGATTTACCAGAAACAACAATCAACATCCAGCCTACAAGGCATTAGCTGAGTTGGGCAAAGCCATCAAAACCATCTTCCTCTGCCGGTATCTGGATTGTGAAGAGCTACGGCGGGAGATCCACGAAGGTCTCAACGTTGTTGAAAGCTGGAACAGTACCAACGGCTTCATCTACTACGGGAAGCGGGGTGAAATATCGACGAACCGTAAAGACAATCAGGAGATGGGACTGCTCTGTTTGCATCTGCTACAGTCGAGCATGGTCTATATCAATACCCTGATGATCCAGCAGGTGCTTGATGAACCGGGTTGGCCGGAACGGATGACTTCACGTGATCTGGCAGCACTCAGCCCATTTATCACACAACATATCAATCCTTAAGGCCGTTTCGATCTGGATATGGAGACACGGCTTCCGATTGCAGCCTGATTGATCTCGGATGCAGAATCGGCGGGTTTATGGATCTAAACTTTTTACTATTAGTTTAGATTGGGCTGAATTCCAGTTCGACGCGATAGTCATATCCCGGTCCCATCGTCACCGGACACCCTGATCCCGGACCGTGTGCCCCGTTTGAAGAGCAGGATGCTTATCCCCTCCGCAGTACGGTCAAATTCAAACGAGAGGGTCTGCTCATACGCCATGGTAGCCACGGCGTGCAACTGCCCCACATCCCGCAGCCGGAAGAGAATCCGGTTTCCCTTATCAAGATAGCCGAGGAAGCTGACTGATACATCGAATTCAAACGCCCCCCATTCTCCGGTGAGATCCACCACGCTCACCCCGGTACCGCTGACGGTGGCTTCACTCAGGCTGACACGCCGGGGGAGACCGCTGCCGGCAATCGACAACTCCGGGCGTAATCCTGTCATCTGAGCCGTCTCCGGCTCAAGAGGCGCTGCCGCGATCACCATGCCGGCTGCCACGGTGGCGTTGGTGAAACGGTCGATCAGGATGAAGCTGCCGGTATGCCGGTTCTGCCGGTAGGTATCGAACAAGACCGGGCGGTCAAGCTCCAGGCGGGCAACACCGATTTCGTTTAGCCCCAGCGTCGGCACCTGTTTCTGCTCCAGGGTATTGACGTCCACCGCATACTGTACGGCGGTGACCCGGCCGGGGGTCACTGCCGTCGCCGTTTTGACCAGGTAAACCTGCCCCGGCTGCAGCAGCTCGTCGTGCAGCCAGACCAGGTGGGCCTCAGGATGCCGGGAATGGATCGGCGGCGCATCTGGCGCAGTCAGCATGTCACCCCGGCTTATATCGACCTCATCCGCCAGGGTCAGGGTGATCGACTGCCCGGCAACCGCCTCCATTAGGTCGCCATTCATCGTGACGATCCGCGTCACCCGACTGGTGCGCCCGGACGAGGCAACCAGCAGCTCGTCACCAGGACGGATCACGCCCGAGGCGACCGTGCCGCAGAAACCGCGGAAGTCGAGATGGGGGCGGTTCACCCACTGGACCGGCATCCGGAACGGCTTGTCCCTGTTCTCTCCCTCGATCTGAACATTCTCCAGATAGTTCATCAGGGTGGGGCCGTGATACCAGGGGGTGTTGGTGCTTTGCTCGATCATATTGTCGCCACCCAGGGCGGAAAGCGGGATGGCGGTAATATCACCAAAGCCGAGTGACTCAGCGAATTGTTCGTAATCGGTCTTGATTGCTTCAAACTTCTGTTGGTTGAAGTCAATAAGATCCATCTTGTTAACTGCCAGTACAATGTGCGTGATACCGACGAGGGAGACCAGATAGCTGTGGCGTCTGGTCTGGGTCAGGAGACCTTTGCGGGCGTCCACGAGGATGATGGCTACCTGGGCGGTGGAGGCTCCGGTTATCATGTTACGGGTGTACTGTTCGTGACCGGGGGTATCGGCGACAATGAATTTGCGTTTGTCGGTGGAGAAGTAGCGGTAGGCGACGTCTATGGTGATGCCCTGTTCCCGCTCTGCCTGGAGGCCATCGAGCAGCAGAGCGTAGTCAATGGCACCCCCCTGGGTTCCGACTTTTTTACTGTCGGCTTCAAGTGATGCCAGTTGGTCTTCGAAGACCATCTTGGAGTCCCAGAGCAGTCTCCCGATCAGGGTGCTTTTACCGTCATCGACACTGCCGCAGGTGATGAAGCGGAGCATGGTTTTTTCTTCATGGCTTTTGAGGTAGGCGAGGATGTCTGCTTCGATCAGGTCTGATTGGTGTGCCATTAGAAGTACCCCTCCTGTTTCTTCTTTTCCATGGATCCGGCAGAATCATGGTCGATGAGTCGCCCCTGGCGTTCCGAAGTTTTGGTCAGCAGCATCTCCTGGATGATTTCGGGCAATGTGGCCGCTTCCGATTCGACGGCGGCGGTCAGCGGGTAACAGCCGAGGGTACGGAAGCGGACTGATTTGTACTGTACTGTTTCTCCCGGTTTAAGTTCCAGGCGGTCATCGTCCACCATAATCAGCATGCCGTCGCGTTCTACCACCGGCCGGACTGCAGCGTAGTAGAGCGGTACGATCGGGATATTTTCCAGGTGGATGTACTGCCAGACATCCAGCTCAGTCCAGTTTGAGATGGGGAAGACCCGGATGCTTTCACCCGGCTTGACGCGGGTGTTGTAGAGGTTCCACAGTTCCGGACGCTGCAGCTTCGGGTCCCAGCGGTGGTTGGCACTGCGGAAGGAGAAGATGCGTTCCTTGGCCCGTGATTTTTCTTCATCACGGCGGGCGCCACCAAAGGCGGCATCGAATTTATAGCGGTCAAGTGCCTGTTTCAGCCCTTCGGTTTTCATAATATCGGTATAAAGTGATGAGCCGTGGGTGAAGGGAGAGATACCCTGGCTGACCCCTTCGTGGTTGACATGAACAATGAGGTCGAGGCCGCATTCGGCTGCCATTTTGTCGCGAAACTGGATCATCTCACGGAATTTCCAGGTGGTGTCGACATGCATCAGCGGAAATGGTGGCGGTGCCGGGTAAAAAGCCTTGCGGGCCAGATGCAGCATAACCGCTGAGTCCTTGCCGATGGAATAGAGCATAACTGGATTGCTGAATTCAGAGACCACTTCACGGATTATGTGGATACTTTCGGCTTCAAGCTGTTGTAAGTGGGTAAGGTTTTTGCTCATGAGCGCAACTCCTAATTCTTTTGAGACACTGAAATATGACTATTCAATCCAGCCGCCGCCACGGACAGCCTCACCTTCATAAAGCACAGCGGCCTGGCCGGGTGTGACAGATATTTGGGGCGAGTCGAAAAGTACCGTAAAACGGGTTTCTCCGTGCAGTACCACCCGACAGGGAGCCGGTGTGTGTCGGTAGCGGATTCGACACGTGGCGCGGAACTCGATGGCAGGCGGAGTAATACTCCAGGTTGCCCTTGATGCCGTCAGTGATGATGTTGCCAGTTCCTCCCGCTCGCCCACCACAACCTGGTTCTTTTCTGTATCAATGGTACATACGTGCAAAGGCTGCTTCCAGGCGATCCCCAGTCCCTTGCGCTGACCAACGGTATAGCGGTGTAATCCCGCGTGAGATCCTATCACAGTGCCATCACCAGTCACAATCTCTCCTGGTTTTTGTGCTACACCGTTAGCCTCCAGAAATGTTACGTAATCATTGTCAGGAATGAAACAGATCTCCTGGCTTTCATGTTTTTGTGCTACCGGGAGATTGTATTCGGCAGCGAGCTTCCTGACGATGGGCTTCTCAAGCATTCCTACCGGGAAAAGAATATACTGCAGTTGCTCCTGAGTAAGAGTAAAGAGAAAATAGGATTGGTCCTTAGCAGGGTCAAGACCGGTCATAAGACGTTTCATGCCGTTACCAGCATCACCAATTCGCGCATAATGGCCAGTTGCCAGAAAGTCTGCTCCAATTTCTATTGCCTTCTTCAGAAACAGGTCAAACTTTATTAATTCATTGCAACGGATGCAGGGATTAGGGGTGCGACCGGCCGCATATTCGGCAATAAAGTAGTCAATAACCTGTCCCTTGAACTCTGTACGCATATCGACAACTTCAAAGTGGATGCCTAATTTCTTTGCCACCCTTCCAGCATCCAAGACATCATCCAGCGAACAGCAAGTTTTTGATCGGCAACCAGGTACCTTTGGTATCGGGTCATACAACTGCAGCGACACGCCAATCACCTCATAACCCTGCTCTTTCAATAGAGCTGCACTTACGGATGAATCAACACCGCCACTCATTGCGATAACAACTTTCTTGGTTGAGCATGTATTTGATGATTTCAACAAGTTCAACAACCTCCATACTTGTTCTGGGTATTGCGAATAAAATTTCTGAAATGAACTACCTCGCAGCAAGCTACGAGGTATCAAGGCATTAATTGTATTCTCTCATCGAAGCAAGCTTCGGGGAATATGCCCCGGAGAGATTCAATTAGTAGCTCAGCACAGCCTTTGGTTAGATATGTTTTGGGGTTAACATTTGCTTTCACATGAATGCTCAGCAACTCTCTTGCAAGACCATACAATGTAAAAAATGCTGAATTTGCACGGTACCTGTCAAATTGAATATCGTTGATAACCCGCATAATTGACCGCTCATAGTCGTAACCGGCCAGCGAAAATATTTTTTTATAGGTTTCTATATAGGTCTTAACCTTGGCGCTGTCATCGCCACAGGATTTCGGTTCCGCAGGAGCACCGATTTTATCAATTGCCTCATTTAGTTTATTTACTGCTTCATTTGTATGGGGCATTGCTTCGAGAGCGTACGAAATACAAGTTTTCCCGCATATTAATAAACATAGTAAAATTATCACCATTATAATTCTACGCATTGGCACCACCTGGACCCCTACTCATAATTCCCAATTCGGCATATATTTATCGTATCAACTGTACAAATCCTTCCAGTCAAATTGAGAATTCTAAAATTAGCTATAACAGACGGTAGGGTGAAGCCTAAGATCAGTTAGAAGTTGCCGATCTGTCTCTGGCGACCGCCCCTTTTTTGTTAAATAATCACCTGTCATCATTCCACTTGCTCCGGCGGCAAATATCCATGATTGCAACTCTCTTAGATTGTGTTCCCTGCCCCCACAGACGGTAATCTTTCGATCAGGAAGAATGAATCTATATATGGCAATTATTTTTAGACATTCCAATGGGGTCAGAAAATCAGCATGTTGTAGTGCAGTGCCCTGTACAGGGTCTAAGAAGTTTATTGGTATAGAATCAACATCAAGACCACGCAACAGAACTGCCAATTCAATACGCTGACTCATGTTCTCCCCAAGACCGAAAATACCGCCAGAACAGACTTTCATACCTGACCGTTTTACAGCTCTGATCGTTTCCACATCATCCTCATAATCATGGGTGGTACAGATATTAGAAAAGAAAGATTCAGCAGTCTCAAGGTTGTGGTGATAGGTTACCACCCCTGCATCTTTAAGGAGTAGTGCAGTTTCTTCATTAATGCAGCCGAGTGAACATGACGGGTTAATTTGCCCATCAACAGCTATTTGCCGTACCGTAGCGCAAATACGGTCAAGTTCTTCACCTACGGAAATGCCGCTGCCACTGGTTATGATACCGAAACACTCAGAACCGTAGCCTGCAGACTTACTGGCGGTTGCAATGATGCTTTCAGTATCAACTAGCGGAAATACCGGGGCGTCGGTACGATGGTGTGATGACTGAGCACAAAAGGCACAATCTTCAGTACAGAGTCCAGATTTAGCGTTGATAATTGAACAAAGGGAAATGTCCGAACCAAAATAATGTTCTCTTATCTTTGATGCCCAGGCAAACAAAAATACAAGATCGGAATCATTCGTAGTAGCTAGATGCCATGCTTCATCTTCAGTAATTCTATATCCGGTCAATATTCTATTTGCTAATTGTTCAATATACAGATACATGGCTACTCCGTAAAATCATTGATATAGTAGGATGTTAGCAATCACCAACCACATGCAACTGTCCACCATCCCGCTCAAGTCAGCTATCTGACAACAGCCGCTGAATTACCACCCCCGCCATTGTCATTCCAAAAATCGCTGGAACAGTCATCATGCTGCCTAGTACCACCCTGCGATGCTCGCAGGAAAAACGTTGGTCACTCCTGTTGGGACAGATACAGGAAACTCCACAACCCGCTTCTTTAGCCTGGGGCTTCCGGAACTCTTCAGTGGAGTAAACTACTGTAACACCTGTTTCTATTCCTTCTTTTTTCAGAAGTCTACGCACGGAACGAGCCATCCGGCAGCATTTTGTCCGGGAGATGTCGTCAACCCTGACAAGAGTTGGATCTATCTTCATTGCAGCTCCCATGCTCGATATGATCGGCAAATTCCGCTCCAAGCAACTCTTAATGAGATGAATCTTGCTGGTAAAATGATCTATCGCATCCAACACATAGTCGTAATGTTCAGAAAGCATGAGATCACTGGACTCACTGGAATAGAACTCTCTAAACACTTTAATATCAATATCGGGATTGATGTCATTTAAGCGGGCCGCCATAGCGTTAACCTTTGGTTGGCCTACCGTGCTAGACAGTGCGTGAATCTGACGATTAATATTGGTAAGACATATATCATCAAAGTCAACAATGGTGAATTTTCTGATTCCGGATCGACATAGCGCTTCTAAAGCGTAGCTCCCTACACCACCTAGTCCGATGACAGCCACTGATGATGCCTTGAGACGCGACAATCCTTCAGTTCCAATAAGTAGTTCATTTCGCGAAAATCGGTGTAATACCATATCAAGCCCACTTTCAGGTCACCTTCGGTGCAACCCACATTCTTTATTCTCTGCATTCTCCCACCACCAGCGGCCGTCCCTTTCCTTGTCCCACGGACCGATTGCGCGGGTGCAGGGTGCACAGCCGATTGAGCGAAATCCTAGTTTGTAGAGGCGGTTCTTCGGAAGATTGCGTTCAGTCGTGTAATCCAGTACCTGACGCTCACTCCAGTCAACCAACGGGTTGATTTTGAGAATTCCACCGTTTAGTTTATCCAGTTCTATAGTCTTCAGATCAGTGCGAGTGACGCTCTGTTCGCGGCGCATGCCGGTCACCCACCCTTTCAGCCCTTTCAATGCACGTGACAACGGTTCTACTTTGCGGATATGGCAACATTCGTGGCGGTTCTCCAATGATTCCCTGAAGGAAAACAGTCCCTTATTTCGCTCAAGTTTTTCCACCTCGTCATGCTTGGGGAAGTACCAATCAATTTTGAGACGATAACGCTCTACCAGAGCTTCAGCCACTTCGTAGGTTTCTTCGTGGAGGCGCCCGGTATCGAGTGCGAAAACTCCCAGTGTGAGACCGGCTGTGTGAGCAATATCAATAATTGCCACATCTTCCATGGAGAAGGAGCAGGCTAATGATACGGTACCACCGGCTCCGTGAACGCCGGCACTAAGGATTTCTACTGCAGTGCTGTCAGATGCTATATCGGGAATTGTGTATGCCATGCAAAACTCCTAAATCTGGTAATCATCAACAAAGACTCTAACCTGGCGGGGCCGGACGTAGACTTTCTCCCCCTGCTGCAAGCCAAGGTTTTGATAGACGTCCCTAGTCAACTCCGCTTCAACAAATTCACCGCTGCCATCAATGGCAAGGGTAATTCGTACTGATGGGCCGAGTTTCTGGATATGCTTGATTTCGCTTTTGAGTGCCGTTGAGTCCTGGGCGGTGCGTTCGATTTCAATATCGTGTGAGCGCACATAGGCCACGGCAGGAGATTCTTCCGCACCGGCATAGCCGGGTGAGGAGACCTGCAGGCTTCCCAACTGGGCCTGTCCCTGTGACATCCGGCCGTGAAACAGATTAACGTTGCCAAGGAAGTTGAGCACGAATGGATTAGCGGGATGTTCATAAACTTGATCGGGTGTACCGGCCTGCTCGATTTTACCTTTGTTCATAACGACAATGCGGTCGGCTACTTCGAGGGCTTCTTCCTGATCATGGGTAACAAAGACGCTGGTGACATGGATTTCGTCATGCAGTTTACGCAGCCAGCGGCGCAGTTCGGCACGGACCTGGGCGTCCAGAGCTCCGAAAGGTTCGTCAAGAAGAAGTACCTGCGGTTCGACCGCCAGAGCGCGGGCCAGAGCAATGCGCTGACGTTGGCCGCCTGAGAGCTGGGCCGGATAACGACCGGACATCCCTTCCAACTGCACAAGCCTTAGAAGTTCAGTGACTCTGTCTATAATCTCTCCTTTTGAAGGACGGGTACTTTTCGGACGGACGTTGAGCCCAAAAGCCACGTTGTCAAAAACTGTCATATGTTTGAAGAGGGCATAATGCTGAAACACAAATCCGACCTTGCGCTCACGCACATGGCTGAGTGTCGTGTCTTCGCCGTTGAACAGAATCCGGCCGCAGTCAGGTGTTTCCAAACCGGCAATGATCCTCAACAGGGTGGTTTTGCCGGAACCAGATGGCCCCAGCAGAGCTACCAGTTCACCGGAGGGAATCGTGAGGCTGACGTCCTTGAGAGCGGCAAAGCTGCCAAACTGTTTGCTTATGTTTTCTATTTCGATGCTCATAGTCTCGGTTCCTGTCGGTTAGTTGTTTTCAAGCTGCTGCCGTACTTTCCACTCAGCGATGGTTTTAACCATCAGTGTTATCAGCGCCAGGAAAGCCAGCAGCGAGGCTACTGCAAAGGCCGCAGTGTAGTTGTATTCGTTGTAGAGGATCTCAACATGGAGCGGAACGGTGTTAGTCATACCGCGGATATGGCCGGAGACAACTGACACCGCGCCGAACTCTCCCATGGCACGGGCGTTACAGAGAATGACACCGTAGATGATGCCCCATTTGATGTTAGGGAGTGTTACCCGCAAGAATGTTTGCAGACCGGTGGCACCCAGTACCAAAGCGGCTTCTTCCTCTTCTTTGCCCTGAGCTTCCATGAGCGGTATCAGTTCTCGTGCCACAAAGGGAAAGGTGACAAAGATGGTGGCCAGAATTATTCCCGGTACGGCAAAGACGATCCTGATGTCGTGATCCTGCAGCCATGGACCAATCCACCCCTGCAGACCGAAAATGAGCACATAGATCAAACCGGATATGACCGGCGACACCGAGAAAGGCAGATCAATGAGGGTGATAAGAAGGTTTTTGCCCGGAAACGTAAACTTGGCGATAGCCCAGGCGGCGGTTACACCAAAGAACAGGTTGAGCGGCACTGTTACGGCTGCGGTTATCAGGGTCAGCTTAATGGATGACAAGGTGTCAGGTTCTTTGAGAGCATCCAGATAGACGGAAAGACCTTTCTCGAACGCCTGGCTGAATACGGCCGCCAGCGGCAGCAATAGAAACAGTGCAAGAAAAACCAGAGCGATAGAGATCAGGAGCCAGCGTACCGCAGCCGGTTCGGTCTGTGCCCGACCGGTCGAGTTTTTTGCAGGGTATATGTTAGTTTGAGCGGACATGAGAGCCTCTAAAATCGAATCTTTTTTTGTTAATCTGCGTACCTTCTGCTCCATTTTTGCAGAAGATTGATAACCAGCAGCATTAAAAATGACGTCAGCAGCATCACACAGGCGATGGCTGTGGCACCCTTATAGTCGAACTGTTCCAGTTTGGTAATGATCAACAATGGCGTAATCTCTGAAATCATCGGCATATTGCCGGCGATGAAGATGATCGAGCCGTATTCGCCAACGGCACGAGCGAATGACAGGGCGAAACCGGTCAAAATAGATGGTAACAGCACCGGAAAAACAACCCGCTGTAGAGTCTGCCAACGGTTGGCCCCGAGACAGGAGGCCGCTTCTTCAAGTTCAACCTCAATCTCTTCTATTACCGGTTGCACAGTACGCACTACGAACGGTAGGCCGATGAAGGTCATGGCCAGCACAATACCGAGCGGCGTAAAGGCAACCTTGATACCATGTGGCTCCAAAAAACGTCCCACCCAGCCGTTGGGGGAATAGATTGTTGCCAGGGTGATACCTGCCACAGCGGTCGGCAGAGCAAAAGGGAGATCCACCAGAGCATCGACAATCCGCCGTCCAGGAAAGCGGTAACGAACAAGTACCCACGCCACCAGCACACCGAAGATCGAATTAATCACCGCAGCAATCATGGCTGAGCCAAAGGTCACTTTGTAGGAGGCCAGCACCCGAGGTGCGGTAACTGTGCTGACAAATTCGCTCCAGGTGAGACCTGTTGTTCTGAAGACCAACGCTGATAGCGGGATCAGAACGATCACACTTAGATAAAAGATCGTAAAACCGAGGGTTATTCCGAAGCCGGGCAGGACATTGTTATGGTGCTTGAATAATTTCATAAATACTGCCTCTGGTGCGAGCGGTGATGAGGGGGAGGGATACAGCCAACGTTCCATACGGGATCAGGTAGGATGTCAGTTTCTCACACTTCCTCTTGCTCGGGATCATGCTGAAACGGTATGAAGATGCGGGGCAGCTGGAGCCGCCCCGCACACTGATTATTTGGCTGGTGCGTAGATCTGGTCGAACGTGCCGCCATCGGCAAAGTGCGTTTTCTGAGCCTTCTGCCAACCGCCGAAGTCATGGTCAACCGTGTATAATTTTTTTATGTGAACCAGTTTAGTCGGTATCTTTTTATTGATCGGACGATAGTAATGTTTGGCTGCAAGTTTTTGACCTTCGTCAGTGTAGAGATACTTCAGATACGCTTCAGCAACCCTGCGAGTCCCGTGCCTGTCAACCACCTTGTCGATCACTGTGACCGGCGGTTCGGCAAGGATACTTTCCGGAGGTGTTACAATATCAAACTTATCCGGTCCCAGTTCATTGATTGCCAGGAATGCTTCGTTCTCCCAGGCCAGCAGCACATCACCGATACCACGCTGGACAAAGGTGTTGGTGGAGCCACGGGCACCGGAGTCAAGCACCGGCACGTTTTTGAAGAGCTTGGCGACAAATTCCTTAGCCTTGGCATCCGAGCCACCTTTTTGGTGCAGCGCGAAGGCCCAGGCGGCCAGATAGTTCCAGCGGGCGCCACCGGAGGTCTTCGGATTTGGCGTGATAACCGCTACGCCCGGTTTGATCAGGTCGTCCCAGTTTTTGATATGCTTGGGGTTCCCCTTGCGTACGAGAAAAACGATGGATGAAGTATAGGGGGCGCTGTTGTGGGGAAGCTCTTTCTGCCACCCCGACTTGATCAGCCCTTTGGCAGCAATGGCGTCGATATCATAGGCCAACGCCAGAGTGACGACATCGGCTTCCAGCCCGTCGATGACCGCGCGAGCCTGTTTTCCGGAACCGCCGTGAGACTGTCTGATGGTGACAGTATCGCCGGTTTTCCCCTTCCAGTACGAGGCGAAGGACTTGTTGAAGTCCGTGTACAGTTCGCGGGTCGGGTCGTAGGATACATTCAGCAGGGTGACGTCAGCGGCAAGTGCAGCACTTGATGTTGCCAGGGCTAATGCCAGCGCGGTGAAAGTTGTCATAAGTTTGGTTAATTTCATTCTTCAATCCTTTTTATGTCTATAGGTTTAATAGATTTAACAGTCAAAAAATATATGGATTTATTCTTCTATCTTTCTGATCTCAAGAATGTAGTGGCCTTCGTCCGTCAGTCGCAGACCAAGCAGCTGGTGACCATCTGCTTTAAGACTGCGGGGAACATTTTTAACTGGTTCCCCATCATCAAGCAGAATCTGGGCAACCGTGCCATCATCAAGATCTTCCAGTGCCAACTTTGCTTTAACAAAATTGGTGGGACAACTGATGCCACGCAGGTCTATGGTCTGCATAAAATATACTCCTTTCTATTGGATTCCAACCTGTGTCTGAATAATTTGCGGTGCAATTGTTTCTGCAACCGTGTACTCAGGAAACTGGCTACGAAGATGGTCCAGTAACGCATTAGCACCTTCCTTGATAATTGTATCACCCAACCGGATGCGGCCAAAACCTTCAGCTTTCTGTTTGTACCATTCCAGCACGGCAGCGATAAATTCAACGGCTTTGTCTTCGGGAAGGAACGTGGCGAACAACGTTCCAACCAAAGGATTACGCCCCCATTTCCCGCCAATACGAACGGTGTAGCCTCTCTTCTTAACACTCCATGCTTCAGTCGGGCAAACCTTGACACAGTCACCACACCAGATACATTTTTCAGCTGCCAGTACCGGCTTATTGTCTCCTCCCATAACCAGCGCCTTAGGAACACAACTTTTAATACAGAGACCGCAACTGATACAGGTTGCTTTGTCCAATGCCGGTTCAATAGCCCCCTGAAAACCGACATCATTGGTGGATGACTTGGGGCAGTCAAAAGGGCAGCCGGCAAAAGCCACTTTGAATTTGTGATGACCGGTAGGAGTACCGAAAAGTTTTTCATCAACTTCAAGGGCCGATTTCTGCGTATCAACCAGGCCGTTCGGATTATATTCACAGCCACCACAGGCCACCGGCACTCGAACTCTGGCACCGCATGAAGCAACCTTCTGGCTTTTTTCCCCTAATTCTTCAACAACCGCATCAAAATCCTTGAAGTTAATATTGATCAGCTCGATGGATTGACGAACCGACAAATGAACAAACTCACCACCGAACTTTTCAGCCACTTCAGCGATTTTCTTCAAGCGCGGTACACTCATTCTGCCACCCGGCACCCGCAGACGCACGGTAAAAAGATCCTTGCCGCGCTCCTTAATGAAACCACCGGCTTTAAGATTGTTCAGGTCAAGTTTTGTCTGTTTTTCATCGGCCATCGTTATAACTCCAATTTAAGTAGTGTTTGGATACTGCCAAATATGATTTATTCTGTCAAGTTTTATTTTCTTATTGTCTACAGATTTTCTATACTATTGCTTTAATCGTCTCAATCTGAACGTTTCCTGCACTTATATTAAAAGACTTGATCTCCGGAGCGGCTGCATCGGCAAGCGAGATGATCAGATGCGACACATCCGGCGTCAGCGCCAGCTTAATATCCTCTTCAGATGGCCTGGCCGGGGTCTCAGGATGAGAGTGATAAATTGCCAGCATGTCAAGACCCTTTGCCCGAAGGTCTTTGACCACGGCAAACTGCTCTTTTGGATCCATCATAAAATGCTCGTTGCTGGCATCGGTATTGGTCATGCGGTAAATAGTCGTGACAGTTTTATCGGTTCCGCCCAAAATCCCGCACACCTCAAGGGGGAAGCCCTCTTGTGCATGCGTGACCATGTCATCAATGATTGTTTTTGCAATTTCAATCATGTCAGGCCTCCTTGAGATCGCAGACTGTCAGAGCATCCAGTTCATCTTTCAGCTCTGTAATCGTGGGATGTTCTCCGCATATCGGGCAACTGGAGCTGCGTTTGATCTCAACATCACGAAATTTCATATCCAATGCGTCATACATCAGGATACGCCCTGCAAGCAACTTACCTTTTCCAAGCAAAAATTTGATTGCTTCAGTTGCCTGAATGGAGCCGATCACCCCCGGAAGCACTCCGATAACACCAGCCTGGGAACAGGTAGGGATCGCATCTTTGGGCGGTGGCGCTGGAAACAGACACCGGTAACAGGGTGACTGACCGGGGAGAACTGTAATAGTCTGGCCGACGAACTGCAATATGCCGCCATGGGAGTACGGCTTACCTGCCAGGACACAGGCATCGTTGATCAGGAACTTGGCGGCAAAGTTATCAGTGCCGTCTATGATAAAATCGTAATCAGCGATAATACCGGTAATATTGGCAGCCGTTACCCATTCATGGTAGGTAACAACCTTCACATCAGGATTGATGGCCACAATCTTTTCCCGGGCAGATTCCACCTTCGGTTTGCCGATATCGGCGGTAAAATGAATCACTTGGCGCTGCAGATTTGAAAGATCAACATCGTCAGCATCAGCTATTCCGATGGTGCCCACTCCGGCGGCGGCCAAGTAGAGGGCGACCGGTGCACCCAAACCGCCGGCGCCTATGATCAACACCTTGCCGTCAAGCAGTTTCTGTTGCCCTTTACCGCCGACCTCTCTCAGGATAATATGGCGTGAATAACGTTCGATCTGGGATTCTGTCAGCATGTCAGCATCCTCCCCCCATAAAATAGAGGAATTCAATCACATCGCCTTCGTTGATGGGAGTCCCCTCAAAAGAGGGGCGGTCCAGAATCTCGCCATTCAGCTCTACCGTTACGTACAAGCGCTGGGAGACATCAAGCTCTTCCAGCAACGAATCAACCGTGCGCTCCGGATTTTCAGTGACAATGACTTCTTTGCCATTTATAGATAACTTCATTCCATAACTCCTTAGATTTGTACTATTTCAGCAGCAGCGAATCGCCGCCTTTTACGGTGGTATTCCCGAATTCCGGACGGCTGATGATTTCGCCATTCAACGTCACGTATAGGAAATCAGCTTCAAGCATTTTCAGCAGCACATCAAGGGAGATGAACGTCCGGCAGCCGATGCTCAACTTCTTTACCTGCCCGTTTACCGTTATCGTCAGCATTGCATTTTATCCTTTTTAGATCGAATCCAGCGCCAGCTTGAAATCTTCGATAATATCAAGGGCATCTTCAATGCCGACCGATACCCGTATCAGGTCTTCCGTGACTCCCATCAGATCTTTTTCCTCCGCATTGTAATCGGCGCAGATTGTGCTCGCCGGGTGAATAACCAGAGTCTTGGCATCGCCGATATTGGCAAGGTTTTTTGCCAGCTTGAGCCCATTGATGACTTTGAAAGCGGAAGTCTTGTCGCCTGTGCCGAAAGTAAGCAGTCCGCCGTAACGCCCACCGTAGAGTTTTGTCGCAACATGGTGGTGCGGTGAATCTTCCAGCCCCGGATAGCTGACCCAGGTAACTTTTGGGTGATTTTTGAGAAAGCGGGCCAGCGACAGTGCGCTTGAGCAGTGTCGCTCCATGCGTAGCGCCAGGGTCTGGACACCTTCTGTCAGCAAATAGGAGTTGAATGGAGCGGCGCACGCCCCCACATCCTTGTGCACCAGTTTGCGGGCACGGGCGGTGAAGGCAAAGGCACGGTATTTTTTGTAAAACTGTTCAAAATGAGGGAATTTCGGACTATTCCAGTCAAAGACACCCCGGTCGATGATGACTCCACCGATAGTCGTTCCGGTGCCGTTAATATATTTACTGGTGGAATATGCAAGTATATCGGCTCCGAGTTCAGCCCCTGTGGCAAGATACGGGGTTGAAACCGTAGAATCAACCATGATTGGAATCCCGACTTCGTGGGCAATCCGGGCAAGCGCAGGCACATCCGGCACATCGATTTTCGGGTTGCCGATCGTCTCGACAAAAAGAAGCCTGGTACGTTCATTGATGGCGTTTCTGAAACCGTCCAGATCAAGCGGATCGGCAAAAACAGCCGTGATGCCGTAGTTGGAAAGCGTGTCGCGGAAGAGGGAAAAAGTGCCACCGAACAAGGATGACGAAGAGAGAATTTCATCGCCGGCACGCAGGATTGTCATGACTGCTGTGGTTATTGCCGCCATGCCGGATGCGGTGGCAATAGCTGTGCCGCCTCCTTCCAGCAAGGCCAGTCGGCGCTCCAGAGCCTCATTAGTAGGGTTGCCTATGCGGGTATACACCGACCCGACTGCTCGACCGCGAAAAACATCTTCCAGCTCCTCAGCGGTCTGATAGGCAAAAGAGCTTGACTGAACTATCGGCACTGATGTCGCCCCGGCAGGGCCGGCCTCCAGGCCGCCATGCACGAGCAGGGAATCAAAGCGGAGTGGCTTTTCCATTATTTCCTCTTTCAACAACAGTATCTTGATAATACTTATCAGCAATAGACGAATATCAATTTGTACTTATGTTGTCAAGAAGAGATTTATTTTATCTATGTATTTTGTAGACTATTATATACAGAAATCGAATTCTACATACTGGTCCATCTGTTTGCCCGGTTCGGCAAATTTCGGTTTACCAACTACTTTTGCCGGAATTCCGGCTACTGTTGAGTGCGGAGGAACCTCATTAAGAACAATGCTTCCGGCTGCGATCTTTGAACCTTCGCCGATTTTGATATTGCCGAGGATCTTAGCTCCCGCGCCGACCAGTACACCGTTACCGGCTTTCGGATGCCGGTCTCCGGACTCCTTGCCGGTGCCTCCCAACGTTACTTCGTGCAACATGGATACATCATCGCCGACTACTGCAGTTTCGCCGATCACTACGCCAGTGCCGTGATCAAGAAGAATTCCCATACCGATATTGGCGGCAGGATGGATATCCACATTAAATACTTCGGAAATGCGGCTCTGGAGATACAGTGCCAGATGACGGCGATCCTGCCCCCAAAGCCAGTGCGCCACCCGGTATGACTGAAGCGCCTGAAAACCTTTGAAGTTCAAATATGGCAGAGCAAGGTTTCTGGCGGCCGGATCGCGATCTACCACCGCCAGGAGGTCACGGTGCACAGCCTCACGGATTTCTTCGGTGGCTGTGAGCGCTTCAAAAAACAGATCCCGAAGAGAAGTAGTCGTCAGGTAAACCGAGGCCAGCTTACCACCCAAAAAATAAGATATTGACGCTTCAAGCGAATCATATTTGAGCACCGTGTCGTGCAGGTAGCCGGCCAGCATCGGTTCCGTCTTGGAGGTAACAAAAACATCCTGACGCAGTCTCGTCCAGACAGGATCGGATTTTTCAAGAATAAGCCGGTTTACGCTCCGCTCCTGATGGATGCTGGTCAGCGTTACTTTTTGTGCATATTCCGGAGTCATATTTTTCCTTCTGTCATTGGAGGTGCCTTAACGCATACGCCAGTCAGCCGGTTTATCCGCAAGTTTTATAGTCAGTTGTACAACATCGACAATTCTTATCAGTTACACAAATATCCCATCAAAACTTCATACCCCAACGGTTGACAGTGCGCCGTTCAACCAGACGGAACAGGCAGTCCATGGCGACGCCGATCCCGATTACGGTCAGCAGTCCGGCAAAAACGTATGCTATCTCCAGTTGATTCTTGTTCTCGTAAATGAACCAGCCGATGCCGCCCGAACCGGAGCTGACCCCGAAGACCAGTTCGGCCGCGATCAAGGTGCGCCAGGCGAAGGCCCAGCCGTTCTTGAGTCCGGTCAGAATGGCAGGAAAGGCCGCCGGTATGAGAATCTGCAGGACGTAGCGCAATCCGCTCAGGCCATAGTTGCGCCCCACCATGCGAATGGTCCTGCTGATGGAGGCAAAACCGGAATGGGTGCTCAGCGCCACCGGCCAGAGAACCGCGTGGACCAGCACAAAGGTGATGCTGCCGTTGCCGAGGCCAAACCAGAGCAGCGCCAGCGGCAGCAGGGCGATGGCGGGGAGCGGGTTGAACATTGCGGTCAATACTTCCAGCAGATCATTGCCGAGGCGGGTGCCGTTGGCAACTGCCGCCAGAACGGTGGCCAATAGAATGCCGATGGCGTAGCCGCTCAGGAGCACTTTGAGCGAGGTTAGCACACGACTCCCCAGTTCACCATGTATAGATGCATCCCATAATGCAGCGGCCGCATCACTGAAGGTGGGAAACATCAGCGGATTTTTGAGCTGTTGAGCATACAGCTGCCAGGCAAGCGCAAGCAGCAGCAGGATGATGATCTTGCGAACGGCTGCCTGATTCCAGATCTTTTCCGTCAGCGACAG
>Ga0209125_1001805_pt1 | contig 18463 bp, 15 predicted proteins | sample BarGraIncub1131A_FD_184503 | JGI IMG/M metagenome (GOLD analysis project Ga0209125, IMG submission 184503) | Arctic peat soil microbial communities from Barrow, Alaska - Barrow Graham LP Incubations 11-31A (SPAdes) (version 2) | ecosystem: Environmental > Terrestrial > Soil > Wetlands > Peat...
ATAAATCGGTCACGATCTACCCATTTGGGATTTTCGGGATTAATTCGCAGTATTTTGTAAAAAAGAACGGTCAGAATATCAGCACTGGAAAGAGCGCCTCCCGTATGTCCGGTTTTTCCGGCATATATCATCTTCAGCAGGGTCTTCCTTATTTCAGCCGCTTTCTGAGCTAGTTGAACATTCGTTAAATTGCACGTTTGCGACACTGTTGTCACCTCCTCGAATAATTCTGAAACCCAACAAACAAGCAAAACCAATTCAACTCTTGGTAGCGATGAATTGAACGATAAAATTGGTTCCGTTTGTTCTTGCCGCGATTACATATCAGGTTTCAGGACGACCTTGATGGATTCGTTTCCAGCATAAGCCATATCAAATGCGGTCTTCCAATCCTTTAATGCAAACTGATGTGTAACAATATCGTCAACCTTAATAACACCCTTTTCGAGTAGATTGATTGCGACCTCATAGCCATGCTGACCGCTGATGTGGGAGCCGCGGATATCCAGTTCTTTACGGTCACCAATCACACTCCAGTCGACGGATGTTTCCGCGCCAAACACAGAGAACTCTACAAATGTGCCCATCTTGCGGATCATGTCGAGGCCCTGGATAACGCCTGACGGATGTCCTGAGTTGTGAATATAAACATCACAGCCATAGCCATTAGTTAGTTTGCGGACTTCTTCAACAGTGTTGCACTTGCCTGGATTCAAGACGATATCCGCACCTAGCTTCTTTGCTATCTCCAGCCGGCTGTCCTTCATATCAATTCCGATCAGGAGCCTGGGATTTTTAAGCTTAGCGAGCTGCAGTTTGCAAAGTCCGATAGGCCCCATACCTGCAATGACAACAACATCGTTGAACTTGATATCAGCACGCTCAATGGTATGGACGGCGCATGAAAGAGGTTCAATAATAGCTGCATGTTCCGATTTTAGGTCCTTGGAAACCTTGTGCACGATGTCACGTGCACCATCACAAGCAACTTCCCAATAATTTACGGCATCATGCTCCGACCATCCTGGAGCGTCGGTTATGATTTCATATTCTCTAAAGGAATAGCTTAAAACGTCCGCTTGATCATTTATTATGCAAGCCTTAGCACCGCCGGTTCCAAAATCAATTCCTAAAAGATAACCAGTCATATCTTCCTCTCCCTTCCACTTGATCAATTAAAAGCAAAAAATCTTTAGGGGCTTAGGACATGCGACAAAATAACATGAGCTATTCATTCGCTACACTGCTTTCGCCACTCCCCAAGCAGCCCTCGTAAAGTTCAAAGTTTTTTGTCGCAAGTCCTTAACTGTGTTTATAAACATCCCAACCAAGATATTTTCCAAGTGCTTCCTCTAAAACATCTGCAGAATTAGATCGATTCATTGCAACATGGTGTTCAAACCCATTTTTACAAATGTATTTCATCAAGCCTTGTAAATTAGGTACATCGCATAATGCGACCCCACCCAATGTGTTCACCTCTGCATCAAAGAATTCTCCTTCTCCAAAATAAATCTTCACTTTTCCATTATTATCATCTGTAGATATTTTTGCGTATGTCATTGGTCCTGCTGCAATAGTTGCTTTACATGCACCAAAGCATTTATCTTCTCCTAAGCTATTGCCTAGTATATCAAGATTTGATATTTCAAATTCTTTTCCGATAAAGCTCTTTGGATAATTTGAGCAATGGATTGAGAAACACTTGTTTCTATCACTCATATAGTTGTTATTCCAATCAAGAAAACCCGAAGGTTCACCAGAAGCCAGATAGAGAGCATACATCGTTAAAGCTCCTGTAACATCAGTTTCGCATGCGCTTGGAATTCCCTTTTCTCCCATCATGCTCATAGACAAACAAGTTGCACACCCGTAGTTTTCTTGTATGGAACTCCAACATTGGATAGCACTTGCATTACAATCATTATCCCTAACCCATTTTTCAACAACTATGCAAAGCTTGGCCTGCTTTATTATGTTTTCTTCTTTTATATAGGAAGGAATTTTGCCATAGGCTTTTATCTCCTTAATTTTTTCTTCAACTTCTTTAGTTACTTCCATTTTCTGAGCTAAAGAAATAATTTCTGATAAGTCTACAGGAACTACTGTAACCCCTGCTTGCTGAAGTAATTTTTCTGAGTACCTAACTGTCTGGAAGGCCGCAGGTCTTGTTCCTATCGCTGCGATTCTACAATTTTTAATACCTTTAACCACTCTGCAAACTTTTGCGAAATATTCAATATCGCTAGTAAACTCTGCACTATCAATACTACAGGTATGCAAAGTAGTATCTGTGAATTTGATTCCATATTGATAAAAATTATTACAAATTGACAATTTACCACAAAAAGCATCTCTTCTGCAGTTTATATCCATTTTATCTATCTCATCATCACATGCCTGAACAAGAATCGGAACATCAAGATTAGCGATTTTAATAGCGTTTACCACCCCAACTTCATCCCCGAAATTTGGTAGAATAACAATTATTCCATCGATTATCTCTTTATTACTCTGAAATAATTTTGCGCATTTTTTTGCGTTATCCATTGTCTCAACTGCTCCGTACATTGTATCTTTTTCAGATAAAATAACATATTTATGCCCCAACTTTTCAAGTTTTGCTTTAATAGCCTTCCTTCCTTCTTCAGCAAGTTTTGCAGGAAAAAAACTTCTTGTTGTTACAATTACACCAAAAGTAGACATTTAACGCACCTCCCTCACTTTAGTATTTATAAAACCGATTTTATATAAAACAATTTTTAATTACAGAGTTTTTGGCTAAGAGATGTTATTTTCCCAACCTTTATTTTTTTTTGTATTATTCCTTTTTTTATTAGACATTTACTGAATAACCATTTGGGAAATCATCGCTTAACTGATACTCAGCAATTCGTTCAAGGAACTTGAGATAATCTATTCCATCCTTACAAGCAGTATCTGAATTTGGAATCATTGGAGAACTTTCAAGCGTGCAATATCCTTTATAACCAATCTTCTTAAGTCCTCGTATTATTGATTTGAAATCCACCTTACCATATCCAGGTGTTAAGGAATTTGAATCTCTAAAATGGAGGTGCCACAAAAGCGGATTAGCTTCAATAATTGCTTCGTATGAGTTGAGTTCTTCAAAATTGGCATGAAACCAGTCTAGTTGAATTCCTATATTATCTCTTTGTGTCATCTGAATTAGTTTCTTATGATTTGCTACGGTATTAACATATTTACCCATTTCAAGGTGGTTAGTTGCCTCAAAAACAAGTAAAACTTTTTTTGTTTTTGCGTAATCGCACATTTTCTGTAACGCATCTACTGCTACTAGCGTACATTCTTTGACGTTACCTTTATTTATTTCATCATGTATGGCAACGGCCACAGTTACAAAAGGTGCGTTCAGTTCTGCCGCGAAATCTATAGATATTTTTGTTTCAGATACTGCTAATTCTGCTGTCTTCTTTTCAGTAAGAGTCTTGTATACTGGTGAATAAGGATCCCAAGCCTCACCCCAGCATTCATTTATACATGACACTTCAAGCCCGTATTCTTTTTTAAGTTTCTTATGTGTCTCAATGTAATCTTCCATTTTAACACCCAGTCCGTATCTTCCTTTGGGTGGTGTTATCTCAATAGCATCGTACCCAAATTTCTTTAAACGTTCGTAGGTTTTTTCAGGGTTATGGTATGCCTCTTCCTGTCCAAAGGTTAATTGAAAATAGCTAAATTTTAACTTTTCCATAAAATATTCTCCTTTTTTTTAGTGGTATATATAAATTTATAAAACCGATTTTATATTTATTAAAAATATTTAACTTCTAAATATACTACTTACTCTAACAATAATCCTAGGTTCAAAAATCACTCTTTTGGAAATTTCCTTTTCCTCACCGCTCAATCTGGCAAAAATTAACTCTGCAGCAGTTCGTCCAATTTCAGCCATTGCTGGTTCCGAATCAACCAAAACTCCATCACAGTCAAAAAGGACTCCGATAGGATCATTATGAGTCTGTGGACTTCTTTTCTGATAATTGTTCAAGTCAATTCTCCGTTTTTTGGGTCTCATTTGACATTTTGTCCGTTATCATTTAACCATGCCAAGGTTAAAATAAATTAATTTATGATTTGTCGAATACGATTCCAGATCAAGGCATCATGGCTGCACCTCTATAACAAGATGCAGCCATGACGTCTTACTTTGGAGGAGGATATAAAAATGATGATGATTCATCTGTGCCGGTCAAATATGTCCCGCAACGTGAAGCTTTTTTGTGTTTTTTGCACTTGCTCTTCCGTGCGGATATTGCGATGCTCCAGCTTGATGATATAGCGGGTGCGGACACTGTCCAGAAATACCGCAAAAAGGATAATCAATGCGCTGATGATTGGTTGTAAGTACAGGTCAACTTGTAAATAGACCAGGCCGGCCTGCACCATTTGAATCAGAAACACACCGATAACGGCACCTGGAAAGACGGTTCCAATGCCGCCCATCATGCTGGTTCCACCGAGGATGGAAGCAGAGATTGCACTAAATTCGTCACCGAAGCCGAATCCTGAAGTCACGTTTCCGATCTGAGTGACGGATACGATTGCAGCCAGTGCAGCCAGAACTCCATTAAGGATATAGACGAATGCAAGTACCCAGTTCACATTTATGCCGGCCTTTTTAGCACCTTCTGAGTCTTTTCCCACTGCGTAAATCTGTCTTCCGAGAGGAACAAATTTCAGAAAAATACTTGCTGCTACCGCGACGAGAAGGAAAATCAGAATTGGGTAAGGCAATATGCCGAACAGCCGCCCTGAACCAACTCCGCTTACCAGGCTCGCAGGCATGGAAACCGCTTCAGATTTTGTTATGACCAGCGTTAAGCCGCGGCCGGCCATCAGTGTGGCAAGTGTCACTATAAAGGGCAATACTTTAATTTTAACAATGAAAAATGCATTAAAACAACCATACAGGAATCCCACTAACAGGCAAATCAGTATTGCTGCCCAGATCGGCCACCCCTTAACTATAAGGAGACCGCAGATCGATGCAGACAGAAACATGTTTGCACCTACGGAAAGGTCAACCCCACCGGTTAGCAGCACAAATGTCATTCCGGCAGCAAGTATACCAATATATGAGGATTGACGTGCAATGTTTTCAAAGTTCGTAATTGTAAACCAGTTATTACAAAGAAAACCAAAAATTATGAATACCACCGCAAACAAAACAAATGCCATATTTTTGAGAAAAAATAGTTTGAGATTTTTTGAGCCTTTCATATGCTTACTCCTTAAACAATATTTGTTGCGCCGTTGGAGATATTCTGGCGGAACGCTGCGCCCAAAATCACTTCTCTGTCAAAGTTATTTGAGTTGAAACTGCCTACAATCTCACCCTTGCTCAATACCAGAATTCGATTACAGATACCTATAAGTTCCTCGAGTTCAGAAGAAATCACGAGAGTCCCCATCCCGGCCTTTGCAAAATCGTTTAAAATATTATATATTTCCGACTTTGATCCGACATCGATTCCTCTTGTTGGCTCATCCACCATCAGAAATGATGGCTTGGTAAGAAGCCATTTGCACAGAACTACTTTCTGCTGGTTTCCGCCCGACAAGCCTTTAACCTGATTTTTCTTGATGGCAGAGCATTTTATACGCAATTCAGATACCGTTTCTGCAACAGGTTTTTGAAGCTTTGCATTATCTATGAACCCAAAAGCTTTTTTATAGTCGCGCAATACAGCCAAGGTAATATTGTCATAGACGGGAAATTCCATCAGCAGGCCTTCTTCCCGGCGATTTTCCGTTACAAAGGCGAACCCTCTTTTAATACGATCAATCGGATCCTGTTTGCTTAGCTTAACATTCATATATCGGATCATTCCCTCTGCATAGGGATCCAAGCCAAAAATAATATTGGCAAGTTCACTACGTCCAGAACCCATAAGTCCGAATATACCAACAATCTCGCCTGCATCGACATGCATACTTATATTTTTAATAATTCCTGGTTGGGAAAGATTCTCGATCTCCAGCAATTTTTTTGCCTGTGCAACAGGCCGTTCAGCAGGATACATTTGTTTAATGTCTCGTCCAACCATCGAGACAATCATGCGGTTCATTGAAAAGTCTTCTTTTTTTCCTGTGTCTACGACTACACCGTCACGAAGCACCACGATCTGATCGGAAAGTTCATGAACATCTGCGAGGATATGGGAAATATAGATAATTGATTTCCCCTGTTCACGCAATTTTTTGATCAATGCGAATAATTTTCGGGTTTCGCGAGTAGTAAGGGAAGTAGTAGGCTCATCAAATATAATGATTTCCGGATTTCCGGAAAGTGCCTTGGCAATCTCAACAAGTTGCCGTTCCCCCGGAGAAAGCTTTTCTACCATCATGTCCGGAGAGACGTGAAGGTCAATAGAATCAAGCAATTTACGGATATTTTCACGCATCGCGGATTTCTTGATGAATGGTGTCCCTGGATAGCGGGCAAATGAATTAATATAAACATTGTCAATAATACTTAAATTGTTGAACAAATTCAATTCTTGATGAATAAATGCTATGCCGGCATTTTTTGCATCAATCGTTCGCTGGGGGGTGTATAGCTTACCATGCAGCGTCATAGATCCTTCTTCAGGTTGGATGACGCCTCCAATTACATTCATCATAGTAGATTTACCAGCGCCGTTTTCACCGATCAGACTAAGTATTTCACCTTTTTTTAATGTAAAAGTCACATTTTTCAACGCACAAATATTGAAAAACAACTTCGTTATCCCTTCAAGCCGCAATATTTCTTCACGCTCAACCATTGAGTGTTACCTTCTTTCCGGATTTTGCATTGGCAGATAATGTGCCTTTTTGTTGAATTCTCGTACGTGCGACATCGAGTGTAACAGCGCCCAAAATGACAAGACCTTTAACTACGTTTATTACAAAAGAATCCAGCTTAAGTTGAGAGAGTGATGTTGTAATGATTGTATAAAATAATACTCCAAAGAGTGTCCAACTTACCTTGCCTTTACCGCCGGTCATACTCGTTCCACCAATTACTGTCGCTCCCAGGATATCCATTAGCTGGCCATCTCCGAGCGTCGGGCGTCCCATCATCAGCCGTCCGGTATACAACAAGGCTCCAACTGCGGCAAAAAACCCACTGGCTGCATAGACAAAAATGGTCGTGCTTATTGTGGGAACACCAGAAACCCTCGCTGCCTTTATGTTGGAACCTGTTGCATAAATCCAACGCCCTCGAATAGTCCTTGACAGCAGAATATGTGCTATGACACCAAGTGTTATAGCAACAAAGAAAGAATAGGGTATAAACCCAATGCTCTTACCGCCGATAGCACAAAACGCATCGGGAAGTCCAATAACATTCTGGGATTTCGTGAGATATATTGCAATGGCAGAATAAAACATCTGCGCAATGAGAGTCACCATAAACGGCGGCATATTCACTTTAGAAATTAATATGCCGTTGATTGCACCAACAAGTGTTCCGACAAGTATCATCACAGCAATCGTAATTGACACGGACAAAACAATCGGGGCTTTACCCAAAGGCCCGCCGTTTTCTGAAATAATTACTCCCCACAACGGAGAATTGGACAGGATATCCGGATTCATCCGGTTCGAAATTAATAAAGCACCAATCACACTGGTCAACGCCATGGTCGAGGTCTGGGACAGGTCAATGCCTCCCAGCAACAGAACGAATGTCTGACCGATTGCAACAGCAAAAAGTGGCCACATATTTGAAAAAATATTTTTGATATTGTTACCCGAGAGCATCGATGGCACAAAAATTGAAATGATTAAAAAATACACGATGCTTAATACTATGACAAAATATTCGGATACCAATAATTTGACGAAAAATTTATTCGCCGTGCCTCGTCCCTTTAACGTTAACGGTGTCATCACTGAAACCCTCCTGATTTAGGATTATGTTTGCCCCCCATGACCGACTTATTGACGGAAGCATATTAATAATACAACTAGAGAAGGAAAATTGCTTTTAATTTTTTATACTGGACACGTATGATTTGAACGATGACCAGAGAGGATTGGCGGCCGGTCTGCCGACCGCCAATCTTCCGATTTTATCCAAGATTACTGATTATGATTTAGCGGCACGAAGGATATTACCCCACATTTTATCATGCATTTCTGCCATGTTTCCCTGTGTGAGTGCAAAGCCAGGATCTTTTATCACTTCATCCGGCTGTGTTACTCCGCTCTCAACTGCTTTAATGATTGCGTTCATAGCTGCGTTGGCTTCAAAATACACGTCCTGTACGGCCGTTGCATCTACAAATCCATCATCCATTAATTTTCCTGCACCGGAGTCTCCGTCAACGGCTCCAAGAATAATATGATTAGGATCTCCGATGGGCTGCCATTTGCCGAGAGGCTCTAGAACACTCTGGATCTGAGGATACAGGAAGTCAGAACCGCAGAAGATAAGGCCGATGTTCGGCTCCGACTGCATTGCGCTACGCAGATTGGCAAGGGCGGTATTGGCATCCCACTTGGTGGGAATCTCTACGGTCTTTTCAAAAATGTCTGGATCCTCTGCAACAGCACGCTCAAACCCTTGCTTACGAGCAACTGCATTCGAATCGCCAAGATCTCCGATCATATGACCGATCACGATCTTCTTGCCTGTTTTGTCGAAAACTTTTCTTGCTTCGGATACTAAATATTGGGCGGCCTTGTATGCAATTTCTTCATTGTCTGCGACAACGGTGATGACTGCGCCTTCATCTGTCGCCGGCGGGCGATTGAACAATGCGATGGGCACATTGGCCGCATTGGCTGTCTTGACCATTGTAAGTGCCGATTCGCTGTCCTGTGCAATCAGGATGATACCGTCAACGTTTTGTGCAATCGCATCATTGACCTGCTCCAACTGCTTGTTGGCATCCTCGTTGGCGTTATATTCAATAACATCTATACCTTTTGCTTTAAGGGTTTCTACAATTGCATTATGGCCTGCAACCCAGAATTCTGTTTCCAAGTCCTGGAAGCAAAATGCAATTTTGGATACTGTGCCTGTTTTAACGATTGTTGTGTCTGCGGCACTTGCTTCTCCACTGGTCGTAGCGGCTTTTGCTGTCGTCTGTGCGGCAGTAGTTGACACTGCTGTAGAGCTGCATCCCGTGATGGTCAACGCTGCCAAAATGGTTGCAATGAAAATGCTTAACATTTTTTTCATAATAGACCTCTCCTTCTTTCTTTTGAATAGTTATCTACTTAATTACCAAAAAATACGTTACCAGTCTCTTTGTTGAAGACTTAGACACCTCCTCCTACTATTATTATCAGACACCTTTTTATATGGGTGTTTGGTTTCGTTATATCACATGCTATCGAAGCATGATTTGAGGCAGGCTGAATGTTTTCCCATTTGCCGTGAAGTCTTTGGAAGGCCATAAGCCTGTATGGGATAGTATACGGAATTCGCGGTTGCAATTAAGCCCGAGTTCCTCTACTTTTGCACCGGCAACAGTAATGAACCAGTCATATGTCTCCGATTCGAGGATCACGTTCGCAGGGTCCATTGAAAGATCAGGTTGGCAGACAAAATACCCGGTGCGCCCGCCCGGATAATGTCCGCGCCAGTCTTCGCTAAATTCATATTCAATAAGCAGGTCCTTATGTTCCTGGAAAATATCGGCCCAACGAGTACCATTTACACAGCGGGACATACAGTTGGCTTCGATTGCACTGACCGCGTCATAGGCCTTCCGGATATTTTCTGGCAGGCTGTCACCGAAATATAGGGAACGTGTAACATTACAGTGCAATCCTCCCTGACGGGCTGCTGTATGTAAAAGTACATATTTCCCGAGTATAGCACCGCTGGGTGTCGGATGCCGGTACTTAAAGATACGCTCGTCAGTTCCGATCAGTAGAACATCACACTGGATATTATATTTGGCGTATTCATATAGAAGCATTGCCTCAACTTCGTAGTCGACGATGCCGGGCTCGATTTTTCCGGCAACATTTGTAAGTATCTTGTCCGACATAGCACCGAGATATTCAAGACGTTTGATTTCATTATTAGTAAGAGGAAATTGCAACGAATAAATATCCTTCAGTCGGCAATCTCCGTCCTGGTGGAAAACATCACAGACAGGCCTGCTGCCGGCAAGTGTAAGCGCCCTATCCAATGCGGACTCCTCATACCAGTGCAGGGGGACATACTCTGCCTCCAGCCCGGTCATTTCTTCATCCATAATCCGCGCGCCGTCCATCAGCTGTGCAACCATATAAACATGATCTAATGTAATAACAACAACTCCCACGCCCGCGCTATCGGGAACGATCACACGGCTGTTTCCTCCCGATGTTACCCAGTTGAATGTATCCTGACGCGCCAACACCATCCCGGTGTATCCGGCCTGTCGCAAATAATTCCTTGCTCTGGCGAGTTTAGTTTGCTGATCACTGTCCATTTTTTCTCCTTTGCAAATGTAAAAATGAAAAATTTATACATTTGCTTTGAATTATTTTACATATATTAGAATTTTGGCCAAAGTTTTGGCTGATTCTTCGCTTCGTCTTGTTTATTATATCTTTTGAATTTTCATTTGTCTATAAGTTTTTCATAATTTTAATAATAAAATGAAAAATTCTTTTGAATAACGCTTGTATGGTACTGGATTTATGCTATAATTTTCTTACGCACAAGATTTGCATGGCTATTATTTAGTATGTTTATAGTATAAATATTAGATATTGTATGCATTTTTCGTACGAACCACATGTTTTTGTACAAAAAACAAATTTCATAAATTTAATTTAATTTGAAAGGTGAAAATTATGGACGAAAATTTGCTAAGGAACGAAGTCATCCGGACTCTTGAAATAGAGTCAAAGTCCATTGCAGCTCTGATTGATACTGTGGATATGGATACTGTGCAGCAACTGATACATTTGATTGGCGACTGTACAGGAAGAATTCTAATAGCGGGATGCGGTACCTCGGCCATGGCCGCCAGGAAAATCTGCCACTCACTGTGCTGTATTGAGCGCCCTGCTGCATTTTTGATTCCGTCAGATGCTGTTCACGGTGGTTTAGGACTTCTTCAGCCGGACGATATTCTCATTTTGATAAGCAAAGGGGGCAACACGAGTGAATTGACCGCTTTAGTGTCTCCTTGCCGTGTAAAAGGTGTGAAATTGGTTGCCGTCACTGAAAACCCTGATTCAAAATTAGGGCGGGCAGCAGATGTTTGTCTGAAAGTTAAAGTGGAACACGAACCCTGTCGTTTCAATATGCTTGCGACGGCCAGCACGCTTGCTGTGATCGCAATATTTGATGCTATCTGCATTGCACTTATGCAATATACACATTATACAAAGGAACAATTTTCTGTTATTCATCCGGGCGGGGCTGTCGGCGACAGACTACTAGGGAAAGAGGAGGTCAATGTATGACTGGAACAATGAAAGCTGCTGTGTTTAAAGATATTGAAAACATCGTAGTAGAGGAACGCCCCATTCCCGAATGTCCTGAGGGAGGAATGCTTATAAAGGTACACGCATGCGGTATCTGCGGTGGGGATGTTCGCAATTACCATAACGGGCTCAAGGGCGGTGTTACAAACCAGATCATGGGGCATGAGATCGCTGGCGAAGTTGTCAAGACAGGTCAGGGTGTGTCTCGCTTCAAAGTCGGCGACAGGGTTGCACTGGCTCCTGATGTAAGCTGTGGTGAATGCTGGTATTGCAAGCGTGGCCTTGTGAATCTGTGTGTCAGCCACCGTATGCTGGGCACCCACTTTCCCGGCGGTTATGCACAGTACATGGCACTTCCGCCAGAGGTCATGCAGCGCGGATTTGTGGAGCTGATCCCGGAAAATATGAGTTATGATTTTGCCGCCTTTGCGGAAACCTGTTCTGCCGTTATTGCCTGCCAGAAATACAACAATGTATCTTTGGGAGATCGTGTAGTTATCATAGGTGACGGGCCGGTCGGCTGTTTGCATGTCGAGACGGCTCGTGCAAGGGGCGCCGCAATGGTTGCCCTGGTTGGATTGGATAAGCTGGCGCTGGCTGAGCAGTTTCACCCTGATTATCTTTTTAGCAATTATGACCCTGTTGCAGTGACTGCCAAAATTCTCGAACTGACGGACGGAATAGGTGCTGATATTGTCATATCAGCGGTACCTTCAGTGATCCCCCAGCAGCAGGCGATTGATATGGTGCGCAAACGCGGACGTGTAGTCATCTATGGCGGCACTCCAAAAAATCGCGAAATGACAACGCTGAACTCCAACACAATACATTATAACGAAATCACGATTACAGGAGCTTTTTCATATCCGGCAATTGGTCTTTCGGAAGCGCTCAGTGCGATTCACACAGGAAAAATTTCAGCGGAAAAATATCTTAATGCCAAAGTGTCTCTGGAAGATGTAGTTAAGGGAATGGAAATGAGCCAACGCGGAGAAGCACTCAAGGTTCTTATCGATCCTTGGATGTAAGGTAATCGCGCAAACAAAAACTTATACAAATATTGAAAGGAGAAAAACAATGTATGAAATCGACAAAAGACTAAGTGATCTTGAGGAGGAGGGCCGCCCCATTCATATTGCTTTGATCGGCGCAGGTCAGATGGGTAAAGATATTGTTGCGCAGATCAGTGAAATGAAAGGCGTAGTCTGTGATGTAGTTGTAGATATCAATACCGACATCGCACTTGATGCATACCGCCAGGCAAACGAGCAAAAAGAAGTCGTTGTTACAGATTCATTGGAGGAAGCCGAAGTTGCGATCAGTGCCGGCAAAAAAGTTGCCACCACAAACTATAAGCTGGCTATTGCTGCGCATCAGATCCAGAGTGTTATCGATGCCACAGGTTCTCCGGAAATGGGTGCACGTATCACTTTGGAATGTATTTTCCATAAAAAGCACATTGTAATGATGAATGTAGAATGTGATATCACAGTCGGGCCCATCCTACGAAAACTTTGCGAGCAGGCAGGCATCGTATATTCATTGACTGCAGGTGATGAGCCTGGTTCTATCGTCGAGATCTATCGTTTTGCCAAAGCGCTGGGATTCGAAATAGTTGCAGCAGGCAAAGGGAAAAACAATCCCCTGGATTTGTATGCTAATCCAGGCATGAAGGAATGGGCTGACAAAGCCAAAGCCCGTGAGATGAGTCCTAGAATGCTGATCGAATTTGTGGACGGTTCCAAAACAATGATCGAGATGGCTGCAGTATCCAATGCCACCGGCCTAAAGCCCGATATCCGCGGCATGCACGGTCCGAAATGTAATGTCAAAGATCTGGCAAAGGTATTTTCTCTAAAAGAACAGGGCGGAATATTAGAGCATACAGGCATTGTGGATTACGGTATCGGCGATATAAATCCTGGTATTTTCGTTATCGTCACAACAAAAAACAAACGTATCATCGATGGGTTAATTCAGCGTGACATGGGAAGCGGTCCAAATTATCTGCTTTACCGACCTTATCATCTGTGCTCGATCGAAACACCAATAACCGCCGTTCAGGCTGTGCTATACAATGAGTCTACCGCTCATCCGATGGATCACCTTACTTCTGAATGCATTACAATTGCCAAAAAAAATCTTCACAAGGGTGAAAAACTTGACATGATCGGGGAATATTGTTATCGCGCTTCCATTGAACATGCAGATATTGCACGGGCAGGGAAAATGCTTCCTGTAGGTTTGGCGAAGGGCGCTGTCATGAAATGTGATTTGCCTGTTGACTCCATTATTACATATGATATGGTGGAACTTGATAACCAATCCGTCCTGCTTCAGTTGCGCCGCACGCAGGACCAGATGCTGACTAACATAAATCAATAAAACGAAGGTGACTTGCATCACTTTTTCCCAAATAGAATATTATTTAGGAGGAAATTTATGAACAATCGAGTAATTATTGGGTTTGCACCTACACGCAGAAGAATCTTCAGTGCTGAGGATGCCATAAAGTATAAAAATCTTATCCGAGCAAAAATGGAAGAAATGAACGTGGAATTTGTCGATATTGAAGACATCAATTCCGAGGGCCTGCTGCGCTGCGCTGATGATGTTGATGCTGTTGTAGAAAAATTCAGAAAAGCACATGTTAATGCCCTGTTTATTCCACACTGTAATTTTGGATCCGAACACAGCTGCGCAAAAGTTGCCCGCGCTCTGGGCGTTCCCGTACTTTTATGGGGGCCTCGTGATGAAGCACCTTTAGCAGACGGCAGCCGTCTCCGCGACACCCAATGCGGTTTGTTTGCTACCGGTAAAGTTCTGCGCCGTATGCAAGTCCCTTTTACCTATCTACCCAACTGTCGGGTAGAAGATGAGCTGTTCGAACGCGGACTGCGCACTTTTATCGCAACTGCAAATGTTGTCAAAGAATTCCGCCATGCCCGTATCCTGCAAATCGATACCCGTCCAGGTGATTTCTGGACTATGATGGTCAATGAGGGCGAGCTTCTCGAGCGTTTCGGAACGCAATTATTTCCTATAACAATTGTAGAATTGTCTGATCGTGTTAAGCAGTTGGAAGCATCCGACGACGTGGCCGTGGCTGCAACAGTCGAATATATTAACCAGAGCATGGAGGTTTGCGTCACTCCCGAAGATGTACGCAGAATTGCTGCACTCAAAGTTGCCATGGGCATGTTTGCTGCCGAAAACGACTGCAATGCCATTGCTATCCAGTGCTGGGACGCGCTTCAGCAGTCACTGCATGTGATGCCTTGCTGCGCAAACGCCCTGCTTACTGATGAAAATCTCCCGGTTGCCTGCGAAACGGATATTCACGGAGCAATAACAGCTCTCATGGTACAGGCTGCAGGAATGGGACACACTCCCAGTTTCTTTGTTGACTGGTCAATACGTCACCCCACGAACGAGAATGGCGAATTGCTGCAGCACTGCGGACCTTGGCCAATTACCCTTGCCCGCGAAAAAGCCAAGCTTGATCGTCCGTTCGCATTTCCTGATCATTGTCCCGGTTCTGTCGTAGCAGAGCTAAAGCCCGGAAAACTTTCTCTGCTGCGTTTTGACGGAGACAACGGCCAGTATGGTATGTTAATGGGCAACGCCCAAACGATCGAAGGTCCCAAAACTCACGGAACTTTTGCCTGGGTCGAAATTCCTAACTGGAGTAAGGTGGAATCCATGATCGTTAAAGGTCCTTATGTGCATCATGCTGTAGGAATCCACGGCAACATTCTCCCAATAATCTACGATGCATTAACCTACATCCCTGGTGTTAAAGCTGATTTTTATGATGAAGATCAGGAAAGCGCAACTAAAAATTTCCTATTTTAATTTTTAAAATCCAGCAAAAAAGGAGGCGCAGAAACCCATGTTACTGCTTGGGATTGATGTAGGAACCACAGGTGCAAAGGCAACTGTTTTTGATGAAGACGGGAATCAGTGCGGCTATGGTTTTGAAGAATATGGAATTGATTGTCCTGGTCAGGGCAGAGCCGAGCAGGATGCAGAGCTTGTATGGCAGATTACGAAGCGTGTCATCGCGCAAGCGACACACGAATCCGGACCTTCGATCAGGGCTCTCTCAGTCTCCGTGCAGGGCGATGCGGTCGTCCCCATTGACTCCGGACGGCGGGCGCTTGCACCTGTCCAGTTGGGGATGGATTACCGGGGTGCGCAGGAAAGCATTTTTTGTGCAGCGCATTTCGGTGCTCGCCGCCTGTTTGATCTGACAGGCATGCGCCCACATCCGCTCAACGCACTTATCAAAATACTCTGGATCAAAGAACATGATCCTGAACTGTATGACAGAACTTGGAAATTTGTTACCTATGCTGATTTCATCCTTGCAAAACTGGGCAGTGATGAGATTGTAATTGATTATTCAATGGCCAGCCGTACCATGGCTTTTGATTTGCACACGCAAAAATGGTCCGGAGAAGTCCTTTCATCACTTGGCATATCCGCTGATAAACTTGGTAAGCCTGTCCCTTCTTCCATTATTGTTGGCAATATCCCGGCAGATCTCGCAGAAGAATTGGGTCTGAATCCAAGAACGTTGATTGTGACAGGCGGTCACGATCAGGCATGTGCAGCCCTGGGTGCAGGTATCATCAAAGAAAATATGGCTCTTGACTCACATGGCACGGCAGAGGTGGTGTCGACCCCTTTTATGCGTCCACACCAGAACGACGTGATGTTCAACAGCTATTATCCCTGTTATTCACATGTGGTTCCCGGGATGTACTTCACTTTTTCACTCAACCACATCGGAGGCATCCTGCTGAAGTGGTTTGCAGAAGGTTTTTGTTATGAAGACGCTCTGGCCGCCCAACAAACAAACATACGATTCTATGAGTTACTTCTTCAGAAAGCTCCCGATGGCCCTGCTCCTGTAATGGTCCTCCCATATTTTAACGGAAGTGGTACGCCGACATGCGATCTGTCGGCCAAGGGCGCAATACTTGGATTAACGCTCGACACAACCCGATATGATATTGCCAAAGCCATTGTTGAAGCATTATCTTTTGAAATGCGTGTTAATATTGAGACCCTCCGCAGCGCCGGCATCAATATCAATCAGCTGCGCTGTGTCGGCGGGGGGGCACGATCACCTATCGGTCTCCAAAACAAAGCCGACATTACCGGTCTTCCGATTTCAACCCTCAAGATACGCGAATCAGCCTGTCTCGGCGCAGCAATGCTTGCCGGAATGGCTTCAGGAGTTTATCGCAATGCTGAAGAAGCATCGAATATCGTGGTTTTAGCGGACACGTACCATCCACGTTCTGAAATCAGCCGATTGTATGATAGCGGATATTCTACATATGCCGCACTTTATGATACACTAAAACTTATCTCGAATAGATTTTAGTATTCAGAATGGAGTAAATATGTCTATTGAACAAAACATATATAGTGACAAGCTATCACACAAGTGCCTTATCCGGATCCAGTCAGTCTATACGACTTTAAAATCTGCAGAAAAAAAAGCGGCTGATTTCATTTTGAATAACCCTGAAAGTATTGCGGAGGGGACTATTATAGATGTTGCGGAAATGGCAGGCTGCAGCGAAGCAACGTTTGTCCGTATTGCACGAAAGCTTGGGTATACAGGTTATCCCATGCTCAAGGCATCCATTCTTCAGACAGAGGAAGAGGAAACCGGCGTTCTTTACAAGGAAATAACTCCAGCTGACGATCCAATAAGTGTAGTGAATAAAATTTTCCAGACTTCTATCCAAAGCTTGCTTGACACGGTGGGCTTGCTCAACTCGGACTCATATCTGGAGGCATTGCAGCATATACAAAATGCAAAACATATCCTTTTTGCCGGAGTAGGAGATTCCTTTACCGTTGCTTATACCGGATATCTTAAATTTTCCCGCATTGGGTTAAGTTCTTACTGTTCCCAGGATTTTGACATACAGCTTATGGAGGTATCCAAGCTGCGTTCCGATGACTTACTTGTGATCATCTCCCATTCAGGAAGAACCCAAAGTCTTTATGAGGTGGCAAAATATGCCAAACTTCGGGAGACTCCAATATTAGCTATTACCAACTACCCGATTTCTCCAATCGCAAAAATTGCAGATACAGTATTGTTGACTGCTACTTTTGTCCCTAATATTTTGGGGGAAATTATGACCAAGCGCATTCCCGAGCTTTGCCTGCTGGAAACTCTATATGTTAATACAGTAATGCATTCCGGCAAGGAAGTCAGCGACACTCTTGCAAACGCTACAAAGTCCATTTCTATCAACAAGCTATAGAAATCTGTTTTTCTCGACTCTCGTTTTATGAAAATATTTGTGCTGTTATGCATTGCGGAATCTTGTCTGCAATGCATAATTTTGAATCTTGAGGAGGTCGAATTTCATTTGGCGATATGTAATATTAATGATCCCCGATATGATGCAATATCCCGACAGTGCCTACTTAAAATCCAGTCAGTATATGCTTCACTTAAGACCGCAGAAAGAAAAGCTGTCGAATTTCTGCTTAATTATCCGGATGTGTTTTCATCGCATTCCATTCAGGATATTGCGATAAAAGCAGACTGCAGTCAGGCTACGCTGATTCGCATTGCACGGAAGCTCGGTTATGCTGGCTTTCCGGATCTGAAGGCTTCTTTACTCAGAGCAGATGATGACAAATTAAGAAATTATACGAATATTTCTGTTAATGATAGTGTCATCACTGTTTCCCAAAAAGTTTTTGATTCATCAGTACTTGCGATCCAGGATACTTTTGCTTTGCTGGATAATATTCAATTTGAACAAGCACTGCAGTCCCTGCTTCAGGCCAATACGATTCTTCTTGCCGGCGAAGGTGATGCCTCTATCTCAGCGCATGCACTGTTTCTTAAATTATGCAGGCTTGGTACCAATGTTAAATTCTCGTTTGAATATGACGTTCAGTTAATGGCTGTGTCGCAACTTAAAAAAGGCGATACGCTTCTTGTCATATC
>Ga0209125_1001806_pt1 | contig 18457 bp, 12 predicted proteins | sample BarGraIncub1131A_FD_184503 | JGI IMG/M metagenome (GOLD analysis project Ga0209125, IMG submission 184503) | Arctic peat soil microbial communities from Barrow, Alaska - Barrow Graham LP Incubations 11-31A (SPAdes) (version 2) | ecosystem: Environmental > Terrestrial > Soil > Wetlands > Peat...
TAAACTCTGTACTATATTGAGTACCCATACATTTCATCCCTTTCACTACTTTTAGTATAGCACGAGTTCCTAATGTCTATCAAAAGGGGTATAGGTCAAAGAAACAAAATGGATATTTTGTTTCTTTGACTAATTTCATTTGGGAAAAGTTTATTTCTTGTAAATTTCAGTAGTATTTAATTTAAATTTATTAATAGCTATAATTAAAAGTATTTACAGAAATAGATTTACAATACAATAAAAGCGTCACTATTAGTAATAAAAAATACAAATCAAATTTACCATATAGAATATTGATAAGTACTTCAGTACATTTACACAGATGCTCCCACTACACCATATAGAAAGACCTTACTGAAAACTTGCAATAATGTCTTTCTAATTTTGGAATAAGGAGATATTTAAGCCTACTCTTCATGTTATTTTATAAACTTTAGGTATACTTCAGTATACGCGATTTTAATTATACTTTAATATATTTTCTAATAATTTATCAATCTGTGTTTTGTCCTTGGTTGAGTAGAAACCTTCTAATCTATTAGTTTACTTACTACGCGTTAAAACTGCAACATTGCTAATAACTTCCTTTGTTATTATATAGTTTAATAGCAAAAGGTTGCTTAAAGATATTAAATAACTTCTTCTATACAGAAAACTCTATAGCTGTTTGGCATCATCATCAAGTCAAACGTTGTCATTCCATTATGACTTATGCCGTTGCTCACGATCTCATTAGTAATAAGATCTCTAAGTCTGATGTTCGCTTTTTTTACGACAAGAGGACAAACCACAGTGTTACGTCGGAACGAATCTATGATAAAGGTATTATTATCATAGACAAATAAGGATACCTGTGCGGGCGCATCGTAAGCAACAGGAATTTCGGTCATAAATATGTGACGTATTGCGGAAATCACTTCACGTGGCAGATTGTAGAGGTCACCAATATTGTCAGGCATGTTTATAACATAGAAATCGCCTTTTTCATAGCCTCGGATGGTGAGTGCAAGTGGATAACGGTTATTTCCCACAACACACTGTATGGTTTCTTCCGCTTCTGTCAATCCATAGTAAATCTCATTAAATATAATTGGATTTTCGGAATAATATATATTGTTTGGTTCGCCATTCATACTCTCTCGGAATACAAACTGAGAGGTCGATATTTTTTTGTCTGTATAATCGAATTCTACAATATTTTTGATACCTCTTGATAATAATGCCTTATAAAGTTGAGATGTTATGATAACTCGCTTGCCTTCTGCCAAAAATTTTTTGATCTTGCCTACAATATCTTGATCATAACTGGCTTGCTGTGATAAAAATACAACTTTACTTGCTTCAGGGAATTCAGGAAAAAGATCAATAGGTATTCCAATCATGCCAAGATAGTTGTGAATATAACTTTCTCCAAATGATTGGTAAGGCTTGTAGCTTGCCACGCCGTAAGGGTTTCCAAGTTCCCCGAGAAAAGAGTCTACCTTTTCAAATGAATCACCAGCAATTGCGGAACTAATAGATAGTATATTCTTTTCTCCGTTTTCATCCTTTATATAATCCAACAGAAAATCATAATCCCAGATTGTAGTCTCTTTAGGTTTTGCAAAGAGCGTCAGATCAAACTGTTGTGCAAAACGATTCCATGAACCAGGACTACCTGGATCGACCCACCCACCGTTAAAATGACCAGGGCGTAGATGATCAAAATATCTCATTATATTGTAGCTCTGATAGATCTGAAGGTGTTGGGTCGTGTTGTCCGAATCACGTGTTTCCGTTCCCGCATAATAGTGATCAAATAATCTTGGACCTGCTTCAAGGTTATAGCCTGCAAATTGATATTGTTCATACCAGTTGGGGTATTTTATTATTATATCACAATTAGGATTCACAGACTTTGCCGTTTTCATAACAAGATCACTGTAAACGCCCTCCATTGTCTTGAGTCTATACTCAGTCCAACTCATTTCGCCTTTTGCGGCTTGACATTTCTGGCAACGACAGTTAAACGTGAACATATCGTCGAAAATTATTTCATCAAACAAACTCGCTGTATATTCGACCAACTGGCGGAACTGCTCACGTTCTGAAGGGTCCGTAAAGCAGAAGCTCCTTCTGAAAGGACCAGATTTAGACGCGTTGACCATCATTCCACCTGATATCTGCTTGATGCCCTTTTTTCTAAAAAAATCAATTGCCTTTTCAATATGTTCCTTGTCAGCGGTTTCGCCATGGCGAAAAGTTTCAATATAAATTTTACCTATTCTAATATTTTTAGAAATAGCTGCATAACTTTTCTCAAGCCATTGTTCGTCATAAGCTTTTTTCACTGCTGAGTTGGAAAAATATATAGCAATATTAAAATTATTGTAACTCTTGTAATTAACGTTCATAATAATAAACCCCTTTCATATTAAAATAAAGTTAAGTTAAGTTTAAAACAAAACTACCAAGGAATTTCTCTGCCATATATATCTCTGAGAGCTAAACGGTTTTCGTCGTTTCTTTCATTGGTGTGAATATCATATGCCCTATTTCTCAGAAAATAAGTTACTGCGTTGCGGGCAGCTTTAATTCCAGCCTCCTTGTATGCATAATATTTTGTACACATCATCCTGAAAGTAAAATTTTCCTTTTGGTAACGGTTCATAAGCATTTGTACCAGATTATTGATGGCAGCCTGGGACATGCTACATCCATATCCACAGGAATTTGAATTAAAATTGATACTACTGTTACTACTGGTAACAATGCAGATCCTTCTTAGAGAACTTTTCATCATTAGTTCATGAGAATATTCCACAATTCGAAGAAAATTGATTGTATTTTCTTCATAAGTGCTCATCAAATCTTCATAATCAAGTCCATCACGTATTGTTCTTTGTTTTGAATTTCCTTCCTCAAGGGCAAAGTAAACTAGCATATCCAAAGAATCAAGTTCATTCATCAGAGATTTGATGTCTTCTTTTAGCTGAGAGGCTGAGATTTTGATTACATTAAACCCTTTGTCCTCAATTTGACATGAAATCTCGTTTGCTATCCCATTAATTGTTCCACATATAAGGGAATTTCTTTTCAAATATTACACCACCTAAATATTAATATGGCCATTCATTACCCATGTAATCCAACATCACCAGGCGATCTTCGTCGTCTCTGGAGCCAATGAACTGTGGAATAGCCGATTCGGCAGAAATTCCCGGTGGAAAATCTGCAATTGAATCATAACTACCATCCTTGCGGGTGCTCCTCATCCATCCAGGATGATAAATTCGGAATGTAAAGCCATCTTTATGAAGATCGTTGTATAGTATACGTACACCCATGTTTAACGCTGTTTTTGATATGCAGTATCCATATCCGTAAGCACGCTTCATCATCGATATACTGCTAACTTCAGATGACACGAAGCAAAGTCGCTTCATGCCAGTTTTCATCATAGGCAAGAATGTCTCTATAAGCCGAAGCCCACCTAATGAATTGGTAGTAAACGAACGCATAATATTAACATAATAACTGTCTTCCATCGGTTGCTGATTATTGCTTTCACCTCCCATATAAGCAGCATTACTGATGATGACATCGATGTGGTCGACTAATAATGCTACCACATTTTTAGCAGCTATCACCGACTCTATACTGCTAACATCCATCTGAATAATGTGTAACTTGAATGGGTATTGTTTTGAAAGTTTGTTTAAGATGTTCCAGTCATTAAGATATTGCCCAGCGATGACAGTCCATTCTCTATTGAGCAATTTTTCAGTAATAGCGTATCCAAGCCCTCGATCAGCACCTGTAACAATCGCAATATTATCCATTTTAACCTCCCATCCTATCATTATTTAGAAATTTATAGAATTCTAGCAGCCCACTCTGCGCTTCTGGCAATTAGCCTTTGGAATTGTGGAACCATAAAAGAGCGAGTATCATGACCAGGTGCAAGGTATACAACACGCCCCAACCCATAATTTTGTACCCATGCTGCTGAATACCTGTAACCCTGACACATGTATTCCATTATTATTTTCTTATTTCCACATTGCTCCAACTCAAATTGGTAAGGCTCTTCCGACATGGTAAAAGGTTTAAAGCCATCCATTATTGGATGTTTGTCGAAATTAATAGCCTTGTAATAATCAAGTGGAACGTAGTCGGTATGACCAATAAATTTTCCACCGAAAACATGAAGAATTTCGTAGCAGGCATCAGTTGGGACAATAATTCCATTATGAATCCCCAGTATACCATTGCCGTTTACTAAGAAAGTCAATAAAGTAGCAATAGTACTTTTGGTCATTTTTATGCTAGAACAATCAGCATAGTCAATGATAATATCGTAGGGCTTAACGTCCTCCCATGTCAGGTTATTGTAATTCTCAGTGCAAGTGACGTTGAAGTTTTTATCAAGCGACGTTTTAACAAGTTCGTCAATGTCTTTTGCTGGATGATACTTTGGATCGGTATAATCACCTAAAAATAAAGCGTTCTTTTTCTCAATTACTTTAGTCACCCCATTATTAATTAATTTTTTACAACATTATAAGCATAACAATTACAAAAGAGATATCATTTTTGGGTTTCATATTTTATAAGTGACATACTCTTCCATTTTCCAGAGTACCATCTCCTAAGTAGGAGTATAGCACGGCACCATTCGTCCATAGCAAAGGCGAACCAAACTCCCATCAATCCCAAATGAAGTATAACTCCGAAGAAATATGATAACATCACACTTACGCCCCACATTGAAGTGAATGCAACCTTCATACAGAAGATTGCATCTCCAGCACCACGTAGTGAATTCGATTCTACATTGTTAAACGCCCTTCCAATTTCTACAAAGATGTCGAAAGTCAATATTGAAATCCCAATCTTCATTATTTGGGGGTCTTTCGTGAATAATCCCATAAGGGGTTTACTCATAAGCAATAAGCATAACGACAGCAAAAAACTTGCACATACCGCCAGTTCAAGATTTTTTTTATTGACACGATCTGCTTCATTAAGCATGTTCGCTCCAACAAAACGGCCTATAATGATCTGTGACGCCTGACCAATAGACAGGCCAAATACGGATACGAAAAATACTATGTTCTGAACATATATCCTTGTAGTAAGCTCCACCGTGCCTATAAGAGTTATAATAAAAGTACTAACGATCTGTGATAGATTGTACGACAGACCCTCTGACGCTGCAGGTAAACCTATATGCATTATGTCGTAAATCTCCATCTTCGGGAATGGTACTAGATCTTTTAAATCAAGACCTATTTTCATCCTTGACATCATAAACGCCATCATTAAGCATGCTACAAATGAACTAAAAACCTGTACAATAGCTACTCCACTTACACCATATAGTGGAATATAAAATGGTCTAAAAATAACACAAAAATTGCCCAAAATATTAATAAAATTCATTGCAAGCGCTACATATAACGGTAAGTTTGCTTTTCCATAGCTTCGGGTGATTGCAAACATTGCGTTTAGAATAGCCTGTATAACAGACGTACCACCAACAATCTGAATATAAACCACTGCATCTGCCATCATAATTGGTTTAAGATTCATCAACCGAACCATTTGATGGGAGAATAGCAGAAAAGCAACGCTAAGAATAACTCCCAATAGTGTGTTGAGCATCAAAGCAACCATCGAAACTTTTGCAGATTTTTTATTTTCCTTTGCACCGAGATATTGGCTAATGACGATTGCTGTGCCTGAGGACGTAATAGAATAAAGCATTAGAAGCATAGTAATATATTGATTGGCAACACCGACAGCTCCCACAGCTTGGTCTGAATAATGCCCTAACATAAACACATTAATACTTCCCATCATCATAGTTAAAAAGTTTTGTAAGAAAATAGGAGCTACTAGTGATGGCAATGTTATCTTATCAGATTGCGAATACATTAATTTGATCTTTTTATTATATGCTAACCTCATATATACCTAGCTCCTTTAGAAATACTGTATTAGCCGTAAAAATAACGTTTATAAGCAAATTATTCAAATATCCATCTAACCGGTCTGTTCAGACTACAGAATGCAGTATTAGCCTTAATAAGCAAATATACAATTACTCTATCTCCGGAGATGAATCTTGGAAACTCCACATTTAAAATGCCTGCATCAAAGCTCTCTCTCTTTGTAGAAATTATTTTATCTCCACATATAAACACAGCTTCGACACTACCTTCTATACATTCAAAATGTAGTTTAATATTTTTGTATGCCCCATCATGCTTTGGAATAACTGATTCTGCATAGTACATAACATACGCATTAATATTAGCTGTCGGTTTTGTCATCATGAATGAACGTGGAAAAATGGATTGAAATACCATGGGACTGCCACGGCCCACCTCCATAGTCTTCCAGTCATCCATTTGGTGGTCTTCCTTTATAAATTTCTTCATGTCTACAGGTTCAGTTATGATGGGTGACATCTTCCACAATGAGATGTACCTGTTAAATTCTATTGGAACATATGGACGACGCTCGCTCTCTAACGTCTTGATTTCAATAGATGCTTCACCTAATTCCTTAGTGGATGCTTTTATGATAAGATTACCGGCTTTATCGGATGATTTAATGATCACTTGACAGTAGCCTTCAAAAGTCTTTCTACATGGTTTCTGTGGAAGGTCATGATCTTCAGTGTCAGTGTTACCGGTAGCAAGAATGACACCATACTCGTTTGTCGTAAAATTTACATGGTAACCATTTGCCGTTGGTACAACATTGTCATTACCATCTACGGCGTAGGCTGTAACTATGGCTATGTCTTCACCGTCTGCATTAACTCTATCGTTTTCGATAACCAACTTTAGTTTTTCTGGCTTCCCTGTGGTAACAACTTCATTTTGGGCGTATATGATGCCTTTTTTCGTCACAACAGCCTTAAGTTTACCCAATTTATATGGAACAGACCACTTTGCCATGAAATATGGGTCGATAGGTTTTATTCCTAGACTTACACCATTTAAGAAAAGTTCTGCTACATCTCCATTAGTAAACACTGTTACATTAATATTTTTTCCTTCCATACCATCCCAGTTCCAATGTGGGCAAATCTGTGCAAATGGAGTATTGGTCCAATATGCCTTATACATATAATAACTAGGTGTAGGATTGCCACATTGGTTAATTGTTCCACTATCAGAAAATAAGCGAGGCCATCTTGATTCACCACGATACTGCCAACCTGTCCAAGGAAACGCTCCCATCATATATGGGCGAATGTCAACTTGCTTCCAAGATTCTATACCCTGTTTGTTATATCCACGGCCAGTTTCAGAGGCATAAAGAGCTTTATCAGGATACATTCTGTGGACCTTATCATACAATTCAATATGATAGTTTATACCTATGATATCAGAACTGTCATTTCCACCCGGCGTCAAGATACCAAAAAAAGATGCCGCTGTAACAGGCCTTGTCGAGTCAAGCTCGTGGCAGTATTCGCTGATAGATGCCATTGTCTTGCGTCCTCTCTCATTATCCATATCCGGCTCTTCGTTAAACAATGACCACATTATTACTGATGGATGGTTTCGATCTCTTTTAACAAGGCTTTCTATTTCTATCCTGCCTTCTATTGAGCTATCAAGCCAACGATTCTCATCCATAACCATCATTCCAAGTCGGTCACATGCATCATAAATCTCAGGTGCATGAGGATTGTGTGCACAGCGGTAGGCATTGCACCCCATATCTTTCAGCCTCTGTATGCGAAATTCTTGTACTCTGTCTGGTACAGCGACTCCAAGCCCACTGTAATCTTGATGGTTAGACATGCCTTTTAGCTTCATATTCTCGCCATTTAGGTAAAATCCAGTATTTGGATTGAATTCTATCATCCTATAACCGAATGTTGTAAGATATTCATCAACCTGTTCTCCACTTACAAATATCTTTGTCTTAAGGGTGTAAAGATTTGGAATATTGATAGACCATAGTGTAGGCTGTTTAAGTAGTACTACCTGATTAACTTCGGTATTTTTTCGTGCAGGCAGACAGATGCATGATTGTATCTGCTCAACTACATTCCCATTAATATCAACAATTTCAGAAATTAGATTTGCTTCTTTTAAATCATAATTATCGTTTCTAATCGTTGTTTCTATGTCAGTTTCCCATATCTCATCTTTCCCTTTTGATGTTCTGACATATGTTCCCCATAAGTTCACGCAAACTCGGTTTGTTTTACAAAGCCAAACATGACGGTATATACCTCCACCTTCATAATACCAGCCTTCGAAATCACTGTTGTTAATGTAAACCGACACCACATTAACATCTTCACCGTATTTGGCAACATCAGAGAAATCTACCTCAAAACCAATGCCTCCGGTATAATTTCTGCAAAGCAGATAACCATTTACCCATACAATACATGTTGATGCCACTCCGTCAAATAGTAGAGTAACTCTGTGCTGACGGTCCTCTACGTTAAGCTTGAAAGAACGTCGGTACCATGCATTGTCCCTAAGTAGGCTGCCATGGTCTTCGTTTCTCGTAGGGTTAGGAATCCCTTCCACTACATAATCGTGCGGAAGGTTGACTGTCCGCCAGTCCATATCATAAAAGTCACGCGTTGCAGCGCCTTTTGCATGCTCAGCTTTGCTAGCTAGATAGGTTATGTCATGACCGAGCACAGGAGAGTAGGGTACATCTTGCAACTGAAATTTCCAACACTCATCCATAAGTAACTTTTCTCTTTCCAATTTAATTCCTCCCAAAATCTTATTTTGGTATTATAACTTGACTTCTATTTTGGCAATCCCTTCATATGGAGTAATTATAGTACCATTGGTTATTGTCTTAAAGCTACCACCATTTACTGAAACAACGCTTTCAACATTTCTCAGACAAACACTCCATGGCTTAGTGAAATTGCTTGCCTCAATTATTAGCAGTGACTTATTTCGGACAATGCTTATGTGAATCTCAGGTTTTGCATCTAAGTCATACACCATTGTTGAGGCTTTCCCTCCATCTTCTATCTCAAATGCGTGAAATATAACCCCATCGGCATAATCGTAATCTGGTTTTTCATTTTGAGAACCTACGGCTATAATACTGTTAGGCTTCACCATCAGCGGCAGGCTCATATAACCATACTTTTCCTTACACCAACAACCCCCCCCAATCTTTTCACCAGTAATAAAGTTGGTCCATGTTCCCTTTGGCAGGTAATATTGTGTTGTACCCTCGTTATTGAATATAGGAGCGACTAGCAATGAACTGCCAAACATGTACTGACGGTCTAGCATAACACAGTTTGGGTCATCCTGAAACTCCAGAACCATTGCTCTCATCATCGGAATGCCTTTTTGTGACGCGTCCACAGCTGCAACAAATATATAAGGCATGATACTGCATTTCAATTTGGTAAAGAAACGTAATACATCTACAGATTCCTCATCAAACATCCATGGCACACGGTATGATTCATTGCCGTGCAGACGGCTGTGGGATGATAAGAGTCCGAAAGCAATCCACCTCTTGTAGACGTCCGGCGACGCGGTGCTTTCAAAGCCACCTATATCATGGCTCCAGTAACCAAAACCTGACATACAGAGTGAAAGTCCACCTCTTAGCGTTTCCGCCATAGACAGATAAGTGGCAGTACAGTCACCACCCCAGTGTACAGAGAACTTTTGGCTACCTACCGTTGCTGAACGTGCGAATAGGACGGCTTGATGTTTTCCTTTTACTTCCTCTAATAAACTAAAAACACTCTTGTTGTAAAGGTAAGAATAATAGTTGTGCATCTTTTGAGGATCTGAACCATCAAAATATTCTACATCCGTGGGTATTCTTTCTCCAAAATCTGTTTTAAAGCAGTTAACACCGATATCTAGCAATTTTCTTAGCTTATTCTTGAACCATTCAATAGCCAATGGGTTTGTAAAATCGACAAGTCCCATACCTGCCTGCCATTTGTCGGACTGCCAAACATCTCCATTGTTTCTCTTTAGTAAATATCCTTTTTTACTACCTTCTTCAAATAAATAAGATTTTTGTGCGATATATGGATTTATCCAAACACAAATATTTAACCCTTTTATTTTCAGTCGACTAATCATTCCCTCCGGATCGGGGAATATATCTGAATCCCAGATAAAGTCACACCATTGATATTCTTTCATCCAAAAGCAATCAAAATGGAAAACATGTAGTGGCAGGTCACGTTTTGCCATGCCATCAATAAAACTGTTGACAGTCTTTTCATCATAGCTAGTCGTAAAGGAAGTTGAAAGCCAAAGCCCAAATGACCAGGCTGGGGGCAAAGATGGCTTGCCAGTGAGGTTGGTGTAGTTAACAAGGACATCCTTCATTGATTGACCGCCTATGATATAATACTCAAGGCTTTCTCCTTCGACGCTAAATTGAACACGAGATACGACTTCTGATGCGATCTCGTAAGATACCATTTCTGGATGATTCACAAAAACGCCATACCCTTTGTTAGTTATATAAAAAGGTATATTCTTGTACGCTTGTTCACTCGAGGTGCCCCCATCACAGTTCCATATGTCAACAGTCTGACCATTTTTTACAAACGGTGTAAATCTTTCACCGAGTCCATAGACATATTCCCCGATGCCAAGTTCAAGTTGTTCTCGAATATAATGTTTCTTATTCTGATCAGTAATATAGGCTGTAGTTTTTCCGTTACTACCAGTCATACGTTTTCCATCATAATAAAAGTCAACATTCCATCCTTTCCTTTTGTCAATCTTTACACGCATATTGCCACTGATAAGGCTTGCTTCTTCTTTGGCATTTATAATACTTACTTTTGTATGTGGATCATAGTTTAATTCAAATTGCGGGCCTCTGTCGTATATTCCGTCAAAGTGGGATATCTTAACCTTAATTATGTCGGGCATAGGGGAGGTAAATGTAACGGTAATAAGTGGTTCATTTAAAGTATCACTCCTGGAAGTCACTATACAGCATGCGACATATACAGTCAGTGAATCTTCCCCGACCTTTACATCCCTGATATCCATCGGGTTGATAACGGTAAAACCATCCTTCATAAGCCAATAACCATTGGAAAACTTCATTTTATCATCCTTCTTAAGTAATATATTTACAATTATTTAATCCTTTTTAGATTTCATAAAATTTAAAGCTTTAAATTTGTCCAGATTCTCTGTCAGAAAAAAATTTGGACAAATTTGTTAATTATAAAATTTTAATCCTAATGCATTTATTTTCTTTAAACATAATCAACCAAAAATTCACTTAATGGATAGATGCATAAGGATTGATATTTGAGAAGCTTTTCTTCCATTGCTCAGTTTGAACCTGTGAAACAACGGTACCCTGAATACTCATATATTGCTTTACGGTTGCATCCCACTGATTAATGCTCTGCTGTCCGTATATAGTTTTCAAAATAGCTTCATTTATCATTGTGTCACCGTCAGTCCCAACGTTTTCAGCAGCAGTTCCTGTAAAACTAAACGGCCATAAATGCTGAGTATCTGGTAACCCAGTCCAATCCTTGCTAATGTTTTTAACTCTCGCAATATCTGTACTAATAGCATCAACTGGATGGATAGGCAAGCTTATGTCATCAAAATTGAAATTAAAAATGTTATAAAAAGCTAAATATCTATCGGTATACCCATCAATCATCTCTATCGACTTTTTTGAACTGTCTGTATACTTCCAATCTGTACCCTCAATACCATATCTCAGTGTAAGTTGGTTGGCGGGGTCAGAAGCAACCCAGTTAGCAAATTTCATAACATCCTCTGGATGCTTACTTGTTGAAGAAATCGCAAAGTTCGGATCATAGCTTGGGTTAGAGCCCCATCCCTTTATTCCACCAGGAGCATCAGTCCAAGGAGACATAGGAGAATATTTAATGCCCTGTTTAAGTGTCGCGTCCCCTCCGAACCACCATTGATTCATACTACCAATTAGTCCTGCCTTCATAAGCTCGGTTTTCTTATCATCACTTTGCGTTGCAAATTCCTTGTACATCCAGCCTTTGTCATACCATTTATTTAGTGTTTCAAGCATTGATTTATAAAGAGGATGCATATAGATCGGCATGATCTTATTATCAGGAGTAAGATAATTTACTCCATTGACACCAAGGAATGCCGGTCCCATACTCAAGCGGAACCCCCATAACGTCCACCAAGGGCAATAAGGAATTTCGTCATGCTTACCATTACCGTTAAGATCTGTCTTTGAAACTGCATCGAGATATATCTCAAATTCTTTTAAGGATGTCGGCATCTTCATATTTAGCTTTTGAAGCCAGTCTTCTCTGATACCAGGCAGGAACATTGTTTCTTGCATGACACGTGGCAATCCCCATATTTTACCATCAGAATCAGTTGTTACAGAAAGGTTTTTTCCGTATTCTTTTTTAAGGTTTTGCCCATATTTGTCGAGCAAATCGTTAAGAGGAAGAATAAGCTTTTTATTCTTCAAATCAACCCAACTGTAAGTGAGAGGAATTGTTCCCATACCATCAAATACATCCTGACTTGCAAGTGTAAGTTTCATTTTTTGATCATAGTTGTTATCCGGTATATTTTCTACCTGAACGTCATACCCAGTTTTGTCAAGAATGTATTTATGAACCTTCTCATTTTCTGGCTTTTGAGTATTAGCTGCTCCATTAAAATAAAACTTCAGTACAACAGGTCCTTTTGAGGCTTTTTCAGATGTTGTAATTGCTTTTTTCCCACAGCCAGAGAAAGAAAGTAAAAATAAGCTACAAACCATAAAACCTATTAGAGATTTTTTACCCCACTTTACCATAATTTCCACCCCTTCTTAATTTCATTTTTTATTAATACATGCTTACGCATGATTTAACCTTTGAGAGAGCCTACCATTATCCCTTTTACAAAATACTTCTGCAGAAAAGGATAAACACATAGTATAGGCACCGTTGCTACAACAATGCATGCATATTTTACAATCTCCATCGGTATCTGCTGCTGAAGTACAGCAGAAGGTGATACAAGCGAGTTAACATTTGTAGAAGAAATAATTTGTTGCAACATAAGCTGTAGTGTCCAAAGTTTACGATTATTTACAAACATAAGGGAATCAAACCATGCATTCCAGTTATCAACAGCATAGAACAAACCTATGGTTGCCAATGCAGCAGACGAAAGTGGAAGATATATTTTGAAAAAAATACCTAGATCATTTGCCCCGTCTATTTTAGCTGACTCCTCAAGTTCAATTGGTATAGACATGAAGAAGTTTCTCAGCAAAATCAGATTCCATGCGCTTATTAGGTTAGGAATTATGTAAACTGCAAATTTATTTATAAGACCAAGGCTTCTAATAAGCAAGAAGTAAGGTATAAGCCCTCCGCTAAACCACATAGTAAATACAATGATTAATGTCATAACTGACCTTCCTGGATAATTTTTCTTTGAGAGTGTATATGCCAACATTGCTGTAAAGAATAAACTTGCCAATGTTCCTATTATCGTTCTACCAATAGTAACTACATAGGAGTTCAATATATACGAATCTTTATTGAAAACAAAGGCGTAACCCTCCAAACTAAACTTTTGTGGGATAATAGCCAATGGATGCATTGAAAGATAAGTCTCCTCCATAAATGACCTACCAATAACGAACGTAATAGGGTATATCATAATTAAGCATAGAAAAACCAGTAAAATAATATTGAAAGTTTCAAAAACTCTTTCACCTTTTGATAGTTTAACTTTCATCGGTTTTACCTCCTTTCACCATAAACCTTCAGTGTCAAATTTCTTAGCAACACTGTTTGATACAATTACAAGAATTAAGGCTATTACAGATTTAAATAAACCAACCGCCGTTGTATAAGAGAACTGACCATTTGTAATACCAGCACGATAAACATATGTATCAAATACATCTGAGACCGAATAAACCGCTGGGCTATAAAGGTTAAAAATTTGATCAAAGTTTTGATTCAATATTTGGCCTATAGCTAAAATAAACATGATTGCCACTATTTCCTTAATTGCAGGTAGCGTTATATACCATATCTTTTGCATTTTTGTAGCACCGTCCATTGTAGCCGCTTCATAAAGCTCGACACTTACCCCAGCAATAGCAGCAAGGTAAATAATAGAACCCCATCCAACATTCTTCCATATATCGCTACTAACTAAGATAGATCGAAAATAATGTGAATCAGTTATGAAATAAATTGGTTTAATGTGACTAATTAGTCCAAGTAAGGTATTAACAGGTCCACCGCTCGGTGAAAGTAAAACCATAATTAAACCAGCGGTGACCACCCATGATAGGAAATATGGCATGTAAGTAATTGTCTGAACCATTCTTTTAAAAGCTACATTCCTAAGTTCATTTATCAGCAATGCCAATATAATTGGACACACAAATCCAATTGTCAATTTATAAAAGCTTAATATAAGTGTATTCCATAGTAATCTCCAGAAATAATATGATGAAAAGAAATTCCTAAAATGTAATAATCCTACATTTGGAGCCGAAAAAAAACCTGTAACTCCACCTACTCCCTGGTAGTCTTTGAAAGCAATGATGATTCCGTACATAGGAAGATATTTAAATATGAAGAAATATACAATACCTGGTAATGCGAGTAAATTTAGATACCTGTACTTATAAAACCAAGCTATAAACTTCATTGTGTTATTTTTTTTCTTTTTCTCTATAATTATTTTATTTCTCATTGTACTACCGACTGAATTGTTCATTGAAAATCTCCTTGCTATGAATATTTTAAATTAATTATTATTAATTTACCCAGCTTCAATAAACCGTTTACAAGGATAGTACTAATATCCTCAGTTAATAAGAATCGGTTAACCATATTAAAATAATTTACTTTACTTCCAGGTTGCATAAAAACAATTGTTCTATTGCTTGAATTGTAATGCTTGAAAATAGAGTTGTAAATAGAAATATCTTATAATTAATGCCATTATTTAGTACAACAAATTAATATTGTAGGCTATTACTTCTTGCCGCTGCTATGGTGAATATAAATTACTGGTATATTAGAGTTTTGAAGTAATAAAACACACAATATTTCAATTTCATCTTCACTTTGTACATTAAATAATCATTATCTTCAAAAGAATGAATTAATTGCTTAAAATTAACTTAGGATATAATTACATTCTAAGCTGATATTGTTCGATCCTATATGTTGACTAAATTATTACAATATGCCATACTCACTTTATTGTACGATATATTTGTGAAACATGAAAAATTGCTAAAAGCTTGTTCATGGTTATCAGTTCTTATAACCATTTAGTCATAAACTGTATGATACCGCAGTTTAATATACATAAAGCCTTTTAGTATAGAAATATTTATTAGGTGATTCGCAAGCTTTTTTTAGTGGTAGTATAAGTGGCTAATGTAATCGGTTTCTAATACTAGTATTATATTAAGCAATTTTTAGTAACTTTATTTGTTATATTAGAATGTTCATAAACTGGTAAGATTGGCAAATAAACAATTTGTCATCTATTTAAACTACCCATTTAAATATGAGGGGGAATATCAAGATGATTGATTTTATAAATTATCGCATACAGAAAATGTTCAATCCAAAGACATCACTTCTTAGAGTTGAAATTTGCATTGCACTACTTATTATGCTTCCTATAACTATTTTGGGTTATTGTACAATAGCTAGAATGAGATTAGACATGATTAATAACATTTGTAAAGCAAACCTTCAGACGCAAAATCAGGCAAGTATATCGTTAAATATAATAATTAATAATATATTAGATATTTCAAAACAAGTATATGCAGACAGAACACTAAAAGACATCCTCAAGCAAAAAAATATAGATGATTATGCAAATAGCTCTTATGCAATCTCTAAAATGCATGAAATACAGAATTCAAATTCATATATAGATTCGGTTTATCTATACCTTCCAAATTCGAAAAAAATTATTAGCTCTTTGAGAGGAAGTGATGATTTTTCCGAATTTGGTGATAAATATTTTGTTGACTGGTATTTAAACTCTAAGAATAATTTCGCCATTTCTGAAACACACCCGGCAGAACTATCCAAGTATGACAACGAGAAACGAAATGTATTTTCTGTTTTTACAAGACTGCCAATCGAAAACGATAATAATTTTTACGGTGCCGTCATTATTAATATAAGGCAGTCCGTAATAAGCTATAATGTCATAACTGCAATGTCACAGAATAAAGATATCAACTTCTACATTCTTGACTCTAAAAATAAAATTATTTTCTCAAAGGATGAAAATCTTTTATACACTACCCCTTCACAAAATAATTTTCCTCCCGATGACATATACAAGGATAGTGGTTATTTCATAACAAATAAAAATAATAATGCCTATCTCACTGTCTACAACAAGTTACTTGAGAGAAACTGGACTTTAGTAACAGTTTATAATTATGAAGATGTAGTTAAAAGCATAGTCCCCATTGAAACACTTATCGTTGTCGTCATATTAATAATTGTCTTAATGCTTATATCATTTTACGTAGTAATAACATACCGCACTATTAATCCGATGGAGAATTTGAAACGTTTTATTGATGACAAATCTCCAATAGGCAAGAATGTTAAGATTCACATGAATGGTGTCAAAGGTATCGTTTATGATACCTTTGCTTACAATGAGGTAATGGAGAAAAAACTTAGAGATGTAATACCTATATTTAGAGAGAATTTCCTTTATGACCTTGTCATAAAAGGAAATTTAATCCATGAATATGTAGTTAAAAAATTATGCGAATTTTCTATCGACATGCCATTTGATGGTGTCATTCTGTCTCTACTGGAAATTGATAACTATAATGAAATTTCTACTGATAAGGATTATAACAACAGCATAATAAAATTATCAATTATTAACATAATTCATAAATATCTTTCAAGTATTTTTAAACATTTTTTTACATTAGAAACAGAGCAAAACAAAATAGTCATAGTTGTGGATCTAGTGAGTCAAAATATTGGCAATATATGTGAATCGTTTAGAGCAATATGTTCTGAAATAAACAAACAACTTGGTATATCTTCAATCGTGGTTGTCTATGATACTCTTGAATCCCTATGTGGGTTGAAGAGTGCATATAATAACTGTGCTGATGGCATGAAATACAAATACACCTATAGTGTAAATCATGTTATACTATTTAGTGATATAAGCGTTCATACAAATGATCTTGAGGAATATAATTTCCCTTTGGACAAGATAGAATTTCTAACAAACTACATACGTTCAAATCAAAAAAGCAATGCCTTCAGTATACTTGAATATATGATACGTAAATCCTGTCTGAATAAATCACGATTATATACACAACACAGTATATTGCAGATAAATTCTACTATAATGGCATTGCTAGAAGAGGTCTATATTTCGCCTGAATGCTTAGATGTAGAAGAAAAGGAACTCATGGAGTATATAAAACATTTCAATTCTATTGATGAAATAGAATTGAAATGTAAAGCTATAATCGAAAAGATAACTGATATCATACAAAAGAATAAATCTTCAAAATTAGATAAATATAACATACAAATTATGTTATATATTGGTAAAAACTATAAAAAACAAATCTCACTCGATGATATTTGTAATAATATCAAACTCAGCCCAGCCTATGTCACTAGGCTTATTAAGAAGTACACTCATAAAACTTTTGTCCAGTATCTCAATGAGCTGAGAATAGATAAAGCCTGTGAGATACTAGCTGAAAACAATAATCTTAAAATTATGTATATAGCTGAAGAAGTTGGTTTTACAAGTTCAAAATATTTTATTAAGGTTTTTAAAGAATTAAAAGGGGTTACGCCTGGCGAGTTCCAACAATCAAAAAATTATATTGTCACTCAAGAAAACAACCCAATTCCTGTTATAAAATAGATAACAATTTGTGATTTAAAGATGCTTTTTATAAAATATATGTTATTAAAATATGGGGCTGTTTACACATATCGTCCAAAAGTTCAATAGAGGAGTAAGAGCAAAAAAATGCTAATGCTGAATGTAACACAATGTAATTCTGTTACATTCAGGGAAAATACCTAAAGCATTGGTATTACTGGTATGGTTGGTATTCTACAACATGAATTAATTTTAAGTATCGCTTTGAATGTACTTATTTATTATAAATTGATTGTTAGAGATACATAAAGGAAGATAGTAACTTGTAACGAAAGTTGAGGCAATTCGTGATAAAAAAAGCTAGAGCAATGAAAAAATGTCGTCTATCACTGTGCAACAAATCATCTTGGAGTAAGGTTCAAACTAACTGGGCGGAATTAACCACTGAAAATCGGTCTTTTACTTAAAATATTGGAGAATTCCGGGCTTAATGGGTAGCCTAAATCGCTATTGAACTTTTGGACGATATGTGTACAGTACCCCTAGTTGCTTTTTTATTTATAATTATCCTT
>Ga0209125_1001807_pt1 | contig 18448 bp, 17 predicted proteins | sample BarGraIncub1131A_FD_184503 | JGI IMG/M metagenome (GOLD analysis project Ga0209125, IMG submission 184503) | Arctic peat soil microbial communities from Barrow, Alaska - Barrow Graham LP Incubations 11-31A (SPAdes) (version 2) | ecosystem: Environmental > Terrestrial > Soil > Wetlands > Peat...
TCCTCCTTTTTAATTTTGCACTGCTGTTTCCACAGATGGCTTGTCTATGTACTCACGAAAATTGAAACGTCCAGCGTTAACTAACTAATTACCAATTCAGACAAGTCACTGTGGTTTGAGTCACCTCGAAACAGTCAAGCTGTAATATTGTAGAAACAAATCCACAGTGCTTGTGCTGATTATGTGGCAGGAGTAGCTACCGAGCTGTAACATTATGGATTTCGCGTCTGGTAGCAATAGAGTCGGCCATCTCCTGATGTAAAATATTTTATTAAGCTGGTTGAAACTTTGATTTCGCGTCACTTGCCATATTGATTCGCAACGAGGTAGATGGATGCCATTGCAAAATACTACGGGGATGCACATGATTAGTGTCGGCATAAATGCCGCAAAGGGAAAAAGTACAGTATGCAGAATGAAATCCTATGGGGAAGTCATTGTTCCGCCAAGAGACATATGCTCTATTTGTAATAGATTAAGGCACATCCGATGTAAATTGCTAAATCTTTCAATTAGTATATAATAGCAGTATGCTGGCTAAGTCAAAATTATATATTTGGACGCTTTTGATTATAGCATTACTGACATGGAGGTAATTAAAATATGAGAGTTGCAATTCTTTCGCCAATTGCGTGGAGAACACCGCCACGTCACTATGGCCCTTGGGAGAGAGTAGTATCACTTCTTACAGAAGGACTTGTGAAGGAAAAAATAGATGTTACATTATTTGCAACCGCTGATTCAATAACGTCGGCCAAGTTAAGGAGTATTTGTAAAGCGCCTTACGAGGAGAACAAAAACATAGATGCTAAAGTTTGGGAGTGCCTGCATATATCAGAAATAATGGAGAGTGCAGGTGAATTTGACATTATTCATAACAACTATGATTTTTTGCCTTTGACTTATTGCGGACTAATAAAGACTCCAATGGTTACAACAATTCATGGGTTTTCTTCCCCAAAGATAATGCCCGTTTATAAAAAATATAATGGCAAGACCAATTATGTTTCGATAAGTGATGCAGATAGAAGCTCAGAGCTTAATTACATTAGGACTGTATATCATGGTATAGATCTTGATAATTTCACACTAAATGAAGGCCGAGGGGACTACTTACTTTATTTTGGGAGAATACATCCTGACAAAGGTACCTGGGAGGCTATTCAGGTCGCAAAGATGGCCAAAATGAAGTTAGTGATTGCAGGACTTATTCAGGATAAGACGTATTTTGAAGAATATGTCAAGCCTTCTTTGGATGAAAATATCACATATATCGGTAATGTTGGACCTGCGGAAAGGGCCTCCGTTTTAAGCAATGCGTTTGCATTGTTACATCCGATTAATTTTAGTGAACCTTTTGGGTTAAGTGTTGTTGAATCAATGGCCTGCGGTACACCTGTCATCGCATTTGGGAAAGGTTCCATGCCTGAGATTATTCAAAATGGAAAGAATGGTTTTATTGTATCAAATATTGAGGAAATGACACAAAGTTTAAAGGATGTAGCGAATATTTCGAGAAAATTATGCCGGGAGACCGTTGAAAAAAGATTTTCGCAAGAAAAAATGGTGAAAGAGTATATAGAAGTATACAAGGAAATATTAAAAAACTGTTAGTGTGAAAACACGAATGTAAATGATACTGTAATAGTTGATCACGGGGGGTGCGGACGTTTCCTTGGACCTAAGCTACTAAACCCAGACTACGTCTATACTCAATGGGGCTCATTGCGCCGTAATGGGTCAAGCGGACACAGAGAATGGGTGTATTCTTGAAATTTCATAGGATAGCGGCGATTTATAGCCTAAAGATGAATGTAGCCTCCGGCAGTTGTAGTAAACATCAATCCATTGCTTGAGGCAGGTAATCGCCAGTTCTAGTGTTTGGAAATATCTTTTATATATCAGCTCGGTTTTGAGGGTTTGAAAGAACGATTCCATCGGAGCATTGTCATACGGAACGCCCTTCCGGCTCATGCTGCCGACAATACCGTTTTTCTCAAGCAGAGACCTATAGGCCTTGCTAGTGTATTGAGAACCTCTGTCCGTATGATGAATCAGGCCGGAACCCGGTTGCTCCTTCAGCAGTGCCTTCTTGAGTGCTTTGCAGGCCAAAGCGGCATCGGGCTGGTGCCCATCGCCCAGCCTACTATTTTTCTTCGCCCTAAATCCATGACGGCTGCAAGATAATTCCATGAACCATTAACACGGATATAGGTAATATCCGCAAGCCACGCCTTGTTGAATTCCTGTACATTGGACTGCTGATTCATCAGATTCGGAAAAGCCTGTTCGTTTGGGTCAACTTTCGTAGTTTGAGGCTTGTACTTGCTCTTAATCTCTGCCTTGATTCCGTTGGCGTGCATGATACGTTGCGTTTTGCTGTAACCGCAAAGACCATTACAGCGCATAGCCCTATAATCTGCTTGCACCAACTCTTCAAAGACGGATACTACAAGTCCGGTTACATAGAGCGCCCACGCAAGGTAAGAGAAAAACAGTACGATGGACTGTACCCAACTCATGTCGAACAGCTCGATGCCCATGTTGCCCATCTGCGTAAAAAAGCTTCCTAGGAAGCCTACAAGCTGAGTGTAAAGCCAGTCAATCAGCTGATCCATCACATCGCCAAGAACAAAATCCCATATAAACAATTGGGGTTCACCTCCGTTTCACCATGGTTTGTTGTAAAATAATTGGACTGGAGGTAAAATGCAATATATGTTCTGCCGTTTTAAAGGTCTACAAAACAGCAGCGTGAAGGAGTGGAGTTGTGAATTGCCCGTACTTTGAAAAAGCCCTGAAAAAGAACTCTTTTTTATGGCTTTCAACAGTGATACTGCTGATTGCTTTGACCGGCTGCAGCATGCAAACTGCGACTGAAACAGAAGTTGCGGATGCTGAAATTACAGAGACAGTGGCTCCAACGATAAACCCTGATCGGGATACAGCGCAGCTTCCAAGTTCCGATGAGCCGGGAATTGAACTTGTGCCTGACAATCAATTTGTAAGAGTAATCGACTATATCCCAAGCATATACGTCGATCTGAAATATTCAACAACAGACAACTTCACGGGTTCTGTTATATATGAATTTACGGATGCGTATTTACGGTACGGAACGGTAAAGAAGCTGGCTACCATACAGGATAAGCTTACAGAACAGGGCTACAGTTTGAAGATTTGGGATGCGTTCAGACCGGTTGCGGCACAGTTTAAACTGTGGCAGATCTACCCAGACCCTGTATATGTGGCAAATCCAAATACCGGATATTCATCCCATAGCAAGGGGAACACGCTTGATGTAACTTTGGTGAACCTTGATGGCACAGCCGTGGAAATGCCGTCGGAATTTGATGAATTTTCCGCCTTAGCCGACAGAGACTACAGCGATGTCAGCATAGCTGCAAAAACGAATGCTTCACTTTTGGAAGGAATGATGACAAACAACGGGTTTAATGCATATTCAGGTGAATGGTGGCATTTTTCCGATACAATCGCATACCCCGTTGAAGAAGATTTTGTTCCGTGAATTTAAAACAAGGAATGCCTTCACATTGCAGCTGTTAAGGTAGGGACTTTCGCATTACCGGTAAAAGTTAGATAGAGCATTATTGCCGGCTTCTCACGCCTACATCCCCAAAATCGTCCAGACGATCTTTGTATAGGGGCGATGGAAAGGAGCCGTGACATGTGGTGTGATATCAGCAAACAGGAATTTATAGAAATTAGGGAACCTAACTTAGTATTTATTCGTCAAAAGAATATATAAATTTTTCTGGAGGTGTGTACTTTGTTTGGTAGAAAGCACCCGATTACCCAGCGCGGGATAATTTTGCTGATTGCAGGAATGATTATATTTACGCTGGCTTCATGTGCATCGCAGGCAGTGACGCCGAGCGATACTTCGCCTATTGTATCCGAAGCGAATACGTCTTCAATTCCGCAAGCTCCGTGGGAAGGTGGTATATGGCTTGCCTCGCAGTCCGGCTTTACGTCCGAACAGGAGGGGTGGTTCATCGGCTCGTCCGATGTTGCTATGGGCCATCAGGAAAATTACGTTTACCTGACGCACGACGGCGGCGAAACGTGGACAGAAACTGGCAATGTAAACGACGTGTGGCCTAGAGTCCGTACTTGCGGGGCTTTCGCCAACGATAAAGTTGGTTTCCTGTGCTTCAGGTATGATATCGAAAACTTAGGAAGGATTTACCGCACCACGGACGGCGGCAAAACGTGGTCGCTGTTTGATTTAGGCCTAGTTTGGAGTTTGCCCGCCAATGCTGAGTTGTGCTGCGAAGCACGCAGTATAAGCTTTGACGGCAACAGCGGTAACGGCACATTGGAGTATTTCGCTAAGCTCTCAGGTGACGACCCCGATAACGGCAGTATTATAACGCTGACGACTTCAGACTTCGGAGCTACATGGAAGAGCACTTCGACAAGACCCGCAACACAACTTCCAGCGCTTGCCGACTTGCCTGCGGACTACAGCAAAGAAGACGCAATCGTGGGCGGAGTATATGTAAATGTCCTAGGTTCGGATGTGTATAACCAAAATGTGGTCGATTTATTCTACAGAAACGCATTTGCTGGTTTAGCCGCGTTTATGCGGACGATGGAATATACGGTTGAGGGCGACCCGATAATCTCCGATTACTCTTTTGATGGTAAGCTATATACAGTCACAACCGATACAAGCCGCGATAAGTTTGCCGGGGCAGACAGTAAAAAAATCACGACCGCAACGTATAAATATCTTGTACCGCTCAACCACGGGCCTGAAGGAGCTTTAGAGACCTACTATTTAAGCAACGAATCGAATATCTTCACCAAAACGAGCGATGGAGGGACAACGCTGATTGGAGGCTTGGGTAGAATTCCTTCGCCGTCAGATGATGTCAAACGACCATAATTGCATTAATTTCCTGCTCTATAGGCAAAGCCATTAATTCCAAATTGTTGAGCAGGCCGACTCCTTTTTTGCAGAGCCGGTCTGCTCCTTTTTTGCCTACATCTGAGAATCAGACTGGTCAAATACCAGACGAGGTTCTGAAAGATCAGGATATCCCAAGCAGGAGAAATCGTTCGGGTTTGTATAAAGTTGAGCAGACCCCAAGCGAAGAAAGCGTTGATGCTGGCTGGCGAGTTTTATAAAAAACAGCAGAGCAGGTCTAACTTTTCAATGTCATGATTGCCGGTCTGCTTTTTTCATCATATCCCCAAAATCGCCCAGATATACAGTGGAGCTGTCAGCGTAAATACCAGACAATGCTTTGTAAAAGTCACAGGCATGAGTCTATCACAACAATGTTTGATTATTATGCGATGCCAGAGAACACTCCCAATATAGATTGTAATGAATTGGATATTTGCATGCGGATGAGGACGATAGAGGCGACCATCAATGTTGATATTGGTGAGCCAAATTGTGCTTTTCATTTTATCAGAAGCGAAGAATGCTTAACTTTCTCGTCAGCATAGTGGGCAGCGTGGAATAATCGACAATGGTTTTCAGATAAATTATATGGGTACAACCGGGTGCATTGTCTTAAGGCGATGCACCCGGTTGCTATTTACAATATATATAAACCAACGAGATCCTTCAATAAAACCGACAAGCTACCACTCTGCTCACATTTTGCTTATTGCTTTTTCGCTTTTGAATAGTTGATTATATAATTCAATCTCATCAAATAACATTCGAGTCGGTTAATCGGCTTTATGTGATTAAAAAGCGCTGCGCCCACTAGAGTTTTGCAGGTTTTTTCAACAATCATTGCTACTGACGCAGCGTCATCTCTCGTGCTTCCGAGGCACAGAGCGCCTTCATTTCGGACAAAAACAGCGGACTGTTTTTTCAGCCCAGCGGATATCTGTGAGCCGTCCCTATCCACAGTTTGCATAAGTGTTCCGACAATTTGCGCAAAATCATCAAGAAGAGGCCTGAGGTCGATCCCAATGCTTGATACTTCTCTGGTAGTTGGTGCATCCAAATATTTTATATAGTTAACGTCTTTATGCTTTCTATATATGTCGTTATGAATTTTTGCATCTTCTGGCATGTCTTTGAGGCTATTATCAAAGATTACCTCTTTCGAATAACCGCCAGCTTTGAGCAACATAAACCCCGATTGCGTACGCACACTGTCATACTGAAGTATATTTTTGCTTACCTCGTTCTCATACTCACCGTATGCTCTTACAAGCGCAAAGCGCCTTATTCTATCCCAGCTGAAACTTGCTTCTCCGCTGATATTCATGTAATGCTGTTCAACAAATTCGTCACATGCTTTTTCCAACTGTGTTGCAGTATTAAATGCCTCATCCTGATTTTTCCCGAAACATAGGGCTCCGTGATATACCATGATAACAGCATTTCCCTTTGATCTTTTCAGACATTCAGTTACATGTTTGCAGAGCAGCTTTGTCCCCGGAATTGCATATTCCGCGCAAAGCACTTCTCCACCGAGCGAGGGATAGTCCCCCTCAATTTTTACTGACTTGAGTCCAAGCGCTCCCACAACAGATGCGTTCACCTGATGTGTGTGAATAACAAAATTGGTTTCAGGGTAAAGCATGTATACTGAAGCATGGATGCCCTTTTCGACCGATGGCTTAATTTTACCGCTATAGCTGCAATCGGAAAGTTTAACCTCAACAATCTCCTCGGCCATAAGCGAAAGATAGTCCCTTCCACTGGGGCTTATTGCCATGGTGTTTTCGTCGATACGGCAGCTGATATTCCCCCATGTGCGCGAAATCAGACCTGAATCTACTAACCTTATTCCAGCTTGTACTATGCTTTTCTTTATTTCGTCGATAGTCATTTTATCTACCTTCAGTTTTCAGAATACCGCTCGTTGCAATGATGTCAACGCCTAAGCCAAGAACATTTGAGATTACTACGTCGCCGCACCCAATTGGTTTCACAACCAATACCTTGCCTATTTCGCCCATCACATCGAAGATTCGGCTTTTGGGGATTTCCGCAGAAACCCTCACGGGTAATACGGGCACACTCGGAAAGACCGTTTTTACAGTTGAACAGATAGTGCGCACAGGGTTTGTTTTCTCATCAATGGCAAATTTTTCACCTTTAGGGCATTTGTTTCCCATTACTGAGATGTTCTTTCCTTCCGTTGATACTTCCATTGCGCATCCGTTTGGGCAGACGATACAGATAAGTTCTTTCAAGTTCCGTCACGCCTCCTCTATTTCAAAAGATACCAGAGATTCCGCTGTAAGCCCAAGAGGACCGAAATCGTACTCGACCCGTTCCATTTCGGGCGGACGTAAAACGGAATACCGTTTGCGGAAGACTTCCACGCCATCCACTGTCATAACAAATGAACACTTCCCGAAAACCTCCCGGCTGCGAAAATAGAGCACAGTCTTTAAGTCCTCCGCGTTCAAATTCAGTCGCTGCGGAACAAGATACTGCACGTTTTCCCCGACACTCAGGGAAAGCTCCATCCGTTCTTTACGCGCAAAACCTGCCGCTGCTTTGCCGGCACATTCGCCTGATTCCGACACATAATCCACAAGGTCGTTTACATGCAATGCATTGCCGCAGGAGAAAACCCCATCCGCCGAGGTCATCAGAACTTCGTCGCAAACAGGCCCTTTAGTACGCGGATCAATTTGTATGCCAAGGCTTTCGGCCAACTCATTTTCAGGAATTAGTCCTACAGATAAAATCAGAGCGTCGCACTCAATAATTTCATTTGTACCCTCAATAGGTTGCATTTTTTTATCAACCGAACAGACTTCGACGGCTGTCAATCGGTCTGCTCCGAACACCTTGGTGACGGTCTTGGAAAGATGCAGCGGAATTCCATAATCATGCAGGCACTGGTAGATGTTTCTGGTCAGACCGGAGGGGGTGGGCTTTGCTTCATAAACACCCTCGACCTTTCCGCCCTCAAGCGTTATACGGCGCGCCATGATGAGCCCGATGTCCCCACTGCCTAGAATCACACATTTTTTCGTGGGCATCTGTCCCAAAAGATTGATAAGATGCTGAGCTGTGCCCGCGGTAAAGACACCCGAAGGACGAGTCCCATGGATGAACACCTGCTTTGAGGTGCGCTCCCTGCATCCCGTGGCAAGCACAAGAGCCTTTGCCGAAAGATGCGCAACGCCGCTGCGGTTGACGGCGCTAAGAACAAAGCCGTCGTCTGTTTTTTTGATTTTTGTCACAAATGTTAATGTAAGTGCTTCAATATTCTCTTCATGGAATTCATGAATAAAGCGTTCCGCATACTCCGGACCGGAAAGCTTCTCACCGAAGCGCACAAGTCCGAAACCGTCATGAATACACTGCTTGAGAATTCCTCCCAAACGTGCTTCCCTCTCAATCAGCAGAGTCTGCGCACCTGCGCGCTTTGCAGTGATTGCCGCCGCGAGCCCCGCGGGACCGCCGCCGATTACGATCACGTCTGTATGTATCATTGTGCAGCCCCCTTCGTTTCGCCATAGGTGACGATTGACTCTGCGGAGTTTTTTTTCACCGAGGAGAGTGACGTGCCCTGATGCTCCGCGATTATCTGCGCAACAAGAGGCGCACAAAACCCGCCTTGACATCTACCCATGCCCGGACGCAGTCGCCTCTTAATCCCGTCCAAAGTGGGCACGCAGACAGGGGAATTCAATGCGTCGAGAATTTCTCCCTTACTCACCTCTTCGCAGCGGCAGACTATGGTGCCGTAATCGGGATTTTTGCAAATGAGGGCGTCTCTGTCTTCATCGCTCATTTGCGCAAGGCGCGGAGGCGCGTGCCGCACCGGATCAAATGAATCGTTTTTCTCAACAGTCATTTTCTCTGCAAGGTATTCCACCGCCCACTTTGAAATGTCCGCGGCAACTGCAGGTGCTGCCGTTACTCCGGGGGACTGTATTCCCGCGGCTTCCAGAATGTTGTCGGTGAAAACGCCCTTTCGCACCACAAAGTCCTCCTCGTAGGTCGGGGCGCGCACGCCGGTGAAGTAGGCAATTACGTCGCTAGCTTTGAGGTCTGTTGCGACATGACACTGTATCTCTATGATCTGATCGACCTCGTCACGATACGTCGAGGTGTCCTCGCGGTCGGGAGTCTCGACGGCGTTCGGTCCGAAAAGCATATTGCCGTGAATTGAATGAATGAGCCCTATGCCCTTGGTGTTGCTGTGTAGCGCGGCTAGAATAGCCTTAGCGCTTCCGAAAGGTCCGCTCGTCACCTGCGCCTTCTGATAAGGCAGAATGCTGAACGGAGATTTTTCCATGCTGGTTTTGACCATGTATCCAGCCTTTTTGTCAGTGATGATGTCCGTTCCGCGGCGCGGATGTATCGTAAAGGTGCGGTCGCCGGCCATTTCAGCGATTTTATCAGCATAGACTCCGGCGGCGTTGACGACTAGCCTGGGGTACAGTCTGCCGCGGTTCGTATCCACGCTCACGATGTGTCCGTTTTCTGTTTCCATACCAGAGACTGCGGTGTTAAGAAAAATCCTCACGCCGTTTTTAACGGCGTTTTCCACCAAGGCAACGGTCATCTCCATAGGGCTCGTTATGCCGCCGATCGGCATATACATGCCGCCGACCACGTAATCCGGAGCGCAGGGTTCGTGCTTCAATAGCTCCTCACGATCGAGCCAACGCACACCTGGGATGCCCATAGACCTTCCGTGTAGACGTAAAAGCTCCACGACCAGCCTTTCCCACCCTTTACAGCAGAGCAGAAACTGCCCCTTCTGCTCAAAAGGTACGTCCAGCGTTTGGGACAGTCCTGCGTACATCCGATTGCCACGGATATTGTAATAGTGCTTCTGAGAATGTTTGGAGAAGTTTATACCGACATGGATAACGCCGCCGTTCGCGCGCGATGCGCCTGACGCTACATCCGGACCTTTTTCCACAAGTACAGTATTCAGTTTGTATTTTGACATATCGCGCGCTATTGCACAGCCGGTGATGCCGCCTCCAATAATCAGAACATCCGGCCTTTCGTCGTCAAGACTTTTGTCCTGCTCAGTGGGAAGGCGTTGATTCTGAACAAATCCTTTAAGGCTTATGTCGTTTATAACGCCCAGATATCGTTTTTTATCAACAGCGAGCTGACCTGCTTTTACCGCCGTTTCCCAATTGCCCACTTCGCCCTGCAGCACAATGCAGCCGCGCGCCTCCGATACTCTGATATTAGGGGAAAGTTCCGCTATTTTTTTGCAGATATTTTGAAATTTGCTCATTATTATCCTCTATTTCCGAAGCTCATCCCTAATCTTTTCCTGCAGAACATCTATCTCACTGTCAATATTCCAGACGCTCAGACGAAAAATCAAAAAGGGCAGACGCCAAGGAGCGACATCGGCATCGGTCATTCCGGTCTTCTTTTTATATGCAGCGTAATATTTTTTACAGATTGACTTCCGGATTGTTTCTAAAATGGTTGCAACCAACTTGCTTAGTCCCGGAATCATCTCTCCTTCGTTCAGCAAATAAAGCGTAGCCGCAACATCAGCTGCCGGAACACCACGCGCCGCCGTCATCCAGTCGATGATGGTGGAATTAGTACCATCAGACATGATGTTGTCCGGATGATAATCGAAATGCAGGATGGAATCGCCGTCAGGCAAGGCATTCACCTTATCGTAAGCAATTTTCTTTTCATCGTCCGACAGAAAGCGAAGAGGAGCGGAGTCGATTGCGTCAAGAACAATTTTCTTGTAACTGCGGATTTTGTCTGTGCGGGTATTGTGCATGTTCGTCTGCAAGTCTACCATCAAAGCCGGAACCTTAAACAGCATAAGCGGCTTTGAACCGGTCAGGCTGATCAGCGTTTTCCCACTTACCCGCTCAATCACGATGCCCGTACGGTCTTCAACTTGCACGTGACCATAGCATTTCACCTTTGATACTCCTTTTTCGTATGTTTCGGTAGTGTTGATTTCCTCATTTTCAATCAGCACTCTATCTACACCGGAACGAAAAAGCTTAAGTAAGGTATCTCCCTGCCAGAAAAAAATCTGCGAAGAACGGCTCGTAAAAAGAGGCTCCCCAAGGCTTTCCAGTGTATAAGTTTCGTTGCAGGGGTTGGTTTGTGTTTCCTCAGACATACTCCATCTTCTCCTTTGTTATTGTCTGGATATTCATACATGACGTACAGTATTGCTTTTTTTGCCGAAATTAAGTATAATCACAATTGTGATTCACAATTGTACGATTTGTTAATGTTATATAGCGTTTCGAAACGCAAGTCAATATTAGCAGACAAGAGCGCACAATTGTGATTGACTTTTGTTAGTTTAACTATATTCTCGCCTATGTAATTATTGTAATTTGTAGGGCGCATTAACATATTAGCCGTATAGAAATAAAACTGATGTGCCAAAAAATCGAAAGGAGTGATAAGATAATGACACCCAATTACGACAAAATGATCATATTACGTATCGCAAAATACTATTACCTTGATGGGCTGAACCAGCAGGAAATATCAGCAAAGGAAAACATACACCGTTCTCAGATTTCGCGAATCTTGAAGCTGGCGCGTGATTTGGGATATGTTCAAATCCGTATTTGTAGCCCCGAAAGCGATACTTCAGAAGCGCTTGCAAAACAAGTTCAGCTAAAGACAGGCCTACGCGAAGTGTATGTTGCCCCATCCCTAACGCCGCAGGCTGAGCAGGAAGATTCTCTCTATTTTTTTGCTGCAAGGTATTTGGAAGAACTTCTTTCACACAGTAAAAAAATCGGCATCGGACAAGGGAAAACGCTGTATCATGTGGCGTCTCAGTTCTCACCCCAAAAACTTGATGAACGGCCGGACTTCTTTTCCGTAGCGGGATCCTCCGGCACTGATAACCCTTACTTGCAGGCCAGCGTTATTTTAGATAATTTTGCACGCCCTTTTAATGGACGATGCCACTACAACAATTTTCCCATTTGCTTGGAGCGCGGCAGAATGTCTCCGCAAGATATAAACCGCTTGCGTGAACAGCAGATGTCATATCAGACCCTGGACACGGTGGTTTTGTCTATCGGTGGACCTTTCAACATCGATTATCCGTATCTTCAAGAGTTTTCCCTTATGGAAAGAGGGATCGATATCTCTCAAGCGTTGAAACGCCCGCACGGTAACCTTTTAGGGCAAGTGTTTTATGATGGACTCGAGTGTTTAAATTTGCCAAATGATTACGTTTTCACCAGTATGAGCCTGCCGCTTCTGATTAAGACGCCCAATGTAATTTGCATTGCTTGCGGCAAACATAAGGTTGATGCGATCATAAGTGCTGCAAAACAGCATTACATTAAAACGCTTATTACCGATGAATCCACCGCTAGGAATATACTGCACAAAATCGAATGAGCACATGAAAGTTTCGTCTCTATTGTTATCGACTTGTCGGCGCACACGAAGCTCTGGGAGAGTATGACTGGCAGCCAGAAGGACAACAGTTCGATCTCGTCCGTCTCCACCATAAATAGTAAACCAGCCCAAAACTAACGTTTTGGGCTGGTTTACGTGCATTCTTAAACTTTTCCGTGGTGCGTAGCTAAGCCGGGTACAGCTCAACTCTTCATAATGGTTCGCATGCCGACCAATATTATTTGTGTGCATATGGTCATAACCATATGCACACAAATAAACGATGCTTTTTATAAATTAACGAGAAACGATTTTGATCGTCCGCACTAGCAATCAAATATTGAAGCGTACTATGTCTACTATCACTTTCCCAATCCAGTCCAATACCTAATTCTTCTTATTCTTGCAAACAAGATTCAGTCTGCCGCCTAAACGACTTAATATTTCATTTGAAATTGTGCCGACCTTATTTGCAATATCACCCACTGATATTTCAGCATTTCCTGACTTGCCTATGATAACAGCGATATCATTTTGCTTTATGTTTTGTATGTCGGTCACATCCACAGACATCTGATCCATGCATATGCGGCCAATTATAGGGGCCTTCTTCCCTGCGACCAAAACACTTCCCCTGCCGCATGACAGACTTCTGGGAATACCGTCGGCATAGCCGATGGACAAAACGGCAATTTTCATGTCACATGGTGCTTCGAACTCCATACCGTAACCCGCAAATTCGCCCGCCGTCAGATTCTTGACCGCACTTACACGAGCCTTTACCGAGAGGACAGGTCGCAGCGCTAAATTGCATTTTTCCGTATCCTCCTGTGTACTCATTAGTCCATAAAGCGCAATTCCAACACGAGCATAGTCGCACTTTAGCTCAGGGTAATTCATAACGCCATAGCTACTTTGAATATGCAGCTTTGGACATTTGATGCCCTGAGCTTTAATTGCGTTAACGACCCCGTAAAAGAGTAGGATTTGGGCATTTGTGTATTCAGCAAAGGGCTTTTCCATTGAGTCCGAGGCGCACAGATGAGTAAACATTCCATCAACAACCAGATTTTTGTACTTGAACATCATAATAATGTTATCTATATTCTCACAGCGCTCACCCAGACGGTGCATTCCCGTATCAATGCCGATATGAACATGAATTCTATGCCCATAACCGTTTAATGCCTTGGCATAATCATTGTCCAGTACAGTTTGCGTCAAGCGATGTTTTCTTAGCAGATAGAATTCGTTCGGATGCGTATAACCCAGAATCAGTATCTCGCCCTTTATGCCGTTTTTGCGAAGCTCCATGCCCTCATGCAGCGTTGCGACACAAAAGGCTTTAACGTCCATAGCATTCAGCTCGCGCGCAACCGCAACTGCACCGTGACCGTATGCGTTTGCCTTTATTGCTGGCATTAGGCGACAATTATCGGGTAAGAGTCCACACAAGCCCTCATAGTTGTGGCGAAGATTATCCATATTCAGTTCTATCCACGCGCGACCCGTTTTTGCTTCAGACATGCTCTCACCTCCAGACCGTTATAAAAAAACCGTCGGTGTTGTTACCCGATACAGTACAAAGTGTTCCATCATCAACATTGATTTTGGTTGGACCATTCTTATCTGCTTTTCGAAATGAAATCTCGATTCTTCGTCCGTTTGCATGATAGACAAAGGGATTTGTTCCGCAGGCGTCCTCCTTCAAGAACAGATGGTATTCCTCCAACGTCATTTCCTCCTGCCGCATAATTGCCGAATGCGGAAATCCGACATAACGGAAATGCCAAGGCTCCCACGCGATTCCCGTTATGCGTTCCTTGCCTTCCGGATAGCGCTCTATAAAGCCAAAATTTGACGCTTTCTCACGGAATTTATGGAAAATCCCGTTGTCGGGAAATTCCGGCCTGATGAAATCAATATCGGGCTTGTTTTGAGCAAGATCAATCGCAAGTCCGGTATGATGCTCACTGTATCCCGGCAGAGCTACATATTTTTTCGTAAACGCCCTGCCGTTCTCAGCTAATGAGTCCTCAAATATCTGCGTTTGCTCAGATTTCGAGCGCCACCCGCTGACGGCAAGGATCTGTTCGCGGACTCCCACCTCTTCAATCAGTCTGTACAGAAGCCGCGCGCTCTGCCGTTCCATTAGTGCTGTGGGATTCTTCTCATCGACTGGGACAAGCGAGAGCTCACTCACAGCCTCGCCGCAGGGATTTTTGCTGTTGACCAGGATCAAACTTCCGCTGTAAATCGCGTTTCGTGAAAGCTCAAGCGTTTTCATTATCCACCGCCAGATTTATTATCGTTGTAATAACCTCAGTAAAGTTCAAGCCGACAGCCTTCATCATATTCGGGTAGCGGCTGTGAGATGTAAAGCCGGGAATAGTGTTGACCTCGTTGAAAACTATTTCTCCCGAAGGCTTCAGGAACATATCCACCCGCGCAAAACCACGGCAGCCAAGAGCTTTATATATTGTTTTCGCCGTAGTTTTTATCTCGTCCGCCTTTTGCCTCGAAATCCTGGCGGGAACATGGATTTTTGAAGTGATTAAGTTATATTTTTCTGTAAAATCGAAAAATCCCTCCGAAAGCTCAATTTCGTCAATTTCACCTGTTATCAGTTCTTCGTTTCCCAGAACCGCGCAGCCGACCTCAAACCCCTCAATGTTTTCCTCCATTATCACCTCGTTGTCGTATTCAAATGCGCGGCCTATAGCCACTAGTAGTTCTTTTTCCTGTGTTACCCTCGTAATTCCGAAGGATGAGCCGGCTTTCACGGGCTTAATGTACAGGGGATACCCGAGTATTTCCGCGTATTTCTTTGCAGGCGTCAAGTCCGCCCTGTCATTAAATTCAAAAGAGCGCGGCACAGATACTCCCGCAATATGCGCGAGCTGGTGCGCTCTAAACTTGTCCATGCAGAGAGCTGAGCTTAAAATGCCGCAACCGACAATGGGTATTCCCGCAAGCTCTAATAGCCCCTGCACTGTTCCGTCCTCTCCGTTTTTGCCGTGCATTACCGGCATAGCAGCATCCAATAAAACACCGTAAATAGCGTCTTTTTCGATTTCGAGCAAACCATGCATCTCGCGATCCGGCGAAATTAAAGCGCGAACACAATCGGCGCTATTGCACCATGTTCCGTCGGCTATCTTTTGAATATCACCTTTGAACCGAAACCACTCTCCCTCGGGAGTAATCCCGACCATTATCGGGTTAAACCTGTTCCTGTCAAGGTTTTCAATGACCGAATAGGCCGACTGAAGCGAAACCTCGTGTTCGCTAGATAAACCTCCGAAAACAATCGCAATGTTCAGCATTTGATACTCTCCTTTACTTCCTTAGTCAATATTCTCGGTGGCTGCGACACCACCGTGCTGTAATCCGGAATATCAGTAAAAACAACCGCTCCTGCACCGATTTTAACGTTGTCCCCAATTGTAATATCACCTATGATTACCGCGCCCGCTCCGATAAGGCAGTTTCTGCCGATTCGGGGCGCCCTTTGCTCGATTTCACCAATGGTCACGTTTTGATATATCCTGCAACCTTCACCGATACTTGAATAACGCGAAATGTAGATTCCATGCAGCCCGTGAGGCAGGCTTGGGATTTCTTCTATGTTCGCGCCTACTCCGACATACCCGCCATGCTTATGTGCCAAACGACTGCAGCAAAAAGTCAATATGTACTTCACCGGAGCACTTCTTGCTCGGCTTCGCATGAAGAACAGGCGCCAGAATAGTCGGAGGTTATCTCCCCTTGAATAATCCGTAATTCTTTCTCTAATTCTCATTTGTTTTTTATCCTCTGTTTTTGGCATGGAAAAGCTCCCCGCCTTGTACGATTATCGTAACAAAAAAGGGAGCTGAATGTTTTCGGTTTTACATGGGAAATTATGACGTTTTTGGAACTAGAATCTTACGTTTTTCTTACAATCGCGCGGAAGCAGAACAGAGAACACGACCTTTTCGTCCGCACTTTCGGCCTTGATCAAGCCGCCATGTAGCGTGACTATCTCTTTTGCAATGGCAAGTCCAAGTCCCGCACCGCCCGTTTCGCTTGCGCGTGAAGAGTCCATGCGGTAGAACTGTTCAAAAAGTCTGTTGAGCTTTTCCGCCGGAATTGTTCTTCCGCTGTTGATGAAGCGAAGAATGACAACATCCTCGGCATAATCAACGATAACAGAGATTGTGCTATTCTGATAGCTGTAATTCACGGCGTTGCGTATGAGGTTGTCAAAAACCCTCTGAAGTTTATCGGGATCGCAGATGATTTCCATATCCTGCGGCAGCGACAAATCCCAGACAAGTCCCTTTTCAGCCAGAGTCGGGTTAAATTCAAAGGTGATTTGCTCAAGCATTCTGGTTAGGTTAACGGTTTCCGGCTCAAGCGTCAGATGGGTCAGGCTAAAGCGCGTAATATCAAAAAACTCATTTATGAGTTCTTCCAGCCTAAGCGCCTTGTTCAGGGCTATACCTGAGTACTTTTCCTGCAGCTCGAGGGAAATTTCCTTCTCGTCCCGAAGCAGTGTTAGATATCCGATTACGGAGGTAAGCGGCGTTTTAAGGTCATGCGCAAGATAGACGATGAGGTCGTTTTTACGCTGTTCCGCATCCTTTGCGGCTCTAAAATTCCTTACCGATTCGCTTTTAAGCTGGTTCATTTGCAGTTCAACCTGCTTTAGCGTCGTAGGAAGGGTAATTAGTGTATCATCCTCGGCAATCATCGTTCTCACCGCGGAGGTTATGTCCTGAAAATAACGTGTTATGCGGTAAACATGTATAAATACGACAACGACAGCTCCTATCAGCCAAATAATAAAGAACAAAAACACAGGGTCATTAAAAACTCTGGTCATCAGTTGATAGAACCACTCATTGCCCTGCCACACAATAACACGGCTACAAACCCAGTATGCCCCAAAATATAAAATCAGAAGAACGACTGTGTATACGACTTCCGCAACTACCAGCCGGCCGATGGTCAAACGGAATACATCGCCAGTTGCTGTGTGTGTTTTTCTGTTTTCCTTACGCAATTGTATACCCCACCCCCCAGAATGTTTTGACAAATTTCGGTTTGCGGCTGGGCTCGTGCATTTTTTCACGGAGCCGGGCAACATGAGCCATTACGGTGTTGTTGTTATCCAGGTATTTTTCTCCCCACACGGTTTCGAAAAGCTCCTCTGCGGAAATGACGGACCCTCTGTGCTCGCAGAGATACCATAAAATTGAAAATTCGATCGGCGTAAGCTGAAGTTCTTCTCCATTCAATGTGCAGTGGTGGGTATCCTGACAGATATATAGTCCCGAAAAATCATGGTTTCTGACCTCTGGAGCGGAAGGCGCCGCAGAGTTATATCGGTTGCAGCGCCGAAGTTGAGTCTTAACTCTGGCTATCAGCTCAAGCGGGTTAAAGGGCTTTGTCATATAGTCGTCCGCGCCGAGCGTAAGCCCCATTATTTTATCAATGTCCTCCACCTTTGCGGTTAGCATGATGATTGGAAATAGGTGCTTTTCACGTATTTTCTGGCAAAGCGTAAATCCGTTCATATCGGGCAGCATAACATCTAAAATGGCAAGGCTGACAGCATTGTTTTCAATATAGTTCAGAGCATCAGTCGCGTTATAGAATTTTTCTACCTCATAGTTTTCATTGCGAAGGCAAACCTCAACGAGATCTGCAATCTCTTTCTCGTCATCCACAACTAATATCTGTTCCATCGTGCAACTTCCTAACATAATCGATTAATAGTCAAGTAATGGATTTGCGCCGAAAAGTTGGTTTTGAAAAATTAGATAATCTATTCGGAGCTCTTTGAAGGCCATATATCCTAGCCGTATAGTGGCTTTTTGGTATATATTTTTTAATCAAGCGTGTGCCGACAGCGTCGGCGCATACGCGTTATTTGGTTCGCTTGCGGACATTATATCATAGAACAAAACTTAGTGCATCAAAACAAGTGAACTAGCAGAATATAATGATTGTTAATGTGTCTAATTTGTGGTATAATATACACATGGAAAATATATATACACATACTAAAACAACGGTTTCAATGATAAACTACCATTTTGTATTTTGTCCTCGCTACAG
>Ga0209125_1001812_pt1 | contig 18429 bp, 23 predicted proteins | sample BarGraIncub1131A_FD_184503 | JGI IMG/M metagenome (GOLD analysis project Ga0209125, IMG submission 184503) | Arctic peat soil microbial communities from Barrow, Alaska - Barrow Graham LP Incubations 11-31A (SPAdes) (version 2) | ecosystem: Environmental > Terrestrial > Soil > Wetlands > Peat...
TTTCGTATCAATCAGTGAAAGATATTCATTAGTACATTAATTTCTATTGAACCGCCGTATACCGAACGGTACGTACGGTGGTGTGAGAGGTCGGCTATTTAAATAATAAATAGCCTCCTACTCGATTTTAGTTATTTATCAATTATAGTAAAAAATGACTACGCAGTTATAATTTTGTCGGATTCTCATGTTATAGTTAAGTTAAGGGAATAAAGGGGTGTTCTATTATGAAAAAAATAGTAAAGAAAGTAATTGTGTACTCGTTATTGGTTGGTATTGCGCAGTTCGGCTTAAACGCATCTATAATAGAGGCTTCACCAAGAAGTGATTGGCAACAGCAACAGAATGATCGGTAATGGCAAGAAAATCAAACCCATGACCAGATAATTCGACAGATTGAGGTTGATGTAATAGCGATGGCTCTGAATAATTAAGGGAAACAATCCAGTGAATGCAAAAAAGCCATATCCTTCGTGGTATGGCTTTTTTAGTTGCCAAAAATTATAACCGCCCACAAAAATAGTAATAATATACAAAAAAAGCGACTGTTTCTTTGCGTAAGCATGAATTTAAAGTATTACTTTGTCACAAATCAAAGCTATACAATACATATCGTACAAATAAAATTGCTATGGGATAGGAAGCTATATTAATTGTCCAAAACATAATTCCTTCTTTCCATTCAAAGAATCCATAAATAGAAGACAAAGCGGTACAAAATATTAAAGATATCATTGTACCGCACATAAATAAAAGAATTGATTTCAAGATGATCACCTCAAGATAAAATTTATAGTGATATTATGAGGTAAATACCACAACTTACATCATATTCCTGCAAGATTATAAAAAAATACCCAACACGTTGCTGGGTGGAAGAGCTTACGGGGATGCATAGTGCTGTCGCTGTCATCTTGGCACCAAAGATATACTACAAAAAACTTCCTTTCTCCTGATAAAGTTAGTAAGAGAAAGGAGGGATAAAGATGAATATTGATGAAATATTAGAGAGGATTGAATTATTGCGACAAGAACTACACGAAATCGGGAGAAAGAAAGGCTTATTAGATGAAGAAGTAATCAGAATAAGTCAAGAATTAGACCATTTACTTAATAATTATCAGAAACTATTAAATTCGAAAAAAACGTAAGTAAGGGGAAGCCGTCTAAATAAGACGGCTTCCCCTTATACTCAAATCCATATCATTATAAAATTATATGGATTTGATGAAATGCCTTAATTGGTAACAAAACTTTATTTGTTTCCTATGAATCGCCCATATTTACAGGCGATTCATATAATACTTAATCGCGCTCTTCAATAAGTAAGCAATCTGGACACACTGTCCGTTCTTCATCCAATTCATATTGTATAAAGCAATTCTTTTCTTGACCGCAGAAATCACATTCCGTATATTTAAGCTCGCTGTTTGCGTAAATCATAATAAAACCCCTTTTAAAATTTAGCATTAACAAAACTATATATTTTATACTGGGTCTGAATATTTAAATTGGAAGGATAATATTGCCTTTTATCAAAGCGTGTATAAAAATGGTAAAATGGAGATGGTGGTATAGATTTACAGTATAAAATAATTGAACGATAAGTGGAGAAAGATGCCAAATTGTGTTGTCCGTTATGCGAGTCTAGTGAAATAATAACCCTTCAAAATAATTTTGTTGAATTGCCAATAAAAGACGACCAAGATGGTGAAGTGACAAGAATAAGGTGCATGTATACGACATGTAATACGTGCGGATATATTACCCTGTTTAATGCAGAAGTGGCTTTGGCATAATAATTACATTTAATAATGATTGTTATTTACAAATAATTATCATTATTGTATAATAAAATTAGATAAAGATAAGTCCCTCATGAATTAAAAATGAGCATTTAAGGGGGATGAGTATGATGACCAAAACATTTTGTCATAACGGATACTGCAAACCTATTTATAAAGAAAACGGAGAAGACCATTCTAAGATGACATCTGTTGAGACTTTCATAAATATTGTCGTTATCGTATTCATAATTACTTTCGTGGCTGCAGTTATAGGCGGAGCCTTAGTGGAATTTTTTACGTTGTAACTGGTTGTATGCTGTAAAATATTTAGCCACCTGCCAAAAGGCAGGTGGCTAATGTGTTGTTAGCGATTTTCAACTTGTCTAAAAATATATTAATTTATTTAATTCTGGTTTGGCTTTGATAATATTGGTAAAATACAACAAATACATAAAACAGTAAAAATATCGGCATAGATTTTATATTTTTATGTGGTATAATCAATAATAAACCTAATAATTGAGAATGAAATAGGCATACCTGATATACATGGCAAAATAATTAATGAAACTATAATTAACATGGAAGTGCAACTAGCAAACCAATGGGATATGGGGAATATCGGATTACCTAATTTTCTTGAAAAATTTAACCGCTCCTTAGGAGCGGTGTTTTATATGCTTTTTTGCTGTAATATTTTGCAGTAAAATGTCAAAAATTAGCGAGCAACTATGCTGAACATCGCCAATAATATTCGTACAGTCGTAGCGGTCTTAATTGTTGTCGCAAGCACTGCCTAAAGAGAAAGAAGGGGACGATGTGAGGAATTTTTTAAAAGGGCAAGCAGGATTTATATTTATTGATGCCTTAGTTGGTATGGTCATTCTTACGGTGGCATTGACTGCATTAGCTGTAGCTTATAGGCAGGCAACGATTACCACTGTGGCAGCACGAAATTATAACAATGCTGTTTATTTGGCTCAAGAAGCAGTCGAGGAATTAAAGAAGAATGATGGGCAGTTAGCCGCAGCCTTTACGACCACACTTACAAACTCCAAGATTACAATAAATAATGTGGGGTATTCTATAACTCCGAGTACTACAGATCTAAGTACGACATTAAAAGAGGTAAAAATATCTGTTTCATGGCCCAATAACACTCATTCTCCCCCTGTTGAATTAGTAAGTTATTATTATTTGAGTCCTTAAAAGGAGTGTTATCCATGAGGAAGAAGGAACAAGGTTTTACATTAGTTGAACTTGTGATCGGCATGGCCATACTTTCATTAATTATGAGTGGAACCTATGGCATACTTGCATCATCAGTAAAATCTTATCAATATAATTTCGCGCAAGGTAAAAACATTCAGGATAGTCGTCAACTATTTAATGAAATGACAAAAGGCATAAAGAACGCAACAACGATTACATCACCTGATGCGAAGACATTAAATTATTCAATAACGACTGATACCGGTACTGATCATTATATAATATCATTAGATACAGATACGATTAATTTAAAAAAGAATACGCTACTCATACGAAGTTGGGCAAAGGGACAAGTAAAAGACTTAAAATTTACTCTTACGAAGATTCCAAATGGCCTTAAAAACAAAGTGCAAATTGTCATAAACTTAACATTTAAGACGAGTAATGATCCGCAGTCTACAACAGTTACGACACTAAACGACATTCCATGATTGGGGCTATATGTATGAAAAATCAAAGAGGTTCAGCAACTGTATTCGCAATCGCAGCCATGATATTCATCGGTATTCTCATAGCTGGCCTATTGCCGATGGTTACAAACGAGCTGAAAATTGGTACACTGAATAAAGATATGATAGAGGCCCAATATGCTGCTGAAGGTGGGGCTAAACGGGCCATCGTAGGGTTCAGTCAATCACCACCAGACTTGGACTGGATTGATGATGGTGATGCGCCTTTTATCGATGATGTGAATAAAAAAAAATATAATGTTACTATCTATTTATCATCAGATACCAATACCCCACTTCCTTCTTCTGCTCTTTCCTCTGGCAAAACGTACATTGTAAAATCGATAGGGACAGTCGGAAAAGCCACAAAAACTGTTTCTGTGACCATTAATGTTGGAAGTAGTGGCAGTGGTATTGATAGTGGGAGTGTATTTGGTAAATATACCACCTACTCAAAAGGTAATATGACAATCGATAATTCCCCTAAAATTATAGGTGATATTGGCTCTGGTGGTACAATTACTGTAAATAGCTCATCTAAATTAATCGCTGGTACGGCATACACTCCTAATGTTCCTGTCTTTAATGAATGGAGTTGGAATAAAAATGCTGTCGCGGGGGGGTATCAACAGCCCACGTCTGAAGATGATTTAAAAGTCGATATACCTGCATTAGAGACACTTCCATATAATGGTATAGGTGTTCGATTGCCAAGCAATAGTTGGCAGTATACCAATACAAATGCTTCAGGTAATTATTATTATAATGGTAATGTAAATTTAGGTAAAGTTAACATTACAGGAACTACCGGGCAATCAGTAACTCTCTCTATTAACGGCAGTTTGGACGCAAATAATGCTACTATGATTACTGGCGATAATGTTATCATTTATGTTAATGGTAATATTAATTTAAATAATACTACCATTATTGGTAATAATATTACGATTTATGCGACTGGTAATATCAATATGAATGGTACAAGTTCAATTAGACAAGCTTCTAGTAGCGGTACGGTAAAAATTAATACCCAAGGCACTTTTCAACTCACTAATACCGCAGCGATAAGCAGTGAATCTGTTATTATAAATGCGAAAAAATCTATTGATTTTAATAGTAGCAGTTCGATAAACAAAGATTCATCAACAGCTATTACCAAGATTTATTCTAGTGGAGCGATTGAATTTACAAATAGTTTTACAATGGGAGGCAATGCTGGGTTGGTCGAGACCAGCAGTAATATTAATTTAAATAGCAACCAGAATTCCCTAAATACAGTATTTGTATCCGGGAGTGGTTCTTCACAAGTTACGAATAGTGTAAAACTTGCCGGATTTTATACCAATGGTAGTTTGAGTATAAATTCATCGCCAACTATCACTTATAATGAGAAGAAGACACTGATATTCAATGCATTAAACCTTAGTGGAGGTGATCCAGGTGGAGCATCACTCATCACTATAAGTAATTGGAAGAGCCTTTAGATATTATTGGTATCAGCAGGAAACTATTTTAATCTTTACTGTTGAATCATTTAGCCATTTCTTAAAAACGATGTTTTATTTTATTTAAAATAAATTTTCACTGTAATATTAAAGGATATTACAGTGAAATGTCGAAAACAGTAGCATAATATAGCAAACCTTCTGAAAAGTGGGGACGCAAAGCCTTGGGTCTAAAGATGTCAAAGTCTATGACTGCCAGGTTGCATCATTTAGTTTAGATGATGTTACCGGCAGTTTTTGTCGTATTTTATAGGCGAATGTTATGTATCGATAGCAATCGTCCTCGCAATACACATAGTTTAATATTAACCAAAATTTAACACTGTACTTAGGCAGGAATAGCCAATTATAGTGCGAATACAACATAATAGTTTCTTGAATGCAATAGTATTTCTGGGAGTGCCAGGTGAATTGAAGGAGCCTATCCTATAGCTATGATATTGCTGGGCGATTTTTATTTTAAAAAATTACATGGACTCATATTATGAACGTTTTTCTGCAGATTAAGAGGATGTTAGGTGTCTCGATTGGGAGAATCGTTTCTGGGAAAATAGAACTGAATTCAAGTCAGGAATTGTTCCAAAATAATAAAAATGATATATATGTATTAACTGGTGGTAGGAATACATTTCAAAGATTTTGATAAGTCAACGGAACCATCCCAATGACTTTGCATTTACTTTTTTCACGTGGAATCTTAGAAATAGTAAAAATTATAGTGATGAAGTTCATATTTGCGTGGCTGGAAATCAGTGCAACAGCCCTAGTGATGTTTGCGGGAGGATGAACATGTTAAGGTTTTCTAAAATTAGGGAAATAGCTTATATATTAAAAATTAAAGAGACTGGCGGTTTTATTTTAATTGATGCATTGATTGGACTAATTATTCTTACTACAGCATTAACCGCAGCAGTTGTTGCTTATCAACAGTCAACAAAGCAGGTTATATTTGCTAATAACAACGGCTATGCCACATATTTAGCCAAGCAAGCTTTGGAAAAAATAAAAAATAATGACCGCTTGCAACAGGATTCTAGCGGTAATGTGGTTTTAAAATTACCTGCTACGCAAACAATTACTGCTAGTGGTGTGCAGTATACTGTATCAACAGGAACAATTGTCGCAGATTTAGGACCTGTATCGAGCTATCTACAACCGATACAGGTTACAGTAGCTTGGAAGGAGTGGACTACGGGACAACAAAGGACAATTGCAATGGTTGACTACTGTTATTTTCAGCCATATGTAGCCCCTGCTTCTTCGCTAAGTAAATTTCTTCCGAAACATCAATATATGTTTTATAGTGGTATGACTGATGCGCGATATAGTACGCGTTCCTCGAAACTGGCAAGCAAAAATGGATATCCCGATACCACTGTTAATGGATATTTGTATACTCCTGCAAGTAGCCAGTATAAGTTGTGGGACACGTGTTTGGATCATAGCTTTAACATTTCCGGAACAGCGTCTGATAGCTATGATAATCGTGCAGTGGTCACTGCGTGGGATAGTGGAGATCCACTGACTTTTTATAATATAGATTTTCTGACTCTTGGAACTTATAACCTCACATTTTCAGCACGTAATGATGCTGCTGCCGGTGCAATAAGTTTGAATGAAACTAGGTATCGTGACCCAAATCAATGGGGGCTAGCGGATTCAAATAAACATTATGCCATTAATGTTTTGATTGATGATAAGGTGGTAGTGCAAAATGTATTAGTTCAGGCCAGTGATTCGGCTTTTAATAGTCCCTACTCTGGCACATATACAGACAAAACAAATGGGACAACGTATACCACCAAACCAACATCACAACAAATCTACTATACTGCTGATACCCTTGATGAAAATGGCAACGTGCAGTATCTTAACAGTAGTGGAAAGGTTACAAATATAAGTAACGCGAAAGCAATGACGGTTACTGCCAGCGTAAGTTCAGATGGTATAATACAGTTTATTGGTATGCCGCCAGGAAATCATTCTATTAGCTTGGTATGGCTTAATGACACTGGTGATGTTAGCAAGGCAGGCAAAAACGGTGTGGCAGGTACGGATGCTAATATATTAATTGCTAATATGAGTCTGAAAAAACATTGAATTATAATAGGAATGGAGTATTATGAGGTATTGGGATGATCAAAAGGGCTTTACGCTTGTTGAATTGATAATAGGTATGGCAATTATGACAATTATTCTGGGAGGGATTTGTGGGGTTTTTTATACCTCTCTAAAGGCCCAATCTTATGGTTTAGCAAAAGGCAACAGCGTCCAAGATGTCAGTACAGCAATTAACCAGATAGCCGGAGAAATTCAATATGCATATGGTAATTCCATTGGGATTATGGTTGGAGGGCAGTATGAGAGTCCAGGGGAGACTAACAGCAACGGACATTATAATTTAGATTTGCTGGACACGGCGATAAATACTAATGAAATTTTTTTCTCAATATTGTCTAACACGACTGGCATGCAAGAGACACGGCATATTTATCCGAAAAATAATAGCATTGTGATTGACATCGGGCCTTACCCACAAATGACAAATCCATGGACGGTGAGTAGCTCCGTGATATTAGCACCTGGTTCGGTGCAAGGTCTTAGCTTTGTTATAGATAAATTGGATACATCGGCAGGATCAATCTATAATGATGCAGATGTAGATGCTAAATTAGGAGTAGGCGTAAAACGTAAAAAAATCACTATAACGGTAACAACCAACAATAATCCTACCAATGCAGCGAAGCCTGCTGATACTAGTGATCCGCGTCTTTCAGTATTTACTACGACAGTTGTGACAAGTAACATGCAATAAATAAGATGAATTTTACAAAGGTGGGGAAGTGATGTTGCGCAAATATTTATGCCGACAAGACGGTATGGTAGCAGTGCTGGCAATAATCGCGATGGTTGTGCTTGCTATTTGTCTTGCGGGATTGCTTCCATATGTTTCAACCTTAACAAGAGCCAGCGCAAATAATATAGATGTGTTACAGGCGCAATATGCTGCAGAAGCCGGCGCAAAGCGTGCGCTTGTTTCGCTGGATAGGAACGCGGTGGACAACACCGTTAATTACTGGACTTGGCTGAATGAAGATTGTAATCTGACTACAGTGAATAATACAGATTTTTATAATGTAACAATCATGATATTAAAAAATGGTGCCTATAGTGCGTATACGCCACCGGCAAATACAGTAGTGCCGACTGGTACTTATAACATCAAGTCAGTAGGAACAGTACAAAATAACGGTAAAACAACATCCGCTACGGTGTATCTAAGAGCTGTAGTAATGGTTAATAATCGTGTTGATTTCAAGTCCCTTGGTTGGAGTAATTAATTGGAATAATAAACCTTGATGGGGCAGGGGACGTTTCGCTTAACTCATCTGATGAGTCAAAATATCCCTGTAGTTTGGCATAATTAATGCGTCAGAAGGATTAGTAACAGAAGAGTCTATAGATGTTTTTATTGGAGGTATAATTCCTTTGTACAATCTCTTATGTCCCAATATAACCATTAATTCTTTACATGACATTAAACCCAATGCACTACAACATATGGGAATTAGGGGCATTATCTTTGATTTAGACAACACCATCATCCCTTGGGATAGTGAGCAGATGTCGCCTGAAATAATTCAGTGGTTACATACTTTGTTAGCCCAAGGGTTTAAGCTCTGTCTAGTATCGAACAACATGGGTAAACGCGTACAAACTATTGCTGGAATTCTTGGTATACCCTTCATTGCGAGAGCTTATAAACCAGCCAAAACAGGCTTTCGCCAGGCAATAGCCACTATGGAGCTGACAGAGAGTCAAGTAGCGGTTGTGGGGGATCAGTTATTTACCGACATCCTTGGTGGCAATCGTTTAGGTTTATATACCATCTGGGTTACGCCCTTAAGCGCCAAAGAGTTTGTTGGTACAAAAATCACCCGTCGTTTAGAAAAATTGGCGGTACGAATGCTACGTGCCAAAGGGCTAATGAAGTGAAGGATTTGTAGTACGAAGAAATATATTTTGAAATGGAGCTATCAATATGATTACAGGAAAAACAAAAACCGTAGGTATACTCGGGTGGCCCGTGGGACATTCTTTATCACCATTCATGCATAATGCCGCCTTTGCGGCTTTAGAGCTTGACTATACATATGTACCTCTACCAGTTGAGCCTGATCATCTGGGCGAAGCGGTAGCAGGTTTGAAAGCCATGGGCTTTGTCGGCGCTAACGTGACGATTCCCCATAAGGTTACCATTATGCCATATCTTGACGAAATTGATCCTAGTGCCCAGCTGACAGGGGCTGTCAATACCATTGTCATAAGAAATGGTCGATGCATTGGTTATAATACGGATGCCCAAGGATTCATCCAATCTCTAACCGCAAAAAACATTACACTAAAAGGTAAGACAGTCGTTATAATGGGAGCTGGGGGGGCAGCTAGGGCAGTAGTCAGTGGTCTTATTCAGCATGGCATTGATAAAATCATCATTGGCACGCGTAATGCGGTGAAGGCCCAGGAATTTGTAACACTGTTTCCTGCTGGGACAAACCTCCAAGGTTGTGATTGGCATGACGAACTTTTTGCTGATGCTATAGCGCAATGTGATATTCTAATTAATTGTACACCCATTGGCATGTCATCGAGTCAGCAAATAGAACTACCAATCAACTGGCAGAATGTAAAAACCACTGCTGTTGTCTGTGATTTAATCTACAATCCCCCCTTAACTCCATTTTTGGCTCACGCCCAAAGCCGGGGGCATATAGTAATTAATGGCGCAGGCATGCTGGTTGAACAAGGAGCGTTGGCGTTTGAACTCTGGACAGGCGAGGTTGCACCACGTAGTATTATGCTTGACAAATTAATTAAATTTATTTAAAAATAGTTAATTTTTAACATTAAAATCCCAAATAAATGGGAATACAATATAATGTAAAAGTATCTTTATGAAATCGCTGAACAGTGTTTTTATTTCTATTTAGCTTGTTAGGGGGTGGACAAACTGTGAATTTATCATCGTCTTTAAAAACATTAGCAACCAAACAATATCAGCTGACAGAAAAACAACGCCTCATGGTGATTGCAACAATTGTGGTTATGGCAATTTTTATAACAATTTATATGAGTTATTCAGAAGTTGCAGTTGAACCGACCCTGCCGAGTAATAACCCTCAGCAAATAGCCATTACGTCCATCAAGCCCGTCATACCGATAGGAAGCCAAGTGACCCAAGTGAGTCAGGCTAACCAAGCAATGCGTGATCCTTTTGCCTCGCCTCCTGACATCAAGGAACAACAAAGTAAGACTGACCCTATTATGCCAGCTATTCCTAATCATGTTCCAAATTATGCACCCAATAATGTACCTGCCATGGTACCGAAGCAGGTTGGTGCGAGTAAACCTCAGGAAAGTTTTAAACTTACTGGTCTGGTTGGTAATACAGAGCGACGTTTAGCCGTGATTATGTCAGCGAATAAAAGTCAATCCTACAGTGTGAATGACATGATTGGCACATATAAAATTGTGACTATTAATGATGATTCTGTTATTCTGACAAATGCTACTGGTAATGTAGTGTTACGTCTAGAAGCAGCTGGGCAAAAGGGAGGGTAATACGAATGAAAACTAAAACATATATAATCATCTTACTAGTCCTGCTATCAATGCTATCATCAACTGTTGGGCTCGCAAGTCCCACAACTTACAATTTTAGTTTTATGAATGAAGATATTAGTGTAGTATTACATACTCTTGCAAAAATTAGTGATGTTAATATGGTGATTGATGATTCCATTAAAGGTAATGTTACGATGAAGCTTAATAATGTTACTTTCGATACTGCCATGAATATTATTACATCAGCCAAAGGTTTGTCTTATCGTCAAGTCGGCGATGCATATATTATAGATCCTGCCGATATTAGTGCGAGTGAAGTTGTGAAATTGCGCTATACCCGGGCCGTTGATATCAAGAAAACTCTGGAGTCAGTTATGGGCAGTCTTAAAGTGAAAGTAGATATCGATGAAACGTCTAATTACTTAATCATTAGCGGTTCACCTGCAGGTTGCGCCCGCATCAAAAAAATATTGGTCGACTTAGATGTTCCCCAGCAACAAGTCGTGATGGAAGCCAAGGTCGTCGTCATCAATAAAACTGATAACAAAAACTTGGGAGTGGACTGGACATGGAGCGGACAAACCAGTGACACCGCTAGCGGCACTATTAAATATGGTGTCAGCAATGTTTCAGGGGTTCCATATGTAGCAAACTACACCATTAGTGCTCTTCTTAGTAACGGCAATGCCAAAATATTAGCCCGTCCTAAATTAACTACAATTAGTGGCAAAGAAGCTTCTATTCTGATTGGTGACCATATTCCTGTATTGACAACTAGTACTAGTAGTGGTAGTACTACGACGAGTATATCCTATGTTGATGCTGGTATTAAGCTGACATATACACCCACCGTTACTGCTGATGGCAGTATTACGGCCAAAGTTCGTACCGAAGTGAGCAGTGCCACCCTCGTAACTGCCATTAATAATTACAAGATTACTACCCGCCAAGCTGAAACCACGGTCTGCATGAAAGATGGCGATACCATGGTCATTGGAGGCCTAATTGGTAGCGAAGAGACAAAAAACAATACTGCAGTGCCATTCCTTAGTAATATACCGTTAATAGGAAGTTTGTTTAAGAGTGTGACCAATTCTAAAAATGAAAATGAAGTCATTATCTTTTTAACCGCTACAGTTGTTAAATAATCAAGTGTTTTTACGGATAGGTGGTGCAAAAAATGAAACGTAAACGCTTAGGTGATTTACTGGTTGAGACTTCTTTGATTACGCAGCAACAATTGCTGCAAGCTCTCGCGGTTCAGAAAAAAAGTGGTCATCGCCTTGGTAAGGTATTGTGTGACCTCAATTACGTATCAGAAGACGCCATGATTCAAGTACTGGAGTTCCAATTGGGTGTACCTCATGTAGAGTTGTCCAATATGTGTATTATGCCAGCAGTGGCTGCCCTGATTCCTGTGGCCTTGGCCGAACGACATCAAATCATACCCATCAAAAAAGAGGGTAAGAAGATTACCTTGGCCATGGTAGATCCTACGAACTTCTATGCCATTGATGATGTGCGCATGGTCTCAGGCTTTGATGTGGAACCCGTCATTGCTACCGAGAAAGATGTTTTGCACGCCATCCGCGAATCCTATGGTGTACAGGATTTGGTGGACAAGGCTGTCAACCAAATGCGTCCTGAAGATGGGCTAATCGCAAACACCATGCAGACCGCCGATGATGCTCCCATCATTACTCTCGTCAATTCCCTCATTAGTCAAGCCATTAAAGATGTGGCCAGCGATATTCATATTGAACCTCAGGAAAAAACCCTGCGGGTGCGGTTTCGGATTGATGGTATGCTCAGAGAAATCGGCAGTTTCCCCCGAGATATTCATGCTGCTATTGTCGCTCGGATCAAAATCATCAGCGAAATGGATATTGCGGAGAAACGCATACCACAAGACGGACGGATCAAAATTAGAGAAGCCGGTCGTGATGTTGATGTGCGAGTGTCCACACTACCAACCATCATGGGGGAAAAAGTCGTCATGCGACTCTTGGATCAGAAGGCTGTGATCTTGGATATTAACAAACTGGGGTTTTCACCTGAAAACAAAGAGAAATTCCGCCAATTATATACTCAATCCTATGGTATGATTTTAGTCACAGGGCCGACAGGCTCAGGTAAGACTACGACTCTCTATTCTACCCTTACTACCGTCAATTCCCCTGACAAAAACATTATCACTCTGGAAGATCCTGTGGAATACCGCTTGCCGGGTATTAATCAGGTGCAGGTCAATCCTAAGACAGGACTTACTTTCGCCAATGGTCTACGCTCCATCTTGCGGCAAGATCCTAATGTGGTATTAGTCGGCGAAATTCGAGATGGAGAGACGGCTGATATTGCCATTAGGGCATCATTGACGGGTCATGTGGTGTTTAGTACCCTTCATACCAATGATGCGGCAGGTACCATTACCCGCTTAATTGATATGGATGTTGAGCCTTTTTTGGTGGCCTCATCCGTCTTGGGGGTGGTAGCCCAGCGTTTAGTGCGAGTCATATGCCAGGGGTGCAAGGAAAGCTATACTCCACCGCCTGATTCCTTGGAACGCATCTTTGTCGGTGTGACCCCGGAAGAAGAACTGACATTATACAGAGGCATCGGTTGTTCGCGTTGTAACAATAATGGTTATCGTGGCCGTATGGCCATTCATGAAGTCATGTCCATTACGTCTAAATTGCGAGAAGCCATTAATCGTAAAGCTTCTAGTGATGAAATTAGTAGTATTGCCATGAGTCAAGGGATGATTACCATGCGTCAGGATGGTATCCAAAAAGCCTTAACTGGCCTGACTGATCTACGGGAAGTCATGCGTGTGGCTTATGCGGGAAGTATTGAGGGTGAAACGTAATGGAACAATTATTGCATCAAGCTGTAACAAGTGGGGCATCCGACTTACACATTACTGTAGGAGTACCGCCCATCCTCAGGATTAATGGAACGTTGGTGCGTACTGAACATCAAGTACTGACAGTCAAAGAAACTAATGAATTGTTTATCAGTATTACCACGGCAGAACAGCAATTGTACTTTAAGGAGCATGGCGAGATTGACTTTTCCTTTGCCATTTTCGGTCTTAGTCGTTTTCGAGTCAATGCCTTCAGGCAGCGCGGCTCAGTTGCCATTGTCATTCGGGTTGTCAATGAAAAAATACCTACATTAGAAGAATTAGGACATCCTCTAGTGCTTAGAACCTTAGCTTGTCAGGCTAGAGGTTTGGTCCTGGTCACTGGCCCGACAGGAAGTGGCAAATCCACCACCCTAGCGGCCATGATCAATTTGATTAACAGTGAACGTTCTTGTCATATCTTAACATTAGAAGATCCTATCGAATATTTACACAAACACAGTAAATCCATTGTCAATCAACGGGAAATGCATTCTGATACTCAGTCCTTTACCATTGCCCTTCGCGCCGCCTTGCGGGAAGATCCTGATGTCATTCTGGTGGGGGAGATGCGTGATCCTGAGACCATTGCTACCGCCATTACGGCCGCTGAAACTGGTCATTTAGTATTTGCCACGTTGCATACAGGTAGTGCTGCTCAGACCATTGACCGTATCATTGACGCTTTTCCCGCACATCAACAGCAGCAAATCCGTATTCAGCTATCCGTCACCTTGCAAGGCATTGTAGCCCAGCAGTTGTTACCTCGTATTGACCAAAAAGGTCGGATTGCTGCCCTAGAAGTCCTCATCGCCACGCCAGCGGTGCGCAATATTATTCGTGAAGGTAAGACCCATCAGCTAACGTCTGTCATTCAGACAGGAGCAAAATTTGGCATGCAACCCATGGACACAGCTCTTCGGGATTTATACCGCCGTGGCATTGTATCTTATGATGAAGCTTTGATGCGTGCAATTGATGAAGAAGCCTTTGCTCGTCTGGCCAAGAATTGACTTAGCAAGTGGAAAGGAGGAGATATAAGTGGCTAAAACTTTTGCCTATACAGCAAAAGACCGTAGTGGACAACTGATGACAGGCAGTATTTTAGCTGACAATGAACATGCCGTGGCCCTCCACATTCGAGAACAAGGCTATTTTATTACTAAGATCACAGAGGCAGACGGTGGCAGTTCACTTAGTGCCTTTATGGATAATTTAAAAAGTATCAGTCTAAAAGAAATATCCATTTTTTGTCGTTTGTTTTCCACCATGATCGATGCGGGCTTACCTCTGGTGTCATGTCTGAATGTACTGATTGAACAGACTGATAATCCACGGATGAAAAAAGCACTGCAGGATGTTTATAAGAAAGTCAAGGAAGGGGAAACCTTATCTCGCTCTCTTGGTGATCATCCTAAGATCTTTCCTGGTCTCATGATTAATATGGTAGAGGCGGGAGAAGTCGGTGGGGTGCTAGATGTTGTCCTGGGTCGTTTGGCCAGCCATTTTGAAAAAGAACACAAAATGAATGAAAAAATCAAATCAGCGATGACCTATCCGGCAGTCGTCATTAGTATGGCCGTATTAGCAGTTTTATTTATCTTGACCTTTGTGCTACCCACTTTTGTGCAAATGTTTGCTAATATGAATAAGGAATTACCATTGCTTACTCGCATATTGCTAGCCATTAGTGATTTTCTGCGTAATTATGCTCCATTCCTCATAGTGGGCGCTGCTATCGGTGTTTATGGAATGAAGGTTGCCTACCAGCGAGAAGATACCAGAAAATTTATTGATGGCTTAACACTACGGCTACCTGTGGTGGGGATGCTTTCTCGGAAGATTGGTATTGCTCGCTTTAGCCGCACCTTGAGTACCTTGCTCAACGGTGGTGTGCCCATCATTACAGCTTTGGAAGTGGTGCAAAAGACCATTGGTAATCTGGTTATGATGGAAGCTTTAGAAAAGGCGCAGAGTGGCATCAAAGAAGGCCTAGGTCTCGCAGCGACTCTTGCTCAAAGCAAAGTGTTCACTCCCATGGTCATTCAGATGGTGTCCATTGGTGAAGAAAGTGGTGCCCTAGATAAGATGCTAGAAAAAATTGCTGACTTTTATGAAAGTGATGTGGATGATGTTGTCTCTCGTCTAAGCACCATTATCGAACCTCTTATTATCGGGATATTGGGAGTGGTCGTCGGGTTAATCGTTACTTCAATTATGATTCCGATGTTTGATATCATATCAAGTACGCCTACGTAAGTCTTTGATTGTAAGGAGGTGATCACTACATTACGTCAGGTAATAATTATTATCCTAAAGAAAAGAAAAGAAAAGAGGTAATTTTATGTTAATTAAGTTAAGAAAAATGATGACAAATCAAAAAGGTTTTACGTTGGTTGAATTGTTGGTAGTTATTGCTATTATTGGTATATTAGCAGCGATTGCTATACCTAAAATGGCCAATTCGTCAAATGTAGCAAAAGATGGGCAACTTAGAGCTAATCTGAGTACTGTTGATAGTGCCCTTATGATGTATCGTGCAAATACTGGTTCTTATCCAGCTGATCAAGCAGCTGCAAAAACAATGGGAAGCGTTTATCTTAATGCTGGATGGCCTACGGATAATACAGTTACTACTCCCGCTGATTTGCAATATACACTAGGAGCGGCTGATAACTATACTTTAACTGGAGTATCTACTACAAGTGCTAAAGATGGTAAAGCCGCCGCAAGACTTTCCCCAGGAAGCACAGGTTATGTCTCATGGTAAAATAATTAAGGCGACAATTGTCGCCTTAATTATCTCTATTTTATATGTAAAGTAAGGAGACGCAAGATTGTTTAGTATACTAATATTCGTATTCGGCCTCCTCATCGGCAGCTTCCTCAACGTCTGCATCTACCGTCTACCACAAAATCAGTCTATCATCACCCCCCCATCCCACTGCACAACCTGCAATACGCGCCTTAAACCCTGGGATCTCATCCCAGTCATCAGTTATCTATTATCCCGCGGCCATTGCCGTTATTGCAATGCCACATTTTCACCACGTTATGCCCTGGTGGAACTCCTCACGGCCAGTCTCTTTGTCTGGTGTCTACAAATATTCGGAGTGTCTATTTTACTTGTGAAAGCTCTTATCCTTACATCCTTTTTTATTGTAATCACTTTTATTGACTACGATCATCAGCTTATTTTGGACAAAGTTTTGCTCTACCTGTCAGGGGCTGGTGTTGCTATAAATTTATGGACTGGCAGCGTGAATCCCCTTGATATGTTGATTGCAGCCCTGCTTGGCGGGGGACTTCTCCTCATCATTGCCCTGGTTAGTGGTGGTGGCATGGGTGGCGGGGATATTAAATTTGCTGCGGCTCTGGGTCTGTGTTTTGGTTGGCAGTATTTATTATTGACATTGTTTCTAGCTTTTATCTTGGGCGGAGTTGGTGGTGCTTTTTTACTTATCGTTAAGTTAAAAAGCCGTAAAGATTTTATTCCTTTTGGCCCTTTTATTGCATTAGGCGCGTTGTTTACCCTATTATATGGAAATAATATCATCACCTGGTATATGGGGACTTTATGATGAGGTGATGATATGGAACAACGTGGTGTGACTTTGATTGAATTGGTTATTTGTCTGGCAGTACTTGGTATTCTTGCGAGCACAGCCATACCGACGTTAGGTCAGTCTTTAGCAAAACAGGAACTTGAGAGCTCCAGCCTACAATTGGCGGCTGATCTTCGCTGGCTACAGCAAGTATCTGTTAATGCTGGTCGAGATACAGCGCCATCGATCTTGCGGTTTAATTATAATGAGCCTTGTGGCTATTATGTGACCACCAATACTCAGGTCATCAAAAGTTACACTTTTCCAGCGTCAGTCAGATTGCCTGATCCTTATTCGCCCATTGGTTTTGGTTTATCGGGAGCGCCCAGTGGGGCACAGACGATCATGTTACACAGCAACAAACTCAATACGAATAAATATGTTATCCTGGCACCTGTTACCGGACGGGTGCGCATCAGTAATGCTCTACCTGGGCAACCGGAGCAGTAGACAATGAACAAAACAATGATTGACAGACTGAAAACAAATAGTGGATTTATTCTAGCTGAAGTGACATTGGCTATTTTGATGATCAGCATCGCTTTGGTAGCCATTGTCGGAATGTTTACACAGGCGATTCAGGCTGATAGTATGGCTAAAGATTATACAATAGCAGCTAATTTAGCACAAAAACAGTTGGAGTTATTAAAAACCCAGCCGCCAAAATATTGGGCAGAACAAACTTTACCTGCTGTCATACCTTGGATTGATCAAGGGCAACTACCGTCAGCGCGGTATATGTTAACAACCAAGGCCATGGCAACTGGTGAAGACAGTCTTATTGAGGTAACAGTGATTGTCACCTGGCAAGAGCGAGGCATAGAGCGCACAATACAATTTGCTACGCTGTATCGTGCATTATGAGAAAATGTATTACATCAGAACGGGGATTTACCTTACTGGAATTAATGATTTACATGATCATCACGGTACTATTGCTATCAGGGATGCTTAGTTTATTCTCAGCATCCCTACATAGCTGGACGGTGGAAAAAAGTCGCACCAGTATGCAGCAGACAGCTCGTATGGCCGTTGATAAGGTCATACGAGAAATACGTTATGCGAGAGAACTCAGCCTGAGCGATGCACACTCCCTGCGGGTTACGAAACTAAGTGGCGAAGTCAATACGTTTCAGTTAGGTGGGGGGCTGCATGAAAAAACATTGTACATCATCATTGATAAAACGAGCGTCATACCTGCTGGTGGTATTTCGGCCAATCCCATTACGGAAAATGTTGTGACAAACTTATTATTTGCCCCCTATCCTGAAATGTCCAATATCC
>Ga0209125_1001814_pt1 | contig 18415 bp, 12 predicted proteins | sample BarGraIncub1131A_FD_184503 | JGI IMG/M metagenome (GOLD analysis project Ga0209125, IMG submission 184503) | Arctic peat soil microbial communities from Barrow, Alaska - Barrow Graham LP Incubations 11-31A (SPAdes) (version 2) | ecosystem: Environmental > Terrestrial > Soil > Wetlands > Peat...
GCGGATTTCGGCCAGCAAGTTGTCGAAATCCTCCTTATTGAAAAAGGAGCCGTTTTTCAGCCGTTCCTTATCCAGCACATAGCCGCGAATGGTAAAGTCGCGCAACACACTCGTCGCCCACTGCCGGAACTGCACGGCCCGCGAAGAATTCACCCGAAAGCCCACGGCGATGATGGCGTCGAGGTTGTAGAAATCCACATTCCTCGCCACATCCCGATTACCCTCTTTTTGAACTATCCGGAATTTCCGGACAGTTGCCTCCCGCTGTTGTTCACCGGTTTCATAGATATTCCCCACATGTTCACTGATGGTTCGCACATCTACTTCAAACAGCGAAGACATCAGCTTTTGCGTAAGCCAGACCGTTTCATCCTCGACGCGCACCTCGATGGTGCCTTCGCCCGCCTGCTTGGTGAAGATCAGGAACTCAGCAGTGCTGTTGCGGATTTGGAGTTTTTTTTCTTTGGTAGGATTCCTACTCATCTGTTTGCCTTTACGCTTTGTTGGTTTTATGAACACAACGTCTCTGCTAATCATCTATTCTGCATAGTTTTGTCAATGTCAGTGCCTGACACCAGTTATTCTTCTTCACCTACTGAGTTCCTCTTAATTCTTTCCATTGCTTAGAATCTTTCATGACAACGGCATCTACGAATTCCACCAACTCGTCGTATGCCGTTTTTGTTTCTTGCAAAGAAAGTGGAGCCTTCAAGTGAGCATGAACCCAAGACACAAACTCCTCAAAACGATCAAGTTTACATGAGCTCTTGCGTTCAAGATTTGTATTTATTTCATAGGGCAACAAAATATGCGGCATTGGTTCTGGAACTTGTTCAAAAATGTAATCACCGCCCAAGATACGTATGTTATCTTCCAGTATCAATCGATCCATTTTCATATCTTTTGGAAAAAGCATGAGCGGAATCAACAGCCTGCGATTCCACATTACATGGCGTGTATTCGACTCAATTGCGTATGTCAGTGTTTGAGAGCTTACTTGCAATCTTTCACCGCCTGCCTCCACCTCGATCAATTGAATCAACAAGGTCTTCCTATTTGAGCCATGCTCCGTAATGACACTGGTGATATACCTGATGCCATGCTGAGGATCTCTACACCACTCTTGAACGCAGACAGGTGTTTCGTAGTGGTTAGCCAAAACAAGATTTTCTACTGGTGGTTCTATTATTACTGATCGACTTCTCTCATTTAAAATAAATACATCTTTCACTAATGCCAGTCGATATGTAGCTTCGACCACCTTATCATTTGTCCACACATCGCAACGAAGGTCCAGCCATGCATCTGATACTTCGTTGGATAGTCCCTGCCAAAATACTTGATCAGTGCAATTATCCGAATTATTTGCCCACATTTTAGCCAACAAAGAAAGTTCTGCCTTTTGCCGCACTAATAATGAATTTTTGTTTCTTTCTACCCATAAACGAACATTATTTTGAACAAGTTCACTTATTTTTTCTCTGCCTTCAGATGTCAGCCCATTACGGTTAAAAGTGAGCCAATCACCAGCCTTACCAGCATAGAGATCAAGTTTATAGTTTATGAAGTAGTAAGAACCAATTTTTGCATCCTTGACAGTTTGTCCACGATAACTGAGTTCGGCACCATGTCTTCCTCTACTGGTCGAGTCAAATGTCATGGCAAATTTGCTATTGGTCTCACAAAAAAAATCATTACTCTCAGCCATCCCATTATTTTGACCATCGTTGCATAAAACCTGATCTTGGTAGTTTTTAAACTCCCAATTCACTTGTATTGGTGAATGTTTTGCAAAATTATTAATTGCATCAATTATTTTCCATGCAGATAATGACATCTCTTTATCAAGTAATCCGTCATAACTTTCTAGTGCCTGGTTCGTAAGGCGCTGGTCATTCGCTATAGAATGGCCAAACGGTGATGAGTCTGTAATTACTGCAAAACGTAGCGTTGTTCCCATACGCCGCAAATATGCATTATCTACTCGCTCCACAGTAACCAGGCCACGTTTTGACCCTGTGGGACTATGTAAAGTTATGTCCAGTGCTTCGTGGGTATAAAAACATTTAGTTTCAATCTTCACCTCATCAGTCCGCATGAACACGCTTTGCAGACCAATGCCAAATGTACCGGATGGCTGCATCCATTCCGGCATCGCCTCGATTACTGTTTGTCTCTTCGCATTAGTTGAAGATCCGGCAATGTTCATCAGATAAGGTAAATCCGCCTGACAAATACCAACACCTTGATCAACTAGGGTAAATTGCCACTTTATTTTACCTGTACTAATAGGTGGTTCAGGATTTTCAACTCGTTCGAGGTAAACGGATATAGGAAATTGTTTAAAATAATCATCAGAAATCTTGTCAGGTTTTACGTCAACAACCTTTTCCTCACTCTGCGAAGTCAACCAGACACGTATTAACGTAGCGTCTACGGCATTTTGCAAAAGCTCCCTGACAACATCTTCCCGTTGGTATAGATTCTCCCCTTTCAACAAGGTCATGACTCGACTAGCGTTAAGTGTAAATTCTGGTCTCTTACCCGGCTTTGTAATAAGCTGTTTACCGGCAATATCCACTTTTATTGTCCCTAACGTTGGTAGTAAGCCCAATTTAGCTGATGGAGCTATATCAAGCCAGCAAGCCATTTGGTTTTGTATTTCATCACGCAAATAATCAAGCCAGCGCCATTGCTCGACATATCCTTCTATAGAATCACAGACTGCCACGATTTCTATGCGCTCTGGATTTAAGCGAAAATTACGAATACTGCTGTGTTTGTCTTCGTGCGCTCTACTCAAGGCAGGACGACTGTCTCCAGAAATTCGCTGCATGACCGGACAAAAGCGATTGTCATCCAGATCCAACAGATCACCTAACCGTAACAGGCATGCTACAAAGCGTGGATGGCAATCGTCATTTGCCATACCAACTTCTTTATGAGGGAGTTGTCTCAGTACATCAGTAAATGTTGCTCCATGCATGGCACATATACTGCCTAACAATCGGAACAATCTTTTTGGAATCAACTCGGTACGGGGGGAACTTAACCCAAGTTCTTGCCACGGGTCATTGACCGACTTCTCTGATCTCTTGGCATGTTGCCGGCGAAACCACTCTGCCATGAGCATGCGAAATTTCTCAACAGCATCTAACGGAGTATCTGCACCGGAAAAGGCCTCAGTAACTGACTTGCCTTTGAAATGGCCTGCAAATTTTTGTAACTCATGGCCATTTTCGGCTGCTACTTGTCTGCGATATGTTTGAAATTCAGGATCATCTAAAGCATCCATCAATGCTTGTTGAGGGATTACCATACCAATATCATGCCAGTACGCAGCTTCTAAAAGCAGCCATATATCTGTAGCACTGAGCATTTCGACACGATCCTCACCGAGAACTCTCTCAATATTAATCAATATCTGGTCACTATGAGATTGATCGTGACGACTATAATGGGGGAAAAGTTGCCCGACAGCCTGGAGGGCTTTAGGAATGAGTTTCTGATCGAAACTCCATTGGCTTTCCAATAGTTTGAGGTTTGGTGCTTCGGTCAATTTTACAAAGTGTTTTTGTAATATATCAGACATATTGTTTTCCTTTTTGTGGCTAGTTCTTAACTGCATTTTGACTTCATTAAGCTGGGGGGATATTCCGGATATTCCGCAGGATATTCCGGGGACACCTTACTTAATTCAAAACAGCCACTCTCCAAACATCCACCTCAGCACAAAAAAACCGCCCATCATTACCTGACGGCGGTTTAAATCTATATGGCCTATTTCTTCTTCCCTTTACGCGGTTTCTCCGACAGAGCCGCCGCCTTCTGCCTGACCAACTCAATAAAATTGACCGCAGGCAACACAAACTTTCCATGCCAGCTGGTGGCGGTGGCGTCCGCCACACTCCCACGGGCAACACCATACAGTATGGAGAGGCCGTTGTGGGCGATCATGCCGTTGATCATCTCCTCGCTCGTGCCTTCGGCAAAGCTGAAAAATCCGCTCAACTTCAGATGAATGCGGTAATCACCCCGCTCGAAATCTTCATCAAGCGGATTCACGTCAACTACCAGGGTAATCATGAAATCGAGAGGAGTCTCACCGCTGCGTTTGATGTCGAAATCAACACTGAGTGCCCCGGACGTTGTACTACCTGCCTCGCGCTCACGATTGGCCACGAAAGCGAATTCATCGATGAAATAATCATTCAGATTAAGCTGCGCAAGCATATGATTCCTCGTTTGCCACCGGCACATAGGATGTATAATTCTTGTTGTCGTGCAGGAAGAATGCGGGACGGGCAAGTTTGAAACCCTTCGGGTAAAAATCCTGATAAAGCTGACAATCAAGCGCCAACCCCAGAGAAATAATGGTTTTGATGGTCATGTTCGGATTGCCGTTCAACAACTTGGTAACAAACGCCTTGGAAACTCCAAGACGATTGGCCAACTCAACCCTGCTGACCTTCCGTTCCGCCATTTTGGCAATAATCTTTTCATTCAGATCAATAATGGCAAGTTCTGTCTGGAATTCCACTGTGTACTGATTCTGATCAATATAACTCTCAATCCAGCTCATTTTTTTGTGTCCTTTCTGAAATACTCTTCTTTGCGGCTGCGAGCCTTCTTTACTTCAGCCGGGTCAAGCTTGTCCCGCTTTTTGATACAGCCATGGGTAAGGATTATTATTTTGCCTTGTTCAAAGAAACAAAACAGACGTGACTGAAATCCCTTGAACTCGAAAAGACCGTCGCCGATACTTTTGAACTTTTGTTCATTCTTTAATGTCCCGGTCTGGACGGTGTACTGCAACAGCGGCATCAGCTTGCTTTTCTCTTTATCGGACAACCATTTCAAATACTCTTCCGCCTCACAGGTTCCATTTACTAAAAGGCCGTAGACCTTGAATTTGTCGCCGTTCAGAAGAAGTTTCAGCCGTTCGCCATACATAATAGTTAACCTTAAGGTTTACTTTTGTCAAGTAAAACGATTTATTTTAGTAACCAGGAGAGGGAGTTTATCTGACGTTCCAGCGTGCGGGTGCTCCAGTTCTGGTCGGCTGCTTCAGTTAGGTAGTAGGTGCGGGCATTCTCGTTTTCTACTCGGAGAAGAAGGCGATAGTGGGTCCATCTTAATTCGGGGCGCACTGCGCCCCGAATTGGATACGCGACATAAAACTGGCGCATACGCCTCAATTCCCGTTCATCGAACCCCTTTTCAAACTCATTCATCAATTTAATGGAAAGATTACGAATCAGATAAGTCCCGTACTCCGCTCGCTCCATCCCCTGCTGTTCCTCCTCAACAATCATCCGCCCGATGTTCCAGTAGGCCTCGACCATGATAAAGTTCACAGTGCGGTAAGCGTTGGAACGAGCAGCTTGCAGAATATCCGTCACAGATTGATAAAATTCGGGGCGCAGTGCGTCCCGAAGCAGAGCGGCGGGCTTATTTGCGGACATTTTCTTAGTCATTTTTTATCACCCTCTCGCGGACACCTGGCATTTTCTCCATAAGGCTATGCACCAACAGGTTCATGGACGGCGTAATCTCCACCTCTCCCCGCTCCCACCGTCCATACGTATTGCGCCCGATGTGCAGCAGGTCGCAATCATGATTGTGGTCCTCTATTTTTTTACAGCAAAAGCGCCAATTGATGTTATTCCAAATGCACCGATTGGTGTTTTTGTGTCAAATATATAATTAACCTCTATCGTTGAACTGGGAGTTCGATAGTAACGAAGCAATGTAGCAGCGAGAGCGTGCCTAGAGTGTAAATATTTATTATTATTTTTTAAAAATACTACAAGGCGTTTTAGCATGGGTTTGCAGTCGTGTAAAGATTCTTCACATCCTAAAGAATCTGGCGCAGTTCTTTCCGCGCTCGGGGGTTTTGATAGAGATGTTTTAATTAATAAGGCGATAAGAGGCGGGATAATCTGATTGCTGTTTTGTCGATAGATGCGGTGATTAACAGTGGAAAAGAACCTTGTCGGAGGTGTGAAGAGCGCCGGGCCGGTGACGGCCCGGCTGTTTCAATAATATGCAATCAGACGGCGGACGTGATCATGTGACCTTCCGCCCGCAACTCCCCCACCACCAGTTCAGCCAGACCGGGCAGTTTTTCCGCCAACAGCGGTGATAGCTCTACCCCGGCTTCATAGGATTGAGGAATAACGCCAAACAGGGAAATTTTATCGGGACAGCGGTCGCGAAGCTCGGAGAGGGCCAGCACCTCCTGAATACCGATCTGATGTGGCGACAGCTTGATCGGCAGCCTGCCAAGCATGAAATCATCCTTCTCGTAACGGTTGATATCTCCCGCTTCCCCCTTGGCATCAATCACATCCACCAGATAGACATGATCGGCATCTTCCAGCATATGGGTAACCATGATGCCGAGTGTACCACCATCGTACAGTTCCACATCTTCCGGAAAACGGTAGTGCTGCTGCAGATACTGAATGAAATGAACACCGAAACCTTCGTCGCTGAGGAGCAGGTTACCCGCGCCCAAAATAAGTGTTTTCAATTACATCACCTTCACTTTCGTAATTTCTTTTCCCTCCGGGTCGATCGTATGCACCGCACAGGCAATGCAGGGATCGAAGGAGTGGATCGTACGCAGCACCTCCAACGGCTTTTCGCTATCCGCCACCGGGTTACCGATCAACGACGCTTCATAGGGTCCCATGGCACCCTTTTCATCACGAGGCGAGGCGTTCCATGTGGACGGCACAACCGCCTGGTAGTTCTTTATTTTCCTGTCCTTGATCACGATCCAGTGGGAAAGCGTACCGCGCGGTGCTTCGTGGAACCCGACGCCGCGGTACTCCCCCTTGGGGATTTCGGTGTGGTTGGCATAGGTACTGTCACCCTTGGCAATATTCTCCACCAGTTTATCAAGGTACTCAAGTGAATAGTCGGCCATCAGGTGGGCACGGATGGCACGGGCGCCAAGTCGCCCCATGGTCGAATGCAGGTCACCGACTCCGACGCCGATCTTACGGCAGGAGTCGTCCACCAGCTTCCTGACTTTCTGGTTGCCGCCGGCATAGGCGGCAAAGAGTTGCGCCGACGGACCGACCTGCACCGGCTTGCCATCCAGGCGTGGAGCCTTGCACCAGGTGTATTTGCCGTTATCCTCAAAATCTGTGTAGTTCGGTTTGGTCTCACCTTCCCAGGGGTGGCGGCTGCCGCTTCCCTCGTACCAGGCATGGGCCACATTTTCGGTAATGCTGCCGATCAGCCCCGGATCCTGATGGTTGGTGATGATGCGGGCACCCTTGATGTCACCATTGTTGATGATTGCCCCCGGAATGGCAAACTTGGTATTTCTGGTGTCTTCCGGCATCTCCGGCACGGCCAGGTAATTGACGACACCTTTGCCGTATTTAAACCACTCCTTGTAGGCCGAGGCGATGGCCAGCATGTCCGGGTAGTAGACCTTCTGCACGAAATCGCGGGTTTCTTCCATCAGTGTCCGCAGGGCAGCGATCTTTTCCATATTCAGGGTTGCCAGGTTTTCCATGTTGATGGCAGTCGCAACGCCACCCACGCAAAGGCTCTGGATGTGCGGGTTTTTGCCCCCCAAAATAGCGCCCACCTGGGCCGCCCGGCGTTGATAATCCAGCGCCTTCAGGTAATGGGCTACCGCCATCAGGTTGGCTTCTGGCGGCAGTTTCATGGCCGGGTGCCCCCAGTAACCGGAGGAGAAGATGCCGAGGCGGCCGGTTTCAACAAACGCTTTCAGCTTGGACTGAACCGCCCGAAACTCGGTCTCGCTGTTGCCGGACCAGTCGGAAATGCTTTGGGCCAGCTGGGCGGTTTTCTTCGGATCGGCCTTCAAGGCCGAGACGACATCAACCCAGTCCAGCGCCGACAGGTGATAGAAATGGACGATATGATCCTGCACCGAATGCTGGGCCATGATCATATTGCGTATGTACTGGGCGTTGAGCGGCACCTCGACGTTGAGGGCGTGCTCCACCGAACGGATCGAGGAGATGGCATGCACCGTTGTGCAGACGCCGCAGAAGCGCTGGGCATAGATCCAGGCATCCTGGGGCGGACGCCCCTGCAGAATAGTTTCGATACCGCGCCACATCTGGGCTGATGACCAGGCATTGGTAACCGACCCGCCATTCACTTCCACATCAATTCTCAGGTGACCTTCGATACGGGTGACCGGGTCAAGGGTGATTCGAGCCATTATGTTTCCTCCAGTTATTTGTTAAATAATTCGATAGTTGATTAAAATGCAACCCCTCCCCCGCCTCCCCTTATCAGGGGAGGGGCCTTTAATTCCCCCCTGATAAGGGGGGTTGGGGGTGGTGTTACGCTTTTTCCGCATCGTGCTGCTGCCGTGTATGCAGTTTCGGCAGGACCGGCAGAATCTTGACGATCACCTGGTAACCGAGAATTTCGAAGGCCACGATACCGACCGTGATCAGCAGTTCGGCCAGTGCCGGGAAGTAGTGCCACCCCTTGCCCGGGTTGAAACCGATCAGGTAGACATTAAAGCGGTACAGCGCACCACCCAGGACAATCAGGGCGGCAGAGACAAAGAGCCAGCGGATCGATTCACGCTTTTTACCGCTGAACATCAGTAATGAGCCTCCGGCGATCAGACAGAACTCCAGCAGGAAAAAGCGCGAGTAGAAATCAAATGAAACCGCCTCCCGCAATTGTCCGCGCCAGGCCAGGTCGCCGATTACGACGGAGAGCCAGATCACCGTCAACCAGGGAATGATGCGGGCGATACCGGAGAGCTCTTTGGTTTCATAGGGGCGTTTGAAGGCGTAGCTGGAGATGACCGACTCCAGGATAGCAATGGAGTAGCCGATGAATATGCAGTTGATCAGGAACAACAGCGGTAGAAAACCGGTATACCAGAGCGGGTGCAACTTTGTTGAGGCGATCAGCAGCAGCGAACCGAGTGAGGACTGGTGCATGGTCGGCAGGGTGATGCCGAGTACGATGATAAAGATCAGCACCTTGTCCAGGCGTGGCTTTACCCAGGCCGCCAGATCTTTGACCTTGTCCAGACGATCACCGATCCGTTCCGGGCGTTCCATCCCCATGCGAGCATACAGTTTATCAAGCAACAGCTGCAGAGTTTTCCATTGCGTTCTCTCCAGCGTCGTCAGCACAGCCGGCAGGAACTCCAGCAGCAGCACGGTCGTGTAGGCCATGACGCAGACGGCCACCTCGAACATCGCCGAGTTGGCCTGCCATTTTGAGGGGATGAAAAAGTTATAGGCATTCCAGGGTCGTCCCACATCCACCATGACCGAGAAGCCGGCCAGACCATAACCGAACATGCTGGTCAGGATGGCTGAGCGGATCATCGGATGGTATTGCATGCGGTTGCGGATGTAGATCAGGATCGCCATGGCGTAGCCGCCGCAGGCGATGGCCGTGCCGGTGGCTACGTCATAGGTGATCCAGATACCCCAGGGGTAGCCATCGCTCATATTGGTAACGGCACCGATACCCTTGATGAAGCGCACCGCAATCAGGGCAAAACCGATAAGGGTCAACACCAGCAGGACAATGAACGATGGCGTCATGATCTTTGCCCGGTGGATTTGAAATTCGTTGTGACTCATTCGTGCCCCTCCTCCTGTCCACTATTCTTTACCTCTTGCCCCTTTTTCATGTTTTTGATAGCGATGAAACAGAGCGTGCCATACAGCGCAACCGGCGCGATAAAGCCTTTATAGATGGTGTGCTGGATCTTTTCTGAGAACTCTGCCGGTGCCTCATCCTTAAGGGTCGGGAGCCCCAGTTTATTGAACGGCAGGGCTGAAAGGTAGAGGTGGTTGGTGCCGCCGACCTCTGTTTCTCCGTATATCTTGTTGATATACTTGCCGGGATTTTCGCGCAGCCGCTTGTTGGCCTCTTCCAGCAGCTCTTTGCGTTTGCCGAATGTGATCGCCCCGACCGGACAGGTCTCGGCACAGGCGGTGATGCCTTTTTTAATAAGATTGGTATTTTTGCACATATCGCACTTGACGATCTGGGGAATGGCCTTATCCCATTGGAATTTGGGAATATTGAAGGCACAGGCGATCTGGCAGTAGCGGCAGCCGATGCAGGCATTCTTGTTGTAATCAATAATGCCGGTCACCTTGTCACGGGTCATGGCGCTGACCGGGCAGACCGACACGCAGGATGGCTTCTGGCAGTGCATGCAGGAATACTTGACATAGGACCACTTCTTGCCGGACTCCTTGAAGAGCTTGATCAGCGTGCGGGTACTCCCGGACAGGTCCTGAGGCGCATCCCAGAGGCCATCAGGGTCGAATGGGGCCTGTTCGTATGAGAGGCTGCCGTAATCGCTGTTGACCCGTTTGCAGGCAGACATGCAGGCCTTGCAACCGACACATTTGGTGGCGTCATAGAGCATGCCGAGGGTCTCGTTGTTGACCTGGTGTCCCTCGGATGCCGATGCCGCACCCCGCCCCGCCAAAAGGGCTGCACCGGTTGCTCCGATGATTTTAAAAAACTGGCGTCTACTCGGTTTTCCCATGGTCATCCCCCTTCTCAGGCCCGTCCGGGAGTTTTTTTGCCATCATCACCCCTACCCCGATGGCGGCCCCGGCAGCCAGGCCGATGACTCCGGTGGTCAGGGGATCCGGGCCTTTGCCCTTGTCCTTGAGATCGACCGGCGCATAACTGTCGAACGGTGTCGGCTCATGGATCTGTACCTTGTCGGCAATAGCGGTTTTAAAGAGCAGATCCGGTTCGGTGCAGCCGATACAGGGGTGACCGATCCCCACCGGCCAGGCTCCGACATCGTTGAAGCGGACAACCGAGCAGTTAGCATACGTTGCCGGCCCTTTGCACCCCAGTTTGTAGAGACAGTACCCTGCGGCGTGGGTCGGATCACCATAGGCCGTGGCAAAGCGGCCGGCATCGAAATGGGCCCTCCGTTCGCAATGTTCGTGGATCTTGCGACCGTAGGCAAACTTGGGACGCCCCAACTGATCCAGATCGGGCAGTTTGTTGAACGTGACATAATGCAGTACGGTCGAAAGGAAGTTGTAGGGATTGGGTGGGCAGCCGGGAATGTTTATGATCGGCTTGTCCTTGATGATATCGCGCACACCGACCGCACCGGTCGGGTTCGGTCCAACGGACTGGATCCCGCCGTAACTGGAACAGGTGCCGATAGAAATAATAGCGGCAGCACCCTCGGTCGCATTACGCAGCGATTCCAGAGCGGTCTTTCCGCCTATTTTACAGTAGATGCCGTTGTCCTTGGTCGGAATGGCTCCTTCAACCACGAGGATATACTTCCCCTTGTTGGCGCTCATCGAATCGTGCAGCGACTTCTCTGCCTGGTGTCCGGAACCGGCCATCAGTGTCTCATGGTAATCCAGGGAAATCATGTCGAGGATCAGATTGGCAACCGCAGGGTGTGATGACCGCAGCAGTGACTCCGAGCAACCGGTGCACTCCTGAAAATGCAGCCAGATGACCGCAGGACGACCGTCGCTCTTCCGTGCCGCGGCAGAGACCTTGCTGACCATACCGATCGGCAGACCCAGCATGGCCGAGACGGTTATGCAGGTTTTGATGAAATCCCGACGGCTCACACTGGGGAACAGCTCTTCCTTACCCATACTAGTATCCTCCGCCTTGTGCATAATTATCTGCTCTTGTGCAAACCGGACGTATACGGCAACGTACGTGCCAAACGCAGCGCAGAGACTGTGTTTACAAAAAATACAATCATTACAAGGTATTGAATTTGCCGGAGGAGGCATGCAGACAGCATAACAAAACAATAATTGCTTCTTTTTGTCCCGCGTTGTATCATTTTGTCCCACGAAAGAAAATTTTCCTTCACCCTTGAAGGGAGTGACCAAGATGCTGCAAACGAGGTATACCGATGCCAACCGTATTCATATGTGACGACGAAGCGGAAATCCTGCGCTATCTCGACAAGCTGCTGCAGGCCAGCGGCTACCGGGTAGAAACATTTCAACGAGGGACCGATCTGTTGATGCGGATGGAGAGTGCGGAGGTCATGCCGTGTGATGTGATCCTGCAGGATGTGCGCATGCCCGACCTGGATGGTTTGCAGATGCTTGACCAGCTCTGCAAGCGCTGGCCGGACATACCGGTAGTGATCATGACCGCTCACGGCACTATCGATGATGCGATCAACGCAATCAAGCAGGGGGCGTACGACTATATTACCAAGCCCTTCCCCAAGGAAAAGCTGCTCGGGATGCTCCAGCGGCTGCTTGATCATCGCCGCCTTGCCAGGGAGAACCAACTGTTGCGCGAAGGGATGCAGCACGGAACCGGCGGAGCAGATGCGATCATCTTTCGCAGCCAGGCCTTCCGCGAGGTCTATGATCTGACCCTGCAGGTAGCCGAAAGTAATGCCAATATCCTGGTCATGGGTGAATCCGGCACCGGCAAGGAGTTGATCGCCGGCGCCCTGCATCGCAACAGTCCTCGCCGGGACAAGCCGTTCGTCTCCCTTAACTGTGCCGTACTATCCGATACCCTGCTGGAAAGCCAGCTGTTCGGCCATGTGCGCGGCGCCTTCACCGGGGCGGTCATGAACCAAAAGGGGCTTCTTGAGGAAGCTGATGGCGGCACGCTGTTCCTGGATGAGATCGGCGATGTCAGCCCGGCGGTACAGGCCAAGCTCCTGCGGGTCACCCAGGAGAAAGACTTCATCGTTCTCGGCTCGACCCGCACGCGCAAGGTGGATGTGCGCTTCGTGGCCGCCACCAACAAAGACCTGATGAACGAGGTGAGGGAGGGGCGCTTCCGGGAGGACCTCTACTACCGTCTGAACGTGATCTCCATAGAACTCCCGCCTCTGCGCGAACGGCGCGATGACATCGAACCGCTCGCCCGTCATTTCCTGAAGGCCTCCACCCGTCGCATGAAAAAGGATGTGCAAGGTATCGACAACGATGCACTGCAGGCACTGTTGCAGTACGACTGGCCGGGTAATGTGCGCGAGCTGGAAAATGTCATGGAGCGGGCGGTAATCCTTGCCCGTGGCGGCATGATCACCACCGCCCTGCTGCCTCTGGATGCACGCCGGGACACCCTCCCCTCCTCGACTGGCAAAGCTCCGCTGGTTGCCCTGGAAGAGATTGAGCGTCACCACATCACATCGATCCTGAGTGAGACCGGCTTCCACAAAAGCCGTGCCGCAGGTATTCTGGGAATATCACGCAAAACCCTGGACCGAAAGATCTCTGAATATAACCTGGCGGAGAGGGAGAAGCGATGAGACCATCTCTGCGCTATTCAATCCGTCTAAAGCTGACGTTGGCAACTCTGACGCCTCTTGTAACGGCCGTTGTCCTACTCTGGGTGATTGGCGCCTCGACGCTCTACGTGGGAATACCCGGACTACCTTTTTTTGATTTCAGTTCCCGGGTACCCCTCATCTTCTCGGCGATTCTCCTGTTTGTGACCCTGATCGGCGTTTCTCTTTCGGCGTGGCTCGGATCGAGCCTGGCCCGCCCGATTAAGCAGGTTGAAGAGGGTGCGCGCCTGCTCGCACTTGGTGAACATATCCCGGATATCGTCGTGGGTGGGCATGACGAGATTTCCGTCATGGCGGAAGAATTCAACATCATGAAACATCGCCTTATTGAACGCGAAAATGAAATTCTGTTACTTAACCGAACTCTGGAAGAAAAGGTTGCAGAGCGAACAGCACAACTGGATGAAAAAAACCAGTGGCTGCTTGTGGCTCAACAGGAACTTGCCCGCGCAGAACGGCTCGTCGGCATCGGCATACTGGCATCCGGCGTGGCCCACGAGATCAACAACCCGCTGGCGATTATCCGCGGCAACGCTGAACTGCTGGAGATGTCAGGGCGGTTGAACGATTCGGATCAATCGGAGGTGGAGACCATCATCCGTCAGGTCGGGAGGGTGAAGCGAATCGTGTCCAATCTGCTGACCTTTGCCGGAACGAAGAAAACGGTCATGCGCCACTTTCACATCGAAGCGCTTCTTGAAGACATCCTGGACCAGATCGGTCATCAGATTTCGCTGGACAGCTACCGTATTGAGCGGAAATTTCAGACGACCGGCGGAGATGGCCTTGAAGGAGACGAAGATCAACTGCGGCAGGTGTTCACCAACCTGATCGTGAACGGGCTCCAGGCAATGGAAACCGGGGGGACCGTGACGGTTTCAATCGTTATTGAGCGAGAGGCTGGGCGCTGTTCGGTAACGATAGGCGACAACGGGCCCGGCATACCTGCGGACGTTCAGGAGAAGCTGTTCACACCGTTTTTCACCACCAAGCCGAGAGGGACCGGCCTGGGTTTGGCAGTCTCCTACGGGATCGTAAAGGATCATGGCGGAGACATCAGAGTTGAGAGCGAACCAGGGCAGGGCGCGGCGTTCATCGTGCTGCTGCCGCTACAGCAGGCCCTCAGGAATTACGGTACATACTGACGGTCCATTCCCCTGTGTAAAAATTAAATATCCCTACCCAACTATACAATTCACTCAAACCATTTATACTAGTAAAGAACTATTGAGATCAGGCACTCAAGACTACCTTCAACTATATTCAGATACGTAAAAGGAATGCACCATGGACGTTGGCACTCTTATTAGTTACTTTGCAAATAAACAGGAAGCTCGCAAAGCCCTTCACAAACTGGCGCGAATAGGCTTTCGCCGCGCCGCTCTGGTGCATAAGAATATGGACGGAGGCGTCCGTACGACAGATCCATTCCTCTGGCGCCGTGCCCTCGTTGTAACCCTGTCTGCCTGTCTGTTCGGATTGGGTGCAGGATTGGCCACCCTGTTCCTGCAGTGGACAGAGCTGTTTCCGGGTTTAAACCTTTCCACTCCCTTGGCATCGAGCCTGGCGGGAGCCTCAATTGGGGCTCTTGCAGGCCTGCTCCGGTTACGACGTTCCAGGTATGGGGTAGAGTCAGGGATCATGCAGGATCACGCCCGCTGGCTCGTGTCCGGAGAGTCCGTGGTTATTCTCCAGGCGCCGGTCGGATCGTTACAACGTCCGGTGACGATGCTGCGCGAAAGCAGTGATACCCCTCCGGCGTTGTTCATCATGCATCCCAAGCGCGAGCGGCGGGTAGAGACACGTGGTGCCGAGGCAAAACTCTCCCTGTTACAGCTCCAGGAGCATGCCCAGCGCCATGCCAGGGAGCAACAGGTGGACCCGAGGCCGCAGCGCAGCACCGAACTGCTCAAGCGGCTCAAACAGTCCCGTCTATGGGCTCGTCAGGTGTGCGAGGATCTGACTGCGGCGAGCCAACTGGAACAGAATGCCACGCCGGCCGCCGATTGGATCCTGGATAACGATTACATCCTGGAGGGGAACACCCGCGATGTCCTGTTAAACCTCCCCCGGCGTTTTTACCAGCAGTTGCCTGCCCTGGCGGCTGATCCCTACCGTGGGTTGCCCTGCATCTACTGTCTGGCCAAGAATCTTGTTTCCCATACGGAACTGCACCTTGACCGCGAGAATATTCTGGTGTTTATCGACTCCTACCAATCCGTGCGCACGCTGACGACCGGAGAGATCTGGGCGATTCCCCAGATGTTACGCATGGCGCTTATCGAGAGCATCCAGAATCTGGCCGTCACCGCCCTGACAAATCTGCGCGAGCGCCAGTTGGCCGATTTCTGGGCAAACCGGTTGATCTCCGCCAATCGCCGTGATTCCAACCAACTCTTTGCAATCCTGGCGGAACTTGCTGCCACAGAACCGTCACCCTCCCCTTATTTCGCTACGCAGCTGGTAGGTCTGCTCTATGACGAGGCCGCCGCATTGGTTCCGGTCAAGAACTGGCTTGAGCGCACTCTCAAAACCATTCTGCACGACCTCATCCTGCGTGAGCAGAACCGGCAGTCCAGGGAACAGTTGTCCTGCGGCAATGCCTTTACCAGCCTCCGTCAGCTGGCCCTGCTGGACTGGCGGGAAATATTCGAACAGCTCAGCCGGGTGGAGCAGCTGTTGCGTTTCGATCCGTCCGGGGTCTATCCAAAAATGGATTTCGCCACTCGTGACCGCTGTCGTCGGGCTATTGAAGAGCTCGCCAGCGCTGCTGCCCAGACAGAACAACAGATCGCAGAGCGCGTCATCAAACTGGCAACGCAGGCAGGGCGTGAAGCAACAAGCGGTGAACTGCGCAACCACGTCGGCACGTGGCTGGTCGGTGAGGGAAGGGCCGAGTTGGTGCGGCTGCTCGCATGTCGTGAAACGCTCCGTTACCGCACCCTGGAATGGGTCAATCACCACCACGCTGCCGTCTACGCACTCGGCATCGGCGGTTTGTCTGCTCTGTTTTTATCCGTAATCGTCGCCTTCCGACCGGTCGGACTGTTTCTACTCCTCCTTCTGTTGATTCCGGTCAGCCAGCTGGCGATTGAGGTATTCAATTATCTGATCACGCGATTTCTGCCACCACGGCCGCTACCCAAGATGGATTTCAAGAGTACGGGGATTCCCGACGCCTTCCGCACGTTGGTAGTCGTGCCGATGATGCTGACCAACGCTGAGACGATCCGCGACGAGGTGGAGAGACTGGAGATCCGCTACCTGGCCAACATGGAAGCGAATCTGCTCTTCAGCCTGTTCTCGGACTACACCGATTCAGCCACACCCTCGCGTGATGATGACAGCAAACTGCTCGCGACAGCCTGCGCATGCATTGACGCTCTCAACCTGCGCCATGGCGGCGAACGTTTTTTTCTGTTCCACCGGGAGCGGAGCTGGAGCGAATCAGAACAGAAATTCATCGGCTGGGAGCGCAAACGGGGCAAACTGGAGGAGCTGAACAGCCTGATCGACGGTACGCGACCCGAAAGCGCCGCACGCATGGTCTACGTTGGCGACCCGCTTCACCTGGTGGACGTGCGCTTTATCATTACCCTGGACAGCGACACCCAGCTACCGCACGCGACGGCCCGCAGGATGGTCGAGACCCTGGCGCACCCCCTGAACCAGCCCCGTTTCGATGCGGACGGGGGCATCATGGCCGGCACCTATACCATCATCCAGCCGCGGGTGAGTCCAAGCCTGCCGAGTACGACCGCCTCGAACTTCAGTCGCCTCTTCGCCGATGCAGCCGGCATCGATCCGTACACCCAGGTTGTCTCCGACGTCTATCAGGACCTTAGCAGTGAAGGGTCGTACCATGGCAAGGGGATCTACGACGTGCGCGCCTTCAACCGCGTGCTGTTGGGGCGGTTTCCTGAAGACTGGGTCTTGAGCCATGACCTGATCGAGGGAGCCCATGTCCGGGTGGGGTTGGCCAGTGATATTGAACTCTACGACGAGTTCCCGCAAGATTACCAGAGTTACAGCAGCCGGGCCCATCGCTGGATTCGCGGTGACTGGCAGATTGCGGAGTGGATTTTTCCGCGGGTTCCGCTGCCGGGAGGGATTCGCGGGGCGAATCCGCTCTCCCTGTTCGACCGCGGGAAGATTTTCGACAACCTGCGCCGCAGCCTCCTGCCCGCTATGAGCCTGTCCCTGCTGACCGCCTCCTGGTTCATCTCCCCTGAGATCGGGTGGATCGTAACGCTGGTGGTTGGCATACAACTATATTCCCCCCCCCTGGCGCAACTCTTCACCACAATCACTACCCGCAAAGGTTTAAAATATTTTTCCCTGGCCAAAGTGCAGCATGGTCTGTTGCGAGCAACAGCCGATGCCGCACTGCTGCCACACCAGGCAACTGTAGCACTGGATGCCATTATCCGGGCCTGCTACCGGCGCTTCATCTCCCGGCGCAATTTGCTGGAGTGGACGGCCCAGACAACCGCTTGGATCTCCTCGCGCCGGCAACCGCTCTTCGTCGCGACCATGGCACTGGGGAGCGTCTTCAGCGCTGTCGTAGGCGTGGCGATCTGGCGCGTCATGCCGGCCAGCCTGGTGCCGGCCGCCCCCTGGCTCGGTCTCTGGTTTCTCTCACCGCTGCTCGGCCGGTTCCTGAACCTGCGACCCGCCGACCAGCAGCAGTGCCAGCTACCGGAGCCGGACCGCCGCTTCCTCAGGCTTGTCGCACGGCGGACCTGGCGCTATTTCTCGTCCTTTGTCACCGCCGACACATCCTGGTTGCCGCCTGACAACTACCAGGTCGCCCATCAGAACCGCCTGGCCATGCGGACCAGTCCGACCAACATCGGCCTCTGGATGGCCAGCGCTCTGGGAGCCCATGATTCCGGCTACCTGACGACGAACCAGGTCATCGAAAGGCTGACCAGCACCATGGAGAGTATCGGCCGCCTGGAACGATATGAAGGGCACCTCCTGAACTGGTACGATATCCAGACCCTGGCGCCTCTTGAGCCTCGCTACGTCTCCTCTGTTGACAGCGGCAATCTTCTCGGCGCCATGTGGGCATTGGAACAGGGGCTCGGGGAGTTGATACAC
>Ga0209125_1001815_pt1 | contig 18392 bp, 14 predicted proteins | sample BarGraIncub1131A_FD_184503 | JGI IMG/M metagenome (GOLD analysis project Ga0209125, IMG submission 184503) | Arctic peat soil microbial communities from Barrow, Alaska - Barrow Graham LP Incubations 11-31A (SPAdes) (version 2) | ecosystem: Environmental > Terrestrial > Soil > Wetlands > Peat...
CCGTAAGCAGATGTACCCTTTCAACAAATTAGCGGATAAGGATTGTAATGTACTGATATTCCCTAATTTGAGCTCTGCAAATATCGCCATGCATGCCCTACAGCATATTGCAGGAAATGAAACGCTGGGACCGATCCTGGTAGGAAACAGAAAATCCATACAGGTCATGCAGATGCATTGTTCGGTTCGTGAGGTGGTCAATATGATCGCTATCGCCGTGGTAGATGCACAACATCTGAATAAATAGGCAGAATTCCGGCAAGCCGGAGTTTTGACAAAACTTTGAATATTTAAATGGGATAGCCACAAGCTGTCCCATTTTTTTTTATTTTCGGCTCAATCTTCCTTAACGATTTTTATGCCGAGAATACTATTGTTTTTCTGCTCAATCATCGTGTCAATCAATTGTTTCGCACAGTCATACTGGTGTATCCAGAATGACCGGGGGGAAGAATTATTGCTTACCATTGAGATCAATCCCAAAAATCTGACTTTTGAAGCCTATTCCAGAAAAGAGGCGCTGAAGGACATGGTTGGGCCATTCATGTATATGATGGCTAAAACCACAGGCAAAATCAAGTATCCGGAATTAGCTCACGGTGAAGGAAAAATATCTTACAACACGGATACTACCTATTACGAAGGGATGATCGATTACCCGGATAATTCCTTTAAATTGAAGGCAAAAAGCTGGAAAAACAGTTTCACAGGTCAGTTGACAGATACTAAAAATAGAACCCTTTCCATCCTGGGTGAGAAAGTCGGCTCTGATAAACCTATTCGTGATTATTCATTGCTCATCAGCAGTACATGATATCAGAAAAACAAATAGAAATGGAGTCGGTCAGCAGCAGATGGGTACCTATTCGTTTCAAATGCTGGGGGGAAGAGCAGCTTACATCAACCTGAACAATGTTTATGAAGAAAAGGATGAAACGGATGCCATTAAAGTCATTTTAAAATCAAACAAATAAAAATTATGAAAAGAGCTATTGTCCTGGTGACCTGTTTATGCTTGTTCCTGCAGGTAAATTTATCTCAAGCACAGACTCCCTTTAAACGCGGAGTCAACCTGACAAACTGGTTTCAGACCACAAATCCAGCTAAAATCCAATTTGCCAAATACACCAAAAAGGATTTTGAGAACATCAGGAGTCTGGGTTGCGATATCATCCGGTTACCCGTCAACCTGTTTTATATGACAAATGGAAAGCCTGATTACACAATAGATCCGGTCTTCCTGGGCTATCTGGACCAGGCAGTTAACTGGGCAGAAGAGCTCGGAATTTACCTGATGATAGACAACCATAGTAGAGATGATATTGCCAGCAAAAATCCTGATCTGGAGGTACTCCTGACCAAAGTATGGGAACAGTTGGCGAACCATTATAGGAAGCGATCCATGCTGATCCTGTATGAAATCATGAATGAACCCAATGGAATTTCCACCGCAGTATGGAGTAAAATTCAGCAAAATACTATTGATGCTATTAGAAAATTAGACACCAAACATACAATCGTTATTGGTCCTTCAAGCTTCAACACTTATAATGAGCTCAGTAAGTTACCTGAGTACACGGATCCTAATTTGTTGTACACTTTTCACTTCTATGATCCATTTCTTTTTACCCACCAAGGTTCGACCTGGGCACATCCGGCCTTGGCATCACTATCTTCAGTCCCGTTTCCCTATTCAGCCGAAAAGATGCCTGCCCGTCCTCCGGAGTTGGCGGGTACCTGGGTTAATTCTACTTATACCAACTATCCCAAAGATGGCAATGTTGCCAGAGTTAAGCAACTGATTGACATTGCTGTCGCCTTCAGGAGCGATCGGAAGGTTAACATTTTCTGTGGCGAATTCGGCGTTTATATGAAAAGTAGTAAGGATGCAGATAGGGTTTACTGGTACAGCGAAGTAAGGAAATACCTGGAAGAAAAAGGGATTCCCTGGACCATTTGGGACTACCACGGAGGATTCGGACTCTTCAAAAAAGATTCAGAAGGGTCGTTCGAAAAAGACCTGAATATTCCGATGGTTAAGGCCCTCGGACTCAAAGCTCCTTATTGAGTAGCGTCTCAACGTAAAAAATCAATATTATTAAATACCTCAGCACGTAGATTTTTGCATTTATTAAAATGAGTTGTCCGGATATACCGGAGTCTGACACTCTGCGCCAGATTCTGGTATAATTGAAGCAGATTAAAGGCAATTTTTCCGGCAAACGGCATTGCCAGGAGAGATATTCCGGCTATTGGAAATGAACCTGTTGATATCCAGAGAATTCCACTCTCCAATAAATAAAACAAAGGAAAAAGAACCAGTCCAGAGGCAAAAATGAATGTACTCAAAAATGCAGGGTCCCTGACTTTCCTGGCGAAGACTTTACGTGGGAGAAAATAGGGTAGCGCATTGAATAAAAATCCAAAAGCAAAGATCGGTAAAGAGAGCACTGAGAGAAGAAACTGCAGGCATAGCTTTAAATATGAGGCATTTGCGGCCTTATCCAGTAGATCATCCGTTACGCCCTCTTTTTTGATGGCAGACAAATAATTGTTCGTTTTCTGCTTGATTGTTTCAAATTTTTCTGGCTGATTTACTTCCAGTTGCTCCAATTTCGCGATTAGTTCCTGCTCTGCCATAAAAAGCTGGTTTACAGTATACTTATTTGAAAATAGTTTTTGAGCATATGCTTTTCCGGCAATTGTCCTGATGTTTTCAAAATCCTGGTAAGAGTCAATGCTGTTAATCTGCAAAGTCAGCGGCGAGAGATTCTTGTTAATTTCATCCCTCAGCAAGAGCATCGTATTTTGAGGATTTTCGGTATAGCGTACCTTGTATGAATCGATTTCGATTGGTTCTCCATAGTTGACAATCAGTGTACGGTTGAAATTCCAGTAATGATCATAATAGATGCCAACAGGCACAATCTGTAATCCAAGCTGAAAATTGTTTTTTTCTTCCGACTCGAGTGCGATGCGTGGGATGGCCTTTTTGTGCGGCAGCATTTGCCGTTTTCCGGAGTGGGCCGCTTCAGGGAAGAGCGCAACGGAGCCCTTGTTTTCAAGCACATGTGTGACTTGACTGAAAATCTCCTCATTGTTGGAAAGATTCTCCTTGCCATCGCGGATGCGATAGATTGGAATCATTTTACAAAACTTCAGAAAAGAACGTGATGCCTTGCTTTTAAATATATCCGCCCGGGCAAGCCAAAGTATCTGCAGGGGATTGGTACAGACTACTGCAAGTGGATCCATCAGGGCATTCTGGTGGTTGGCAGCAAAGATAATTGGCTTATCAGCCGGGATATTTTCACGACCGTTTACAATGATTCGTTTGTACGTTAGCCAGAAACCAAAGCGCACATAATATCTCAGTGCCTCATAACCGTTCGACCGCTGTATCATAAGTGTCATTTACAGGTTTATGCGACCAGTACCAAGCGATACACAATCCACTGATTATATGCCAGATACCCCACCATGCCGCGATAACTGCCATTCCTCCCAACTCCAGTTCCTGAGGGAAAATCTTAGGATTAAATAGTAGCGCCAAAGCAAGTCCGGAGTTATGGATACCTGTTTCAATGGCAATTGTCCGGCGATCTTTTTGAGAACATTTAAAGACTGAGCTGAAAGTATAGCCCGTCAGCATAGCGATCCCGTTTTGCAGCAAAACGAAGAGAAACACCAGATGGATATAAGCCATAAAATGAGAGAAATTAGCCGCCAGCATGGCGATTACCATGATGACAAAGAATATTAGTGATCCTTTGTTAATTGGCTTTTTGATCTTTTCTGTCAGTTTCGGAAATTTATTCTGGACCACTAAACCTGTAGCTACTGGAATTCCAAGCAGGATAAACACGGTTTGAAACATTTGATACATATCAATTTCGAGTGGCCTGACCAGGTTTGCAGCGCTATGGGCATTGTAAAAATGAATATATTGACTACCCCAAAATGCAAAATTAAAGGGGGTAAAAAAGATAGCAGCAAGTGTTGAGATGGCCGTCAGGCTTACAGCGAGGGCCACATTACCTTTTGCCATTGAGCTGATAAAATTGGAAATATTTCCGCCGGGACAGGCTGCAACCATGATCATTCCTAAGGCGACTGTCGGTGTCGGATTGAGAAAAATCACCAGGATAAAAGTGAAAGCTGGCAATAGGAATGTTTGGCTAACAAAACCGACTATGGCAGATTTAGGCTTTTTCAACAAGTCCGTAAAATGCTCTACTTTGATATCCAAGGCAACTCCAAACATTACGAAGGCAAGTGCAATGTTCAGAAAGAGCAGTCCGGCGGGAGAAAAATTCAGCCGGACATGATCCAGCACTTCGAGTGCGTTGTTCATAGAAATAGTTAAAGATAAGTCTTGTTAAAAATTAAGTGTCCAGCCTTCACGGTAGTTGGTTTTGACTAATTCGGCTGCATATTGTTTGGCATTCAGCTCGAATTTTTTTGGCTCGGCCCCTGGAATTCCATTGGTAACAGTTATTATGTCGTCATCGGCCAGGTTGGTAAATGCCATATTTTCCCCGTCCCATTTCAGCTTCTTTCGCAGGCCCTGCATGCGGACGGCCAAGTTTCCCATGACCACCATTTCATTGAGCGGACAGGCATATTCGAAATTAGAGGCTGGCAGGATTCTGCTTTCGGGCGATTCTTTGCAGGCTCTTACCCAGTCCATTTCATGACTGGTTGTGACGCGTCGGACGGTTTGCGGCGGCATCACCAGTTTTGAATATTTTTCTACCGGCAGAAGTTTATAATTGCCGCCGTAATTTCCGCAGACGACTTTCCCTTTGGTTCCATGGAAGATGATTCCATTTTTCCCTTGACCTAACTCCATGCCATCGGGCATCGAATCCGGACGGGCAGGCTGTAAACCACCGTCATACCAGGTTACATTCACCTCCGGCATCTTGTGTTTGCCAACTGGTTGCCTTGCCGGGAAAATATAATGGATCATGGAGGTATTGGGAGCGCTTTCGTTGTTAAAAGTCGAAGAGGAGGCCTCCACAGAGGAAGGATGGCCTAATTTCAGGGAAGCGAAGACCACATCCAGAACGTGACAGGCCATGTCGCCGAGGGCGCCTGTTCCAAAATCCCACCAGCCCCTCCAGTTCCATGGATGATAAGCAGAATGGTAGGGACGCATCGGGGCGGGACCGATAAAAAGATCCCAGTTCAGACCATCGGGCAGCCACATTCCCTGTGCCGGACGGGTAAGACCCTGGGGCCAGATCGGGCGATCTGTCCAGGCATCCACACTGGTAACTTCTCCAATGGCACCACTCCAAATCAGTTCGCACACCTCCGCGACATTGTTACCGCTGTGGCCTTCGTTACCCATCTGCGTCACGACTTTGTATTTTCGGGAAGCCTCGAGCAGGACCCTGGATTCAAATACGGTATGCGTCAGCGGTTTTTGAACATAAACATGTTTGCCAAGTTGCATGGCGGCCAGAGCACAGACGGCATGGGTATGATCGGGTGTTGCAATCACTACCGCATCGAAATCTTTATGACTCTTCTCCAGCATGATGCGGTAATCTTTGTACTTTTTAGCTCCAGGGTACTGGCTAAAGGTCTTTGCAGCATAATTCCAGTCAATATCGCTGATTGCTACGATATTTTGGGTATTCATATTTTTCAGGTTAACCCCGCCCTTGCTACCCACACCGATTCCGGCGATATTGAGTTTGTCGCTGGGTGCTGTGTGGCCCAGTCCGCCAACCACCTGACTTGGAAGGATGGTTATACCAGTTGCAGTAACGGCAGAAGATACAATGAATCCCCTGCGGGAGATTGATTTCTTGTTTTCCATAAGTGGTGAAGTTGTAAAATTATCGGCCTAATAATTGATAAAAATAGAAAATTATTGGTAATAGTTGTCACATCAATAAAAAACTGCCAAATTGTAATACAAAACAAACTACTGTTGTGTTAAGGGCAATTGACAGAACGTCATTCCAAACTTGATTCGTCATTGTAAACCTGAGTCGTCATTCCGGACTTGATCCGGAATCCCCCAATTAATGAGGGGATGCTGAATCAAGTTCAGCATGACGCTGGACGCATGACGCAGTATATGTAAAGCTTAACACAACATTACCAGAGAATTACGACATGTCTAGTTACGGCAAGGCTTCCGCCACTACATAAGTACTTCCTCCGATAAAAATCAGATCATCCTTGTCGGCGTACATTTTTGCTTCATTCAAAGCAGATTGAACATCTTCGAAAGCAGCTCCGTTCAATCCGAAAAATGTGGCCATCTGCATCAGCTTTTTTTCATTCATTGCCCTTGGTATGGAAGCTTTTGTGAAGTAATAAACCGCCTCTCCGGGCAATAATTTCAGGACACCAGTTATATCCTTGTCATTGACCATCCCAATAATAAAATGTAGCTTCTTCTTCGGGATCTGCCCCAATTGTGCCACAACCTCTTTCATACCTGCCTCGTTATGGGCTGTATCACAAATAATTTGTGGATTGGCGCCGATGGTTTGCCACCTTCCCAATAAGCCGGTTAATTCGGATACGTTTTCCAGTCCTTTGCGGATGGCCTCTTCCGATAGCTGAAATCCGCCCTTCTGTAATTCGAGCACTGCACAAATAAGCGTACAGATATTTTTGGACTGATATTTACCAAGAAGGTCAAGGCGGAGATTTTCGAACTGGATTCCATCTTTGTTTTTAAGATTGAAAAGTTGCCGCTGATCCATCGAAATCATTGAATATTCTGCTCTCATCTGTTGATCAGCAAAGAGTATTGTGGCCCCTTTTTCTCTGGCAATACCCTCGAAAATCATAGAAGTCTGGGGATGGGTCTCCCCTATTACGACCGGAACTGATGGTTTAATGATACCAGCTTTCTCCAGCGCAATTTTCCCAAGCGTATCACCGAGCAACTCCATGTGATCGAAGCTGATATTGGTAATGACTGAGAGTTCAGGTAGAATAATACTGGTTGAATCGAGCCGGCCGCCCAGACCGACTTCAATCACAGCCACATCAATATTTTCAGTGGCAAAATATTCGAAAGCCATCAGAACTGTCAGCTCAAAAAAGGAAGGTTCGAGGTGAACATCCTGGTTCAGATCCAGAAATCTTTCCACAAAACTGACAGCGAAAGTCTCTGGCATCATGTTTCCGTTGACCCTAATTCGCTCTCGGAAATCTTTTAGATGTGGAGAAGTGTACAATCCGGTTTTATATCCTGCTTGTCCCAGGACGGCTGCCATCATATGAGAAACCGAGCCTTTACCGTTGGTTCCGGCAACATGAATGGAACGGAATTTCCGGTGCGGATGTCCAAACATTTTGTCCAGCGCCTGGGTATTATCGAGGCTCGCTTTGTATGCTGCCGGCCCCTTCCGCTGGAAATAGGGCAAATGTTCATACAAATATTCGAGAACCGCTTCGTAAGTCATTCCGGCAACTTTACTAACAAATTGTAAATACAAAGATGCAAAAAACCTTTGGCCAAAACTATCACCGGATTGATTTAGTATTATCTTTAAGCGTCACCGTTGCCAGCAAACAGGTGCTTGGGATTAGATCAGCCGGATGAATGCCTAAGGACTGGAATTGTTATAGTTAAACACAAAGATAAAATATGAAGCGGCCCAAAACGTTTATTCTTGATACCAACGTCATCTTACATGACTGCGAATGTATATACAACTTTGAAGACAATGATGTTGTTATTCCCATCACGGTGCTGGAAGAACTGGATAAGTTCAAAAGAGGTGATGATCAGATCAATTTTCAGGCGCGACAGTTTGTCCGTATTTTGGACGAACTTGTTGGAAAATCGCCGATCGACAAGGGGATATCCCTGGGCCCGGGCAAGGGCAAACTTTATATCGAACTCGGAAAGCCTTATTCCGATCAGATCAAGGCCTCTTTCAAGGAGGATATTCCCGATCACAGGATACTGGCCATCACTGAATTTCTCCGTGACAAGCTCACAACCCGGAAGGTCATCCTGGTAAGTAAGGATGTCAACCTCAGAATAAAATCCAAGTCACTGCATATTGAGGCGGAGGATTATAAGAACGATAAAGTCGAAGATATCGAGGTATTATACCAGGGAATCCGTGAAATCAGGGAGTTTAACGATCAACTGATTGCCAGATTGTACGAGACCAATTTTCTTGAAGTAGAAGAGACGGGGATTGAAAAGAAGCCGTTTCCCAATGAATTTTTTATACTTAAAAATCAGAATGCAAGCGTATTGGCTCATTACAATGCCTTTCGTAACAGGATGGAGCGGGTCGACAAAAAGGTCGCGTTCGGCATCCGCCCACGAAATGCGGAACAGACATTTTCTTTACAGGCTTTGCTGGATCCGGAAATCAAACTGGTCAGTCTGACTGGTAAGGCCGGAACCGGAAAGACTCTGCTTGCGCTGGCGGCAGCCATTGCTCAGCACAATATTTATGATCAGATTATGCTGGCGCGCCCGATCGTTGCCCTCAGCAACCGTGATATCGGTTTCCTGCCGGGAGATGCGGAGCAGAAAGTTTCGCCCTACATGCAGCCATTGTTTGACAATCTTGCCGTGATCAAAAGGTGTTTCGACCCTCACATGCATGAGCACCATGTCATAGAGGATCTGCAGAAAGACGAGAGGCTGGTCATTTGTCCGTTGGCATTCATCCGCGGGCGCAGTCTTTCCAACTGCTATTTTATCATCGATGAGGCTCAGAATCTCACGCCACATGAAGTAAAGACGATCATTACCCGTGCAGGAGAAGGGACAAAAATGATCTTTACAGGTGATATTCAACAGATTGACTCTCCATACCTGGATATGCAGTCGAATGGATTGGCTTATCTGACAGACAGGATGAAGGGTCAGGATATTTTCGCTCACATCAACCTGCTCAAGGGAGAAAGGAGCTATCTGGCTGAGCTGGCCAGTGACCTACTGTAAAAGTGTCTGAACAAATCCGTACTTTTGTCGGGTTTAATAATATAGGATGGAGTTTAAAGACAAGAAAGTTGCATTTGGAACCCTGGGTTGTAAACTCAATTTTTCGGAAACCTCAACCATTGCCAGATCCTTTCAGGAAAAAGGATTTATCAGAGTCGACTTCAAGGAACATGCCGATGTTTATGTGATCAACACTTGTTCGGTAACTGACTCTGCCGATAAAAAAAGCCGTTACATGATCCGTCAGGCTACGAGGCAAAATCCTGCCGCATTCGTGGTGGTGATTGGTTGTTATGCGCAGTTAAAACCTGAGGAAGCCGCCAAAATCGAAGGAGTGGACCTTATATTGGGCGCCAACGATAAATTCAATATCATCAAATACCTTGAAAGTCTGGATAAACATGCGTTCAGTGAGCTGCATGGCTGTACCTTCAAAGAGATAACAGACTTTCAGCCAGCTTCTTCTGTCGGTGACCGGACGCGTAGTTTTTTGAAGGTACAGGATGGCTGCAATTATTTTTGCACCTATTGCACCATTCCATTGGCCCGGGGTAAAAGCAGGAATCCGTCGATAGACAGCATCATTCACGAGGCAAAAAGACTTGCGAAGCAGGGAATTAAAGAGATCAATCTCACGGGTGTGAATATTGGCGATTTTGGAAAGAGTACCGGAGAGACGTTTTTTGAACTGCTAAAAGTACTTGATCAGACTGAAGAAATCCAACGGGTTAGAATGGGATCAGTAGAGCCAAATCTCCTGACTAACAAGATCATAGATTTAGTGGCCAACTCCTCGCGGGTAGCGCCTCATTTTCATATCCCTTTGCAGGCAGGCACCGATGAAGTGCTGGCCTTGATGAAAAGGAGATATGATATTGCTTTGTTTCGTCAACGGGTAGAGGAGATCCGGAAGAAGCTGCCATTTGCATTTATCGGGGTGGATGTGATTGCAGGCATGAACGGAGAGACAGAAGAACTTTTCGGGAAGGCATATGATCTCATTGAGCAGCTGGATATATCACAGCTTCATGCTTTTCCGTACTCGGAACGTGCCAATACCGAGGCCTTAGCCATTTCGGGGGTAGTGCCGATTGAAGAGCGCAAACTCAGAACGAAAAAATTGATTCAGTTGTCTAACAATAAGTTAAACCAATTTTACAACAAAAATTTAGGTAGAAATGTTTCCGTTTTATTTGAAAGTCATACTAATAAAGCTTTGACCAGCGGTTGGAGTGAAAATTATATTCGGGTTGAAGTGCCTTATGATCCGGAACTGCTGAACCAAACAAAATTGGTCCATTTGCGCAGTGTCAATAACGATGGACCCATCAGCGGAACTATACAATAATAGTTACTTTTGTATAAAAATTATGATTTTGGAAAATCTCTGTCAGGAAGTCATCTTAATAGCTAAACAAGCCGGGTCATTTATTGCCCGGGAAAGAGTCAATTTTGATCTCAGGAGTATAGAAATAAAAGGGAAGGCAAATTTTGTCACTTATGTCGACAAGAAGGCAGAAGAAATAATTGTTGAAGGGCTTAGGAAATTGTTACCTGAATCAGGTTTTATTACGGAAGAAGGGACCGCCACCAATTCGGGCGAAAAGTATCGTTGGGTCATAGATCCTCTGGATGGAACGACGAATTTCATTCACGGCCTACCGCCATATGCAGTGAGTATCGGGCTATTGGAAGGAGAAGAGATCGTTCTTGGAGTCGTTTATGAAATCAGCAGGAGCGAGTGCTTCTATGCCTGGAAGGGAAGCAAGGCCATGCTCGACGGGAAAGAGATACGGGTTTCGGAGGCAGCAACGACCAATCAAGCCTTAATAATCACAGGATTTCCATACGGAGTGGTGAAAAACACGGATAAATTTATTTCTGCCATCAAATATTTTATGGAAAATTCGCATGGGATCAGACGCTTAGGATCTGCTGCTACAGATCTTTCTTATGTTGCAGCAGGCAGATCTGAAGCCTTCTGGGAAACTGGGCTTCAATCGTGGGATGTCGCTGCTGGTGCTATTATCCTCCGACAGGCAGGTGGAAGAGTGACGGACTTTCGTGGTAACGAAAAATTCCTTTTCACTGGGGAAGTAATTGCGACAAACGGCAACTATTATAAAGAATTCCAATCTATTATAGAAAAAATTTATTTTAGTTAGCCATGGATAAAAATGGCAATATTGGATATTACCTGTTGAGAACAGTCACCTGGTTCGTACAACTTTTTCCACTTTGGTTTCATTATGTTTTTTCAGATTTTATTTTCCTGCTTGTATTTTATGTAGTAAGATACCGCAGAGAGGTTGTTTTTACTAATCTCAAGAACTCTTTTCCGGAAAAATCGAATAAGGAGATTAACGGGATCGCAAAAAAATTCTACCATCAGTTTTGTGACAGTTTCATTGAGACCCTTTATTTTGATCGTGTCACAGAGAAGGAAATTAAGAAAAGACTTACCCTACTCAATCCGGAATTACCCGAAAAATACCTTCATGAAGGAAGGTCTGTAGTTTTGGCCCTCGGACATTATAACAACTGGGAATGGAACTGCAGCGGGCCTTTGAATATTGAATACACGACCTATGTTATTTATAAAAGACTGACCAACAAGAGTTTCGACAAGTTCTATTACAACATGAGAGCCCGTTTCGGCATTATTCCGCTCGAAAGGTCGAATACTTACCGTCAACTTATTTCTGATTCGAATAATCATAAGGCAACTGCATCTGCTTTCCTGATGGATCAGACCCCCAGGAAGAATGAGATTCAATACTGGACAACTTTTCTGAACCAGGATACTGCAGTATTGACTGGCACAGAAAAAGTAGCCCGCAAAATTGATGCTGTTGTTATTTTTTGCCATATCCGAAAAATAAAAAGAGGTTATAATCGTCTGGAATTTTCCCTCATTTCTGAGCGGGCAAAAGATACGGAGCCCTTTGAGATCACAGAGAAAGCTACCCGAATGATTGAAGAGGTAATCAATCAACGGCCAGAACTATGGCTGTGGTCACACAAAAGGTGGAAACATAAAAGGGAACCAGTATGAGCAGCGGACCTAAGATCTCGATCGTTATCCTGAACTGGAATGGAAGTGGATTCCTGAAAAGATTTCTTCCATCGGTCGTTGCTTATTCAAAGGAGCTAGCAGAAGTTGTTGTCGCGGACAACGGATCTTCCGATGATAGTTGGAGTGTCGTTGAAACACTCTTTCCTACCGTGACCTACCTACGACTTGAAAAGAACTTCGGATTTGCGGAAGGATACAACCGAGCTTTGGAACTGGTTAAAAGCGAGTATTTCCTTCTACTCAATTCGGATGTGGAGGTGACTGATGGGTGGCTGGATCAGATGTTGAAGCTGATGGAGTCTGATCTTTCCATCGGAGCCTGCCAACCGAAAATTCTCAGTCTGAACCATCCCGATGAGTTCGAATATGCCGGAGCGGCCGGTGGGTTTATCGACCGGTTTGGTTATCCGTTTTGCAGGGGAAGAATTTTGAAGGAAATAGAGAAGGATCTTGGGCAATACGACCATCGAAGGACTATTTCCTGGGCTTCAGGAGCATGCATGATGGTGAGGTCGTCAGTCTGGCGGGAATGCGGCGGATTTGATGCGGATTTCTGGGCACATATGGAGGAAATCGATCTATGTTGGAGGATGTTGCATCTGGGTTATTTAGTTGAAGTTTGCCCGGAATCGGTTGTTTACCATCTGGGGGGAGGAACACTTAACTACAACCATCCCCTGAAAATCCATCTCAATTTTCGAAATAATCTTTACTTGCTGTTTAAAAATCTACCTGCCGGCCATTTGCTTTTCATCCTGCCGGCCCGAATGATTCTGGATGGTTTGGCGGCCTTTGTTTTCCTGTTAAAAGGAGAGTTTGTTGCTTTTGGTAATGTCTTCTTGGCTCATTTGAAATTTTATAGACATTTGCCCCAACTGGTGGACAAACGCAGAAAGATCTCCAGAAACTCGAAATCTGGCAGGCGCAATATGATATCATCCAAGAGTATTCTTTGGAACTATTTCATTTTGAAGCGCAGAAAATTTTCCGAATTAAATTTGCCGGAACCATGAGAATAGAAAGAGAAAATTGTATTGGTCTGATCATTGATATTCAGGAAAGACTTTTCCCCGTGATGGAAGGAAAAGAGAGCCTGCTGGTCAACTGTATCAGGTTAATTGAGGGTCTCAGGATCCTGGGCATTCCGATGAGTGTAACTCAGCAATATACTAAAGGTCTTGGAGGCACTGTGAATGAAATCAGCTCACTTTTTACAGCGTTCAGCCCGATCGAAAAGAACACATTCAGCTGTCTGGACGAGCCGGTGTTTGCTTTTCATCTAGGTAATTCAGGTAAAACCAATGTATTGATCTGTGGAATTGAATCGCACGTTTGCGTACTTCAGACGGCTGTTGATCTGAAGGAGAGCGGATATCATCCAATTGTTATTGCTGATTGTATCAGTTCAAGAAATCCTGAGGAAAAACAAATTGCCTTGAATCGGTTTCTGTTGGAAGGAATTCGGATTTCGACAGTTGAATCCATACTTTTTGAACTGACACGTTCGTCCGGAACGGAAGAATTCAAGGCTATATCAAAATTAATCAAATAGTTACGCATATTTACATTGCTTTCAGATTGTAAGTTCAATTTTTTATTTTTGTACCGTACGAAGCAAATTCAGTTAAAGTATTTAACATGGAAGTATTCAAATTTGGTGGAACCTCCGTTGGTTCAGTTGAAAACATGAGAACGGTAATGAATTTGATTGCCGATGGTAATCAGAAGATGGTAGTTCTTTCTGCCATGTCAGGAACAACAAACAGTCTGGTGGAGATTTCTGATTATCTCACCAAGAAGAATAAAGAATCCGCTCTTGCGCTGATCAGTGCGCTGGAAAAAAAATATTATAACGTTGTTTATGATCTTTATAAAACCAACGCAACCAAGGATCTGGGCAAGAGAGTCCTGGAGGAGCGTTTTGATTTTATCAAATCATTCACCACTGGTACCTTTTCTGAAGTTGGTGAAAGGGCGATACTGGCTCAGGGAGAGCTTATCTCGACTGCACTTTTTACCTTACTGATGCAGGAAGAGGGTTACAATGCCCTATTGCTTCCGGCCCTAGAGTTCATGAAGCTCGATTCGGACAAGATGCCGGACAGCAGGTTTATCAAAATGAAGTTGAATGAAATCCTATCATCCGGGCCAAGAACTGATTATTATATTACCCAGGGATTTATATGCAGAAATGAACTCGGTGAGATCGATAACCTCCAGCGAGGTGGTTCTGATTATTCTGCAACGCTTATCGGTGCTGCGATTAACAGCAGGGAAGTCCAGATCTGGACAGATATCGATGGTTTTCACAACAACGATCCACGTTTTGTAGAAAACACGAGTCGTGTCGATGTACTTTCCTTCAATGAAGCAGCCGAGCTGGCCTATTTTGGAGCAAAGATTCTTCACCCGCAGACTGTTCTTCCTGCCAAGAATGCCAATATTCCGGTAAGGCTTAAGAATACCATGAATCCGCCGGATCCGGGAACGCTAATCACCGCTGAAAGTCATGGCGCCGGCATCAAGGCTGTCGCCGCAAAAGACGGGATCACTGCCATCAAAATCCGCTCAGGAAGAATGTTGAATGCCTATGGTTTCATGAAGAATATCTTCGAAATATTTGAGTTCTTCAAGACTTCGGTCGACATGGTCACGACCTCGGAGGTTGCTGTATCCGTCACGATTGATAATTCTAAACATTTGGACGAGATTGTTACTGAATTAAAGGAATACGGTGATGTAGAGGTAGATAAGAATCAGACCATTGTCTGTATCGTCGGAAACATGATTGCGGAAGAGAAAGGATTTGCTTCAAAAGTATTTGTTGCCCTTAATAATATTCCGATCCGGATGATATCCTATGGTGGAAGTCGTCACAATATTTCAGTGTTAGTCAGCACCAACGACAAGAAGGAGACACTTGTGGCGCTGAGCGAAAAATTACTGAATATTTAACGAACATTGTCGCCCGGGCATTCTTTTAAAGTTCGAAATTAGCTACTTCTCCAAGAACAAATTTTTCGTAATTGCATACAGGGGTGGCATACATTTTCAGCCACAATATTAAAGAGGCTTCAATATCTTCGTTCACCAGCTGAAGCCTATTATGTGTTATATCGATGAAGGCCTCCTTTGTTGCCTGAGTATAATGATCTGAATATTTGGTAGTTTTGAAATAAAGGTCATAGGCGATGTAGTTATTCCGAAACAACTTATAATTTTCATACACCTCTTTATCAATCTGTTCTGCCAGTAGTTTCATACGTTCATTGGTGCCTGGTTCTTGAGAAATATAGTGCAAAACATCTTCATCTATTTGCCGGCCAAACTGAATGTGGATCTGCCCCTTCTGGTTGCTTAAACCGCTAACCATGCTCAGCAGGTCGTCTTTCTCGGTCTTCTGAAAATTAGGATCACTCTGACGTTTATGCAATTCGGCTACTTTCTCGTTTCCACAGGGTTCAATCTCGTATGAAATAGCCATCGGAACGATCTTCAATTCTGTAAAACCTTCGAAGAAGCCTTTGGAATTCGACATGTTCAGCATCTTCAGCAAAGATGGTTGAGTAATATCATTGCCGTCTTTTGCTCTGCCCTCACGCTGTGCAATCCATATCGAATCTGATCCTTTTGTAATCATCTGCCTGATATAATACGACATCAACTTAGAGGATTCAAGCATTTGTTTGACAGGAATATTTCTTTTTACAATAAATGAGCGGTTGATTCGAACCAGATCGTTGATCCATGGAAATACCAGCAGATTACTTCCAATGGCAATTTCTGTCGGACTAAAACCACTGGCATGCATTTTTACATTCAATAATGCGGAGTCCAGGATAATATCCCTGTGATTGGAGATATAAAGATATCTCTGATTCCTATCCAGTTCGTCTAATCCTTTGATTGTCAATCCTTCGGAACTTATCGCCAGTGTCCTCTCAATCATAGGTACGACAAATCTCTCCTGAAAATCTTCAATCGTTTTAGTTGCCCTCATCGCCGCCTTCATCTGCTCAAACTCCTCCTGGCTCTTATTCATATATTTTGCCAGTACTTTGTTGAATTCCGGATCGTCAGTCAATCGTCTTAAAACAACCGATAGTTCTTCGTTCCGATAGGGTCGGATTTCATCAAAATTGAGTACAGAATGCATTTTCTTAAGTTTAATAATTCGGTATTCCGCTTGTAGGATGGACAAAGTTATAAAATATCACCTTATCGAATCAGAATTTAGAATTTTTTAACCTTTGACACGCAACCCTGCCAATAAAACCTTTTCAATCCTTTAGAACCGGAATGCCATTTGAGTTCTAATGTCAAACTTGTGATTTCCAGGGGAGGCATCATTCCCTGATCCCAATGATTCAGCACCCTGCCTCAGGGTATATCCTGCTTTCAGATATAGAGTCAAAATCTTTATAGGTAACCATTTCATGTTCACGTATGTACGTATTCCACTACCATGAAATTCAGGGATTGCAAAATAGTAAAGTAGATCATTTTCATAACTGTAGACTCTTGAATTGTAGCTATCAGTGTTGTAATAGGCAAATCTGACCCAAAACTTCATTTTAACTGACGGATTAACAATCAGATCCTGGTAAATCAGGTACCCATTTTCGGTTATATGATTGTAAAAGTACCCTGTTCTTTCCAGCCGGCTTCTGAGTTGCAACTTTTCATTGACTTTCCAGTCCAGGTGAACTCTCCATTTGGAGGTCTCCTCATCAAATTGTTCAGGAGCTCCGCTATTACCCGACACTTTTTGAGGTTTGGCAACAAAGCGGGTCTGAAGGTAAACTGTAAGATCAGGGCGGATAGCCATCTCCGCGCGAAATGAGAGGGTCTTTCCCTGGGATGGAGAAATTGTCTGATAAGTCATCCACGGAAAGTAAAACAGATCAGCCTGACCACTCAGCTTAAATTTCGACAGTGGACAATATTCAAACGCGAAAAAGAAACCCTCCTCGTTTTTTCCGCCACTACCTCCTGAAAATGAACCTCCATTGAAGGCATGGAAAGCTGGATCATAATATCGATAAAGAAAAGAGAGCGAGATTTGCGGATGAGCTTTCCACAGGAGTCCGTTCAAAAAGGCAATTTTCATATTTCCGGAAACTCCTACCTCACCAAAAAGATTTAATTGCTTTAGAACACACTGATAATCAGTACCTATATTTGCATTTTCATCCCCTTCGAAAGATTTTAATTTATAGGGTGAATCGCCTTTTGAAACCGGATATCCGAATTTTATCAGGGAAGCAAGAATTCCGAAACGCCACCTCTCAAACCGAAAATCAGCATACGCACCAAGCAACCGTTCCTTCACATCCTTCTCATCTGCCATTTCGGAGGTGGTACGATGAAGGCCGTCCAGTCTGAAGGAAGTAATCAACTTGCCTGAAATAGAATCCTCCGCCAGGTTGGCATCTTTACTTTTATCCGAGTAGAAAACAGAAAGCTTTAATCTGTTGATATTTAGCTGGGTTGCAACTCCACGGAAAAACAGATTCTCATCGGTGGAACTATAGGGTCGGATGCCCTCTCCTGAACGCATCATGGAGGAAAGGTCGGAGGCATAACTCACTCCGCCTCCCGACCAGAGGCTCACACCCTGTCCAAACCTGAGATGAAAATCTCCAAGAACAATCTTCTGAACGACACCTTTCCCTTTCCAACTAATAAATCCGGACAGAAAATCGAATCCCATTTTGTTCGATTTGCTGAAGAAATCCTCTCCTGCATCATTTTCCGCTGTTATCCCAATGTCGAGCCATTGACCAACCTCACACCTGTACCTCATAAAGTAACTATATGGATTTCCGCCGTAAACAGGAGGTCTCCCCTTTGAAGAAAAATAGCCAACAGGTGTTGGAAAAGAGCCTTTTATTCTGGCTAAGAGTGATTGATAAACCTGATTATCTCTCCTGATTTGAACAGAATCCCTATTTGGTTCAAATAGGAGAAATGGTTCAATTTTCTGTAATAGCTCCTCACTAAAATCTTCCATAACAGATAATTCCTTGATAGTCAATATGGAGCTGTATTTCTTGCGATAGTTGATGATGCTCCTGACTTGTTTGAAATTCAGAAAGTTTAGACGTAACAGTTCATCTTCTGTCGCCTTATTTATGTTTACCGGATGAGCAGCAAAATAACTCAGGTCTTCCAGTAATAGCGAACTCTCAGCGCTGCCATCATCTGAGGTGGTGAGGGATTCAACAAGCTCCTCCATTTGTAGCTCTTTCCGCAGATCGGTCTTTTGCGCGAGACAGATTGATCCGGATAATAGAAAGGCTAATAAGAGGAGGTGATTTGTGGCTTTGTGCATTAAGTGAAAAATGAAAAGTGAAAAATAAAGAAGGG
>Ga0209125_1001816_pt1 | contig 18380 bp, 14 predicted proteins | sample BarGraIncub1131A_FD_184503 | JGI IMG/M metagenome (GOLD analysis project Ga0209125, IMG submission 184503) | Arctic peat soil microbial communities from Barrow, Alaska - Barrow Graham LP Incubations 11-31A (SPAdes) (version 2) | ecosystem: Environmental > Terrestrial > Soil > Wetlands > Peat...
GGAAGCGGGCAGCTTCCTTCCTTTCGGACCTGCAGTATATTTGGCCTTACAACCCATGAGGTGTACGGCTGCCAGTGTCGCCACCGGCACCGGTGGGCTCTTACCCCGCCTTTTCACCCTTATTCCGGCCCCGAAAGACCGGAACGGTTATTTTCTGTTACACGACTGCGAGCTTTCACCCGCCTTCCCGTTAGGAAACATGGCGCCCTATGTTGCCCGGACTTTCCTCCCCTTTTGGCAAAGAGGCGACAGAACGGTCTGCGCGGTGCAAAGATACTAAAAAACGATAGTGGGCGGCTGACAAATCAGCCAGACCTCTGCCACCTGAGAGCCACGCTCGCCTTCGCCTTTGTCGTTTTGGGCGCAGTTCCAGGTCAGCGTGACTTTCCCCGAACGGGTTACTTCAACAGGCAAATCGAACTCGAAAATCGGCTTCGAGCCCATCCGGATGAAATCGTGGATCAGCACGCCATTGGCTTCCAGCTTCATTTTGGTACGGAATCGTCCGGTATAAGCCACCCTTAGCTGGTATTTTGAAGTGGGATTCAGATTGTCGTATTCCAGTACCAACGGTGTGAAATACAACGTATTGATCTGGTTCATCCATGCCAGCGGAGTGGTTTGTCCGGCGAAACCCTTCGCCACAATCTCATCCACCCAGTCCACCCCCTGCAATCCGACGCCAAAGCTCACGCGTGGCGATTCGAGTCCGCCGGGATCTTCCTGCCAGCTCTTTTGCGATTTCACCCTTTTCCAGGAGGAGGGGCTTCCCAGGTTATCATAAAATCCGCCTGGACCGGGATCTGTGCGGTGCAACATCTTTTGGATTTCGACTAGTCTTTCGGTCTCTTCTGACAGCTTCTCGATCCGGTTCATCTGATCCAGCAGCCACAAAGCGTCGTTGAGTGGGATGCCGATGTTGTCGATAAAGTTACCACGACCGCTCATCGCGTGGTGTTTTTCGATGGTCAGCTGGGCGCCGAAACTACGAAACAGCGAGTCGGCCAAAGCGATGCAACGATCTCTAAGACAAACTGCTACCGGTTTTTCTTTGGCCAGCATCAACCTCTCTCTGGCGGCTCCAATGGCTTGCAGTGATCCGGCATTTTTGGCATTTTCCAGCAAGGATCTTGCTTGTCGCTCCAGTAGGGTCTCATAGATCAACCGACGTTGTGTGTAGGCATCAAAATAGGCTCTTATCAGTCCGCTCTGGAATCTTGGATTGGCCAATACTACCGGGGAAGCCGATGCCTCCATATCCTGCCATTGTTGCAATGTCCTTTCAACCTGATCATTAGCGAGGAGCGGCCCGCGGAAATTTTGTTCTAGCGCCAGCATCCCCTCCGCGATGCCCTCGGTGTAGGACGGTCCGATGAAGTACCGGGCATAATCGCGTAGCGTTTCTATCACCGGGGTTTCGGGGTTCCAGTCCTGGCCGCTCCAGACAAATTTGTTCACATCATCGTTGGTGCCTTCCGAGTAGCTGATGCTGCCCACGGCCAGCGCGGCATAGCGGTTATGGATCAACTTTTCGTCGACTGGCCGTGGGTTGATACATTCGCGTCCGAGGGTCATGGCGAAAGCCAGATCCCATTGTGGAACAGGATATTGACAGCTGTAACTATGGGTGATATCGGGATAAAGACGGATCGGGATGGAGGCATCGGTCACCTTGCGCACCTCGGGCAGCGGCATTTTTATCCACGGACCGTAAACCACACCGCCGAGCCATTCGGGTTTGCTGTTGATATGTTTGAAGAAGCTGGCATACCAGGCGGTACCTGGTTTGAAGGCCTGTGGCGAGACCCAGATTTTCGCGTTCGGATGGTATTTTTTGAGCACGACAGCTTCTTTATCCAGCCAGCTGAAGAGCGGATCAGGTTCGAGGTCGCCGGGATCGCCCCCGGGAATAAAGAGGGCGTCGAGTTTTGGCAGCAGACCGAAGATCTTCTCCCTTTCGGCTAGCTCGGCCCGGATGGAATCCGGAGAAGAATAGTCGCTGTTCATGTTCGGATACCACATCCAGACATCGAGTCCGTAGGATTTGCAGATTCTGGACTGCTCGACAATCATTTGAATGGCAGGTAGTTTCATGTGCACGCTGGTGGCATCGTCGTCGGTACGGGGCGGCATTATTTCGATGCTGTTGGCGCCAAAGAGGGCCAGGTCGCGGATGTACCTGTCGTATTGCGCAACGGTCCAGGCGTCGTAGGCGTTGGTCTTGGGACGGTAGCCGAGCTGGTGACCCCTTATTGGATAAGCTGGTGTCGAGGAGATTGAAAATGTTCCGGGAAGCAGAATTTTATGGTCGGAGAGTTCCATTTTCCGCAAAACATATCCGACTCCGTAGAGCGCACCACGTTCATCATGACCGGCGATGACCAGGCATTTTGGGTCGGACAGGACAATTTTGTATCCGTCTTTCCCGGTAGGGGCGAGTGGATCCGTTTTTGCTGCCATCCCGGCAGGAAGTCTGGGTAAATCTTTTTCGAGGCACACTATTATTAATGGTATCTCTTTCGTGAGGGGCTTTCCGGCGATGGCCGGCAAAATCTGCGAGCGTAGCTGTAATTCCTCTCTCAAAACGGTAGCAGCCCTTTGCAATTGGGTGTTCCTGGGATCGGAGCAGAAGATGGAGACCTTCGAAAAATCGATAAATTGGACGGAAGCTTGCTGTGTTGTTGATTTCTGGTCCCCGGTTGGCTGGTTGGCAGCAGGCTGAACGGCAGGCGCCAGGGTGGCAGACTTGTTTACAGCAGACGATTGGAGATCGGTAAGTTGGCCGTGGGAGATGAGTGAGAAAGCTCCGAAAATAGTCGTAAGTAAAAGACAATTAAGGTGTTTCATTTTAGTGGTAGTTGTTAAAGGAATGATTTGAACCATTCAAAGGTCGCAAGATAAATTTAAATTTAAAAATGATTAAATTCGTCGGGAGATTGCGCTGCGCGCGTTGGCCTTCGACTTCGCTCAGGGACCTGGCGGGCTGCGTTCCGTGGTCGGAGGGCACCGGTCCCTGAGCGAAGTCGAAGGGTATGCTTGAATGTCAGTATTAAACATAACTATATGAATAGAAGAAACATGATTGGTAAGGTGGCTGCCTCGGCGGCTTTGTCGGCCACGGCTTTCCCCTTTATGGAAAGCAAAGCTGCGGAAAGCACTGCTGCTGAACAGTCTGCGGCCGGATTGAAGGGAAACATCCGGCATTCGGTGAGTCAGTGGTGTTATGGCGATATCCCGCTGGCCGATTTAGCCAAGGCCTGCAAGGAAATAGGTATCGAGTCGATCGAGCTTTTGCAGGAGAAAGACTGGGCTACCGTGAAGTCGTTCGGATTGAAATGTGCGGTAGGATACGCGACGGACTGGGGTATTCCGAAAGGGTTCAACAGGATCGAGAACCACGACAAGCTGGTGGCCGATTTCGAGGCGATGATTCCGAAAGCTGCGGCGGCAGGGGTTCTGAATTTGATCTGTTTTTCCGGAAACCGGGAAGGTCAGAATGACCAGGTAGGGATGATGAATTGCGCCAAAGGCTTGCGCCGGATTACGCCCCTGGCCGAAAAGCACGGGGTGACGATTATCATGGAACTGCTTAACAGCTATGGACATAAGGATTATCAGTGCGATAAGACAACCTGGGGAGCGGCGCTCTGTGAGATGGTGGGATCGGACAGGTTCAAGTTGTTGTACGATATCTTCCACATGCAGATTATGGAAGGTAATGTGATTGACACCATCAGGAAATTCAATAAATATATCGGGCATATTCATACGGGGGGCGTTCCCGGGAGGCATGAACTGGATGAGACACAGGAGCTTTACTATCCTGCCATCATGAAAGCCATCGTCGATACGGGATACAAGGGTTTCGTCGGACAAGAGTTTGTGCCGTCGAATCCGGATAAGCTGGCGGCGCTGAAGAAATGCATCCTGATATGTGATGTATAGTGCAAGGCCCTTCGACAGGGATCGTTCTCCAACGCTCCAGCGGATTTGCAATCCGCTGGTAAACTTTCCCAACGGATTGCAAATCCGTTGGAGCGAGTTGTTTTACCGGTCCCTGAGCTTGTCGAAGGGCAAACGCTTCGGGACTAATTCGCTTCGGGACAGCAATATTTAATCATTTATAACAATACAAACAAGTGAAAAAAATACTTTGTTTTTTAGTTCTTGCATTGATCGCAATGGCGTGCGCTCAGGCTCCAAAATTCACAGTTATCGGAAATATCGCCGGACTTCCCGACGGAACTGTCTACCTGAAACAGCGTGTAGACGGAAATACGGTCAACCTTGATTCTACCAAAAGTGTAGGCGGAAAATTCACCCTGAAGGGATCCATTTCATCGCCGGACCAGTGTTCCCTTGTACTGGGAGAGCGGAAACAGGTACCTCTTTTCGTTGAAAACAACGAAATCCAGGTTACTGGCAAGAGCGACGACCTGCGAAATATCACCATTACCGGTTCTGCGTCCCAGGATGAGATGAAAGCATTGGATGCAAAAGGCGCCGAATTGAACGTTCAGATGAAAGCGTTTTACGAAAAATACAATGAAGCCAAGAAGCAATCCAATCAGGCAGAAATGTCCAAATTTGAAAAGCAAATTGATGCCCTCGACAGTGTTCAGACCGCGATGATGAAGAATTTTATCACCGGAAATCCAAAGTCCTTTGTTGCGCCTGTTATTCTGCAACGCATTCAATATGGGATGGAAGCCGATGAAATCGATGGTTATCTGAAGAAATTATCCCCGGAAGTACTGAAAAGCGCTGGCGCCAAATCCTTGGCAGATCGCGTTACTGTCCTGCAATCAGTTGCTGTCGGCAAGACTGCCCCTGACTTTACGCAGAATGATTCAATTAATGCTCCGGTGAAATTGTCGGATGTTTATGCCAAATATAAATATACCTTGATTGATTTCTGGGCCTCCTGGTGCGGACCTTGTCGCGGAGAGAATCCCAATGTCGTGGCCGTCTGGAAAGAATTCAATGCCAAAGGTTTCCATGTGATGGGTGTCTCCTACGATACCGATAAGGCTAAATGGTTGAAGGCTGTAGCAACAGATCAACTTACCTGGACGCAGGTTTCCGACCTGAAGGGCTGGAGCAATGCTACCGCGAAAATTTACGGAATCAATTCTATTCCTGCTAACCTGCTGTTGGATAATACCGGAAAGATCATTGGCAAAAACTTACGCGGCGAGAAGTTGAGAGAAAAGATTACTGAGTTACTGAAATAAACGAATATAGTTGGGGCAGATTGCAAATCTGCCCCAGCGGCGAAAAAATTGCTAATTTGCTGAAATGAAAGAATTTACCTTAACGACACCTGCACTGTTATTTTCTGCAATTTCCCTGATTTTGTTGGCTTATACCAACCGGTTTCTTGGATATGCGGCGTTGATCAGGGATTTGCATGCCAAATTTCAAATCAATAAAGATGAAATACTTCTTCCGCAGATTGCAAATCTGCGCAGGCGGCTCTACCTGACGAAAAATATGCAGATTTTTGGGGTCAGCAGCCTGTTTTTGTGCGTATTAACGATGTTTCTGATCTATACAGGCTACCAGGATCCGGCATTTTGGGTATTTGGGTTGTCTTTGCTTTTGTTGATTATTTCGCTTGGGCTTTCGATCCTCGAAATTCAGATTTCAGTGAAAGCGCTCGATTTGCATCTTAGCACCATGGAAGGCAAAAAATGAAAAAGGAAAACTACCAAAAAATTTATCCTTGGGTGGTGGTGGGGCTTCTGTGGATGGTTGCCCTGCTGAATTACATGGACCGCCAGATGCTTTCAACTATGAAAGTGGCGATGATGGGCGATATCCACGAATTGGAAAAGGCCGAAAATTTCGGGCGGCTGATGGCCATTTTCCTCTGGATCTATGCCCTAATGAGTCCGATGGCCGGACTGATTGCCGACCGCGTAAACCGGAAATGGCTCATCGTGGGAAGTCTGGCCGTCTGGTCGGGAGTGACCATGGCCATGGGATATTCAACTACGTTTAACCAGTTGTACGCGCTGCGTGCCCTAATGGGGATCAGTGAAGCGTTGTATATCCCGGCAGGATTGGCTTTGATTGCCGATTACCACAAGGGATCGACCCGTTCGCTGGCGGTGGGAATTCACCTTTCTGGCCTTTACCTTGGTCAGGCGTTGGGTGGCTTTGGTGCTACTGTCGCGCACTCCTACTCCTGGCAACAGGCATTCCACCTGTTTGGTTTGGTTGGAATCTGTTACAGTTTGGTGCTGGTATTCTTCCTGAAGGATATTCGGATCCAAATTCCTGCCTCTAAAAAATCAACATTTGCAGATGGTTTAAAATCGGTCAGGGATAGTCTCGGTATTATCATTGGCAATATGAGTTTTTGGGTGGTTCTTTTCTATTTTACCGCACCCAGTTTCCCCGGATGGGCTGTCAAAAGCTGGATGCCGACACTTTTTTCCTCGACACTGGGCATTGATATGTCGATCGCCGGACCCATGGCGACGATCACGATTGCGGGTTCTTCCCTGATAAGTGTTATACTGGGCGGTATGATGGCCGACCGTTGGATGGATGTGAATATCAAGGGCAGAATCTATACGGGGGTAATTGGTCTGAGCATGATGGTTCCTGCTTTGGTGTTTCTTGGATATGGAACCGGATATTTTGGCATCATCGGAGGTGCCGTTCTTTTTGGTTTAGGCTTCGGAATGTTTGACGCCAACAGCATGCCAATTCTCTGCCAGTTTGTTTCACCGCGTCATAGGGCAGCCGCTTATGGCTTGATGAACATGGCAGGGATCTCTGCGGGTGCAGTGATTACTGTTGTGCTTGGAAAATCTACCGATGCCGGTAGCCTGGGACACGATGTGGCATTGCTGGCCATACCGGTCGTCATGGCAATAGTTTTGCAATTGACAGTTTTAAAACCCAAATTTGCGGATAAGACAGAAGATTAGAAAAAGAAATTTTGGATTTTGGAATTTCGATTTTGGATTAGAACTTGCTGAGAGCCCTTCAAACTTTTCAAACTTTTCAAACTTTTCAAACATTTCAAACAATTTAAACTTCCCCGCCATGCGTTACCTTATTTCAATTGTATTTCTATTTATTTCACTTTGTTCTTTTTCCCAGGTTTCCAAATTCGGAACCTATTACGATCAGCGAAAATCCCTTTTCGAAATCCTTCCGGATACGAAGAATGAGATCATCTTTTTGGGGAACAGCATTACAGACGGATCGGAATGGAGTGAATTGCTGGGAAATCCGCGTGCCAAAAATAGGGGTATCAGTGGCGACACCAGCGAGGGTGTACTCTTCCGTTTGTACCAGGTGACCCGTGTCCAGCCTGCAAAAGTCTTTTTGCTGATCGGCATCAATGACCTTTCCAAAAACATCTCTCCCGATACGGTCTACGTCAATATTTGCAAAATCGTCTCAACCATTCGCACAAAATCTCCGAAGACGAAGGTCTATGTGCAGAGTATTTTGCCAGTGAACAATACTTTCAAAACCTTTGCAAGTCATACAAGCCGGACTCCCCAGGTGAAAGATCTCAACGAACGCCTCAGGACTATTTGTCCCAGACTGGGTGCCACCTACGTGGATCTGTTCCGTGAACTGAAAAATCCAAACGACGATCTGCTCAATCCAATGTACACCAACGATGGATTACACCTTTTGGGCGAAGGGTACAAGGCATGGCTACGAGTTATCCAAAAGTACTTGTAATATCCCGGACCTTGAGCCTGTCGAAGGGCCTTGCGGCCGGGGAGGCCCTTCGACTGCGCTCAGGGACCGCAAGCTCAGTTCTCAATGTAGTTAACGATCCAATCGCCTACGGCAGAGGTTGAGAGCGCTTTGGACTTGTCTTCCGTCAGATCCTCTGTAACGGCGCCGGCTTCCAGAGAAGCTTCTATGGCTTTCCTGATAAGGGCAGCTTCATCGTTTAGGTTGAAGGCGTATTCGAACATCATGGCAGCAGAAAGTATTGTAGCACAAGGATTTGCAATGTTTTTTCCAGCTGCCTGAGGATAAGATCCGTGGATCGGTTCGAACACCGAAGTATGAATTCCAATGGACGCAGAAGGCAGCATGCCCAATGAACCCGCAATGACACTGGCTTCGTCGGTCAGGATATCCCCAAACAAATTTTCAGTCACCATCACATCGAATCGTTTTGGCCATTGGATGATCTGCATGGCGGCATTGTCGACGAACATGTAATCCACGACAACTTCAGGGTACTGAGGTTCCATCTCCTTGGATATTTGCCTCCAAAGTCGGGAAGTCGCCAAAACATTGGCCTTGTCGACCACTGTGAGCCGTTTTTTGCGTTTCATGGCAAATTCGAAAGCGAGCTTCAGGATCCGCTCTACCTCCATGCGGGTGTAGATGCAGGTGTCGTAGGCGGTATCGCCGTTTTCGCTACGCCCCTGCGGCTGACCGAAATAGAGTCCGCCGGTGAGTTCGCGGATGGCCACAAAATCGACTCCATCGATGCGCTCAGTCTTGAGGGGCGACTTATCCAACAGGGAAGGAAAAATGATCAGCGGACGGATGTTGGCGTATAGTCCCAATTTTTTGCGCATGGCCAGCAGTCCTTGCTCCGGACGCACTTTGGCGGAAGGATCGTTGTCGAAGCGCGGATGACCGATGGCCCCAAAGAGAACGGCGTCCGATTGCATGCAAAGTTCGTGGGTTTCGTCGGGATAAGGATTACCTGTGGCATCAATGGCTACGGCTCCCACCAGGGCTTCTTTGGTGTGCAGTTCGTGACCGAATTTCTTCGCGATTGCTTCGGTCACTCTCAGTGCTTGTTTAACGATTTCCGGACCGATTCCGTCTCCGGCCAAAACAGCAATGTTTAAATTCATAGGTTTGAAATTTATTGAGTCATCCCTCGTTTCAAACGAGGGATAGCGAGGTGTTTGAAATGTTTAAATAATATTCAGCATTTTAATGGTTGCCTTAATCGCGGCTGCAGTCTGATCGGGATCCAGTCCGCGGGTCTTAAACTCGCGGCCATCTATCGCCCAGGTAATCAGCGTCTCTACCAAAGCGTCCGTTCTTCCTCCCGGAGGAATGGTGACGGTATAGTTGACAAGGACGGGCAATTGTTTGTGCAGCTTGTGATAGATCTTATGAAGTGCATTCATAAAGGCATCGTATTGACCATCACCAGACCCGGCCTCTTCGTACAACTCCCCATTCATTTCGATGCAGACAGTTGCCATGGGCCTCAATCCCAGCGCATGGGAGATTGCGTAGTTCCGGAGAGTGATTCTTTCAAAAATAGACTCACTTTTCAATATATCGGACAAGATATAAGGTAAATCCTCCGAAGTGACGGATTCTTTCTTGTCGGCCAGCTCAATCACTTTGTCGGTCACCCGTTTCAGGTTTTCAGGGTCAAGCCGTATGCCCATCTCCTCGAGATTTTTAGCGATATTGGCTTTGCCGGATGTTTTTCCAAGTGCATACTTCCGGGTACGGCCGAAGCGCTCTGGCAGTAAATCGTTGTAATAGAGATTGTCCTTATTATCGCCATCAGCATGAATACCACTGCATTGGGTGAAGACATTCTCTCCAATAATCGGTTTGTTACTGGAAATCCGGATTCCCGAGAAGGTCTCAACCAGGTGACTTACCATGTTGAGCTTGTGCTCGTTGATGGAGTTGGACATCTTCAGGTGATCGTTCAACAGTGCGACAACACTGGAAAGTGGCGCATTGCCTGCCCGCTCTCCCAATCCGTTGATGGTGGTATGGATCGTCCTGATTCCGGCACGTATCGCAGCATCGACATTGGCGACCGACAAATCATAGTCATTGTGCGCATGGAAATCAAAAAGAAGCGTCGGAAAATTGCGAATCATGGTCGTACAGAACTGATAAGTCTCTGTGGGATTGAGAATTCCCAATGTGTCGGGAAGCATCATCCGCTTGATCGGTTCATTTTTGAGACCTTCGAGCATAAAATTAACATACTCAGGCGAATTGCGCATACCGTTGGACCAGTCCTCGAGGTACAGGTTGACAGCAATATTCATGGATTGCGCGGTGGCAATCGATTTTTTGATATCGGCCAGGTGCTGCTCAGGACTCTTCTTGAGCTGTTGCGTGACATGCCTGAGCGATCCTTTACCAAGAAGGTTGATGACTTTTCCTCCGGCTTTCGCGATCCATTCGAGGGAAGTCATGCCGTCGACGAAGCCCAGGATCTCAATTCTATCATGGAATACCGTGCCGTTGGCCCATTCCATAATCTTTTTGGCGCCGAGCATCTCGCCGTCAGAAACCCTGGCCGAGGCTATCTCAAGAAAATCCACCTTGACCTCTTCCAGTAGTATCTTGGCGATGTTCAGCTTTTCGGAATCTGAAAAGGACACACCGGAGGTCTGTTCGCCATCCCTCAGCGTCGTATCCATGATGTAAATTTTATCCTTCATCGAAATTGTTCGTTTAATTCAAAGGCTTCAATCTCCTTTTTGAGACTGAGCAGATAGTCGATGTCGTCGTACCCTTTCAGCAGACACTCTTTCTTATATGGGTTGATATCGAAAACGAATTCTGAAGACCGGCTTACGTTGCGGATGGTCTGTTTTTCCAGATCTACTTCGAAAGCGGCCTTTGGATTCTGTTCGATGGTCTCGAACATTTCGGAAAGAAAATCTTCGGAAACCTGGATGGGCAATAATCCGTTGTTGAGCACGTTGCCCTTGAAAATGTCGGCAAAGAAGCTGGAAACAACAACCCTGAAGCCATAGTCATAAACAGACCAGGCGGCGTGCTCGCGGCTTGAACCGCTGCCGAAATTCTTTCCTGCTACCAGGATTGTCCCTGTATATTTTGGATTGTTCAGGACGAAATCCGCATTTGGGGTGCCGTCTTTTTTATACCGCCAGTCGCGGAACAAGTTGTCGCCAAAGCCTTTACGCTCAACGGCCTTCAAAAATCTGGCGGGAATGATTTGATCAGTATCCACATTCTCGATCGGAAGCGGAACTGCTGAACTCACTATTTTGGTAAATTTTTCTATCATAACATTATTTTTTTCCCCGCTCCAGTGGATTTGCAATCCGCTGGCAATCTTTTACCAACGGATTGCAAATCCACTGGAGCGAGGTTTCCCAATTTTCACATTATTTTTTAATCCCTTGGGTCAGATATTACTCCATATACAGCTGCGGCTGCGGCAACGAGCGGACTTGCTAACATCGTTCGTGCACCCGGACCCTGGCGTCCTTCGAAATTTCGGTTGGAAGTCGAAACGGCATATTTACCTTCCGGAACCTTGTCGTCGTTCATCGCCAGACAGGCGGAACATCCGGGCTGACGAAGTACGAAACCTGCTGTTTCCATGATTTCTACCAGTCCTTCTTCACGGATCTGATTTTCAACCTGTTTAGAGCCGGGTACGATCCAGGCGGTCACCCAGGAAGCCTTCTTCTTGCCTTTGATATAGTTGGTAAACATCCTGAAATCTTCGATACGGCCGTTGGTACAGCTGCCGATAAAGACGTAGTCTATCTTCTTACCTTTTAGTTTTTCGCCGGGCCGGAATCCCATGTATTCAAGGGATTTCAGGAAAGTGGCTCGATCGCTGCCTGTGAGACCTTCCCCGGTAGGGATAGAACCCTCCACGCCGACACCCATTCCGGGATTGGTCCCGTAAGTGATCATTGGCGTGATATCGGCGGCATCGAAAGTATGTTCGGTGTCAAAAATTGCGTCGTCATCGGTCTTTAACTTCTTCCATTCGGCCAATTTTTTATCCCATGCTTCACCCTTTGGAGCCTTTTCGCGACCCTTCAGGTAGACAAAAGTCGTTTCGTCCGGGGCAATCATCCCGCCCCGGGCGCCGCACTCGATGCTCATGTTGCACAGGGTCATCCTGGCTTCCATGGAAAGCGAGCGGATAGCAGAACCGGCGAACTCAATGAAGTGCCCAGTTCCTCCGGAAGTAGAAAGTTGAGAGATTACATAAAGGGCTATGTCCTTGGATGTTACGTTCTTGCCCAGCGTGCCATCCACATTAATGCGCATCTTCTTTGGTTTGGGAAGGAGGACGCACTGACTGGCAAAAACCATTTCCACTTCGCTGGTGCCGATGCCGAAAGCGAGGCTTCCGAAGGCGCCGTGGGTAGAGGTATGGCTGTCGCCGCAGACGATCGTCATGCCCGGTTGGGTGAGGCCCAACTCCGGTCCGATGATGTGTACGACACCGTGCCATTTGTGGCCCAGACCGTACATCGGAATATGGTGTCTTGAACAATTTTCGGTCAGCGTCTCCACCTGTTTGCGGGAAAGTTCTTCGCGAATTGGCAGATGCTGCCCGATGGTTGGGACGTTGTGATCTGGGGTTGCCACGGTATTCTGCGGACGGAAGACCTTCAGTCCGCGTTTTTCCAATCCTGAAAAGGCCACCGGACTGGTTACCTCGTGGATATAATGCCGGTCGATGTACAGGACGGAAGGTCCGCCTTCAATCTTGTCGACCACATGGGCATCCCAGATTTTATCGAATAATGTTGTTGGTTCCAAAATCTATTATATTAATTTTTTGTTATGCTTGACCCTTCGACTGCGCTCAGGGACCGGGCACCTACCGGTCCCTGAGCGCAGTCGAAGGGCCGCTCGATCGAAAGATTACCCTTTTACGTCAGAAACCTTCTCACTGTTACCAATTTTATTGATTGCATCGATGAAAGCCTCCACCGAAGCGGTAATAATGTCGGTATTGGCGCCAAAACCGTTGAAGATATTGCCTTCGTGCTCCACCTGCATGTGCACCTTGCCAATGTCGTCGCTTCCTTTGTTCATTGCCTGAATCAGGAATTCCTGTAAAGTCACCTTTCGGTGGATAATGGACTTGACAGCATTGATCGCCGCGTCGACTGGTCCGTTGCCGGATTCTGTAGCAGTAAATTTCTCGCCGGCGATGTTGAGGCGGATAGTAGCCATTGGCAACAGGTTCTTCCCTGTTACGACCTGCAGAAAGTCGAGTTTGATGCGGCGTTCAGTACTTGCGTGTTCACCAACCAGTACCAGCAGATCATCTTCTTTGATGTCTTTCTTCTTGTCGGCCAGCAACAGAAACTCCTGGTAAACCTCGTCGAGTTTCTCCTTTTCAAGTTTGATACCCAGCATTTCCAGGTGATGATTCAAAGCGGCACGTCCGCTCCTGGCTGTCAGCACGATGGAAGACTCGTTAATACCAACTTCTACCGGATCGATAATTTCGTAGTTTTCGCGGTTCTTCAGCACGCCGTCCTGGTGGATGCCACTTGAATGGGCGAAGGCGTTCCGGCCTACGATGGCCTTGTTGGGCTGAACCGGCATGTTCATCAGGCTGGAGACGAGTTTGCTAGTCTTGTAGATATTCTTGGTGTTGATATTGGTGTGCAGATCAAGCTCTTTGTGGGAGCGAAGGATCATAACCACCTCCTCGAGCGAAGTATTTCCCGCACGCTCACCGATACCGTTGATGGTAACCTCCACCTGACGCGCGCCGTTCATCACACCGGCGATGGTGTTGGCGGTGGCCATGCCTAAGTCGTTGTGACAGTGAGTGGAGATAATAGCCTTGTGTATGTTCGGGACATTCTCCATCAGGAATTTGATTTTTTCCCCAAAGTCAGAGGGCAGACAATATCCTGTCGTATCCGGGATGTTGACCACCGTAGCACCCGCCTTGATCACGGCTTCTATTACCCTTGCCAGGTAGACATTATCTGAACGTCCGGCGTCTTCGGCATAGAATTCTACATCTTCGACGAACCTTTTGGCGTATTTGACGGCCCTGACTGCACGGTCCAGAATCTCCTCCGGATTAGAGTTCAGTTTGGAGACAATGTGGTAGGGAGAGGTGCCGATGCCGGTGTGAATTCTGCCGCGCTTGGCAAATTTCAACGACTCTGCCGCTACTTCGATATCTTTCTCCACGGCACGTGACAAGGCACAAATGGTGGGCCAGGTGACCGCCTTGGAGATCTCGACGACCGATTTAAAGTCACCCGGACTCGAAATCGGAAACCCAGCTTCGATGACATCGACTCCCAATTGTTCCAGGACCCTGGCTACCTCGATCTTCTCGATGGTGTTCAGCTGGCATCCTGGCACCTGTTCGCCGTCGCGCAAAGTGGTATCAAAAATATATACTCTATTGTCCATACATTGTTAATTAATGGTTCCCCGGTCTCAATTTGCGCACGGCCGCTCCGGCAGTCCAGAGTTCCGATTCCCGCATCTCCTTTAACTCTATTTCCAGGAAATCTTTGTAATCAATACCACTTGTTGAATCAAGAACGCGTTTGGTTTCCACACCAGTCTTAACACTTTTGTACAGATCTTCAAAAACCGGTAGCGTGGCTTCGCGGAATTTGTGTCTCCAGTCGAGGGCACCACGTTGTGCAGTGGCGCTACAATTGGAATACATCCAGTCCATTCCGTTTTGATCAACCAGACGAATAAGGCTTTGAGTAAGCTCTTCAACAGTTTCGTTAAAAGACTCTGAAGGACTATGTCCGTTATCGCGAAGAACTTTGTACTGTGCTTCGATAATACCTGCCAGGGCCCCCATCAGAACACCGCGTTCGCCGGTAAGGTCGGAATAGACTTCCTTCTCGAATGTAGTCGGAAACATGTAACCCGAGCCAATAGCGATACCAAGTGCCAGGGTACGGTCCATGGCCCTGCCTGTATAATCCTGAAATACTGCATAGCTTGAATTAATACCTGTTCCTGCTAAGAAGTTCGTACGCACACTTGCACCAGATCCTTTTGGAGCTGCCATGATCACGTCAATATTGGCTGGGGGGATTACCGATGTTTGATCTTTGAATGTTATTGAAAAACCATGGGAAAAATAGAGGGCATCCCCTTCATTCAGATGCGGCTTTATCGAAGGCCAAAGCAAACGTTGAGCAGCATCCGAGACAAGAAATTGAATAATCGTGGCTTTTTTTACAGCTTCAACTACAGGGAATAGTGTTTCACCAGGAACCCATCCGTCTTTAATGGCTTTTTCCCAATCTGATTTAAATTCAGGAGCCTGGCCAATTATTACTTTAAAGCCATTATCTCTCATGTTCATAGACTGCGCTGGTCCCTGAACACCATAACCGATAACTGCTATAATTTCATCTTTAAGAATATCCAATGCTTTTGATACCGGAAATTCCTCACGTGTAACCACATTTTCTTCTTCTGTTCCAAACTTAATTTTTGCCATTGTAAAACTTTTTTAATGATAAATGTTTATAATAATTATTGTCTTTAAAATTCTTCTTCTTAATTTTTCACTTTTCATTTTTCACTTGCTCCGGCGGATTTGCAATCCGCTGGTAATCTGCCATCCCTCGTTTGAAACGAGGGATAACGGATTCCCCTTTTCTCTGCCATCCCTCGTTTGAAACGAGGGATAACGGATTCCCCTTTTCTCTGCCATCCCTCGTTTGAAACGAGGGATAACGGATTTGTAACGAGGGATAGCGTAGCGGTTGGAGCGATCTCTTCATTTAATTTTTGCCTCCATCTTAGCAAACAACGCATCCCTTTCGTGCAAAAATTCCGAGAGCCGCTCAATGGGGGAGCGGGTGATAGCAATCCGGCCCGAACGGATAAATTGCAGCACGCCAAACTGGTTTAATCCGTTGAAGAGCGCCTGCGTCTCCTCTTTGTGACCAGTCTTTTCGATGACAGTATATTCTTTGGTGACCTCCAGAATCCGGGCGTTGTGTTTCCGTACCATCTTCTCGATCATTTCACTCTCAATCAATGCCTGCGTTGAGACTTTGTAAAGGGCGATTTCTTGATAGATCATCTCGTCGTTGGTATGGTAGAAAGCCTTCAGAACTTCGATCTGCTTCTCGATCTGCTTGACGATGTTGACAACTTTTTCCATTTCCTCGTTTACCACGATGGTGAATTTGGAAATTCCAGTAATAGCTGATTCAGAAACAGTTAAACTCTCAATGTTGACTTTCCTTCGCGTGAAGATGATGGTGATCCGGTTCAACAGACCGATGTGGTTTTCACTGTAGGCACTGATGATATATTCTTGCTTCATGGTTGCTTTTTTGAGGGTTGGTAATTATAATTCGTCCGCGCCAAGTAGACAATGTGAAACTGTCGCTCCCGCCGGAACCATTGGGAAGATGTTGTCTTCCTTCTCGATTTTCACCTCCAGCAGATAGGGTCCTTTGTCGGCAAGCATCGTTTTCATTGCCGGTTCCAAATCTTTCCTATCAGAAACCACTGCCGCGGGAATACCATAGGCAGAGGCTAATTTAACGAAATCCGGACTGGTAATTTCCGTAAAGGAATATCTTTTCTCAAAAAACAGCTCCTGCCACTGGCGAACCATGCCCAGGAAATTATTGTTCAAAATCACAATTTTTACGGGTAATTTTTCCTGAGCAATGGTTCCAAGTTCTTGTATAGTCATCTGGATACCACCATCTCCAACGAAGAGAATGACCTCTTTTTCGGGGGCACCCATCTTGGCTCCGATGGCAGCGGGGAGTCCGAAGCCCATAGTTCCCAGACCGCCGGAGGTAACCCACGACCTCGACTGGTTGAAGCGTGCATATCGGGCTGCTGCCATTTGGTTCTGTCCAACATCTGTAACGATAACTGACTGATTGTGAGTTAAATCTGTCGACATTCTTACCACCTCACCCATGGTTAAACCGGGTTTTGTTGGGTGCAGATCCTTGACAATGACCTTCTCTTCCTCTTTCTTCCTGTCAGTGAGAAATTCATTCACCCAGTCAGTATGTCTCTTTTCGTCCACCAAAGTGGAAAGCAGACGCAGCGTATGCCTGGCATCACCGAGTATTGCTACTTCAGTCTTGATATTCTTGTCAATCTCCGCGGCGTCGATCTCAATATGGATGACTTTGGCCTGAGAGGCGTAGGTCTTGATGTTTCCTGTTACGCGATCGTCGAAGCGCATTCCGATGGCAATCAGAACATCACACTGGTTGGTCTTGACATTGGGCGCATAGTTGCCATGCATTCCGAGCATTCCCATATGAAGTGGATGGTCAGTATTAAGTGCCGAGATACCCAGCAAAGTGGATGCTGCAGGGATTCCGGTCTTTTCAATGAAGTGCTTGAGCTCTTTTTCTGCGCTAGACAGTAATATCCCCTGACCGAAAATCAGGAAAGGTTTTTGGGCGGCATTGATCAGATCGGCAGCCTTCTTGAGGTGCTCCTTGTCGGTTGGAAATTCCGGAACATAGGAACGGATACGGGTACATTTTTTATAGGCAAAATTCATTTTGCCGAATTGCGCATCCTTGGTAATATCGAGCAAAACGGGCCCGGGGCGGCCAGTTGAGGCGATATAAAAAGCCTTGGCGATTGCTTCAGGAATTTCTTCTGCATTGGTTATCTGGTAGTTCCATTTAGTCACTGGCATAGAGATACCGATCATGTCAGATTCCTGGAAGGCGTCAGTACCGAGCAGTCCTGAGGTTACCTGACCGGTCACGCATACCAGCGGAGTGGAATCGATCATGGCATCGGCGATGCCGGTAATCAGGTTAGTAGCTCCCGGACCGGAGGTAGCGAAACAGACGCCAACTTTGCCCGAAACGCGCGCATATCCTTGTGCTGCGTGGACTGCACCCTGCTCGTGGCGTACAAGCACGTGTTTGACGGCGTGACCGTAATCATATAGTGCATCATAAATTGGCATGATGGCTCCGCCGGGGTAGCCGAAAATTGTCTCGACACCCTCCGCCACCAGCGACCGGACCATCGCCTCAGAGCCTGAAATTTCTAAGGTCTCTTGCTGATTATGTTTTGGTTTTTCACTTTTTGTACTCATATGATTCTTCTATTTTTCCATTTTCACTCTTTACTTTTGGGCGGATGCAGGCCGCCCCTACTAATCTGCGCTCTCCCTCGTTTGCAACGAGGGAGAAGTTTTGCAGTCCTCTTGTGATCCCTCGTTGCAAACGAGGGAGAGCGGGGCTGGCTCAGGGACCGGAGGCTAATCCAGCATTCGAACAGCACCCTTGTCTGCCGACGAAACCAGCTGTGCATACGCTTTCAGTGCCTTGCTGACCTCTCTTTTCCGGGTCGAAGGCCGCCAGGCATTTTTCCCGCGGGCCTCTTCCGATGCTTTGCGTTTCGCTAACTCTTTTTCGCTGACCAGCCATTCTATTTTCCTGCCGGGAATGTCAATTACAATCTTATCCCCATCCTGCACCAGCGCGATTTCTCCGCCGGCAGCCGCTTCGGGTGAGACGTGGCCGATCGACAACCCCGATGTTCCACCGGAGAAACGTCCGTCCGTCAGCAGGGCGCAGACCTTGTCAAGTTTCCTGGATTTCAGGTAGGAAGTAGGGTAGAGCATTTCTTGCATCCCCGGACCGCCTTTCGGT
>Ga0209125_1001817_pt1 | contig 18367 bp, 18 predicted proteins | sample BarGraIncub1131A_FD_184503 | JGI IMG/M metagenome (GOLD analysis project Ga0209125, IMG submission 184503) | Arctic peat soil microbial communities from Barrow, Alaska - Barrow Graham LP Incubations 11-31A (SPAdes) (version 2) | ecosystem: Environmental > Terrestrial > Soil > Wetlands > Peat...
AACGGAACCTGCCCGACCCGAGCGCCTTTGCCCGCGCCGCCTATCTGGACGCGCTCGACTCCTTCAGCGCGCCGCCTGGCGTGCGCTAAAGCGCCCCCCATGCCGAGCTTCCCGTCGCTGGCGGGCGCTCGGCCTGGGTGGTACGACGCCGCCCATCCTGCCAAAAAAAGCTTGGCGCCCACCGGCGTCAGCCAACGCCAGAAAATTCCCTTGCAGAGCGTCCTATTCCCGACTATTTTAGTAGGGCATACGCGCTCGCTTCGACACCTCTTTGCCGGATCGGGCTGACCTACCGCCCTGCGATCCTGTTTATTGGCGAGGCAAAGAGGATGGTGGACGTTGTCAACACCACAACCGTGAAACCCTTGAGGATTACGGTCCGCCCCAACAGCGCCGTGAATGGGCGCTGGCGCGCCTTTGTGTTGCTGCTGCTCATCCCCGTCTTCGGCGCGGTTGGCCTTGGCTTTACCTTGCTCGGCGCGTGGCCGGTGCTGCCCGGTCTCCTGCTTGTCATGCTCGCGCTGGTTTGGGCGCTGCGCCACATTGAACGTCACGCCGGAGACTTCGAGCGTATCACGGTCGGCAATGACCTGTTGACCGTTGATCGCCATGCCCCGAAGCAAGACGAACATCTGGAATTCAATGCCCGGTGGGTGCAGGTAGTCTCACACGACATCGCTCCCGGCGAAACCCGCTATCTGGCGCTGCGCTCGCACGGGCGCGAGCACCCGGTCGGACTGGCGCTGAGTGACCATGAGCGCGCCGCAGTCAACCACGCGTTGCGGGTTCGCTTGCGCCGGCTGCAGCACTAGGCACGGGCGAGAAATCATGGAGACTGGCGCGCAGGAAACCGTGCGGTGGGCACAGTGGCTGCGCACAGCAGGGCTCGTTACCACAGGTTTCGCCTGGCTGCTGCCCGCCGTCGCCCGCGCTGATTTCGCTATCAATCTGCAGCCCCCGGTCACCAGCATCGCCCACGATATCTACGACCTACACTCGGTAATCCTGTGGATCTGTGCTGGCATCTTTATCGTCGTGTTCGTGCCGATGTTCATCGCCATCACCCGCCACCGAAAATCCGCCGGGCATTCGGCCGCGACATTTCACGATCACCCCCCCCTGGAAATCGCGTGGACTGTCATTCCCGTATTGATCCTCGTCGGCATGGCTTGGCCGGCGACGCGGACCGTGCTGGCGATGAAGGACACCAGCGCCGCCGACCTGACGATCAAGGTCACCGGCCACCAATGGAAGTGGGAATACGAGTACCTCGGCGGGCCATCCGACGACAACATCCGCTTCATCAGTTCGCTGGCCACGCCGCAGGCGCAGATCAACAACCAGGCAACGAAGGATGCGACCTATCTGCTGGCGGTCGATCGCCCGCTAGTCGTACCGACCGGCAAGAAGATCCGCCTGGTGATGACTTCCAGCGACGTCATCCACGCCTGGTGGGTTCCGGCCTTCGGCGTCAAACAGGACGCCATTCCAGGCTTCATCCGCGACAGCTGGTTCAGGGTCGATGTTCCCGGCACTTATCGCGGGCAATGCGCCGAGCTATGCGGCGTCGGTCACGGCTTCATGCCAACAGTGGTCGAAGCGGTGCCGCAGGAACAATTTGCGGCCTGGCAACAGAAACAGAAGGCGCAACTCGCGGCCACCGCCACGAACGCCGGAAAGACCTACGCGCTGTCCGAGCTCAAAGCCCTCGGCGAAAAGGTCTACAGCGCCAACTGCGCGGTCTGCCACCAGCCAACGGGGGCCGGCCTGCCGGGCACCTTCCCCGCCCTGAATGGCTCGCCGCTGGTGAACGGCGCGAAGACGGAGCACATGAACCGGGTATTCAACGGCAAACCGGGAACGGCTATGGCCGCCTTCGGCAAGCAGCTCTCCGACACCGATATTGCCGCTGTCATCACCTACGAGCGCAACAACTGGAACAACCACGTCGGTGATCTGGTGCAGCCAGCCGAGATCGCCGCGCTGCGGCATTGATGCCAGCCATTGTTGTGGTCTTAAGAAGGAGTCCGCCATGGGTGCCACCATAAACACTTCGACACAGCGCGATGCCTCGGCTGGTCACGCCGCGCGCCCGACCGGACTAACACGCTGGCTAACCAGCACCAATCACAAGGACATCGGCACACTCTACCTGTGGTTTTCCCTCATCATGTTCTTGTTCGCCGGTTCGCTGGCCATGCTGATTCGTGCCGAACTCTTCCAGCCCGGTCTGCAGTTCTTCCAGCCCGCCGTGTTCAACCAGTTGACCACCATGCATGGACTGCTGATGATTTTTGGCGCGATCATGCCGGCCTTCGTCGGCTTCGCCAACTGGCAGGTGCCTCTGATGATCGGCGCGCCGGACATGGCCTTTCCGCGCCTCAACAACTGGAGCTTCTGGCTACTGCCGGCCGCCGCGACCCTACTCATCAGTTCCTTCTTCGCGCCCGGCGGCGCCATCGCTGGCGGCTGGACGATGTACCCACCGCTCTACATTCAGGGCGGCATCGCCTACGACATGAGCATTCTTGCACTGCACATCCTCGGCATTTCCTCGGTCATGGGCGCGATCAACATCATCACAACCATCCTCAATATGCGCGCACCGGGCATGACACTGATGAAAATGCCGCTCTTCGTATGGACCTGGCTGATTACCGCTTACCTACTGGTCGCCGTGATGCCGGTGCTGGCCAGCGTGATCACCATGCTGCTCACCGACCGCCACTTCGGCACGCATTTCTTCAACGCGGCCGGCGGCGGCGACCCGGTGATGTTCCAGCACATCTTCTGGTTCTTCGGCCACCCTGAGGTATACATCATGATCCTGCCGGCCTTCGGCATCGTCTCGACGATCATCCCGACCTTCGCACGCAAGCCGCTGTTCGGCTACGTGTCGATGGTCTGGGCGGTGGCCTCGATCGCCCTCCTGTCTTTTATCGTCTGGGCGCACCATATGTTCACCACCGGCATGCCCGTCGGCGGCCAGCTCTTTTTCATGTACAGCACTATGCTGATCGCCATCCCGACCGGCGTGAAGGTGTTCAACTGGGTGGCCACGCTGTGGCGCGGTTCGCTCTCCTTCGAGACGCCGATGCTCTTCGCGCTGGCTTTCATCTGCCTATTCACCATCGGCGGCTTTTCCGGGCTGGTACTGGCCTTGGTGCCGGTCGATATTCAGCTGCAGGACACCTATTATGTGGTCGCGCATTTCCACTACGTGCTGTTTTCCGGCGCGGCGATGAGCATCATGGGCGGCATTTATTACTGGCTGCCGAAATGGACCGGCCACATGTACAACGAGACACTCGGCAAGCTGCACTTCTGGCTAACCGCCGTCGCCTTCAACGTCACCTTCTTCCCGATGCACTTCCTGGGCCTGGCCGGCATGCCGCGCCGCATCCCCGACTACGCGCTGCAGTTTGCCCAGTTCAACATGATCGCCAGCCTGGGCGCCTTCGTGCTCGGCGCCAGTCAGTTGCTCTTCCTATACACAGTGATCAAGTGCATCCGCAACGGCCAGGCCGCCGGCGATCGCCCGTGGGAAGGCGCCGACACGCTCGAATGGACGCTCTCCTCGCCACCGCCTTACCACTCCTTCGGCACGCCGCCGCTAGTCAAATAGGTAGGAGAAAAGGCCATCATGCAACCCCGCACCGTGCCCTACTACCTGCCGCCGCCCTCGTACTGGCCGATCGTCGGCTCGGTCGGCCTGCTCACGCTGGCCAGCGGTTTCGTCCTGCTGCTCGCCAAGGCCGCTGCCGGCCCGTGGGTAATGACGACCGGCGCGGCCATTTTCGCCTATATGCTGTTCGGCTGGTTTGCCACGGTCATCCGAGAAAGCCAGGCTGGCAAGCTCGACGGTCAGGTCGACACTTCGTTCCGCTGGGGCATGGTGTGGTTCATTTTCTCCGAGGTGATGTTCTTCGCAGGCTTCTTCGGCGCCCTCTTCTACGCGCGCAACATTGCCGGCCCCATGCTCGCCAATGCGCAACTGCTGTGGCCGGGCTACGGCGCCGACTGGCCGACCAGCGGCCCCGGCCTGAAGGAAAGCCTGACGCCAGTCGCCGCCTGGGGCATCCCAGCGATCAACACGCTGATCCTGCTCTCCTCCGGCGCGACGGTGACGTGGGCACACTGGAGCCTGAAACGCGGCCAGCAAGCCCAACTCAAGCTCGGCCTGGCGTTGACCATCGCCCTCGGTATCCTCTTCGTGGGCCTGCAGGCCCACGAATACCTTGAAGCATCTTTCTCGATCCGCTCGGGCATCTACGGCGCCACCTTCTACATGCTCACCGGCTTCCACGGCGCCCACGTCACACTCGGCGTCATCATGCTCAGCGCCATCCTCGGTCGCGCCTTGGCTGGACACTTCACGCCGGCGCGCCACTTTGCCTTCGAAGCCGTCTCGTGGTACTGGCACTTTGTAGACGTCGTCTGGCTGCTGTTGTTCGTTTTCGTTTACTGGCTATAGCTGCACCCAACAACTGGGCGCCTGTTGCACCCTGGAAAAAAGAACGGCACCCGCAGGTGCCGTTGTAATTCACCGGCGAAGAAGATCAGCCTTGCCGGCGCTTGCGCAGAGAAAGCATCGCCAGAAAAGCGACGCCAAAGAGCACCGACGAATCGGGTTCAGGAACACTGTTCGGGGAAGCGAGCGTACAACCAGATGTTCCGGAGACACATCCCGTCACCGCTGCCAGCTTCAGATAATCGTTGCCGCCGACTCCACCGGTTACGGCGCCACCCGTAGGATCAGCCAAGGGATTGTAGGCACCGATCAACCAATAGGACGAGTACACGTTGCCCGAGTTGATTGCGTTGTTGACCCCGGTAATGGCATCGGAGTAATTGCCGATATTGGTCCACCCGGAGTTGGTCGCGGCCAAATCTGACCATTTCTTGCCGGTCAGCGTCGGCGCACCGGATCCCGTATAAGCCATGATCGTGTAATCCGAATCACCGCCGGAATAGTTCGACGTCCCTGTCCAACCAAATTTCGCGTTGGTCAACTTCACCGACTGGGAAAAGCTCAGCAGCACCATTTCATAGCGCTGATTGTTGTCAATCGCATGCTCGGGAGCGGTGCTTGGCAAATCACCGACATCGCAACCGCCAGAAGCAACGGCACACCCATTGAGATTGTTGATTCCTAAGCCACCCGCATAAAGCTGGAGATTGGTTCCAGCCGGTTGGTTCTGCAGCGTTTGGACGTCGGCGGAGGCACCGCTGCCGGTGTTGGCCCACCCCGATGCCGTTGCACTCACCGCGGTATTGCTCCCCGCCACGGATCCGGTATTTAACGTCCACTCGGTTGCCGAAAAAGCCTGCCCGGCGAATGCCACGGCCACGGAACCGCAAAAAAGCTTGATCAGGTTTTTCATCTCTCCCCCCCATTTATTCCCAGGCCAGACTAAGCATTATTCGTACCAAACATTGATAGATATGTTTATTCAATACATTACGGTCATAATCCGCGGCACAAGCTGGATTTATGTAAAAGATACCGACAGCAAAAGCCGCCGTCAAAGTCCAAGTTCCTTCTTTAACTGATCCACAGCCGCGCTACTTGGCGCCCGCCCTGGACCGCTAAGGGCGGCATTCAACTCATCCCGGGCTTCCGCCTTGCGCCCATTGCGGGCCAAGGCATAGGCCAAATGAAAGCGAATCTCGCCACTTTCCGGGCGACGCAGGCGCGCTTCCCGCAAATAGCGCAAACCGGCCTCAACTTGCGCCTTCTGGACCAGTATCCAACCCAGCGTGTCGGCGTAGGCGGGATTGTTCGGCGAAAGTTTGAGCGCCTTTTCGGCGTGCGCCTGCGCGGCCGGATCATTCAACTGCAGCAACAGGTTGGCATAGTTATTACGGTTTGAGGCATCGTCAGGTTCTGCCGCGATCACCCGGACATAGCTTTGGCGCGCGGCGGCGAGTTGGCCGGCGCGAAACTGCGATTCGGCCAGGGCCTTTTGCGCCGGAAGATCGTTTGGATGCGTCTTCACCCAGCCATCCAGGAAGGTTGCCGCCTTGCCCGCCTCACCTGCCGCCAGGTAGGCGGCGGCAAGTGCCAGTACGTTGCTGGTATTTTCTTCACGCGCCAGCGCCGTGCGGTAGGCGGCAATAGCTGACGGATACTGAGCGCGAGACATGGCCAGCCTGCCGCTGGCCAGCGCCGTCTCTACCCGGTTCGGGTACTTTGCCGTAAGTGAACGCAATGCCGCGTCGGCCTTGCCTGCATCGCCGCGACGCGCTTCGATGTCGACCATCAGGGCCAGCGCCGCCGGGTCGTCCGGCCGGCCCTGGAGTGCTTTCTGCGCGCTGAAGGCGGCGCCGTCGGGATTGCCTGCCAGTAGTTGTAAGCGTGCGATGACCATCTGCGTCTCGGGGTCGTATCCCGCAAGCCGCGTGGCGGCATTGAAAACGATGCGGGCACTTGCCGCATCGCCAAGCGCCAGATAAGTACGCCCCAAGGCCAACTGGACGATGAGCTCATCAGGCCTTTTCGAAGCCAACGCTTTGGCAACGGACAAAGCCTGATCGGTCTGGCGCTGACCTACGTAAAGATCGATCAGCGCCAGCGCGGGACGCAGATCCCGGCGCTGCACTTCGCTGGCTTTCTGCAGACGGCGGATCGCCTCGCCACCCCGTCCGGCGTTTTGCTCGAGCATGCCGTATTCGAACAGCGCATCGGGATCGTCGTGTCGCGTCGCTAGCATGCCATCGAGGCGATGGCGCGCTTCGTCGAAACGGCCTTCATTGACATCGAGGCGGACCAAATTCAACGCCGACGGGCGGAACGCCGGATCCTTGGTTAACACCTGGAGATAAGCGGCACGGGCACCGGCCTTGTCTCCGGCGCCGCCCTTCACCGAGCCGAGGAAGTTCAGCACCGTCAGATTAGCCGGGTCGTGCTTGACCATGGCCTCGGCGGTCTGGAGCGCCTTTTGCGTCTTCCCCTGACGCATATAGAGCGTGCTCAGCGCCGTACCTGCCTGCGTATCGCCTGGGTTGGCGGCAAACGCCTTTTCTAGGCTGAGCAGGCCCAGCTCGTTGCGTCCCAAGCCAAGTTGGCTGAAGGCAAGCGTCCGATTCATCTCGGCCGAACCGGTGCGTGCCGCCGCCTTCTCGAGCAATTCGCTCGCCTGCAGGTAACGGCGCTGGGCCATGTGCACGGAACCGAGAAGAAACATCACCTGAGGATCCTCGGGTAAGACTTTCTGCAACGATTCAAGCAACGGCAGGGCGCGCCCAAAATCCCTCGTATCGACATAGATCGAGGCCAGGAGCTTTTTTGCGGCGAGGTTGCGACTATTGCGCGAAATCGCGACATCGAGATATTCGCGGGCCTTCTGATCATTGCCCAGTCCGTGATGAGCGAGGGCACCCGTCATCAGCAACTGTTCACGATGGGCAAGCCAGGCCGGCGGCAAGGCGTCGATCACCCGGGTCACTTCACCGAGCGCCGCCGTAATCGTCGGACCGTCCCCCTGTTGAGCGGCGAGCACCGCACGCAGATAGGCAGCGCGCGGCTCGTCAGGAGCCGAGGTGCGCAAGAAATCGAGATCTTTTCGGGCATCGTCTTTGCGTTTAAGATCGATTAGCAGCGCGGCGCGCGCCACGCGGGCGTCAACATGCCGCGATTCCAACGCCAGCGCGCGATCATAGGCGGCAAGCGCCCCGGTCATATCGAGGGAAGCATGCAGTACGGAGGCTTTCATGTTCCACGCATAAGCGTTGTTCGGCGCAAGTTCCAGCGCCTTGTTTGCCCTTTCCCTAGCGCGCTCAAGTTGACCGGCCGCGAGCAGCAAGGGAACCTCGGCAATCAGTGGCGACGCCGATTGTGGATCCAGCGCACGGGCTTCGTCGAAGCTCTGCGTCGCTTGGCGATTGTCGCCGGCATCGGTGTAGGCATTGCCACGCAAGATCAGGACTTCAACCTGCACGGCCGGCGCAAGACCGGTGGCCGAGATGCGCTCAATGACCGCCTCGGGGCGACCCAAGGCTAGGTAGATCTGACCGAGCGGCACAACCACCTCGCCACGACTCACTCCCTGCCTGAGCGCTTCTTCGAAGGCCGCCTCAGCCCCCTTCAGGTCGCCATTCCTGAGTAGTGCCTTGCCGAGCAGCACGTGTGCGGCAAGCATCTTCCGATCCTGCTGCAGGGCGTTCTTGAGCTGAATGACGGCGCCGGGCATGTCATTCTTTTCAAATCTTCCGAGGGCATCCTCATAGAATCGTGCAGCTTGTTCTGGTGCGGCGTGCGCCGGAACAAGCAGAAAGAGTCCCACCAAGGCGGCGCCGACCGCGCGGACGCAGTTGCCGGAAACTTTCCTTGCGTAATCGGTAAGTCGTTGCTTTTTCATGGTTCTCGAAAGAGTAGCAAAATGAAAAAATCGTAGGAATTATAAGCGACGCCTTGCAAATATCATACCCTGCGACCACCAAACCAATTTTTCTGCGATATCTTTTCAAAAGCGGCTTGGCGCGGCGCAACAGGGCGTTTCGGCGCGCCGTCCGAGGATCGCCTTCATACCCACCAAGAAAACCAAATCCCGAACCAGCGGTCGAATGATTGTCGTCCAGCAACGAGGAGGCCTGTCATGAACCCGCTGATCTTTCCGAAAATGTTGACCTCGCATGGTGAAGGCTGGGATTGGCTGATGCGCATCCACCCCTCAATCACCAAGATATTCTTCGCTTACGTCGTGCCGATGTCGCTCATTCCGCCGGCGATGCTGATGTACGCGTGGCGCACCTACACGAACGCCCCGCTGCTTGAGATCACCCTGAATCAGGCGCTCGTCCTCGCCGTCATCTTCTACGCCACGGAACTGGTGGTGGTGCCGGTAATGGGTCGGGTGGTGCAAAAAATTGGCGAAATAGCCGATTCCTACCCGCCCTACGAAAACACCTTCGCCCTCGCCACCGTAGTTCCAACGCCGCTCTGGCTGGCGCCGCTAGCCCTGTTCGTACCGAGTCTGGTATTCAACATTGTCGTCATGCTGCTGGCGCTGGCCGGCGCGGCGGCGCTGATCTACCAGGGCGTCGATCGCGTCTTCCGCCTGCACGACGAAGGGCGTTCGCGCCTCCTCGCCGGCACGGTCCTGGCGGCGGGCCTCGTGGCCTGGGTGAGCATGATGGTGCTGGCGTTCGTCAGTTGGGGCTGGGTGCTAACCTGATCGCCCGGCTCGCCCGCGAACGGGGGCGACAGGGGCATCGAGCCCTGCCGCCCTCGTTCGCGTTTGAGCGCGGGGGAGCGAAAGGAACGATAGCGGACCGTGACGGTCCTATTTAAGTGAGGAGCCAACCATGTTGCGATTGAGCAAATTGACTGACTACAGCACGGTAATCATGTCCTACATGGCGCGACAGCCGGACGACATTTACAGCGTTGCCGAGGTAGCCGGCGTGGTTGGCGTAGCGCCCCCGACCGCCAGCAAAATCCTGAAGACGCTAGCGCGACGCAACCTTGTACATTCCCGGCGCGGTATGAATGGCGGCTATATGTTGGCGCGTGCTCCGGGGCATATTTCCATCGCCGAGGTAATCGAGGCTATGGAAGGGCCGTTCGGCCTGACCGAATGCAACGTGACAGCGGGCTTGTGCGTGCAGGAAGACCAATGCAGGATACGCGCACATTGGCAACGCATCGACCGGCTGATTCACCACACGCTCGCCCAGGTCACGCTGTCCGACATGAATCGCTCGCACTCGCTGCCCGGCGAGGGTAGCGTGATGAACATGGAGTGAACGGAGATCGCAGATGAGCACCCAGACCCTCAAGCTCGACGAGCTGATCAGTCAGGACTACAAGCAAGGTTTCTACACCACGCTGGAAACCGATACGGTGCCGCGCGGCCTTTCCGAGGACGTAATCCGCCTTATCTCGGTCAAGAAGAACGAGCCGGAGTTCATGCTGCAATGGCGTCTGACGGCCTACCGCCACTGGCTGACCATGAGCGAACCAAAATGGTCCTCGGTAATCCACGCAGCGATCGACTATCAAGACATCTCCTACTATTCGGCGCCAAAATCTCAACAGGATGGCCCGCGCAGTCTGGCCGAGGTCGATCCCGCCCTGCTGCGCACCTACGAAAAACTCGGAGTGCCATTGCACGAACGCGAGCTGTTGGCCGGCGTGGCGGTGGACGCGGTGTTCGACAGCGTCTCGGTCGGCACCACCTTCAAGGCCAAGCTCGCGGAACTGGGCATCATCTTCAGTTCCTTCTCGGATGCTGTGCGCGAGCACCCGCACCTCGTCCAGAAATACCTTGGCTCGGTCGTCCCCCATACCGACAACTACTTCGCTTGCCTTAACTCGGCAGTCTTTTCCGATGGTTCGTTCTGCTACATTCCACCCGGCGTGCGCTGCCCGATGGAGTTGTCCACCTACTTTCGCATCAACGCCAAGAACACCGGGCAGTTCGAACGAACGCTGATCATCGCCGACAAGGGCGCCTACGTGAGCTACCTCGAAGGCTGTACGGCGCCGATGCGTGACGAGAACCAGCTGCACGCGGCAGTGGTCGAACTGATTGCCTTGGAAGACGCGCAAATCAAGTACGCTACGGTGCAGAACTGGTACCCCGGCGACAAGAACGGCAAGGGCGGCATCTATAATTTCGTCACCAAGCGCGGCGACTGCCGCGGCGCCAACTCGAAGATTTCCTGGACACAGGTGGAGACCGGTTCGGCGATCACCTGGAAATACCCAAGCGTGATCCTGCAAGGCGACAATTCGATCGGCGAGTTCCGCTCGGTGGCGCTGACCAACCACTACCAGCAGGCCGACACCGGCAGCAAGATGATCCACCTGGGCCGCAACACCCGAAGCACGATCATTTCCAAGGGCATCTCGGCGGGCTTTGGTCGCAATGCCTATCGCGGGCTGGTCAAGGTCGCGACAAGCGCGACCGGAGCGCGCAACTACTCGCAGTGCGACTCGCTGCTGCTTGGCGACCAATGCGCGGCGCACACCTTCCCCTACATCGAGGTCAAGAATCCGACCGCACAAGTCGAGCACGAGGCCTCCACGTCGCGCATCGGCGAGGATCAGCTGTTCTACTGCCAGAGCCGCGGCATTTCCGCAGAGGACGCCGTGGCGATGATCGTGAACGGCTTCTGCAAGGAAGTCTTCAAGGAGCTGCCAATGGAATTCGCGGTGGAGGCGCAGAAGCTGCTGGGCATCAGTCTGGAAGGCAGCATCGGCTAGGCCAGCACGACGTTAAGGGAGAATGAAGCATGCTTGAAATCCGCAATCTGCACGTCAGTATCGACGACAAGCCGATCCTGCACGGCGTCGACCTCACGGTGCGGGCGGGCGAAGTGCATGCCGTGATGGGACCGAACGGCTCCGGGAAAAGCACCCTGGCGCAAGTGCTGGCCGGACGCGACAACTACACGGTGACGGGTGGCGAAGTGCGCTACAACGGGCACAACCTGCTCGCGCTGGCGCCCGAGGTTCGTTCCCGTGAGGGCATCTTCCTCGCTTTCCAGTACCCTGTGGAGATCCCGGGTGTCGCCAACATCTATCTGCTCAAAGCTGCGCTCAACGCGCAGCGCAAGTATCGCGGCGAGCCCGAGCTCGACGCCATGGACTTCCTCGCCTTGGTGCGCAACAAGCTCGCCTTCATGGGGATGGACGAGGCGTTGCTCTACCGCCCGGTGAATCAAGGCTTTTCGGGCGGCGAGAAAAAGCGCAACGAGATCCTGCAAATGGCGCTGCTCGAACCCAAGCTGGCGATTCTCGACGAGACCGATTCGGGCCTCGACATCGATGCCCTGAAAGTCGTCGCCGACGGCATCCAGGCGATGCGCTCGCCGTCTCGCGCGATCATCCTGGTGACGCATTACCAGCGCCTGCTCGAGTACGTTGTCCCGGACCAGGTGCATGTGCTGGCGCATGGCCGGATCGCCCTCTCCGGCGGACCGGAACTGGCGCTCGAGCTGGAACGCCAGGGCTATGGCTGGGTCGAGTCCGGCAAGGACGCAGCCGCTGCGGAAGCCAGATCATGAATGCGGTGGCAAACAACCTCTACCTGCGCTACGTGGACGAATTCGCCGGGACGAAGGCCAGCCTGCCCGGCCATCGCCTGCCTTGGCTGGTCGGCCTGCGCGAGGAGGCGCTGCGGCGCTTCTGCAACACCGGTTTTCCGACGTTGCGCGACGAAGACTGGAAATACACCAACGTGACGCCAATCACGAGCGGACATTTCTCGTTGCAGCCGCCAGCTAGTACCGCCGCCCATCAGCTCGCAGCGGAACACATTGACCGGCTGGCGCTACCCGACGCCCAATTGCTGGTTTTCGTCGATGGTCAATACGCGCCGGCCCTGTCGCACCAGAACGATCTGCCGGCCGGCCTCATCCTGAGCAACCTGGCGGCCGTCCTAAACGGCCCGCCCGGCTTCCTGCAAGCACGTGTGCAAGCCGTCCTGGACCTGCCGCGAAATGGCTACGCGTCCGGCTTCGCTGCGCTCAACTTTGCTTACATGGCTGACGGCGCCTACGTCCACCTGGCCGAGGGGACGACGCTGTCGACGCCGATTCATCTCCTATTCATCGCCAGCACCCCCGACCTGGCCACCCACACGCGCAATCTGGTGGTCGCCGAACACGACAGTCAGGTCAGCATCGTCGAACACCACGTCGCACTCGGCGCGCCGCGCTACTTCACCAACGTGGTGACCGACCTCGTACTCGGGCGTGCCGCCCGGGTCGAGCATTACAAGTTGCAGGATGAAAGCCGCCAGGCCTTTCACGTTGCTGCGGTCAATGCCGAACTGTTGCGGCAGACGCATTTGCTTTCCGCCTCCTTCGCCCTCGGCGGCGCGCTGACGCGTACCGACATTCAGATCGGGCTCAACGCGGAAGGCGCCGAATGCGCGCTCGACGGTCTGTACATGGCCGACGGCCGCCAGCATGTCGACCATCACACGCGTGTCGATCACGCCCGCCCGCGCTGCACTAGCCGCGAGTTGTACAAGGGTGTCCTCGCCGGCGCCGCGCGCGGCGTCTTCAACGGCAAGGTCTTCGTCCGTCCCGATGCACAGCACAGTGACGCGGCGCAGACCAACCGAAATCTGCTGCTCTCCGAGCACGCCACGGTGGACACCAAGCCGCAGCTCGAAATCTGGGCCGACGACGTCAAGTGCAGCCACGGTGCCACCGTCGGCCAACTCGACGCCGACCAGATATTCTATCTGCGCTCGCGCGGCATGGACGACGCGGCGGCGCGCGCTCTGCTGACCTACGCCTTCGCCAACGAAATGGTCGAGCGCGTCGGTCTGCTGCCGCTGCGCGCACGGCTCGGTGCCTTGCTGCGCGAACGCCTGCCACGAGCGCTGGAGGCCCTGCCATGAAGAGCACGACGCGCGAGATGAGCGCGCTGCAAGCATCGACGCCGCCCGCCCTCGACGTCGCGCGGTTACGCCGCGACTTCCCGATTATTGAGCGCCGCTTGCACGGCAAGCCACTGTGTTACCTCGACAACGCCGCGACCAGTCAGAAGCCGCGTTGCGTCATCGACCGCGAGGCGCACTACTATGCCGAAACCAACGCCAACATCCATCGCGGCATCCACACACTGAGCCAGGAGGCGACCGACGCCTATGAAGCCGCACGAGAGGACGTGCGGCGCTTCATCAATGCAGCGCGGTGCGAGGAGATCGTCTTCGTGCGCGGCACCACCGAGGCGATCAACCTGGTCGCCGCAAGCTATGGCCAGCGCCTCAAGCCGGGCGACGAAATCCTGATCAGCGCCATGGAGCACCATTCGAACATCGTGCCCTGGCAGATGCTCTGCGAGCGCAGCGGCGCCCTTCTGCGGGTCGCGGCGATCAACGATGCCGGCGAGCTCGACGCAATGTCTTTCGAAAGCCTGCTCGGCGAGAGAACCCGGCTGGTCGCGATTACCCACCTGTCGAACGCACTGGGCACCATCAATCCAGTCAAGCAACTGATCTCTCTCGCCCACGCCTACGGTGCCGTGGTCCTAGTCGATGGGGCACAGGCCGTGCCGCACCTGCCGGTGGACGTGCAGGCGCTCGACTGTGATTTCTACGCCTTCTCCGGGCACAAGCTGTACGGCCCAACCGGCACCGGCGTGCTCTACGGCAAGAGGGCGCTGCTCGACGCCATGCCTCCCTGGCAGGGCGGCGGCGACATGATCAAGCAGGTCACTTTCGCCAAGAGCACTTGGAACGATCTGCCCTACAAGTTCGAAGCGGGCACGCCCAACATCGCCGGCGGCATCGCCCTCGGCGCGGCCATTGCCTACCTGGAAGAGATTGGCCTTCTCGCCATTGCCGCGCACGAGCACGCCCTGCTCGACTACGCCAGCGCGCAGGCAGCAGCCACCCCCGGTTTACGCCTGATCGGCACGGCACGCAGCAAGGCGAGCATCCTGTCGTTTGTCGTTGATGGCGTGCATGCGCACGACGTCGGCACCATCCTCGACCTTGAAGGCGTTGCCGTGCGTACCGGCCACCATTGCGCCATGCCGGTGATGGCGCGCTTCGGCGTGCCGGCCACGGTGCGCGCCTCGTTCGCCCTGTACAACACAACGGCCGAAGTGGACAGCCTGTTTGGCGCGCTGGCCAAAGTGATCGAGGTCTTCGACTGATGTCCGACCTGCGCGACCTTTACCAGGAAGTGATCATCGACCACAGTCGGCGGCCACGTAATTGCGGCCCGCTAGCCCGGCACAACCACCGCGCCGAAGGCTTCAATCCGCTGTGTGGCGACCAATTGACGGTCTACCTCAAGGTGGCCGACGACATCATCGAGGACGCGCGCTTCGAAGGCACCGGTTGCGCGATTTCCACCGCCTCGGCCTCGCTGATGACTGAAGCGCTGAAAGGCCAGAGTACCGCGCAGGCCGAAGCCCTCTTCGCCGCCTTCCACGCCGTACTGACCGGCGCGCCCGCACCGCCCGACGCGGTGCCGCTCGGCAAACTGCAGGTCCTCGCTGGCGTGCAGGAGTTTCCGGCCCGCATCAAATGCGCGACGCTCGCGTGGCACACCCTGCACGCAGCGTTGCACGATCACGCGCCAGCGGTTTCGACGGAGTAACCAAGATGGGTATCGGCAACTGGCTGCATCGCGCCCCGCCCGCTCCGGCCGACGACAAACTCTCAATGCGAGTCATCGCCGTACTGCGCACCGTCTTCGATCCGGAGATTCCGGTCAACATCTATGACCTCGGCCTGATCTATGCGTTGGACGTCGACGAGGAAAAACGCAACGTGCACATTCGCATGACGCTGACCGCCGCCGCCTGCCCGGTGGCGCACACCTTCCCGAGCGTCGTCGGCAACGCCGTGCAGGCGCTCGACGGCGTCAACGACGTGCACGTCGAACTCGTCTGGGAACCGCCCTGGTCCAGAGAAATGATCGGCGAGGCAGCGCGCCTGCAACTGGGATTGCTGTAGATATGGACAATTGGATCGACGTCGCGGCGGCAGCCGACTTTCGGCCCGGCAGCCGCCGCAAACTCGATGCGGGCGGCACGTCGATGGTCATCTTCAACATCGCGGGCAAGTATTACGCGATCGAAGACCGTTGTTCGCACGACGATGAAGCGTTGTCGAACGGAAGAGTCAAAGACTGCGAAATCACCTGCCCACGTCACCAGGCGCGCTTCTCCCTGATCACTGGCGCGGCGCTCAGCCCGCCGGCCTACGAAGCGATCGCCACCTTCCCGGTGCGCATTGCCGACGGCCGAGTACAGGTCCGCGACGACCGCTTCGATTCGTAATTTGGATATGTAATTTCGACGCCTGAATTCTGAACTGACGGCCGCTGCGCCGCTCGAAAATTGGATGCAAGGCGGCGGTGTCGTGCCATCGTTTTCGATCGACGAAACTGACATTGGAGGACTGCCATGACATTACACTTAGGCGACGAAGCACCCGACTTTACGGCCGAAACGACGCAAGGGATGATTCATTTTCACGAATGGATTGGCGACGGTTGGGCCATCCTGCTTTCACATCCGAAGGACTTCACGCCGGTATGCACCACCGAGTTGGGCTATCTGGCCAAGCTCAAACCAGAGTTCGACAAGCGCCGTACCAAGATTCTTGGCCTCTCCATCGACCCGGTGAGCGACCACGAACGCTGGGCGCACGACATCGAGGAAACCCAGGGGCAGCGGCTGAACTACCCGCTGATCGGCGACCCCGAGCTAAGAGTCGCCAAGCTGTACGACATGATCCATCCGAATGCCAGCGGAGCGACGCAGAACCGCACGGCGCAGGACAACGCGACGATTCGCTCGGTATTCGTGATCGGGCCCGACCGGACGATTAAGCTGATGCTCACCTACCCGATGAGCACCGGCCGCAACTTCGACGAGGTGCTGCGCGTCCTCGACTCGATCCAGCTGACCGACCGCTACAAAGTCGCAACGCCGGTTAACTGGAAAAACGGAGAGGACGTAATCATCCTCCCTTCGGTCAGCGACGCGGAAGCCCGCACCAAGTATCCGCAGGGCTGGAAAGCGCCGCGCCCGTACCTGCGCATTGTGCCGCAGCCCAAATAGGCGGTGGCCGATCAGGCAAGTTCTGCGTCGACCACGTCACGCCGTCTCCCGGACGCGGAACCAGCCCGTTAGGCTGCGCCGTTCGTGGTGGGCGGCGAGCACCTCGTGCGGGAACGACTCACTGAGGAAAACGATCATTTTGCCGAAGGTCGGGCTGACCGTTGCAATGACAGCCTCGCCGTCTGGCGTGAACAAGCGTAGTTCGCCCCCATCGCCAGCCTGCCAGTCCTCATTCAGGTACAAGACAGTGGACAGCACGCGGTTCCGGCTACCGTTCAAGACATCCGAATGCTTTGCATAGCTCGCGCCGGCGTCGTAAATGGCATAGTGGCATTCGTAATCGAACAAGCCCAGGTACAGTGCCGCATTCAGCCCGATGCGCAGCGCTTCCATCCAGGCAAGATAGGTGCGATCGATGCTGTTCGCCTCGTCCAGCCAGCTGATCAGATCGCCGCGTAGCGTATCGATCCGCCTTTTTGCCAGTCCCCGGCCGACTTGGGCGGCCTGAAACCGCCCCGGCTCATCATTCCGGCAACGCGCCAGCAAGCGCGCCGACAATTCCCCGCCCAATGGCTGCTCCAGAACGAGATATCCGGTGCGTTCCAACTGCTCGGCGATATCTTCCATGTTCATCGTAGCGCTCGCGTCACCGGTTGTTCGGGCGTGATTTCGGGAAGGACCAACGCAGGAGCAGGTGGCCGCGGCGTCCCGAGCGCCATTTTCCTCGCGGCAAGCCCGCTGTTCGGTGCGCTACCGCACGGATGCATGATCCCCACGGTCACCAACGACCAGGCCCGCCGACTTTGCCCAGCGCCAGACAGCACCTACGACAAACGGATGGTTCCAAGCCGATACCTGGCGATGGGTGCCCGATGATTCAAAAATAATTGCCCACCCCTGGATCTTCGCGACCCTTGAGCTTGTCATAAATCACTTGAATGTGAGGGCCGCGATGCGCAAACGGCACGACAACGAGATTTGAGCGGCGCCCATTATTTCGGACAAATCCAGTCACTTACCTTGAGGCACTGACATCATGACCGACCTCCGCTGCTCCCCGTCCACCCGCGCTCTGGCTTGCAGTCTGGTTGTCCTGGTTGCAGCCGGTTCAGCCGCCGCCGAAGAAACTGCCCCGCTCCCTGCCTGGTACGAGCGGGTCGCCACACGGCTCGAGACAACCTGGAACGAGGGCAAGCCTGAACTCTACCTGCCGCTCCATACTTACCACCTGCGCTCCGCCTATAGCCGGGAGCAGATCGACAGCTTCAACGAAAAGCCGTGGGGACTTGGTATCGGCAAGGGCGCCTACGACGAAACCGGGGACTGGCACGGCCTCTTCGTCGTGGAATTTCAGGACTCGCACTTCAAACCGGAATACATGGCGGGCTACGGCTACAAGACCTTCTGGCGAATGGCCGGAGAACTCAAGTTCGGTCTGGGCTACAACGCCTTCATCACCAGCCGCTCTGACATCGGTCACTACACACCCATCCCGCTAGTTCTGCCCATCGCTTCCCTCGAATACAGCAAGTTCTCCCTCGACTCGACCTACGTTCCCGGCCGCAAGGGCAATGGCAACATCTTGTTCTTCTGGGGCAAGATGCGCTTCTGAGCCGGCGAACCTGGCGCTTGGATGAACTACTCCAACCCAGTCGCTGGGTGATTGGATGGCGTTTCGCCGGGCGCAAACCCTGCCGCCGTCAGTTCCTGACGTGATCGAGGTGCGGTCGGTGTTCCGTGCAGCGCCCAATTTAAGACCACACGCGCTGAAGCCATGTCTCGCGGCTCGGTATGGCCGCAAAGTTCGCATCGATGCGTTCTATCCGA